>Ga0208898_1000024_pt1 | contig 334314 bp, 325 predicted proteins | sample VirMetDEL_Mar_4_FD_184513 | JGI IMG/M metagenome (GOLD analysis project Ga0208898, IMG submission 184513) | Aqueous microbial communities from the Delaware River and Bay under freshwater to marine salinity gradient to study organic matter... | ecosystem: Environmental > Aquatic > Marine >...
CTGGCCACTACGGCACGGGCGGCCATCTGAGGGAGTTCTGGCGATGGCCGCCGGCGAACCGGACCTGACGCTCGAAGAGATCGACGCCCTGATCGACGCAGCGCAGGCGCCCAAGATATTGATCGTCGCCCACTGGACATGGTTCGAAGTCCAAGCGGCCGGTCGCGACCTGAAGACCCGCAACAACGGCGGCCTGAACTGCCGGGGCCTTGATGTCTGGATCAGCGACCGGACGCGGATCGGGACCAGGGCAGAAGCCGAATGGCTGGCAGCAGTTTGAGCAACTGCCGCCGTCCCAAAGGAACGGCGGCAGTCTCACATCAAGCCCAGCGGGCGTTTATCCAGGCCGCCCCGGTAGCGAACATGCGCGTCCAGAAAGGTTTTTGGGTGATGACGACCGAGAAATAGAAGTCGTCCTTGTCGAGGTAGGGGGAGAGGTAATCATAAACTCCCCTTTCACTCGACGACGTATCCAACAGCCATGTCGATCGGCATGCTCGCTTGGCTCCCAATCTCTCCAGAGCCGCGATCAGTCCAGCATAGTCTTTACCAGACTTGTTCAAGTCGTAGTTGATGCACAAGCGCACTGCTTTGAGCCTTCCTGCCCATAATGGGCATTGAGAAGGATCGTTGACGAGGCCGTCGTTGTCGTGTTTGCTCACGACCGTTCGCTGACGGGCCTCGCTGCTGGCTGATCCGAATACCAGCAGAGACTTCCGGAAGTGTGAGCCGCTGGGTGTAGGAGCCCAGCGGCTTCTTCTTGAAGCCTTCAAGCCGCATATGGCGCATATGCCTAACAACGCGTCAATGTGCTTGACTTTCAAAAATCCAGCGAATCGCCCGAATAAATGCCGGAAGGCTGGGGAAAAGCCCGCAATCCCGCCCCGAAATCGGCGCACACCACTCAATCACGAAGGTGTGATTGAAATAGTTTCCGCAGGTCTAGCGATGAAAAGCCCGCTGCTAAATGCCTAGACTTGATCAATACAGGTATTTTTTACGTAGTTGATCCAGCGAATTCTGATCACCCCGCCACCATGCAAGATCGTGTGTCGCGAACAGTATGTTGAACATCAGGCGGTAGAACCGCGGACATACGAAACCCCGCCACCCTTTCGGATGGCGGGGTTGACTGCGGAGCCTGAGGCTCGACGCTTAACATGTGACAGCCGACGTGTTCGTTTTCGGCCGATTTCCTCACACGACTAGCCCGGTCGAGGCGGCACGGCGGGCGGCGGACATCGGAACGGAAGGTCCGCCCCGCTGGTCACGGCCCAGCGGCAGATGCGCCCGACCGCCGCCCAGCCTCGATCGCCCCAGGCCTCGACCGCGTCATCGTGCGCCGTCAGAGCCGCGTCGCTTTCCAGATCGGCCGCCGACAGCTGAGGCTTGGCCTCAACGCGCAGATCGGCATGCGACGGGAAGATTGGCGTCAGGTGTTCCCTGCTGGCGCAGCTGGACGCAGCCACGGCGAAAGCGGCGATCAGAAGGGCGGGTGTCAGGCAGCGTAGCGGTCGCATTGGCGCGTTCCTCTTTGCGGTCGTTGATGGCGGTGGTGTCGGTCAGCCGCTCTTCGGCTGCCGTTTCCTTGGCGGCCCCGTCGATGACCAGGACGCGGGTGTTCGCCTCGACGCGCTTGACCTCCGAGCGGGGCGCGCAGGTGTTCAGCAACACGACGACAGCGACGATCAGGACGCCCAGGACGAAGGCGATGACGAAGGCCGGGGACAGCCCCCAGCCGGTCATGATCCGACGAGCGAGACCGATCATCGCGCCCACTCTCCGGTCTTGTCGTTCAGCCAGGACAGGAATTGACCAACGGTCTTGTTCCTCAGGATCGACGGATTGGCGTCGGTCGCGCCCTCGCCCGCGATCAGATCCGCGCGCGCATTCACGTCCGCACCGATCACCTGGGCGGCGACGATGGGGCCGAAGAAGTGGGCGGCGTAGAGCGACGCCTTGTTGATCGGGATGCCGTGGCGTTTCAGGTGCGCCGCATTCTTGGCGGTGAAGGTCTTAACCCGCGCCAGCTGCTCTTCGGCTGAGGGCCTAAGTCCGCCGAAGGCAGGCCGCAGCGTCGGACCCCACTTCCCGCCCTCACCGATCCAGGTGGAGCGGATGAACTGATAGAGGCCCGAGGCGCTGGACGACGCCGCTTGGATATACGGCCGGTCGGCGCTTTCGATCTTCGACAGCATGGGCCAATAGGCGTCCGGGATGGTGTCCGCCGGCACGGCCTCGACCACGACGCCAGCCAGAGCCGCGACCTCGCGGAGCTTGGCGACGGTATCGTTCCCGGCGAACCCGTCGGCGGTCAGGCCGAACGTCGTCTGAAACAGGCGAACGAAAGCATCATCGCTGATAACAGCCATGGTCAGTCTCCTAGTTTTTAGGGTTTGAGCGCGAACGGCGCCCGCGAACCGGGTTCGTCAGTCGCTGGTTGGTTCGACCAGCGGAGACGATGGCGGCGGCGGTCCGGCGCCCGCGATCTGCGCCAACGCCGCCGTGGACGCCTTGCTGGTCTCAGCCGCCGCCTCAGCCGCTTGTTTGGCCCCGACGTTGTTCCCCCAGCGAAACGCGCCGTAGGCCACAGGCAGGCCTAGAATAGCGGTCACCAGGCTCGAAATGATCGGCAGGTGATCGGTCGGGATGTCCTGCAGCAGCAGCAACCCCGCCCCTAGCCCCGACACCATGACAAGGCAGGCGACGACCACGACGGCGTCGAGGGTTTCATAGTTGCGTTGCATGTCAGTCTCTCGCTCGTTCATGGGCATGGATCACGGCCTTCAGCTGCCGGATTTCGCCTTCCTGTTGGACAGCCTTGTCCATCGCGGCATCGCGCTCGCCACGCAGGCGGATCACGTCCTGATGGGCGATTTCGAGTTGGGCCTTCTGATCCGCAATCAGGCGATCCTTGATCGCCTCCCGCGCCAGCACGGCGCGAACCTCGCCTTCAGCTTCGGCGACACGCTGACGGAACTCGTTCAGCGTGTTCTGCATCCGCTCGATCTCTTCGCGCAGAGACGCGGTCGTGTCCGTGAAGGCGTTGGCCAACGCGCCGATGACCGCCGCCTCTCCAGTCGCCTCATCCTTGGCGGCCGTGGCGGCGACGGCACGGCGGGAGGGACGACTGACGAACGCCGTTAGCACCCCCCCGAGGCCTAGCGCCCCGATCAGCGATATCAAACCCGACCACGACGTGATCGGGGCAGCAATCTCTTCAGGCATCCGCCCCTCCGATAGTCAGGCCGTGGTGGAACAGCCGTTGGGCGGCTTGTGGGAACCGGGTGGGGACGTGAGGCGCTTGCACCCCATGCCCCAGATCATCCTGCTCTTCATTTTCGGTCTGCTGTTCGCCGGCGCGCTCTTCGCCCTCTCGGGCAAGGTCGAAGGCTGGGGCAAATCCAAACGGTTCACCGACAAGGACGCGGACGGCGAGCCGGATGAACCGAAAGGCCCGGCTGACGGTATCTAGGCGGCGTTGCGGCGAACCCAAGCCGCGAACAGCTCATCCTTCAGGTGTTCGGCCCATTGGGCCTCGGTCATCTGCCCCGACCGCCAGCAGTCGAGAACCATTCGGAAGGCGGCGCTCACGGCGTCACCATCATGGCCAGGAAGGCCCCCAGCTTTTTCATCACATAGGGACCGTCGTGGTTGACGGCGTTGGCGGCCGAGAAGCTCTCGCGGCTGATCCCCAGGGCGGCCTCCTGACCGACGCCGGTGATCATGTGGAAGGGCGCATAGGCCGTGTCGGTCGCCAAGGCCGCGCGGACCAGGTGATCGTTCGTGGCCTGCCACTTGTCGATCGCCGCCTGATCGCCCGAGGGGCCGAACACATTGGTCCCCGGCACGGTCAGGATGATGCATTCAATCCCGGCCGCGCGGAAGGCCGCGACAATGGCGACCGTCTGCGAAAAGATGGCCGGATCGCCCAGCTGGTTCATGCCGAAGGCGATCACGGCCAGCTTGGCGCCGGTCGCGATGGCCGCCGCGAGGCGGTCGGGATGGCCGCCGTTGTAGAGGCCGTTGACCAGGGTGGCCGCCGCTGTCGTGCCGCCGATCCCGAGGTTGAAGTAGCTGACGGCGCAGGCGGATCGCGCCTCAATCGCCGCCTCCAGCGCATAGCTCCAGCCGATATGGATGATCGGCCCGCTGGCGTTCGGCGTCCCGTCCTCGTTGAACCGGGCGACATTGGCGGCGATCGTGTCGGACGGGATGCAGCCACTGATGGACGGCGGACTCGCTGACGTCGCACCAACGCGATATGCGGCGCACCTGAAGGATGCGCAGGATCAGGTCGCGCGCATCCTTGGCGCTCTCTGGCGAGGCGGTGGAAGCTAGGGCGTGACAACCGGGTTCGGGCATGACATATCGTCCTGACATTTTGTCAGGACAGACAAAGCCCGTGATTCGAGATCAACGTCAACGACGACGTTATGACGTTCTGTCAGATATCCACCGTATGGATGCTGACCTAACGCATATCGCCGACCGAATGTCCGAACAGGGCAAGACCCGCGCCGATCTCGGCCGGCTGCTGGGTCTCGACAGTTCTCAGGTCAACCGGATCTTCAACGGCAAGCGCCGCATCCAATACCACGAACGGATCAAGATCGATCAGTGGTTGGGCGAGGCCGGCATGCAGTCGCAAGCGCCTACGTCCGGAATCGTCGTGGCTGGACCCAATATGATTCCTCTCTACGGCTACGTGGGTGCAGCGTCAGAAGGACGCCTGACCCTCGCGGAGCAGAACCTGAGAGGTTATGTGCCCATGCACCCCGCCCAACAGCACGTGCGAGAAGCGTTCGCGCTGGAAGTCAACGACATCAGCATGTCGCCCCGATACGAGCCGGGCGAGATGGTCTACCTGGCGCCGAACCGCTGGCCATCACGCGATCAGGATTGCGTGGTCGTGACCAAGGAAGGCGAAGGCCTGCTCAAGCGCTACGTCGGGCGTGATCACAAGACGATCACCTTGCACCAGCTGAACCCGGACCAGGACATTCAGGTTGGCATCGACGAAATCGAAGCCATCCACACCGTCGTCGGCAGAAACTAGCCTCTTCAGGCGTCAGGCACCGGTCGGGTCTGACGCAGATGGACGACGCAAGCGTCTCGCGCATCTTCAGATCCTGTTCTTCGAACCTCGCAGATGCGATCGATCTCCTTGCGCCAAACCTCCAGACGCTCCGGATAGGTTCGGCGTGGGTTTGCAGACCCGAAAGCGACCAGCGCCGCGATTACGGCGAGCGACAGAACCACCAACGTTCCAACGACCTTGAGCGTGCCAATCGCAACGCTCGGGCGGCGACCTTCAGCGACCTCCAGCCGACCCTTCAGTCGGGCGATCTCAAGGTCTTTTTCGTCGATCATTTAACCCCTCCCTGCAGACTTGCCTTGAAGTTAGCGCGCATGACGGCGTTCTACGCCTGACAATCTGTATTGACATAACGTCATGACATGATGTCTGACTGTGCCCTGACGCCGCACCGATGCGGCGACGGAGCATGATGATGAAACGTCAAACTTCACAGCCCTTTCACTACCCCGCCCCGTGGGAAGGTGTCGAATGGGGGCCGTCGCGCCCGACCTTGACGCCGCTGATCCTGCCGCTGCTGCGCTTGGTGCGCGACGGCCTCTGGGTTCTGGTCTGGGGCACGGTCGTCGTCGCCTTCCTGACCGCCCTGACCCAGGCCGGTCTGTGATGGTTGCCTCAGCCGTCCGCACGCTTCAGCCTGCCGCCGAACGCTTCCTGTCGTTGTCGGAGCAGCTGAACAGCCCGTCCGTCCTGATCGACTTCAACCCCGGCGTCTGCGCCTCCAGCCGCCTTGAAATCCTCGACGCGCCCCATGGCCCGGCCCCTGCGGATGTCGTGCGCAAGGCCGCCCGCACCCTTGGCGTCTTCCCCGGCGCGCTGGACGCCGAGTTCGACGCCGTCTTCCCCGGCGATCCCGACCCCGAGGCCTTCCACCTGATGATCGGCGGACGCCGCGTCGGACTGGTCTACGGCATGGACCTGGACGCCTTCATCGACGCCGTCATCGCCGTCGGTGCGGCCAATCTGAAGCGCCGCAAGTCATGACCCCGCGCCTGATCCGACAGATCGGCTGGGCCAAGGCCGAGGCCGAGCGCCAGCGCCGTCTGGTCATCCGCAACAACGCCGCGCCCCGCGCCCGCGAACACGCCCGCCGCATGGCCTCCCTCGCCGAGGCCACGGTCGCCGACCTGACCGTCCTCGCAGGTCGCGCGTCGCCCGCCCCCTACCCCAACCGCCTCAAGCTCTGGATGCCCGCGCCCGACGCGGCCCAGTTCGAACTGGAGAACGCGCAGTGACCGCGACCGCCTTCACCCACGCCGACGTGCTGCGCCGCATCGCTGGCGACGACCCGATCGAGTCCCACACCGCCCTGGCGACAGAGTTCGGCCGCGACCCGTCCAACCTGCGCAAGACGATGAAGGCGCTGGAAAGCGAAGGCCTGATCCTGCGCCCCGAGGCCGAGCGCCCCACCCTCACCGATCTCGGTCGTCAGGTCCTGCACGGCATCGACGTCGCCGAAGGCGTGGCCGCCGACAATGGAGACGCGGCAACGGCGCTGCGCTGGCCCGTCGATAAGATCCGCGCCAACCCCGCCAACCGGTCAATCAATCCGGCGGACATCGACGACCTTGCCGACTCAATCGTCAGCCTGGGCGACATCATCCAGCCCCTGACGTTGTCCCCGCCAGACGCGAACGGCGTTCGCATGATCCTCGCTGGGGAGCGTCGCTGGCGCGCTGTCATGGCGATCATGGATCGCGACGCAGAGGCTCATAACGAAGAGGTGCTGAACGGCGGCCTTGTGATGGTCGTGCCGTCGTTGCCCGAGGCGCTGGAAGCTGGGGTCCCCTTCGTGGAGCGCGAGGCCGACGAGGCCACCGCCATCCTGATCACCATCGTCGAGAACAGCCAGCGCGAGGATTTGTCCCCTTGGGAAGACGCCCAGCAGCTGCTGAAGCTGGCCGAGGCCACCGGCTGGAGCGGAGCCGAGATCGCCCGTCGCACCGGCCGCGCCAGCGAGACGAAGAAGAACGGCGCCAAGGATGTCCAGGATAAGCTGAAGATCGCCCGCGAGGCCACGCCCGACGCGATCTCCGACTACCTGCGCTCCGGCTCATGGGACGACCTGCGCAACAGCGTTCGTGACCGCAAGCCGGTTGATAACGATCCCGATCAACTGCCGATGTTCGACGCCTGGGCGGACCCCGAAGCGGCCCGCACCGCGCCCCTCTGCACCTATGTGCCTGGTCAGCCGTATCGCGCCCGCTTTGACCGCCGCGCGCCCGAACGATGCATCGGCGACGTCGCGCCGGATCTCATTGAAGTGGGCGGGTTTCTGGCGATCGGCGATGCTGCAGAGGCAGGCACGATCGAAACCTTGGCGTTGCCGTGGTCACGTCCAGGGAAATACTATCCTCACAGCTACCCGCAGGCCCAGATCCAGATCGCCAAGCTGGCAGGCATCGACGCATGGGTATCGGCGTCCGGCTACAGCCTATCCGACATCGGCGATCACGTCGGTCTCTCAGGAATAAGTCGTCCGACCTCAGCCTATCCTGATCGCCGAACCGCCTTGATCGCGGGCATCGACAGCATCGCCGAGGGCATCACGCGCAACAAGAACGGCCGCATTCCGCCCGCCATCGCGGAATGGCTACAGGACCCGACGCCTGTCGGTCCGCACGTCGTCAACCACATCGACTATCTCAACGCCTCGCGCGCCGCCGAGGCGCGTCGTGCCACCGGCATCGATCCGACCCATGCTCCGAACGGCGGCGGCCTGAAGAAGGTGCTGGAAGATCTTGCCTCGCCCGACCGCCCCATCGAACTGTCGGACTTGGCCCGTCTTGCCCTGATCGAACTGACCATCAAGATCAAGCTTGCGCCGAAGCCGACCGGCGGCGAACACGACCCCGAGCGCCCGCTGTCGTCATCCGATCTTCCCGGTGCATGGGCGCGATATGGCGCGCCGATCGGGGCTTACTGGACTGACCCGACTTTCGCCGAACTGACCAAGGCCGGGCTGATCCGGGTCGTGCATCAGAAGCATGGCCAACCGACCCTGGCGACCCTGACCGACAAGGGCGTCGCCTTCCTGGGCGATTACCTCCCGCCCAATATGCTCAGCCAAGGCGTCGCGCTTCAGCCCGTCACGGGTTCGCTTCTCCCGCCCGAAGGGCAGGCCTATTTCACCGCTTGGCTGGAGACTGAGTCTCGCCCAGCCTCTGCGCCCGACGCCGCGCCGCTGGACGAGCAGGACGCCGACGACCGCGATGACTTCGGTCGGGACGCTGGCGCCGTCGCGGCGGATATCGTCCTGCTGGGCGAGGTCCAAGACTTCTACCACAACGACGACGAAGAGCCGGACGAAGCGGCGGCCATGGCCCTGATGCGGCGCCTGGGCGTCACCGGCCCGTTCGAAGAGGACGGCGACGGCGGCCTGACCGCCCTGGTCAACGGCAAGGTCGAAGCCCTCGCCTTCATCGACATCGACCGCACCATGCCGGACGACCGATCCCGCGCCATCGGCATGTTGGTCGCATGGGCCTGCCGCGTCGTGTTCGGCGGCGAGGTGACGGCATGACCCGCGCCGAAGTGGACCGCACGCTGATGCGCATGGAGTCCATCCGCATGGACGCCATGGAGGCCGAAAGCGCCGCCGAAGAGCGTCGGCTGAACGCGGAATACGACCGCCTCTGGAAGGCGATCCAACCCTACGTCTCCGGGTCTGAACCCTACAGCGATCCGACCCCGACTGCGCCGAATCCCGGCCAGCCAGCGCCGCCCGTCATCCCGCCCCGCACGCCGGAAGACGGCCGCCGCCCCTCCACGCCTGAGGACGGCCAGCCCGTCACCACCCGATAAGGACCCCGACGATGAACGACGTCATGATCGACATGGAAACCAAGGGCACGCGCGTCGGCTGCGTCGTCCTTTCTCTTGGGGCCGTCTTCTGGGACCCCATCACCGGACGCCTGGGCGAACAGTTCGAGGCCGTCATCAACATCGGATCGTGCCGCGCCCTCGGGCTGCACGAAGACCCCGAGACGGCGGCCTGGTGGGACAAGCAATCCCCCGAGGCGCGCCAGATCCTGGCGGACGTCGAGACGGCGCCGATGGGGCTGGGCGAGGTGCTGGACACCTTCACCGACTGGCTGCGAGACCACGGCAATCTGCACAGCGTCAAGGTGTGGGGCAACGGCGCGGACTTCGACCCGGCCATCCTGATCCACCTCTACGCCATCACGCGGAAGATGCAGCCGTGGTCCTACAACAACAGCCGCTGCTTCCGCACCCTGAAGAACATCGCCCAGGCCGAAGAGCCGCTGCGCATCGGCACCCACCACAACGCCCTGGACGACGCCCGCCACCAGGCCGTCTGGGCCGGTCGCCTGTTCGCCGCCCTGAGGGCCGCCGCATGACCGCCGCCGCGATCATCGACGCCGATGCCGCGCCGGCCAAGAACCGCCGCCAGCTGGCCAAGGAACGCAGCCTCGCAAAGCTGAAGACCGAGGGCCGCTTCCTGTTCGAGAACGTCGGCTATTTCGGCGTCGGCATCCGCGACATCGCCGAACGCATGGGGATGTCCACGGGCGCAGTGTTCAGCCACGTCTCCGACAAGGCCTCGCTCTGGCGTCTGGTCATGAACGGGCCGCCGCCGTCCGAAGTGCTGGCGGAGGAAGTCGCCCTGGTCGAGGCGCTTCACCCCGGCTGGGGCTGGAACATGCGCAAGATGGGCGGCCAGTATATCGCCAGCCTGACCAGCCCCGACTTCCACCTCACCACCCACGGCGGCCTCAGCGTCACGGGCAAGGGCGACAGCCCGGCCAGCGCCCTGCGCGAAGCCCGCATCGAAGCCGATCGCAAGGCGGGGCGGGCGTGATGACGAACGCCGTTCGCACCTTCGACCCGATCCCCGATCGCCACCCGCGACTGCTCGCCTGGATCAACGCCTACCGCACCGCCGGCGTCCCGCTGCGCCGCCTCGCCGACCTGTTCGAGATCACGGTCGCCGAACTGATCGAGGCAGGAGCGCGCCCGTGATCCTGACCCTCTTCCACCGCCTGATCCTCATCCTCACCGGCAAGGAGCGCCTGCTGTGACTGACCAACTCGCCATCGGAACCGCCCAGGTCCCTCTCCATGAGCATTTGCGCCGCATCCCTCGGAACGCAATCCTGCAATGGGAAAACCCCTCAAAAGAGCCGTGGGATCTTGCGTTCTCCAGCGCCCCTGTTGGCCTTCTCGCGCACCAAGCTGCGGATGCGCTCGACCCAGCATCCGGGACAAGGCAGCCTAGCGTTTCGGACCTGCGCGACGCCAACAACCGCGCTCATGATCGCAAGGTGCGCCTGAGTGCAGCGCTTATCCGGTTGGTTGAGCACTTCGAACGGGTGGATGCCAGCGAGCAGGACAAAGCGGCAATCAAGGCTGCGACCGACGTCTGGTCGGGAGTCGAAGTCGAGGCCGACACGGACGCCCCTCGCCAGAGCGTCGCTATCGCCGGCGGTTACGTCGCTACAGTTTCCGAGCGCGACGCAGCCGTCGCCTACCGCGCGCGGATCGCCTGCGACATCCTGGAGGGCTTCACCGACGGCATCGATGGCGACCGCCTTGGCGAACTGGCCCGCTGGGTCACGCACGGACGCGCCCTGGACGCCGCCGCCCTGCTTCGCGCCTTCGCCGCGCCATGGATCGCGGCGTCCGAGGAAGCGGGATGGGAGGGCGACGCGGATGCCCAGGCGCGCAAGGACATCGATCGGCACACAATCACCGCTCGCGTGCGCGGCGCGACCAGCTTCACGCCCGACCAACTGGCGACGATCTTCGCCCGTCATAACGAACTGAAAGCCGCTGCCGCGAACGCGCTGGAGGTCGCAAGCTCACATATTCAGCACATGGCGTCGTGGATTTCGAAGACGAACGCCAGCGACACACCCTTGCATGGCTATTCGTTCGAGGCGCTGGGCGAGGACAAATGGATCATCGACCAAGCCCTTGCCGCCCTGAAAGCGGAGGTGGTGTCGTGAGCGTCCGCGATCGCCAACAGGCCGTCGAAGACTTCAATGCGCGCTACAGCATCGGCGCGCCGTTCTGGGCCTGCAAGGGATTGAGGGGCGAAAACCCGATCGCCTGCACTCTGCGCGCCCCCGCCGAAATGCTGGGCGGACATACGCCGGTCGCATGGCTGGATGGCGTCTCCGGTTGCATCGCCCTGACGCACCTTGAGCCGCGCCAGCCAGAGGGCGCGGCATGAAGGTCATCAACATGACCGCGAAGGGCGAGGGCATGTTCTTGCTCCCGCCTGCGCCGCACCTCTGCCAGACCTGCGCGGTCGCTCATGAGCCCGACGCGCCGCATAACGCCCAGAGCCTGTTTTACCAGACCAAGTTCAACATGGAGAACGGGCGCGCGCCGACCTGGCTGGACGCACTGGACCACTGCCCCGAGCCGGTGAAAACGGCATGGCGCTCGACGCTGATCGCGATGGGCGTCGACGTCGACGGAGGCAAGATCACTCCGGAGCGCCGGTCATGAGCGACGCTGAAAGATCATATGAAAAGGCCTTAAAGGCCGCTCACGATGCAACACGGCTGTATGCTGACTACTGGCGCGGCTCTCTCAGGCGTTACCTGCTCGGGTCGCCAAAGGGAAGAACGCATGAAGCCCACGCGCAATGGCTATCCGATTGCACCACGGATTTGGTCGTCGATATGGACACGGCCCGCGCCATTATCGCAGGCGTCGAGAAGTGGCGGGCCGCCGCGACAGTGGCACGCACCCTGGGCGTCGCCGAGCCGTCCGTCCTGCCTTATCTGCCGATCAGCATTCCCCGCCCAGAGGGCCTGCGGTCATGATCGTCGTCCGTGTCGAACTCTGGAGCGCCGTCAACGGCTCCAAAACCGAACTGGCCCGCATGCACATCGCCAACGACGGCCGCGCCACCATCGCCAACCCCCGACTCGGTGACTACCAGGGCGAGACCTTCATCGGGCGCGACGCTGCCGCCCTGGACAAGGGGCGGGTGTCCAAGCGCGGCGAGGTGCGCGGCTGGCGTCGTCACGACTTCCACATTTGGAATCTGGTCGCCGCCATGCTCGCTGACATGGGCTATCGGCAGGGGCGGCGGTGACGCGATGACGGCCGTTCTGACCTTCGCTCAGACCTGCGCCGAACTGCAGGTTGGCGAGCATGTCTTGCGGAGTCTGATCGCGAGTGGTTCCTTGCGCGCCGGCAAGATCGGCAGCACGTGGCGCATCCGGCGCGACGATCTCAACGCCTATCTGGAGGCTATGACGTGCCCGTCTATAAGCGCGGCGACATCTGGTGGTATGACTTCACCGTCAAAGGCGAGCGGTTCCGGGGGTCCACGGGCGCGCGGTCGAAAGAGGTCGCCGTCAAACTCGAACGCCGCGAATACGACGCCGCGCTCTTGGGAGATCTACATAAACCCCTCACGCTAGAGGAAGCGACAGACCTGTGGTTCACCGCCCGCAAGGTCGGACGCAAGGACGCCGTCAACACGGCCCGTCGCATTAAGATCCTGCTGCGCCACATCCCCGGCGCGACGCCGTTGGCGGACATCGGGGCGCGCACCATCACCGAGGCGATGAACGCCCGGCGCTTCGAACCCATCCTGCGAGGCAAGAACCGCAAGGACACGGGCAAGCTGCCCACCAACAGCACCATAAACCGCGACCTGATCGACAGCACCCTGCGACCGATCATCCGCTACGCCAGCCGCAACCTTGAAGCCAAGGTCAAGGACATCCCCTGGTCGGACCTACGCCTGTCCGAGCCGCGCGGCGTAGTCATCTGGTTCACGGACGAACAGATCGACGCCTGGGCGGCGCACATGCCCCACTGGCACCGCCCCATCCTGCGCTTCATGCTGCGTTACGGCGTCCGGCTGCGCGAGGCGTTTTTCGACTTCGACGAAGCGATCCACGACAGCCCGGCCGGGATGGATATCTACACCCGCGACCGCAAGAACGGGCCGCACGTTGTCGCCCTGCTGGACGAGGACGCCAGGGAGATGCGCGCCCGCATCGGCCGCGCTCGCGCCTTCAACGTCGGACGGCCGGCGTCCGAGCAACTGACGACACCGTGGTTCCGCGAAATGAAGGACGGCAGCCTGCGCCCGATCCATTGGCGCGGCTTCCAGTCGGCGTCGGACCTGGCGCTCGACCGCGCCGGGATCAACGCCCGCCCCGCCCATGACGCGCGCCACCATGCCGGGACCATGCTGCTGCGCCTCAGCAAGGGCGATCTGGCCAGCGTGAAGGAACTGCTGGGCCACGAGGCGATCCAGTCCACCATGCGCTACGCCCACACATCGCGGGACGATCTGCGCACGGCGTTACGTCACGCATACGCCACACCAGAGGCCGAAGACGCAGAAAATGCCAGCAAAAACAACGACCAAAAGACCGCTTAGACCGGCCTCAAAATCCAGTTCCGAAAGGAGTGCCGGTTCGACCCCGGCCGCCCGCACCATCCTTCCTGTCGGTGTGTCTTCCCGCCGCCATATGGCGCGGAAACGAAGACGGCCCGCCCCGGAGCCAGCAGGTTCGGCACGCGTGGGCGCCGGAGCCAGACAGGTTCGGAACGGGCCGTGAATGATCGGTACGAATACTAAAATCCGACCAGCCGACATATTGGCATTAAGTCGCATTCTTGAAAAGTCCCCGCTCGGCGATCAGCCCAGTTCGCGGTGGAAGAAGCCGGTCACATCGGCCAGAATCGTCGCCTTCTTGCGGAACAGGGGCGAGAAGGTCGCGATCAGGTCGGCGTGGTCCAGACCCGGATAGAGCTTCGCCTCAGACCGACCGCCGACCGCCTTCATCCTCTGGTCCAGAATGGTCGTGTCCTCGGCATGGACCACGACGTCGGCCGTGCCGTGACCCAGCCAGATCGGCGGCGCGTCGGGACGCACGAAGGTGACGGGCTGGGTCAGGGTCGGATCGGGGGCGCGGCCGAAGGCGTTCCGGGACGCCCCCACGTCGAACGGCAGGAAATCATAGGGGCCCGCCAGACCCGCCGCCGCCCTGATCAGTCCAGGGCGGTCGACCGCCTGCATATAGCGGCGGTCCAGACTGATCATCAGGGCCAGATGGGCGCCGGCCGAATGGCCCAACACCCCCACTCGTTCCGGATCGCCGCCATAGGCTGCGGCGACATCCGCCGCCTTGGCCGTGGCGACGGCGGCGTCTTCGATGAAGGCCGGAAAGACCACCTGGGGCACGACGCGGTAATCGGGCAGGGCCACGACGAACCCCTGGGCGGCCAGGGCCTGGGCCGCCCAGCCATAGAGGTCGCGCGACCCTGAATCCCAGCCGCCGCCATAGAAGAAGACGAGGACCGGATAGGTCCCCGGCGCGGTCGGGGCGTACAGGTCCAGCCTCTGGCGGGGATCATCGCCATAGGCGATGTCGCGCGCCACCCGTCGCACGCCCCCGTCCCTCGGCCCCAGACTGTTGAGCAGGCCCAGGGGTGAACAGGCGGCCGCCATCAGGCCCGCAATGGGCGCCAACAGGCCGCGCCGGGTCATGCGATACAGTCCATGGCTTCCAATACGTCGTCGCCCCTCGCTCGGCCCAGACCCTTCGCAGATTTATCGCGCCCCGGCGATCAGCCGGCCGCAGTTCGCATCCTCGGCCAGGCCCGGATCGACGAAGGCGAACAGGGCCGTGACCGGCGCCACCACCGCGCTCAGAAGACCGGCGACCCCGCCCTGGCCGACCAGGGCGCGGACATCGACGCCGACCTGGGGGGCGGTCAAGGCCCCCTTGACCGTGATGGGCGCCCAGACCCGCAGCAGGCGCGGCTTCTTGGATTCGCCATCCACACGCAGATCCAGGGTTTCGGCCCCCAGGTCGATCGTGCCTGTGCCCTGGGCCAGAACCACATCCGTATCGATGACCAGGGTCTTGACCGTCGCCGCGCCGCCCCGCACGTCGAAATCGGCGACGGCGCACCGGATCTGGGCCGTGGACTGGTCTCCGCGCAACAGTTTCAGCAGGCCGGCGCTGGCGTTGATGCCCAGCAGTTCGGCGAAGGCCGACCGCATCTGACCGTCGGGCACCACAAGGCTGAGCGAGCCCTTGGACGCCGCTGCGAAATCATGGATCGAGGCGCCGGGTCCTTCCAGCCGCGCACGGCCCAGAGCGCGCCCGGTCAGGGGCGCAGTTCCGTCGCGCGCGGGAATGATGGATTCCAGCGGATAGCCGGCCAGACGGAAATCGACGACGCTGTAGGGGATGTCGCGCGTCGCATTGATCCGGGCCGTGCCGTTCAGTTCGCCCCGATTGAAGTTGAAACTGACGGGATCGAGATCAAGGACGCCGTCCTTCAGTTCCGCGCCCAGGTTCACCGCCCGCACATCCAGGTCATTGGCCTTCACCGCGACCGCCCGATAGCTCAGGCTTCCGTCCATCGCCCGCAGGCGCTCAGTTTGCAGCGGCGCGTCGGGCAGCAGCTTGCCGCCGACGGCCACGGGCGCCTCGGTATTGGATCCCGCCGCATTCGTCACGGTCCGGACGCCCAGGACGGCGGCCAGGTCGTCGATGTCGAGGCGGCGCGACGTCAGTTCCGCATCGACCCGCAATCGTTTCGCCGCATCGACCCGCACGTCGCCGGACAGGTCCGAGGCCCCGACCCGGCCATCGAAATCACTGAAGGTCCAGATATTCTCGTTCCGCTTCAACGCGCCCTTCAGTCGATAGGGCGGGGTGTTGGGCAGGGCGACCCCCGTCAGCAGATACAGGTCCGACAGGTCGCGCCCCTGCAAGCTCAGGGTGGCGTCGAACCGGCCCAGGTCGAACGGCCGGGTCACGGCCCCCTTGGCGGTCAGGCTGGAGCCCGCGCCGCTGACGCTCGCCTCGAAGTCATAGGGTCGGTCACGACGGATATTGATGAAAGGGCCGCCCCGGACGCGGAGCGTCAGCGGCGAGCCATTGACCTCGCCCTCGCCGTCCAGCACGAAACCGGCGTCGTCACCCTGCCCCTCGCGCGCATCGACCGTCGCCTCCAGTTTCAGACCGCGTCGCCGCTCGTCGAAGACCAGGCGGCCGTCGGTGATGACCAGTTGCTGGATGACCGGCAGTTTCATCCCCTCGCCCGTGTCGGGCTTTTCGGGGTTCAGGTCCCAGCTGTTGCGGCCGTCCTTGTCGGTGATCAGCACCAGCCGGGGGCGGGTGAAGCTGAGCAACGGCATCTCGATCTGGCCGGCGAACAGTTTGCGCAGCCGCACCGAGGCGCGGATTTCGTCCACATCGGCCGTATCGCGATCCCGCGCCCACTCCGGCCCGCCGATCTTGAGACCCCGCACCACCGCCGAAGGCGTCCAGCTGAACAGATGGACGTCCAGGTCGCCCTGAAGCGCAATGTCGCGATCATACGCCGCCGAGGCCCAGCGTCCGATGGGTCCGCGCACCATGTTCCAGTCGAACAGGATCAGGGCCAGAACAACAATCCCGATCAACAACAGGCCGACGCCCCCCGCCCAGGCCTCGGCGCGACCGGGCCGTCGGACGGCGGCGTACACTGGGTCATTCCGCCGCACCCAATCGTGAAAGCTTCGCGCGCGAACCACAGCCGGATCTACGCCCCTGCGACGCAGGTCCGACCACAATTCGTTCCACTTCAGCATCTTGGCCAAACAATCGGCTCCGTGAGCCAGACAGAACGCGCAAGTCGCGGTTTGGAGCCGCCCGGTCCCCTTCGACCTCTCCTGGCCTAAAATTTCGTCAGTTATGCGCTCAGTTGTCGCAAAAACTTTACAACGCGAAAATTCGGCGCATATTTCATCAGAGCCCTGATCTTAATTCAGGCCACAGGAGGATGCCCGATGACCCGCTCAATGACCCGATTTGCATCGCCCGCGCTGGTTCTCGCCGCCATTGCGGCGACCGCGACCCCCAGCCTGGCCGAGACGTCCAAGCCGCAGCGCGCCGAATCCCAACAGATCGTCATGATCTGCGCGACCGATGCGGCCACCCGTCGCGCCTACCAGCGCGAGTTCGGCGTTCAGCCGGTCTTCGTCAGCGCGCGCGAAACCTTGAACGCCCGCTCGAACGGCGAAACCTGGTCCACGCCGCGCTGCATGACGGCGCGCGAATACGCCCGTCTGAACCAACTGGCCGAGACCCGCGCAGGTCTCTAACGAAAAAGGGCGCGGCCTTGCGGCTGCGCCCTTCCTTCGTTTCTGCGGCGCCCCGGCCCTATTGGGCGGGGGTCAGATACTTGTTCAGCCAGCCGAACACCTCATTGTGCCATTGCAGGCTGTTGGCCGGCTTCAGCACCCAGTGGTTCTCGTTCGGGAAGACGATCAGGCGGCTGTCGATTCCCCGGCGCTGCAGCGCCGTATAGGTGGACAGGCCCTGGGCCGTCGGAATGCGGAAGTCGTGGTCGCCCTGCACCACCAGCATCGGCGTCTTCCAGTTCTCGACATGGTTGGCGGGGTTGAACTTCTGATAGCCTTCCGGCTTGTCCCACGGCGTGCCGCCGTATTCCCACTCGGTGAACCACAGCTCCTCGGTCGAATAGCCCATGCCGAAGGTGTCGAAGACGCCGTCGTGGTTGACCAGGCATTTGAAGGCGTTCGACCAGTTGCCGGCGATCCAGTTGATCATATAGCCGCCGTACGAGGCACCCAGGGCGCAGGCGTTGGAACCGTCCAGGAAGCCGTACTTCTGCTGCGCGGCGGCCCAGCCCTTTTGCAGATCCTCCAGCGGGCGGTCGCCCCAGTGCTGGCTGATGGCGTCGGTGAAGGCCTGGCCGTAGCCGGTCGAGCCGTGGAAATCGATCATCACCACCGCATAGCCTGCCCCGGCGTAGGTCTCGGGGTTCCAGCGATACGACCAGCCGTCCCCGAACGAGCCCTGGGGTCCGCCGTGGATCAGGAAGGCGACGGGGTACTTCTTCCCTTCCTCATAGCCGACCGGCTTGATGACGTAGCCGTGCACCGTCTCGTTGTTCCAGCCGGGGAAGCTGAACTGCTCGTATTCGCCGAAGGCCTTGGCGTCGAAGGCCGGGTTGGCCTGGGTCAGGCGACGCGGCATTTCACGACCCAGATAGGTCTTGAAATACAGATCGCTGGGCGACTTCAGACTGTCCTGGGCGAAGACGAAGCCCGACGGCGTCTGCTGGAAGGCCGAGACATGGCCGGGGCCGGTGACCGGGGTGACGACGCCGTTGCGCGTGTCCACGGCGAACAGCCTGGTCGAACCCACGTCGCCGGCGGTCGTGTACAGGGTCTGGCCGTCGCGCGACCATTGCAGGGTGTCGGCCGAACGGTCCCAGTTCGACGCGATCTCGCGCTTCTGGCCCGATTGCACATCCATCAGCACGATCTGATAGCGATCGGCCTCGAAGCCCGGACGCGCCATGGCGCGATAGGCCAGGGTGCGGCCGTCCGGCGAAAACACCGGCCCCGCGTCCCAGGCCGGATTGTCCTGGGTCAGGTTGGTGAAGGTCCCGTCGCCGGTCAGGCCGTTGGTCTTCCACAGGTCGAAATTGGTGCTCCACGGCTCGGTCTTGCCGGCCAGGCGCGCCGAGAAGACGATGGAATCGCCGGCAGGAGTGAAGACGAAGTCGCTCTCGTCGCCGAACGGCTTGGACGGAGTGTCGCCGTCGAAGCCCTTGGTCACCCAGGCCGGAGTTCCGGTCGCCTGACCGTTGCGACCGATCGACTGGACGAACAGATGGTTCTGGGTGTGGTCGTTCCACGTGTCCCAGTGGCGCACGAACATGCGGTCGTAGACCTGGCCGGTCGTCTTCCGCTCGGCCATGGCCTTGCCCATCTCGACCGAGGCGTTCAGGTCGGCCGCGTCCGGATAGACGGCCAGGGACACGGCCACCTTGTCGCCGCTCGGGCTGATCCGATAGGCGTTCACGTCCAGCGGCAGATTGGTCACCTGCACGGGCGTGGCCGTCGGCGAGGCCACGCGCCAGACCTGGCTGGCGCCCGACTTGCCCGACAGGAAATACAGATTGCCGTCCCCGCCCCAGCGGGCGGTGTTCGCGCCCTGGTCCGAGATGGCCAGTCGGCGCGGCGCCACGTCCGGCGTGTTCAGGTCCAGCATCCACAGGCTGCCGGCGCGGCGGTTGGCCTCTACATCCGTCGTCGTCACCGAATAGACGACGTAGCGCCCGTCCGGCGACACCTGCGGATCGCCCAGCCGGTTGGCCGTGATCATATCCTTATAGGTGAAGGCGTCGGGCGTCGCAGGCGCAGTCGGAACCGGCGCGGGCGGAACCTGGGCCAGGGCCGGAGCGGCGCTCATCAGGGCGCCCGACAAGGCAATTCCCGCGCAGGCGGCGGACAAGAGAGAACGGTGGCGCATGGGGCATTCCTCGCAAAACTCGCAGCGGCGAGGCGTAGCACCACCGTTCGCCAGGCGAAAGTTGCTGACAGCTCAGAAGTTAGCTAAGTTACTTGGACCAAGGAGCGCGACATGACCACTGTCACCGTCCACCACGCCAAGACCCATCTCTCCAAACTGATCGCCGCCGCCGAACGCGGCGAAGAGGTCGTCATTGCGCGCGGCGACAAGCCCGCAGTAAGGATTGTGCCCTTCGAGCCGGCGACCAAGCCCGAGCGCAAGCCGGGTCGGCTGAAGGGCCTCGTCGCCATGGATGATCGTTTCTTCGACCCCCTGCCGGAAGACGAACTGCGTCTGTGGGAGGGCCGAGGCGAATGAGGCTGCTGCTCGACACCCACGCCCTCATCTGGTGGATGTCGGGGGAAGCGGGGCTAAGTCGGGCCGCCGAGGCCGCCATACGCGACGGCGACGTCCATGTCTTCGTCAGCGCTGTATCAGCCTATGAGATCGCCCTGAAACACGGCATGGGCAGGTTGCCCAAGGCTGGGCTGCTGGCCGAGCGGTTCGAGGCCGAGGTCGATCTCGAAGGTTTTGACATCCTGCCGATCACCGCCCGCGAGGCGTCCCACGCCGGCCGGCTGGACCATACGCACCGCGACCCGTTCGACCGGCTGCTGATCGCACAGGGCCTGATCAACAACCTGACGCTCGTCTCCAATGAACAGGTGTTCGACAGCTTCGGCGTGGCGCGCCTCTGGTAGGCTTGCTCCCTTTCGCCGAACCGGCGACAAGCGGTCGTCCATGAATTCCGCCGCCCTTCCCGTCCGCCGCTCGCCCCATATCGTCGATGTCCTCATCGCCGAACGCGCCCCGCGTCTGACCGCCTCTCCCGTCTGGCCGGTCGTGCGGCCGGCCCTGTATTCCGTGCTGAACTACAGGGCGGCGGTGCGGATGGCCGACGCCATCCAGAACCTGTCAGGCGCCGAGACCCTGGACCATGTCTCGGACCTGCTGAGCCTGAAGGTGTCCACCGCCCATCTGGACCGTTTGCCCACGAGCGGCCGGTGCGTCGTCGTCGCCAATCATCCCACCGGCATCGCCGACGGAGTGGCGGTCTATGACGCCGTCCGACAGCGCCGCCCCGACGCCATCTTCTTCGCCAACGCCGACGCCCTGCGTGTCTCGCCGCGACTGGCCGAGACAGTGATTCCCGTCGAATGGGTTCACGACAAGCGCACCCGCGAAAAGACCCGCGCCACCCTGAACGCCGCCAAGGAGGCCTTCGAGGCCGAACGTTGCGTCGTCATGTTCCCCGCCGGCCGCCTGGCCCGCGAGAAAAACGGCGTCCTGACCGACCCCGAATGGGCGCCGACCGCCGCCTCCCTGGCGCGCAAATACGGCGCTCCGGTCATTCCCATGCACGTCACCGGCCCGTACAGCCGGCTGTTCCACCTGTTCGACAAGGTCTCGCAGGAACTGCGCGACGTGACCCTATTCCACGAACTGCTGAACAAGGCGGGCAAACCCTTCAGCGTCGTGGTCGGTCAGCCCATCCCGCCCGAACGGCTGGACGGGGACGCCGTCAAGGCCACTGTGGCCCTGAAACAGTTCACCGAACGCACCCTGGCCGCCGATCCTGACGCGGTGTTTCCATGAAGATCGACCTTCCCGACGCCGAGGCCACCACCCGTCTGGGCCATGCCATCGCGCCCCTGCTGGCGCCAGGCGACAGCCTGCTGCTGTACGGGCCGCTGGGCATGGGCAAGTCGACCCTGGCGCGCGGCCTGATCCGCGCCCTGACCACGCCGGACGAAGACGTGCCCAGCCCGACCTTCACCCTGGTTCAGTTCTATGAATCCGACCCGCCCGTCGCCCATTTCGACCTCTATCGCCTGACCCGACCGGAAGAGGCCTTCGAGATCGGCCTGGACGACGCCCTGGACGAGGGCTGCGCAATCATCGAATGGCCCGAGCGGCTGGGCGAGGAGCCGGGCCGGTTCCTGGGGCCCGACCGCCTGGTCATCGAAATTTCCGAACACGGCGACGGCCGTGTTGCGACCGTTTCCGGCGCAGGCCGGTGGGAAGACCTGATCGACCATGTCCGTTTCTGACCGCGAACAGCTTCGCCTCGACTTCCTGGCCTCCGCCGGCCTGGCCCAGGCCGCCCGCGCGCCCCTGCCCGGCGACGCCTCGACGCGGCGCTACGAGCGGCTGACCACGACTGACGGGGCGTCCCTGATGCTGATGGACCAGGCCCCCGCCGCCGAAAGCCCCCCCGCCGACCCGGCCTGGACGCCGCAGCAGCGTCAGGCCGCCGGCTGGAACGCCGTCGCCCGTCTGTCGGCCGGACGGATAGAGGCCTTCGCCGCCGTCGCCGCCTATCTGAAGGCGCTGGGCCTGTCCGCTCCCGAAATCCCGGCCCTCGACGCGCCCAATGGCCTGGCGGTGCTGGAGGATTTCGGCGACGCCCTGTTCGCCCGGGTGATCGAGGACGGCGCCGACGAGACGCCGCTGTATCTGACCGCCATCGAGGCCCTGGCCGCCCTGCACGAGGCCGGCGCCCCTCCCCAAACCCTGCACGGCCCCGGCGGCGACTGGCCGTTGCTGACCTATGACGAGACGGCGCTTCAGGGCGGGGCCGACCTGTTCGTCGAATGGCTGCCCCGTCTGGACGAGCGCGTCGCCTTCGACGCCGCCGCCGTGGCGGCGTGGCGAGAGGCCTGGGCGAAGATCGTCGCCTCGGGCGCGGACGGCGCCTCGGTCATGGCGCATCGCGACTATCACGCCGAGAACCTGATCTGGCTGCCTGAGCGCGAGGGCCCTGCCCGCGTCGGCATGATCGACTTCCAGGACGCGGTCCGCGCCCACCCCTCCTGGGACCTGCACTCCCTGCTTCAGGACGCCCGCCGCGACGTGTCGCCGGCGCTGGAAGCCGAGGCCCTGGACCGCTATTTCGCCCTGCGGCCCCAGGTGGACCGCGCCACCTTCATGGCCGACTACGCCGGACTGGCCGCCCTGAACGAGGCGCGGATCATCGGCATCTTCGCCCGGCTGATCGCCCGCGACGGCAAGCCTCGCTACCGTCAGTTCCTGCCGCGCATGTGGCGGCATCTGAACGCCAATCTGGAACAGCCGGCCCTGGCGCCCGTCGCCCGCTGGTTCGACCGCCACGTCCCGGCCGAGGTGCGAGCATGACCGCTCCCAAGACCGCAATGGTGCTGGCCGCCGGCCTGGGCACCCGGATGCGCCCGCTGACCGACGACCGGCCCAAGGCCCTGGTCGAGGTGGCCGGCCGCGCCCTGATCGACCATGTGCTGGACCGGCTGGCGGACGCGGGAGTCGAGACGGCGGTCGTCAATGTCCACTGGTTCGCCGACCGCCTGGAAGCCCATCTGGCCGCACGCGGACGCGGCCCACGGATCGTCATCTCCGACGAGCGAGCCGAACTGCTGGAGACCGGAGGCGGGCTGAAGAAGGCCCATCCCCTTCTGGGCGAGGATCCCATCTTCGTCGCCAATATCGACAGCGTCTGGATCGACAGAGGCGACGCCCTGACCGATCTGATCCGTCTGTGGAACCCGGAGACCATGGACGCCGCCCTGCTGCTGGCCCGCCGCGAGGGCTCCATCGGCTTCGAGGGCGACGGCGACTTCTTCCTGGCCGACGATGGGAGACTGACCTTCCGCGGCGACGCCCCGTCCGCCCCCTTCGCCTATATGGGCGTGCACATCACCCGCCCCGGCTATGCCGACCACGGCCCCGACGGCCCCTTCTCCCTCAGCCCCCTGTGGCGCAAGTCCGCCGCCGAGGGGCGCCTGTTCGGCTGCGTCCTGGACGGCGACTGGATGCACGTCGGCGATCCCCAGGCGCGGGATCAGGCCGAGGCGAAACTGGCGGGAGACGCGTGAGCGGCTTCGATCCCTTCACGGCGGCCAGCCCCCGCTGGTACGCCGTCCCCGCCTACCGGCCCTTCCTCGAAGACCTGGCCGCCGGCGTCCTGGCCTGGCTGGGCGATCTGCCGCCCGAGACCCTGTCCGACGCCACCATCCTGCTGCCCAACCGACGCGCCGCCCGCGCCTTCACCGGCGCCCTGTCGAAACTGTCCCAGGGTCGCCCCATCCTGCTGCCCCAGGTCCGGCCGCTGGGCGATCTGGAGGAGGACGAGCCGCCCTTCACCCCCGGCGCCCTCGGCCTCGACCTGCCGCCCGCCATCCCCGCCCTGACCCGCCGGTTCGAGATGGCGCGGATGATCGTCGAACAGTTCGACAACAGCCTGACGCCGATGCGCGCCCTGGATCTGGCGGATGCGCTCGGCGGCTTCCTCGATTCCTGCCAGCTGGAAGAGGTTCCGAACCCCGAACGGATCGCCACCCTGGTCGACGGCGAAATGGCCGAACACTGGGAACGGTCCGCCGAGTTCCTGGGCCTGGCGGTCGAGGCCTGGCCCAAACGCCTCGCCGAGCTGGGCCTGGTCGATCCGGCCTGGCGCCGCGCGACCCTGCTGCGCCGCCTCGCCGAACTGTGGGACCACACGCCTCCGACCCAGGCCGTCATCGCCGCCGGTTCGACCGGCACCGTCCCCGCCGCCGGCGACGTGCTGAAGGCCGTGGCTAGGGCGCCCCTGGGCTGCGTCGTCCTGCCCGGCCTCGATCTCGATCTGGACGCGGCGGTCTGGGACCGGCTGGACGAACAGCATCCGCAAAGCGCGATGAAACGACTGCTGGACCGGGTCGAGGTCGCCCGCGCCGATGTCCGCCCCTGGTTCGCCCCGTCCCAGCCCCCTGCCGCCCTCGCCCGTGGCCAGGCCCGCCAGCGCCTGGTCAACGAGGCCCTGCGCCCCGCCGAGGCCACCGACGACTGGCGCCGCGCCATCCGCGACCTTCGCTCGACCGCCGCCGCGCGCGGCGAGGCCCGCGACCCCATAGCCGAAGGCCTGCAAGGCCTGTCCCTGCTGACCGTCCGCGCCGAGGAAGAGGCCGCTGCCGCCATCGCCCTGATGATGCGCGAGACGCTGGAAACGCCCAATCCTGATGGAACGGGTCGCACCTGCGCGCTCGTCACGCCCGACCAGGCCCTGGGCCGCCGCGTCGCCGCCCGGCTGGAACGCTGGGGCGTCATCCCGGATTCGTCTGCCGGCGTCCCCCTGTCGCGTCTGCCCGCCGGCGCCCTGGTCGATCTGTGCGCCCGCTGGATCGCCGATCCGGTCCAGCCCCATCTGCTGCTGGCGATCGTCAAACATCCGTTGGTCCGGTTCGACCTGGGCGACGCCCCTCAAGCCGCCGCCGTCGCCGCGCTGGAGGAACACGCCCTGCGCGGTCCTCGCCCGCGCGACTTCGCCGCCATCCGCCGTCGCCTGCTCGAGGCGGTCGAACCCGACCGGCGCGGCAAGGCCCCGCCCGAGTGGAAACGGGAACGCCTGTCGGCCGCCACCCGCCTTGTCGAGCGTCTGCAAACCGCCATCGAGGCCGCGACCGCCGTCTTCTTGCCCCAGACCGAGCGAAATGGGGCCGACCTGAACGCCGCCGCCTCGGCCTTTACACGCCTTATCGAGACCCTGGCCGGCCAGGACGCCTGGGCCGGTCCCGACGGCGAGGCCGCCGCCGCCCTTCTGTCCGGCCTGATCGAGGGCGGGGCCTCGCTGGGCCGCATCGACCAGACCGACCTGGCCGAGCTGACCACGTCCCTGGTGCGCGAGACCGTCGTCCGCACCGGGGGCGCGACCCATCCGTCGCTGCGGATCCTCGGGGCCATCGAGGCGCGGCTGGTGCGCGCCGACCGGATGATCCTGGCCGGGCTGGAAGAAGGCGTCTGGCCCCAGGCCGCCCCGACCGACCCCTTCCTGTCGCGTCCGATGCGCAAGGCCCTGGGCCTGCCCCCGCCCGAACGCCGCCTGGGCCAGACGGCCCAGGACTTCGTCCAGGCCGCCTGCGCCGACGAGGTCATCCTGGTCCACAGCGAACGGCGCGGCGGCCAGCCGGCCGTGCGGTCCCGCTGGCTGTGGCGGCTGGAGATGCTGACCCGCGGCGCCCATTCCGCCGAGACGCCGATCGAACTGCCCCGCCCCCGCACCGTCCTGGACTGGACCCGCGCCCTGGACGCCCCTCCGCCCGGCCCGCCGCGCTTCGCCAAACGGCCCGAGCCGCGCCCGCCGGTGCATCGCCGCCCCCGCAGCCTCTATGTCACCCGCATCGAACGCTGGGTGCGCGATCCCTACGCCATCTACGCCCTGTGGGTGCTGGGGCTGGAGGCGATGGAGCGTCCCGGCGCTTCTGCCGAAGCGCTCGCCCGTGGCAACGCCGTCCACGCCGCCATCGAACGGTTGACCCTGGACTGGCCCGACGACCTGCCCGACGACTGCGAAGCCGTCCTGCACGACCATCTGCTGCGTGAACTGGGCGCACGGGGGTTCGAGGATGCGGCCATGGCGCGCGAGGCGCCGCTCGCCCGCAACTGCGCCCGCTGGCTGACCGATTTCGAGCGCCGCCGCCGCGCGCGGGGCATCGACATCCTGGTCGAGCAACAGGGGACCATGACCTTCGACGCCCCCGCCGGCCCCTTCACCGTCAAGGCCTTCGCCGACCGGATCGAGCTGGCCTCGGACGGAGCGGCGGTGATGGACTTCAAGACCGGCGCCGCTCCATCCGCCAAACAGGTCAAGTCCGGCTTCGCCCCGCAACTGACCCTGACCGCCGCCATCCTGGCCGACGGCGGGTTCGAACGCACCAATGGCCCGGTCACGCCCGACGAACTGACCTATGTCCGGGTGGTCGGGCGCAAGACGGCGGGCGAGGTCATCACCCGCGCCTCAGGCGCCGAGGCCGCCGACCTGGCCCAGGCGGCGCTGGACGGGCTGAAGCGCCGCGTCGCCCGCTTCGACGACGAGAACACGCCTTACGTCTCCTGGGCCGCCCCCCAGTTCATGGGCAACCAGGGCGGCAACTACGATCACCTGGCCCGCGTCTGGGAATGGTCGGTGATCGGCGACGGGGACGAAGAATGAGCGTGTCCCCCCAGATCGTCGCGGCCGACCCGCGCCTGACCGTCTTCGTCACCGCCAACGCCGGCTCGGGCAAGACCACCACCCTGGTCAACCGGGTGGCGCGGCTGCTGCTGGACCAGGTCGATCCCGGCGCCATCCTGTGCGTCACCTACACCAAGGCCGCCGCCGCCGAGATGCAGGCCCGGCTGTTCGACCAGTTGGGCGGCTGGGCCGTGCTGGACGACGCCGCCTTGTCGCGCGAACTGGCCCGGCTGGACGACGGCGACCCGCAGGCGATGGATCACGCGGCCCTGTCCCGCGCCCGCAAACTGTTCGCCCGCGCGCTGGAGACGCCGGGCGGGCTGAAGATCCAGACCATCCACGCCTTCTGCGAAAAACTGCTGCGTCGCTTCCCGCTCGAGGCCGGGGTCTCGCCCCGCTTCACCGTGCTGGAAGACCAGGCCGCCACCGCCCTCAGCCATTCCGCGCGCGAGGACCTGGCCCGCGCCGCCGTCGCCGCTCCCGACGGTCCCATCGGCCTGGCCTACAGCCATTTCGCCGTCGAACTGGACTGGCAGAGGTTCCAGGCCCTGCTGTCGATGATCGAGGCCAAGCGCGCCGACCTGCTGGACTATATCGACCGGGCTGAGGCCGGAACCGCGCCCGATCCCTACGCCCTGACCGGCGCCGAGCCCGACCGCGGCCCCGAAGAGCTGGAACAGGACTTCGTCGCCTGGATCGATCCCGCCGAATGGAACCGCATGGCCGAGGCCATGGAGACCGGTTCGACCAACGACCGCAAGATCGCCGACGCCATGAGCGTCGCCGCGCCCCCCTACGCCGGGTTCGCGGCCCTGGCGGGCGTCTTCTGCACCCAGGCGGGCGAGCCGCGAAAGAGCATGGGCACCAAGTCGGCGCCGCAAGGCGCGGTCGGCTGGCTGCTGGACCTCCAGACCAAATTCCTCGCCGCCCGCGAATCCCTGCGCAAGGCCCGGATCGCCGACGATACGATCAAGGTCCTGACCCTGGCCCGCGCCCACGCCGCCTTCTACGAGGCCGCAAAGGCCCAGCGCGGCGCCCTCGACTTCCCCGACCTGGTCGCCCGCGCCGCCGCCCTTCTGACCCGCAGCGGGGCCGCCGCCTGGGTGTTGTACAAGCTGGACGGCGGGGTCGATCACGTCCTGATCGACGAGGCCCAGGACACCGCCCCAGAACAATGGGCCATCGTCCGCGCCCTGACCGGGGAGTTCTATTCCGGCCAGACATCAGGCCGCACCGTCTTCGCCGTCGGCGACGAGAAACAGTCGATCTACTCCTTCCAGGGCGCCCGCCCAGAACGGCTGCGTCAGGAACGGGCCGACTTCCTGGCCCTGGCCGAGGGCGCCGGCGAACCCTTCGCCGGGCCGGAGCTGAACACCTCTTACCGCTCGACCGAAGAGGTTCTGGCCTTCGTCGACGCCGTCTTCGCCGACCCCGACCGCACCCGCGCCCTGACCGGCCCCCAGGGCGACATCGCCCGCCACATCCCGGCGCGGATCGGCCAGCACGGCGCCATCGACCTGTGGCCCCTGTTCCTCGACGAACCCGCGCCCGAGACCGAAGCCTGGGACGATCCGGTCGATCAGGAAAGCGTCGGCAGCGCCCGCAAGCGCCTGGCCCGCGACCTGGCCCGTGAAATCCGTCGCCAGGTCGAAAGCGGCCTGGCCGTCTTCGACAGCCGCACCCGCGAGCTCCGCCCCGCCGGATACGGCGACTATATCGTTCTGGTCCGCCGCCGCGACGCTACCTTCGAAGAGATCATCCGCGCCCTGAAGACCGAGGGCGTCCCCGTGGCCGGCGCCGACCGGCTGAAACTGTCCAGCCATATCGTCTTCGACGACCTGATCGCCCTGGCCCGATTTGCTCTCTTCCCCGACGACGACCTGTCCCTGGCCGAGGTGCTGCGCAGCCCCCTGTGCGACGTGGACGAGGACGGCCTCTACGCCCTGGCCGGCCGCGAGAACCGCAAGGCGGGCCAGCTCTGGCGCGACCTGCGCGACCGGGCGCACGAACGCCCCGAATGGACCCGCGCCCGCGACGCGCTCCAAGCCGCCATCGCCGCGCGCGGCGGCGACCCGTTCGCCTTCTTCTCTCAGGCCTTGAACCGGGTGGACGACACAGGCCGATCCGGCCGCGCCCGCATCCTGGCCCGGCTGGGCCGCGAGGCGGAAGAAGCCGTCGACGAAACCCTGAACCAGATCCTGGCGGCCGAGAACCGCGGCGCGATCGACCTGGAAACCTGCCTGGCCCAGCTTGAGGCCGCCGACGTCGAGGTGAAGCGCGAACTGGAGGGGGCGCGCGGCGAGGTCCGCGTCATGACCGTCCACGGCGCCAAGGGGCTGGAGGCGCCCATCGTCATCCTGCCCGACACCACCATGAAGGCGAAGGCCCAGGGTCCGTCCCTGATGCCCGCCGTGACGCTGGAAGGCGAAGGCGAGGCCTGGCTGATGGCGCCCGGATCGGCCAAGGACGACTGTCCCGCCTCGGCCGACGCCCGCGCGGCGCGCCAGGCCCGGACCGACGACGAAACCCTGCGCCTGCTCTATGTCGCCCTGACCCGCGCCCGCGACCGGGTCATCGTCATGGGCCGCGCCTCCAGCCGGGGCGCCGAGCCCGGCAGCTGGTGGTCGGTGATCGAAGAGACCTTCGACCGGCTCGGCGAACAGGTGCGCGAGGTCGAGAACGGCGTCCGCCGCTTCGGCGTCGATCCTGAACGCCGCCCTGTCACGACCGCCCCAGACCGCACGACCGCCGCCCTGCCCATCTGGGCGACCACCCCGCCGCCCGCCGACGCTGCCGCCCGTTTCGCCGCGCCGTCGCGGATGGAGGGCTCGATCCGCATCCCCGCCCCCTCGCCCCTGGCGCGCAGCGCGGCCGGCGGCGCATCGCTGGGCCGGTTCCGCCGCGGCGACCTGATCCACCGGCTGCTGGAACGCCTGCCCGAGATCGCCCCCGCCGACCGCCCCGACGCCGCCCGTCGCCTGCTGGCGCGCGAGACCGACCTCGACGACGCCCAGCGCGGCGAGATGATCGCCGCTGCCTTCTCGGTCCTGGACGACGCCCGCTTCGCTCCGGTCTTCGGCCCCGGCTCCCGCGCCGAAGTCGCCTTGACCGGCGCCCTGCCCGGCCCGTCGAGCGTGGCGATCAACGGCCGTATCGACCGGCTGGTGGTCACCCCCGACCGGGTCCTGGTCATCGACTACAAGACCAACCGCCCCGCCCCCGACGCCCTGGACCGGGTCGATCCCGCCTATGTCTTGCAGGCCGCCGTCTATGTCGCCGTCCTGAAACGCCTCTACCCCGACCGCCCGGTCGAGGCCGCCCTGGTCTGGACCGACGGCCCTAAACTGATGCCGATCCCGCAGGCCATGCTGGACGCGGCGTTGGCGAACAGTTGAATTGCCCGCGATTCGCTCCCACATCTGCCCCCGAACCCGGACGCTCCGGCCAACATCAACATGCGCTCAAGCAGCGAGGCCCGCGGGCCGAGCGATAGCGCCCCAAGGAGCCATTCATGGCGACTGTAAAAGTCACGGACGAAAGCTTCGACGCCGACGTTCTGAAATCTTCCACCCCCGTCCTGGTGGACTTCTGGGCCGAATGGTGCGGCCCCTGCAAACAGATCGGCCCGGCGCTGGAACAGATCGCCGACGAACTGGGCGGTCAGGTCACCGTGGCCAAGATCAATATCGACGACAGTCCCATGACCCCGTCCAAACTGGGCGTGAAGGGCATCCCAACCCTGATGCTGTTCAAGGACGGCCAGATGACCTCGATGAAGGTCGGCGCCATGCCCAAGGGCAAGATCGTCGAATGGCTGGCCGAGGCCGGCGTCAAGGCCGACGCCTGATCGTCTCGCTCCATTGAAGATCAAGCGCCCGCTGGTTCCGACCGGCGGGCGTTTTTCATGCTAGGAGGGTCTCATGAGCGACGAAGACACACCGATCCCGGCTGACGACATCCCCGGCGAAACCCCCGTCCAGCGCGCCCTGCGCCTGAAGAAGGCGGCGCTCGACGCCCGTCCCCAGGCCCCACGCGGCGGCCGGTTCCAGCGCGAACAGAACGCCCGGATCGCAGCGGGCAAGTCGCGGCCCTGGATGAGCAAGTAAGACAGCACACCAGACTCTCCCTCCCCCTACGGGGGAGGGGGGCGGAGGCGTAGCCGGAGCCGGGTGGGAACGGCAGGGCGACACATCACAAGTCAGATCAGTGCGCTTTTGCCTTGCCGCCCCCACCCCGTCGCTGCGCGACGCCCCTCCCCCGCAGGGGGAGGGAGAAGTCGGCGCTTACTCCGGCCAGGTCTCGCGGCTGGCCCCCAGCACCTCGCCGGCCAGATACAGCGACCCGCAGATCGCGACCCGCCCCGCGCCGAACCGCAGCGCCAGATCCACCGCCTCGCCGACCGATCCCGCCGGCGTCGCCGCCAGCCCGTGCCCGCGCGCCACGGCCGCCAGGGCCGCCGGCTCGGCCGCCGCCCCGTCGAAGCCGACGGTGAAGACCGTTGCGCCCGTGTCCTTCAAGGCGGCGAAGAAACCACCCGCGTCCTTGTTCGCCAGCATGCCGCAGATCAGGGCCAGCGGACGCGGCGCACGCGTCTGACGCTCGGCCAGAAACACCGCCAGCGCCCGCCCGGCGTGGGGATTATGCCCCCCGTCCAGCCACAGCTCCGCCTCCGCCGCCTTGGCCGCCTCGCCATACGGACCGGCCGAAATCCTCTGCAGCCGCGCGGGCCAGCGCACGGCCTTCAGCCCCTGCGCGATCGCCGCCTCGGGCAGGTCCAGCTCCAGGGCCGCCGCCACGGCCACGCCCGCATTGTCGATCTGGTGCGCGCCCGCCAGGCCCGGCGCCGGCAGGTCCAGGAACCGTTCCTGGTTCTGGAACACCATCCCGCCCCGCTCGGCCCAGGCGTCGAAATCCACGCCCATGACCGTCAGCGGCGCATGGACCGCCTGGGCGGCGCGTTCGATGGCGGCCATGGCCGCCTCCTGCTGGCGTGCGATCACGCCCGGCGCCCCCGCCTTCAGCACCCCGGCCTTCTCCGCCGCGATCCCGGCCAGGTCCGTGCCCAGGAACTCCGCATGGTCGTAGTCGACCGGGGCGATCACGCTCAGCAGCGGCCGTTCGATCACATTGGTGGCGTCCAGCACCCCGCCCAGCCCGACCTCGACGATGGCCAGGTCGGCCGGCGTCTCGGCCATGGCCAGGAAGGCGGCGGCTGTGGTGCTCTCGAACACCGTCGCCTCGATGCCCGTTTCGGCCATCGCGGCCTCGATCCGGTCCAGCACGGCGTTCAGCGCATCGTCCTCGATCAGCCGACCCGCCAGCCGGATTCGCTCGTTGAACCGCACCAGATGGGGCGAGGTGTAGGCGTGCACCCTCAGCCCCGCCGCTTCGGCGATGGCCCGGATCATGGCCACCGTGGACCCCTTGCCGTTCGTCCCCGCCACATGAACCACCGGCGGCAGTCTGTGCTGCGGATCGCCCAGCGCCGCACACAGGGCCTTCATCCGATCCAGCGACAGATCGATCCTCTGCGGATGTCGCGCGCGCAGCCGCTCGGAAATCGGGTCCAAGGCCGTCAGGCCGCCTGGCGGTTTCCGCCCATCAGCATGGACAGGATCTGGCCCAGGACGCGCGGCAGGTCGGCGCGCACGACCACCCGGTCAACCATGCCCTTTTCCTGCAGATATTCGGCGCGCTGGAAGCCCGGCGGCAGTTTCTCGCGGATGGTGGCCTCGATCACGCGCGGACCGGCGAAGCCGATCAGGGCGCCCGGTTCGGCCAGATGCACGTCGCCCAGCATGGCGTAGGAGGCGGTCACGCCGCCCGTCGTCGGATCGGTCAGGACCACGGCGTAAGGCAGGGTCGCGGCCTTCAGCTCCTGGATGGCCAGGGTGGTGCGCGCCATCTGCATCAGCGACAGGGCGCCTTCCTGCATCCGCGCTCCGCCAGCGGCGGTGAAACAGACCATCGGAACCTTGCGGGCCACGGCCTCGCGCGCCGCCTTGATGAAGGCCTCGCCCGCCGCCATGCCCAGCGACCCGCCCATGAAGGTGAAGTCCTGGACGATCACCACAGCTTCCTGGCCGCCGACGACGCCATAGCCGATGGCCATGGTGTCCTTGCGCCCCGCCGCCTTGCGCGCGGCGCTCAGCCGGTCCTTGTACGGCTTGCCGTCCGAGAATTTCAGCGGGTCTTCCGGCACGTCCGGCGTGTCGATGGACTCATACTGACCGCCGTCGAACGTAGCCTTCAGCCGCGTCGGCGCGTCGATCCGCATATGGCGGCCCGACGGCGTGACCCACAGCGAGGCCTCCAGATCCGAGCGATACAGCATCTCGCCGGTGTCGGGGTCCTTGACCCACAGATTGTCGGGGGTGTCGCGACGCGACACGATCTTGCGGACGCCGGGCGCGAAACGGCTCAGCCAGCCGCCGCGCTTTTCCTGAGGTTTGTTCTTGTCGACCATGGGCGGGCTCTTAGACGGTTTCCGCCAGGGATGCACCAGTCCGCACCGACCGAACCGCGTCGCCCAGCGCCTTGACCCGACCGAGCACGCGCGGCGCAACGGCTTCGCCGGCCTCCAACGCCGCCGCGACCTCGTCCACCAGGGCCGATCCCACCACGACGGCGTCGGCCACGCGGGCGATCTCGGCCGCCCGTTCCGGCGTCTTGACCCCAAACCCGACTGCGACCGGCAGACCCGAGGCCTTGCGCACCCGCTCCACCGCCGGGGCCACCACCTCGGCGTTCGCCTCCTTGACGCCCGTCACGCCCGCGACGGCGACATAATAGACAAAGCCCGACGTGCCCTGGACCACGATCTTCAGCCGTTCGTCGTCCGAGGTCGGCGTCGCCAGACGGATCAGCGAGATCGAGACCTTGTCCAGCGCTTCGATCAGCGGGCCGGCCTCTTCCGGCGGGCAGTCCACCACGATCAGCCCGTCGATGCCGCAGTCGGCCGCGTAGGCGGCGAAGGTGTCATAGCCCAGGCTCTCGATCGGGTTCAGATAGCCCATCAGGATGATGGGGGTCGCGTCGTCGCCCTTACGGAACTCCCGCGCCAGATCCATGGTCGAACGCAGGCCGAAACCCGCCTTCATCCCCCGGATCGCCGCCCGCTGGATCGGCGGCCCCTCGGCCATCGGATCGCTGAACGGAAAGCCCAGTTCGATGATGTCGGCCCCGGCGGCGGGCAGGCCGCGCAGGATCTCCAGCGCCTCGTCGCGCGACGGATCACCCCCCATCACATAGGGAATAAAGGCCGCACGGCCCTCGGCCTTCAGCGCAGCGAAACGGGCGTCGATACGGGCGGTGGTCATTGCGGCGTGGTTTCCGAAGCGGGCTTCTCGGCGGCGGGCTGGGCGCAGACGTCGCCGGGCACGACGGCGAAGCCCAGATAGGCGGGCAGCTCGGCGACGGCGGTCTTGGTGGTGTCGTAGAAGGCGACCATCTGCATGCCGTCGCAGCCGCCGGCCTCGCGGCGCTTGACGAAGACCACGCGGTTCTCGTCGCCGCCCGCCGCCAGCCAGCCCTTGGTCGCGAGATCGGCGATAAAGGCGTCGGCCAGGGCGCCGACCTGCCCCAGGGGCGCGGTGACGCACCAGGCCCGGCCGGTCAGGTTGTTCAGGCCGCCGCAATCCGGCGACAGTTGCGCGCCCGGAAGCAGGGCGACCTCGGCGGGCTGGACCTGTGCGGGCGCGGCCGTCTGGGCCTGAACGGCGGTCGAAAGGCTCAGCGCGGCGGTCGCCGCCAGAAAGCTGCGGATCACAGTTCCACTCCCAGATGTTTGGCGACCTGGAAGATGTCCTTGTCGCCCCGACCCGACATCAGCAGGACGACATCGCCGCCCTTGCCGACTTCGCGCGCCACTTCGCCCGTCCGCGCCAGGGCGTGGGCCGGTTCCAGCGCCGGAATAATGCCTTCCAGCTTCGAGCACAGCTGGAACGCCTCCAGCGCCTCATTGTCCGTCGCCGAGCGATACTCGGCCCGGCCGATGTCGTGCAGCCAGGCGTGTTCCGGCCCGATGCCCGGATAGTCCAGACCGGCCGAGATCGAGTGGCCCTCGACGATATTGCCGTCGTCGTCTTGCAGCAGATAGGTCCGGTTGCCGTGCAACACGCCCGACCGGCCGCCCTTCAGCGACGCCGCGTGATCCGGCGTATCCAGCCCATGCCCCGCCGCCTCGACCCCGATCAGCCGCACGGCCGCGTCGTCGATGAAGGGATGGAAGGCGCCGATGGCGTTCGACCCGCCGCCGATACAGGCCACGACGGCCTCCGGCAGCTTGCCCATCCGGGCCATCGACTGGGTCTTGATCTCCTTGCCGATCACCGATTGGAAATCGCGCACCATGGCCGGATAGGGGTGCGGACCCGCCGCCGTGCCGATGATGTAATAGGTGTCCGAGACATTGGTGACCCAGTCGCGCATCGCCTCGTTCATCGCGTCCTTCAGGGTCGCGGCGCCGGCCGTGACCGAGAAGACTTCCGAGCCGAGCAGGCGCATACGGAACACGTTCGGCTGCTGCCGCTCGACGTCCACCGCGCCCATATAGACGGTGCAGGGCAGGCCGAACCGCGCCGACACCGTCGCGCTGGCGACGCCGTGCTGACCGGCGCCCGTCTCGGCGATGATCCGGGTCTTGCCCATGCGACGGGCGAGCAGGATCTGGCCCATGCAATTATTTATCTTGTGCGCGCCCGTATGGTTCAGGTCCTCGCGCTTCAGCCAGATATTCGCCCCGCCGAAATGTTCGGTCAGGCGTTCGGCGAAATACAGCGGGCTCTCGCGCCCGACATAATGGGTCAGGAAACCGTCCAGCTCGGCCTGGAAACTGGGGTCCGCCTTGGCCGCCTTATAGGCCGCGTCCAGCTCGTGGATCAGCGGCATCAGGGTCTCGGCCACGAACTGCCCGCCATAAGGCCCAAACCGTCCCTGCGCGTCCGGCCAGGCGTAGGCGTTGGACAGCGACTGGGCGGGATCAGGGGTCTGGATGGGGGTTTGAGCGTTCACGAGTCCAACTTTCACGCAGGGAGGCGTCGTAATTACGTCCGGCGCGCGTTTTGGATGAAGGCCGCGATCCGGTCGGCGTCCTTAACACCCGGCGCGCTTTCGACGCCAGAGGACACATCCAGCATCGGCGCCCCGGTGATCCGCAGCGCCTCGGCCACATTGTCGGGATTCAGCCCGCCCGCCAGGAACCAGGGATGGCGAAACGCCCGGTCCGCCAACAGGGTCCAGTCGAAACTATGCCCGACCCCGCCCGGCAGAACCGAACCCTCCGGCGGCTTGGCGTCGAACATCAGGTGATCGGCGTGATAATCCCATTCGTCGGCGGCGAAGAAGTCGTCGCCATGCCGGATCGGCAGGGCCTTGATCACCCCCGCCCCGGTCAGAGCCCGAACAGTTTCCGCCCGCGCCGGGGTTTCCGCCCCGTGCAGCTGGATGAAATCCGGCCTCAGCGTCCGCGCGATCTCTTCCAGCAAGGCGTCGTCCGGATCGACCGTCACCGCCACGATCTTCGCCCGCCCCCGCGCCCGTTCGAACAGACGCGCCGCGGCTTCCGGCGCCAGATGGCGCGGGCTTTTGGGAAACACCACCGCCCCCACGAAATCCGCCCCGCCGTCCAGGGCTGCGTCCAGGGTGTCGGCGGTCGTCAGGCCGCAGATTTTGATAGCCGTCGTCATGGGATCACGACTTCTAGGCCGAGGTCGCAGGCCACTGCCGCCATATCCGCATCCAAGGTGGCGACGACGCAATCATTCCGCGCCGCGATCGCCAGATGCAAGGCGTCCGGCGCGCGCAGCCTTGCATCACTCCGAACCATCACACGCGCCTCCACGATGTCGCCGTCGATCACCGACAGAACTGTGCGCGTCTTCAACCACTGATCCAACTGCCGTTCCAAGGCGCGACGGTCCTTGTCGAGCAGATGTCGCATACGGCTCTTCACCGCGAGGGCTGAAGAAAACTCACTCAACGCCCAGCTGCTAAGCACGAAATCATCGACACCGGCGATCCAATCCAAAGCACGTGGCGTGTGCTTATCGGCGTGGAAAAGGGACACCAGGACGCTGGTGTCGAGATAGAGAGTCAAATCTCTTCATCCCGCATACGCCGGACCAGGGTGACGGAGTCCATGGGCGCTTCCGATTTGATGCGCACCTTTTCCAACCAGGCCATGTCGATGGGGCCGGATGTCGGGACGGCCGCCTTAGCAGGCTCAAGCCGCGCGACGGGGACGCCGCGCCGCGTGATGGTCACGGCCTCGCCCGCCAGCATGCGATCCAGCAGCTTGGGCAGGTTGTTCTTGGCTTCGGCGACGGAGTAGCTGGACATGGCCATCAAGATAGCCATCTGGCGTCAAAAGTCCACAATCTCGGCTCAGACGAAGATCGACGCGATCTCCTCCGGCGTCAGCAACCGCCACTGTCCGGGCGCCAGGTCAGCCGGCAGGACCAGCCCGCCCAGCCGTTCGCGATGCAGGGTCTCGACGTGGTTGCCGGCGGCGGCGAACATGCGTCGCACCTGGTGATAGCGGCCCTCCGTCACCGTCAGCAGGGCCTCGGTCGGGGACACGACCTCCAGCACGGCCGGCGCCAGCGGCTTGTCCTCGCCCTCCAGCACCAGTTCGCCCGAGGCGAACAAGTCGCCTTCCGTCCCCATCAACGGCCGCGCCAGCCCGGCGCGATACACCTTTGCCACATGGCGTTTGGGACTGATCACCCGGTGCAGCAGATCCCCGTCGTCGGTCAGCAGCAACAGGCCCGTGGTCTGCTTGTCCAGCCGCCCGATGGTCGAGATGGCCGGATCGCGCGACCGCCACCGCCCCGGCAGGATGTCATAGACCAGCGCCCCCTCTTCCTTGTGCGAACAGGTCATGCCCAGCGGCTTGTTCAGCAGGATCACCAGACCCTGCACCGGATCCAGCGGCTCGCCGTCGATCTCCATCCGCGTCGGCAGGTCGCGCGTCACCGGGATCCGCCTGGACACATCCGTCAGATCCGCCCCGTCCAGCACGATCCCTCCGGCCTTGGCCATCCGCGCCATCTCGGCCCGCGACCCATAGCCCATCGACCCCAGCAGACGGTCGACGCGAGAGGTGGGGACTTTTTTCATGCGCTATCGCCCTTCGGGCTGCTTGAGCGCGGGCTCACTTCACCGCCTCGAACAGCTTGTACCCGCCCGCATCCGCGACCAGCCGCACCCGGTTGAACGCCGTATTCAGCTCCGCCTCGTACGGCAGGTGCCGGTTCGCCACGATCCAGGCGACCCCGCCCTTCTTCAGCAATTCGGCCGCCTTCCTGATGAAGGCCTGGCCCAGCCGGCGATCCTCGGCCCCGCCGTCGTGGAAGGGCGGATTGCTGACGACGAAGTTCAGTTCGCCGTCCGCGGTCATCGTCCGCACATCGGCCCATTCGATGCTCACGCGCGGATCTTCGACATTCTTCCGCGCCGCCTCGACCGCCCGGCGATCCAGGTCGATCAGCCGCAGCGACGTCACCGCCGCCGACCGCAGGGCCACCGTCGCCAGCGCGCCATAGCCGCAGCCCAGATCGACGCCCGCCCCCTTCAGCGCCGGCATATGCTGGGCCAGCAGGGCCGAACCCGCGTCGATACGGTCCCAGGCGAAGACGCCCGGCTGGGACCAGGCCTCCAACCCCGGCACGATCCGCGGCGCGCCCTCGGCTATGGCTTCATCGATCCCGGTCAGGGTCTCGGGCTTGATCACAATACAGCGGCGGTGGTGCGCCTTGGCCGTCTCGCCCACCTCGACGCCGAAGCCAGTCAGCTCCTTCTTCAGCCGCGACCCGCCCTTGTCCTTGAGCGCCATCACATCCAGCCGCCCTCCGACCTTCAGCGCCCTCAGCGCCAGGGCCAGCGCATAGCGCCGCTCCAACACACCGGGCGGGGCGTAGATCATGACGTCATCGACCGAACCCTCGGGCACGGTCTCAAGCGCGGTGGAGCCGGGGATCAGGGGCGAGGTCTGGATCGCGCCGCCCGCTCCAGTGCCGGGAGGATCGAAGACGACCGGCGGTCGGCCGTAAAGAAGCGTGGTCATGCCCGCCCCTTAGAGGCAGACGCTGCAATTCGCCAGCGTCGCGGGACTCAGAACCCTGCCTGCAACAGCGCCAGCCCGACAACTCCAACCACGATCCGCCACCAGGCGAAGGGGCCGAACCCGTGTTTGGACACGAAGTCCAGCAGGAACCGCACCACCACCAGCGCCGTCAGGAAGGCGGTGACGAAGCCCACCACGATCAGGCCGACGTCGCTGAAATCCAGCGTCTTGTGGTTCTTCAGCAGGTCATAGGCCACCGCCGCCCCCATGGTGGGCAGGGCCAGAAAGAAGCTGAACTCCGCCGCCGACCGCTTGTCGGTCTTCAGCAGCAGGCCGCCGGCGATGGTGGCGCCGGATCGCGACACGCCGGGGATCATGGCCAGACACTGGAACAGGCCGATCAGGAAATAGATTCGCATCGGATACTGGTTGGCGTCCAGCCACTGGGGCCGCTTGTCCATCCGGTCCAGCAGCAGCAGGATCACCCCGCCGACGATCAGGGCGACGCAGATCACCTGCGGCGTCTCGAACAACACGTCCTTAATGAAGCCATAGGCCAGGAAGCCGATCACCACCGCCGGCGCGAACGCGACCAGCAGACCGATCAGGAACCGCCGCGCCTCGGGATCGAAGGGCCAGCGGGTCGCCAGCGCCCACAGTCGCCGGAAATAGACGCTGACGATGGCCAGCAGGGCGCCGAGCTGGATGACGATCTCGAACGTCTTGCCCGAACTCTGAAAGCCCATGAAATGGCCGAGCAGAAGCATGTGGCCGGTGGAGGACACCGGTATGAACTCGGTCAGTCCTTCGACCAGACCGAGAATGATCGCTGCAAGCCAGTCAGACATGATATCCCCGTGGGGCCGGCCCGCCTGACCGAAAAACGTCAGTGGGAGCCCGGCTCGGGCCCCACATAGCGCAATCTCGCCCGGATAGGCGAGCCGTCCGCCGCCTGATCCACAGCATGGGCCAGAAGGCCGATCAGACGCCCCAGCATCAACAGGTCCCCCGCCCCCGTCGGACCCAGGTCCAGTCGGCGCGCCGTCAGGGCCAGGGCCAGACCGAAGCCCGGCGGCAGTCCGCCCGCCGCCTCGCCCTCGGTCCAGACCGCCTTCAGGTCCGCCGTCAGGTCCGCAGCATCCAACAGGGCGGGGGCGCGCGGATCGACCCGGCCGAATTCCGTATCCGCCGCGAAGCCCGGCGCGCACCCCTTCAGCCCGATCCAGCGCCGCGCCGCGCCGGTCGGATCGCGCCGCGCCTCGCCGACATAGGCCACGACATCGTCGATTTCCGTCAGCGGCGTCCCCCCCAGGGTGGTCGCGCCCGCCAGAACGGCGCCGGCCAGGGGTGCGCCCCCGCCCGCCGCCGCCCGCGTCGCCAGGACCGCGTCGTCCAGGCCGGCGTCGGCGCCCAGCACCAGGGCGCGACGGATCAGATGACTGTCGCGTTCGGCCGCCTTGAAGCCGCGCGCCAGCCGCTGGTGAAGATAAAGGCGGGGTCCCGGCCCGGAGACGCTGTCCACCACCTCGCTCAGCAGAGAGGCGGCCTCGCGCTTGAGGCTGACGGGGTCATGGGTCCGAAGCGCGCGGTCCTCGATGGCGCGGCGGCCCAGCACGGCCAGGACCCGCCTCTGGGTGGATCCGCCGACGATGGGGTCGATGCGAGGCTTCAGATCGGCGAAGGGATTGGTCTCGCGGGCGTCCCACAGGGCGCGCGCCGCCGTCTCTATGGTCGCGGTCTCCGCCAGTTGCACCGCGTCCAGACCGCGATAGAACAGCCGACCGTCGGCGATCAGCGACACCGAGGACTGGATGTCCGCCTCGCCCCGCGCCGCCGCCCCCATGACCGGCGCCCGCACTTCGGGGCCGTCCGCCTCGGCGCCGCCCTCGCCGCACAGCCGCGCCACGTCGGAGACGGCGTACAGACTGCGTCGGGGATCGGTGGGATCGGGTCGGGCGGCGATCCGGCCGCGACTGACATAGGCGTACAGGGTCTGGGCCTTGACCCCAAGCCGGGTCAGGGCCTCGCTCCGCGCGATCCAGCGTTCGTCAGCGCTCATGTCGTCCCCACGACTGATGCCCATCAACTATGTACGGCGTTCGACATAGCGCCGTTGTGTGTCCTTAACGCTAACGCACGCCGCAATCCAAAGGAGGCGCTCGAATTAGGGCCTGCGGTTGGCATTCCGCCACGATTGCGCGACAAGAGGCGGGAATGACGTCGCCCGCTCCTCCTCCCGCACCCGCGCCCCTTGAAGACGCTCATCTGGCCACCCGCCGCATCACGCGACTGTCGGTCGGGGTCGCTCTGGTGCTGATCGTGCTGAAGGCCTTTGCGTTGGGCGCCTCCGGTTCGGTCTCCATCCTGGCGACGCTGACGGATTCGGTGCTGGATCTGGTCGCCTCGCTGGCGACCTTCTTCGCCGTGCGCTGGGCCGCCACACCGGCGGACGAAGATCATCGCTACGGCCACGGCAAGGGCGAGGCCCTGGCCGCCATGGTCCAGGCCGGTCTGGTCTTCGCCTCCGCCATCTTCATCGGGTGGGAGGGGATTCAGCGCATCTTCGATCCGCGTCCCGTCACCTCCGGCGGCTGGGCGACCGGGGTGGTGATCGTCTCCATCGCCATCACCGCCTGGCTGGTCTGGATGCAGACCCGGGCCCTTAAGAAGACCGGCTCCATGGCCGTCGCCGGTGATCGCGCCCACTACGCCGCCGACCTGGCCGCCAATCTGGTGGTGCTGATCGGGGTGATCTCGGGCGCCTTCCTGGGGGCGCCCGGCCTGGACGCCGCCGCCGGCCTGGTGGTCGCCGTCTGGCTGTTCTGGGGGGCGACCGGCATGCTGAAGGCCGCCGCCGACCATCTGCTGGACCGCGCCGTGCCCGAGACGGACCGCGCCGCCGTCATCCACGCCGTTCTCGCCGACCCGCGCATCTCAGGCGTCCACCAGTTGCGCACCCGCATGGCGGGCCAGGTGATGATGGTTCAGATGCACGTCGATCTGGACCCCGACCTGACGCTGGACGCCGCCCACGCCATCGTGGTGGAAGCCGAGACCCGGGTGCTCAGCCATTTTCCCGCCGCCGACATCCTGTTTCACGCCGATCCGCGCGGCCGGGTCTGCCCGCCCGCCGCCGACACGCCGCCGCATGCCGCTCCCGGCGCGTCGGTATCGACAGCTGCCGCCGAACCACGCACGGCCGCCCCCACGACCGCCCCGCCCAAAGGCCCCTGGTCCTGATCCTGTCCTGATCGCGATCCGGTAAATGGACATTAACGGGTGTCGGCGCATCAAACGGCGATGTCCGAGTCCACCGTCCTGTTCCATTTCGCCTTCCAGCCCGCCTCGCGCGCCGCGCGCCTGGCTCTGGGCGAGGCGCGTATCGAATGGACCGACACCCCGGTCCGACCGTGGGAGGACGACTGTCCGGTCAACGATTTCAACCCCTCGGGCCTGCCGCCTGTCGTCCAGACCACGGATCGCGGCCGCCCCCTGACCCTGTGCGAACTGCCCGCCGTCCTGGGCTGGATCGAGGATCAGCAGAAGGCCCCCCTGCTTCTGTCCGCCGACCCCGCCGAACGGGCCGAGGCGCGCCGCCTGACCGGCTGGTTCGAGCGCCGCTTCACCGATGAAGTCGACGCCGTCCTGCTGCATGAGCGGATGGAGAAACCCCTGCTCAAACTGGGCCCGCCCGAGGCCCGCGCCCTGCGCCACGGCCGCGACGCCCTGAAATCCCACCTCGCCATGCTGGAAGACCTGGTCGCCGCCCGCGACTGGCTGGCCGGCCGCCGCCTCAGCCAGGCCGACCTGATCGCCGCCGCACACCTGTCGGTGCTCGACTATTTCGGCGAGATTCAGTGGGCCAACTGGCCGTCGCTGAAGACCTGGTACTCCAAACTCAAATCCCGTCCCTGCTTCCGCCCCCTGCTGGCGGACAGGTTCGTCGGCGTGCCGCCCTCAGCCTGGTATGCGGACCTGGATTTCTGAAGCCTACCACCGCCTCTCCCTCCCCCACGGGGGAGGGCGGTCGCGCAGCGACCGGGTGGGGCCGGCAGAGCACAAGCGCACCGCCGCCCTTACAACGCCTCCGCACCCAACCGCGCGATCCACAGCTTCGCCCGGCTGACCAGTTCGTCCTTGCGACGAAGGTCCGAGATATCCTCCGGCAAGCGATCCAGCTGCTCGAAGCGGAAATCCTCGGGCGTGTGCGCCTTCCACGCCGCCTGAAGCGACCGGTACGGGCTGCCGCCGTGGCGCAGCGCGAACCACAGCCCGTTCTGTTCGGTGTCGATGTGGCGGCTCTTGCCGACCCAGACCTGGCCCGTCGCGCTGCAGATCACGGCATAGACCCCGGCGATGGTGGGCCGCTCCTTGTATGCGGCGATCAGGCTCTTGCGATTTGTCTGGGTCATGGCGCTCTCTTATTTATCCGGGTATAAACATGACAGCTAATTTTATCCGGGTAAATACATGAGCGACGAAGATCGCGATCTGGTGCTGTTCGACGGCCCCAACCGCATCGCCAGAGGCTCGGACGCCGCTGTCGTGGCCGCTTTCCGCAAGGCCCTGGCGGCCTCGCCTCAAGCCGCGCTGCGCGTGTTCGATCTGGCGACCGGCCGCCCGGTCGACCTGGACCTCCGCGAGGCAGAACCAGCTCCGGCTCCCAGGCGCGGCCGTCCGCGCCTGGGCGTCGCCGCACGCGAAGTCACGCTTCTACCTCGCCATTGGGACTGGCTGGCGGCCCAGCCCGGCGGCGCCTCGGCCGTCCTGCGTCGTCTGGTGGACCAGGCCCGCAAGACCGGCGCGGACGGCGACGCGCGACGTCGCCGCACCGAGGCCGCCTATGGGTTCATGGTCGAGATGGCCGGCGACGCCCCCGATTTCGAAGAGGCCAGCCGCGCCCTGTTCGCCGGCGACCGCGACCGGCTCGCCGCCCTGATCGCGCCGTGGCCCACGGACATCCAGGGCCAGATTCTGGAGTTGCTAGACGGCGAGGCCGCATAGACTCGACTCTCCCTCCCCCTGCGGGGGAGGGAGAAAACTATGCTATCCCCCGCCCCGTGTCCGATCGCCTGAAAACCTTCATCCGCCAGCGCGCGGCCGAGCTCGGCTTCGATGTCTGCCGCTTCGCCTCGGCGGCCGACGCCTGGCCGGCGGGCGAGCGGCTGCGTCATTTCGTGGACGAAGGCCGGCACGGCGACATGGAATGGATGGAAACGACGCTGGACCGCCGCCAGCACCCCACCGCCATGTGGGACGAGGCGAAAACCGCCATCGTCCTGGGCATGAACTACGGCCCCGACGACAATCCGCTGGACCAGTTGGCCGACCGTTCCGCCGCCTATATCTCGGTCTATGCGCGGGGCGACGACTATCACGAGGTTATCAAGGGTCGGCTGAAACAGCTGGCGGGCCAGATCGCGGCCCGCAACGGCGCCGACATCAAGGTCTTCGTCGACACCGCCCCCCTGATGGAAAAGCCCCTGGCCCAGCGCGCCGGACTGGGCTGGCAGGGCAAACACACCAATCTGCTCAGCCGCACCCACGGCAACTGGCTGTTCCTGGGCACGATCCTGACCGCCGCCGAGATCGAACCGGACGCGGCCGAGACCGAACACTGCGGCCGTTGCACCGCCTGTCTGGACGCCTGTCCGACCAAGGCCTTCCCCGCCCCGTTCCAGCTCGACGCCCGGCGCTGCCTGTCCTACCTGACCATCGAGTTCGCCGATCCCTGGCCGGTCGAGTTCCGCACCCTGACCGGCTCGCGCATCTATGGCTGCGACGACTGTCTGGCCGTCTGTCCGTGGAACAAGTTCGCCCAGGAAGCCCGCGAAATCCGGCTGGCGCCCCGCCCCGCCTTCAACAGCCCGCGCCTGGCCGACCTGCTGGCGCTGGACGACGCCGCCTTCCGCGCCCTGTTCACCAAGAGCCCGGTCAAGCGGATCGGCCGCGACCGATTCCTGAGGAACGTCCTCTATGCGGTCGGCAATTCCAACGACCCGACCCTGATCGCCCCGACGCAAGCCCTGCTCAGCGACCCCGCCCCCCTGGTGCGCGGCGCCGCCGTCTGGGCCCTGTCGCGTCTGATGGCCCCCGCCGACTTCGCCGTCCTGCGTCAGGCGACGAAAGAGACCGACCCCCAGGTTCTGCGCGAATGGCATGGCCTGAGCGCCTAATTCTGCGCAAGCGGCCTCGCGCAGAAGACGGGGATCACCCCATCGCCGTCCCTGCGCCGGATCCGCCGCCCGGAACCTTGGCCACGTCCAGCAGCTTCAGCCGGAAGATCAGCACCGAGTTCGCCGGGATCTTGGGGCTGCTCTGTTCGCCGTAGCCCAGCGCCGGCGGCACGAACAGGATCCACTCGTCGCCGACGTGCATCTTCTGCAGGGCCTCGGTCCAGCCGGGCACCACGGTCTCGGGCGTGAACACCGCCGGCGCCCCGCGCGCGAACGAGCTGTCGAACACGGTGTCGTCGACCCGCTTGCCCTCGTAATCGACCTTGACCAGGTCATTACGGTCCGGGCTGACGCCGCCCGCCGGACCCGCCTGGACCACCCGGTACTGCAGCCCGCTGGCCAGGGTCTGGACCCCTTCTTCCTTGGCGTTCTTCTCCATGAAAGCGGCGGCTTCCGCCTTGCCGGCGTTCGGATCGACCGGTTCCGACCGGCCACAGCCGACCAGCATCAGAACGGCGACGACGGCCGCCCTACCCCATCCGAAGTTCATAGCCGCGTTCCTTCAAGGCCTCGCCGATCTCGTCGGCGTGGGCGCTATCGCGCGTTTCGACCATGATGTCGAACTCCGCGCCCTTGGCCGGCACGTCCAGCGCCAGACGATTGTGGACCACGTCGATGATATTGCCGCCCAGGCCCCCGATCACCGCCGCCATGGCCGACAACATGCCCGGCCGGTCGTCGCCCAGGATGCGGTAGACCAGCAACCTCCGTTCACGGACCATCTCGCGATTCAGCACCACGGCCAGCATCCGCGCATCGATATTGCCGCCGCACAGCTCCAGCCCGACCTTCATCCCCTTGAACCGCTCGGGATAGGCCAGCAGGGCCGCCAGACCGCCGGCGCCTGCTCCCTCCGCCACCGTCTTCTCATAGGTGACGTAAGAGGCCACCGCCCGTTCGAAGTCCGCCTCCTCACAGACGAAGACCTCGTCCACCAAGGGGTTCGCCAGGGCGAAGGGGATGTCGCCCACCGCCTTGATGGCGATGCCCTCGGCGATGGTCTGGCCGGTGCAGACCGGGGGCTTGCCGGCTCGCCGGGCCGTGAAGGACGGATAGCGCGCCGCCTCGACCCCGAACACCTTAATGTCCGGCTTCATCGCCTTGGCCGCGATGGCGCAGCCGGCGATCAGCCCGCCCCCGCCGATGGGGATCAGCAGGGCCTCCAGATCCGGCGCGTCCTCCAGGAACTCGATGGCGCAGACCCCCTGGCCCGCCACGATCCCCTCGTCGTCGAAGGCCGAGACGAAGACATAGCCCTTCTCCGCCTCCAGCCGTTTGGCGGCCTCGGTCGAGCCGGTGAAGTCCAGGCCCTGGATCACCACCGTCGCCCCGTGGGACCGGGTGCCGTTGATCTTGGCGAAGGGGGTCCCCTCCGGCATCACGATGGTCACCGGCACTCCCAGCCGTCCGCCATGATAGGCTAGGGCCTGGGCGTGGTTCCCGGCGCTGGCCGCCACCACCCCGCGCTTGCGCTCTTCCGGCGTCAGCATCAGCAGCCGGTTCAACGCCCCGCGCTCCTTGAAGCTGCCAGTGAAGTGCAGATTGTCGAACTTCACCCAGACCTCGGCCCCGGTCAGCTGCGACAGCTTGCGGGAATGGCGGGTGGGGGTGCGGTCCACCTGACCGGCGATTCGGCCCTGAGCAGCCTGGATATCGGCGAAGGTGACGGTCATGATCGGATTCCACTCTGCCGCCGGGCGATCGCCCGACGAATTTTCTCTCGCCTCTTTCGCGCTTTGTCGGTTCCCGGTCCAGAGGGCGCAACCTTGACCGTGGCAGTCGCGTTGTCGCTCGTGCGATAGAGGATCGTCGCACCCCCGCGACCGGTCCACGATCATTTCCGGCCCCGCCTCCCCCCAGGGCGGTCCGGATTTCCGGAGGAAGCCCCATGTCGATCCGCCCCCTCGCCCCCGCCGCCCTGGTCCTGGGCCTCGCCGTCGGCGCCCTGTCGGCCTGCGCCCCCACCACCTTCCCGACCGGCGCCCCCGTCGGCGGCCCCGCCGCCTTCAACACCGCTGACTTCGCCTGGTCGGAACGTCCGGGCCAGGCCGCCATCGAGGGCCGCGTCACCTATACTCAGGACGGCAAGGCCTACGCCTGCGTCGCCTCGGCCGGCCTGACGCCCGACACCCCCTATACCCGCGCCCGCTTCCGCACCCTGTACGGCTCGACCGAGCGGGCCGCCGTGCCGGCCGCCGTGGTCCGCGCCCGCACCGTGCCGGACGCCAACGCCAACTACAGCGGCTTCGTCCGGGACACGCGCTGCGAAAACGGCCGTTTCCGGTTCAGCGGCCTGCCCGACGGCGGCTGGTTCCTGATCGTCCCGGTCCGGACAGGCGACGAAGCCCCCCTGGTGCTGATGCGCCGCGTTGACACCCGGGGCGGCCGCGTCGTCAATGTCGCCATGTAACATCGGTCTGTAGCACAGGCCTGTAAGTCGTCGTTCGATACAGTAGGCGTCATCCAAGCGTTCCCATCCGCCCGGCCCGGACGGCCGTACTGGGGATTGACCATGAAACTCGCTCTGATCGCCGCCGTCGCCGCGGCCCTGTCCACCGCCCCGGCTGTGGCTCAGACCTGGTACGACGCCCCGCCCCGCCATGAGCCCCCCCGGGACGGCGGGGCCTATCCGGGTCGGGACGCCTATCGGCCCTATGGACGCAACCAGACCTATGGTTCCGGAGCTCGATACGACTTCAACGGCCAGGCGGACCGGCCCGGCGACTATCGCTGCGACGCCTATTGGGACGCCGCCCGCACCGACTGCGGCGCCGCCTGGCGCGACCAGCGGCCGGCCCATACGCGGCGCTATCGCCCCGCCGGCTATGGCTACAGCTATTCCAGCGGCCCCGGCGTCTATCCCGGCGCCTATGGCCGGCCGGACCTGGTCTATCCCGGCGGGGGCTCAGCCTATGATCGCCCGGCCTATGGCCGTGACGCCCGCCGGGTGGATTGGTGCCGCAGCGTCTATCGCTCCTACGACCGGGCCAGCGGCTATTATCGCACCTATGACGGCCGGCTCGTCTTCTGCGGCTGACCGAGGTCGCGACGCCTCTAGAGCGTCCGCACCTCACGAAGATGCGACCCCGGTAACGCGGATCGCCATCTTCTGACCACTCCGACCCCGGACAGATCCCTGCTCAAGAGACAGTCGGGGAGCGCCTTCTTGTCCCAGCACAACATCATCGGGTCCGAGGCCTTTACCCGAGGCCCCATGATCCTGATCCGCAAATACCGCGCGGGCGGCGCACGGCGCCGTCGTGCGCGCACGGCCACGGCCTTCGTCGCCGGGGCCGTAGCCATGCTGGTCGCGGGCCTGGTCGGCGCCGCCGCCGTCTTCGGCCCCAGCATGGCCGGCTGACCGGACCAAGGCTGGCCGCTCAGGCCAGCCACACCATCATCCGCGTCTCGATCTCGGCGCGCCGCGCCCGGCTCCAGGCCCGGCGGGTCTCGCCCGTGTAGAGAAAGCCGGACTTCTCCAGCACCCGGCCCGAGGCGGGATTGTCGGCGAAATGCCCGGCCACCAGGGCGCGTCGCCGCCACTTGCGGCTGGCCCAGACCAGGGCGGCGTCCAGGGCCTCGGTGGCGAAGCCCCGCCCCCAGTAGTCGCGCCCAATCCAGTATCCCGCCTCCGGAACCCGATCCTCGCCCTCGAACAGGCCGATGACCCCGACCGGCCCGGCCGCCTCATGTTCAATGACGAAAGTGTTGGCCCGCGCAGGATCCTGCGACGCGACCTGAAGCACGAAGTCGTCGGCGTCCTCGACCCGGAACGGATGCGGCATCCGCTTGGTCATGCGCGCGATGTCCAGATCATTGGCCAGGGCGGCGATGCGCGGCGCGTCCTGGGGCGCGGGCGCGCGCAGCACCAGACGCCGCGTCTCGACGATGGGGGAGGTTTCGATGACGCACATGACAGTCGCCTCTTCGTAAGGACCGCCACCTTGGAGGGCTCGGGCGGGCTACGAGGCGGGGAAACGCAAACGGGGAGCCTGGTGATCCAGACTCCCCGCGGAATATCTTCCCTGGTCCGGACGGGCTGCTTTCAGGAGCAACGCGATCCGGAGTGTTCCAGACTGCGTTACTCGGCCGCCATAGCCTGGGCGGCGTCGTCATTGGCCGCGAGGACCGACACATAGCATCGGCCGCCGGCTTTCTTGGTGAATTTCACCGCGCCGTGGGTCAGGGCGAACAGGGTGTGGTCACGGCCCATGCCGATGTTCTCACCCGGGTGGAAGGTGGTGCCGCGTTGGCGCACGATGATGTTGCCGGCCAGCACGCGCTCGCCGCCGAACTTCTTCACGCCGAGGCGCTTCGACTCGGAGTCGCGACCGTTACGCGACGAACCACCGGATTTCTTGTGAGCCATCTTGCCGCTCCGTCTTTCCTGAGTGTCCTACCGGCCTTTCGGCCTACTTGAGGACGTCTCTCTTTAACTGGTCTGGCGCTGTGAGGCGCCGGTGAATGTCTTAGGCTTCGTCGCCGGCGGCTTCAGCCTTGGGCGCGGCCTTCTTCTTGGCCGGTGCCTTCTTGGCGGGAGCCGAGCTCTCGACCACGACGCCCTTGACCTCGGCGCCGTCCACGTCGGTCACGACCGTCTCGATCGAACCCAGCGCGGAGGTCGCGCCGCGGGTAGCCAGGTTGCGGGCCCGCAGGTTGATCTCGGCCTTGGTCGTCAGATCGACCTTGCCGTCCCACTTGGCGATCTCGCCGGCGCCTTCGATGCCGGTGATGCGCAGGACCGATTCCATCTGGCGGTGGCCGTTGGTGCGGCGATAGCCCTGACGACGGGTCTTCTTGAAGATCTTGATCTTCTCACCCTTGCGGGTTTCGACCAGGGTGGCGCCGACGAAGGCGCCGTCGATCAGGGGAGCGCCCAGGGTCACGCCCTTGTCGCCGCCCAGCATCAGGACGCTGTCGAACTTCAGCTCCGAGCCGGCGTCGCCATCGAGCTTTTCGACGACAATCGTATCGCCCGGTTGGACCCGGTACTGCTTGCCGCCGGTCTTGATCACCGCGTACATGTTGAAGCCTCAGCGCAAACGCAAAAATGAAGACGCCCTCCGGAGAGACCCCCGGGGGCGAAGAGCGGCGACATATACGGAAGGGCGTCTCGGAGTCAACGCTGCACACGGCGGAAATTCAAGCGGCGCAGCATTTCACCCCGTCATCTAGCGCCGTTCGATCAATTCGGTAAGGTCGCGGCCTGCATGAAATTCGGGGACAAGATCACATGACCACCGTCGCTACAGGCGGCCAGGATTCGCGCACGGCCGCCGCGCGTCGGATCGTTGCGCACATCGCGGGACATCTACAGGCCGATCTGTCGTTGCAGCTCTGGACGGGCGAGGTCCTTCCTCTGGGCCCTGGCGCCCGCGACGACATCCGCATCGTGCTGTCCGATCCCTCCGCCGTACGCCGGCTGGTGCTGAAGCCCGGCCTGATGACCCTGTTTGAGCTCTACGCCACGGGCGACGTGCGCATTGAGGGCGGATCGCCCCTGGAAGCCGCCGATCGCTGGGACCATGGCCGCGCCGTCCACCTGCCGCGCCGGGTCAACAAGGGGCTGATCGCGCGCGCGTTGATCCCCTTCCTGTTGGCGGGCCGCGCGCGCTCCGTTGGCGACGCCGCCTATGACCCCACCGGCGAGGCCGGCCAGCGTCAGGACAAGTCCGCCCGCACGGACAAGGACTTCATCGCCTTCCACTATGATGTCGGCAACGACTTCTACGGCCTCTTCCTGGACCCGGAGATGGTCTACTCCAGCGCCTGTTACGCCGACGCGGACCAGTCGCTGGAGGACGCTCAGACCCGCAAGCTGGACCTCATCTGCAGGAAGCTCCGTCTCAAGCCCGGCCAAACCCTGCTCGACATCGGCTGCGGCTGGGGCGGTCTGTCGTGCTGGGCGGCCCGGCACTATGGCGTCAAGGTCCACGGCGTGACCCTGTCCGAGGAACAGCTCGCCTTCGCCAACGCCAAGATCGCCCGCCTCGGCCTGCAGGACCGGATCACCCTGGAGCTCAAGGATTATCGCGACCTGGAGATGACCGGACGGTTCGACGCCATCAGCCAGGTGGAGATGTTCGAACACGTCGGCTTCGCCAACCACGACCGTCACTTCCTGGAGATGCATCGCCTGCTGAAGCCGGGAGGCCTGTATTTCCACCAGGCCTCCGTCCGCCGCGGCGGCCGCGATATCGGCAACATCACCCCCCAGACGACCGCAACGCGCACGATCGGCCGCTTCATCTTCCCGGGCGGAGAGCTGGACACCATCGGCATGACCGTAACCAACCTCGGCCGCATGGGTTTCGAGGTGCTGGACGTCGAGAACCTGCGCGAACATTTCCAGGCCACCACCGCCGAATGGTCCCGCCGCCTGATGGCCCGCCGGGACGAGGCCATAGCCATGGTTGGAGAGGAACGCACCCGCCTGTGGCTGATATTCTTCGCCATGTGCGCCAAGGGCTTCGAACGCGGCTCCATTCTCGTCTACCAGACCGTGGCCCAGAAGCGACGCGCCGGTAAGTCGGGCTTGCCGCTGGATCGCGCCTCTCTCTATCGCTGAGATCTCTAATCCAGCGCGCAGATGTCCGGAAGGCCACGCAATCCGCCGGCGTTGTCCAGTCCGTAGCCCACCAGGAAACGGTCCGGGGCCTCCCAGCCGACGAAGTCCGGCTCGGGGGCGCGCGGCGCGGGCCAGGGCTTGCGGGCGAAGACGCAGGTCAGGACCTCCGAGGCCCCGGCCTCGCGCGCGATCCGTCCCGCCTCGGCCAGGGACAGGCCGGTGTCGAACACATCGTCCAGGATCAGCACGCGCCGCCCGGCGATGGGCCGCTGGAACGGGGCGTAGACGTCGATCTTGCCCCGGCTGGTCTTGTCGTCGCCGTAGGAGGCCAGCCACAGGGCGTCGAACCGGACATTGCGCCCCAGTCGCGACAGGGCGCGGGTCAGGTCGGCGGCGAACCACAGACCGCCGGTCAGCAGGACGGCGGCGACCGTGTCGTCGTCGATAACCGGAGCGATGCGCGCGGCCAGATCCGCCACGACGCGGGCGATGTCGGCCTCGGCCAGCAGGACGGTCGGCTTGGGGGAGGGATCAGCCATGCGAGGCGGATACCGCCTCGCCGTGCCCGTTGTCCACCACGCGAATGGGTCGGGCCTCGATCGGCGCCTGGGCGTTGCGCGCGGCGACGCCCGGCGCGACCGCCGATCTCAGGCCGTTGGAGGCGGGCGCAAGCTCAGCATGAGCGTTCGCCGGCGCATGACCGCCGCCCGTTTCGGCGGGCGCGTGATCGGGCTCGTGAGCAGGGGCAGCATGAGGAGCCGCCTGAGGCGCAGCATGATCTTCGCCGTGATCCGCCGCCGGCGCCGCTTCGGCGGGCGCGGCGTGAGCAGCGGCCGGCTTGGCGTGAGGCGCGTCGGGCGTCACGAAATTGACCCCGATGTCGGCCGCATGACCGCCGGGATCGGGGATCAGGACGGCGAAGCCCTGGACCTTGCCGGGCAGGACGGGGGCGGCGTCGATGGCGACGATCCTGAACCCGACCTCTGCGCCATGCTCGTCCAGCAGCGCGACCCGGACGGGCGGGGCCACGATCTCGGCGTCGCGCACATTGCGCAGCGCACCGGACACCAGAACCATGCCGGGATGATTGGGAACCTCCTTGGCCGTCATCGCCTCGAAGTCCAGGCCGACCGGGTTCACCGGCGTCCCGACTGCGGCATAGGCGGCGGCGGCGCGCGGAAAGGCCTCGACCACCTCGATCCGGAACAGGAAGGCCGAGACGATCAGGCCGACAAAGGCGCTGGCCAGGCCCGCCCACACCACGCCGTGGGTGGCGGCGCGGCGCAGGCGGCGCTGCTGTTCGGCGCGGGCGCGAAAGGCCTTGGGCAGTTCCGGCGCCGGCGTCTCGGCCAGGCTGGCGGGCTCGGGCGCAGGTTCCGGCTCGGGCGTGGAGATGACGCGCGGTTCGGGCGCGACGCTCAGTTCCAGCGGTTCGTCGCTGGTCGCGCGCCAGACTTCGCCGCACGATTTGCAGCGCACCTTGCGCCCGTTCGCGCCCACGGCGTCGTCGGGAATGAAATAGCTGGTGGCGCAGGCGGGGCAGGTCAGTATCATGTGGCTGACTGCGAGGCTGTCGCCCCCTCCTGTAAGGCGCGATTTCGCGCCCTGTCCCTGAAACAAATCTCAATGCCGTCCTCGCCACCCAGCGCCGTCGATTCCGCCCCTGTGACCGAGACCGTCCGCCTGTCGGGCGTGGGTTTCGGCTATGCGGACGCGCCCGACGTGCTGCGAGACGTTAACCTCATTCTGACGCGAGGCTCTTTCCACTTCCTTACCGGACCGTCCGGCGCCGGAAAGTCTTCGCTTCTGCGGCTTCTGACCCTGGTGGATCGGCCGACCACGGGGACCATTCGCCTGTTCGGCGCCGATGTGTCCGACATCGACCGGCGCGACATCCCGGCCTTTCGCCGCCGCATGGGGGTGGTGTTCCAGGATTTCCGCCTGCTGGACCACCTGTCCGCCTTCGACAACGCCGCCCTGCCCCTGCGGCTGGCGGGCGGGCGAGAAGCCGACTACGCCGCCGATGTGGAGGAAATGCTGAAATGGGTCGGCCTGGGCCGCCGGATGGACGCCCGCCCCCCGGCCCTGTCCGGGGGCGAGAAACAGCGGCTGGCCATCGCCCGCGCCGTCATCACCCGCCCCGGCCTGATCGTCGCCGACGAACCGACCGGCAGCGTGGACGCCGTCATGGCCGAGAAACTGCTGCGCCTGTTCCAGTCGCTGAACCGGCTGGGCGCCACCGTCCTGATCGCCAGCCATGACCAGGCCCTGGCCGAGCGCTCGGGCGCCCAGGTCCTGCGGCTCGACCAGGGCCGGCTGACCGAAGCCGCCCGAGCCGCCGCATGATCCGCCTTTCCGACTTCCGGCTTTCACGGGGACGTCCCGGCCTGCTGCCCCCGGCGGCCGCCGGCGAGCCCTGGCTGATGACCGTCATCGCCGTCCTGTGCTTCCTGGCCTGTCTGGCCGCCGTCGCCGCCTCGGCCGCCGACCGCGCCGCCCACGGCTGGGCGCGTCAGCTCGGGTCCGAGGCGACGGTGCAGGTCCGCCCCCGCGTCGGCGAGACCGGCGACACCGCCGCCGCCCGCGCCGCCGAGACCCTGTCCGGCGTCGCCGGGGTCGAGGAGGCGGCGGCCCTGGACCGCAAGGCGGCCGAGGATCTGCTGCGGCCCTGGCTGGGCGACGCCGTCCTGCCCGACCTGCCCCTGCCCCATCTGGTCACGGTGCGGCTGAACCCGAACGCCCCCGCCAGCGCGGTCAGCCTCAGCCGCGCCCTGGCCGAGGCCGGGCTGGACGCCACGGTCGACGACCACAGCCTTTGGCGCGGCGAGGTCGAACGTTCGGCCGCCCTGATCACCGCCCTGGCCGGCGCCGCCTTCCTGGCCACGGCCTTCGCCGCCGCCGCCGCCATCGCCTACGCCACCCGCGCCGGCCTGGCCGCCGGGCGCGGGGTGATCGAGACCCTGAGCCTGAACGGCGCGACCGACGGCCGCATCGCCTGGCTGTTCCAGCGCCGCTTCGCCCTGATCGCAGCCGGGGCCGGGGCCATTGGGGCGGGGCTGGCGGGGCTGCTCCTGGCCTTCCTGCGGTTCCTGGGCGGATCGGACGGTCTGACCCAGGCCCTGCCCGTGACCTGGGGCGACCTGCTGCTGCTCTCGCCATGTCCGCTGCTGGCGGCTACGGTGGCGCTTGTCGCGGCCAGATTCGCCGCCATGCAGGTTCTGGGTTCAGGTCGGGGGTAGGGATGAGACTGCTCGTCGTCATCGGCATTGTCGCCCTGATCTGGCTGGTCGGCCTGTTCGCCTTCGCCCATCGGGTGCGCGAACTGACGCCCGCCGAAGATCCCGCCCCGGCCGACGCCATCGTGGCCTTGACCGGCCCCTCGGCCGAACGGGTCAACGCCGCCATCCGCCTGCTGGAGCAGGGCAAGGGCCAGCGCGTGCTGATCTCGGGCGTCAATCGCGAGGTCCGCCGTCGCGAGCTGCGTGAGCTGACGCCGGGCTCCAGCCGTCTGTTCAACTGCTGCGTCGATCTGGGCTTCGAGGCCGAGGACACCGTCGGCAACGCCCAGGAAATCGCGGCCTGGGCCCGGTCCAAGGGCTATGACGACCTGATCGTCGTCACCTCCGACTATCATATGCCGCGCTCGCTGGTGGAGATCCGGGGCCAGCTGCCGGGCGTGAAACTGACCCCCTACGCTGTCTCGACCCCGTCGCTGGACAATCGGCACTGGTGGCGCGCGACGGTGACGGCGCGGCGCATGACGCTGGAATATATGAAATATCTCGCCGCCCTGGGCCGCGAGGGGATTCGCCGCCTCAGCCGCGTCGCCCCCGCGTCCGACACCCCTGTCTCCGACCTTCCCGCCGAAAAGGCCCCTGCCTAAGTGAACACCCTGCGTTCCCTGCTCTTCACCGCCTGGCTCTATCTGTCGATGCCGATCGTCGCCATCGGCCTGTCGCCCATACTTCTGGCGCCGCACCGCTATGTGCAGGGGGTGTGCAAGCTGTGGGCGAAGATCGTGCTGTTCGGCCTGCGCTGGATCGCGGGGGTCAAGGTCGAGGTGCGGGGGCTGGAGCACGCCCCGTCGGGCGCCGCCCTGATCGCGTCGAAACACCAGGGGATGCTGGACATCGTCGCCCTGCTGGCCGTCCTGCCCGACGCCTGTTTCGTGATGAAGAAGGAGCTGATGCCCCTGCCCTTCTTCGGCTGGTTCGCCTGGAAGGCCAAGATGATCGCTGTGGACCGCGCCGGCCACGCCAAGGCGCTGAAGGACATGACCCGCCAGGCGCGCGAACGCCTGTCCGAAGGCCGCCAGATCGTCATCTTCCCCGAGGGCACGCGCAATGATCCCGGCGTGCCCGGCGACTACAAGCCCGGCGTCGCCGCCATCTACCGGGATCTGGAAGGCCCCTGCTGGCCGGTCGCCACCAACTCCGGCGTCCACTGGCCGGCCCATGGATTCCGCCGCTATCCCGGCAAGGTGGTGTTCGAATTCCTGGAGCCGATCCCCGCCGGCCTGAAGCGCGGGGCGATGATGGCGTTGCTGGAAAGTCGCATAGAGACGGCATCTGCGGCCCTGCTGGAGCCAAAGGCCCAGCTCGAACGTATGGACTGACCTATTCCGTACGAGAAAGCTCCAAATGTCCTTGCGCACCCTGGCCCTGACAGCCGCCGCCGCAACCGCCTTCGCCGGCTCAGCCCTTGCCCAGTCCCAGCCCTATGAGCAGATGCGCCCCGCGCCCGACGGCTGGACCGTCGATCTCGGCGTCGGCGCCCTCTACAGCAAGGACAGCGGCGGCGACACGGGCTCCGAGACCCGGGTCGTGCCCTGGGTGTCCGCCAATTACCGCGACGTCGTCTATCTGAGCGCCATCGACGGTCTGGGCTGGAACGCGATCAAGACCGACGATTTCCGCGCCGGCCTGCAACTGCGTCCGCGCTTCTCGCCCGAAGACATCGAGGGTCTGGACCTGGATCGTCCCGACTTCGGCGCCGACGTGGCCGCCTACGCCTTCAAACGCCTGCCCGGCAATATCGTAGTCGGCGGCCGGGTCAGCCGCGACGTGACGGACGTCAGCGAGGGCACGGAATACTACGCCTCGGTCGGCCACCAGCGCGTGACGCCGATCGGCCTGATGAATGTCTCGGTCTATGCGCGCGGCGGCGACGCCAAGCTGGCCGACGCCTATTATGGCGTCAGCACCGCCGAGGCCGCCCGCAACGGCATCGACGCCTATTCGCCGGACAGCGGCCTGCAAGGCGCCGGCGCCAGCCTGTTCCTGCTGGTCCCGATCAACGACAAATGGGCCGCCGGCGCCCTGGTCAACTATGAGCGCCGCCTGGGCGACGTGGCCGACAGCCCCCTGTCCCAGGAAGACGACACCATCCGCACGGGCGTCTTCTTCGCCCGCCGCTTCGGCGGCTGATCCGCGTCAGCCTCCCGAGTTGTGATGCTCTCGCCAAGCCCGCCGGGCTTGGCGTACATCCTTTTCGCTCGTGTGAGGGTCTAGGTTGCACCCAAGGAACTGACCGCGCTCCACCTTGCTGTCGGATGTCTGAATAGGCGGCCCCTCAAGCACGAGGCCGCCCAGGGCTTCGCATCGCTGAGCCGGGTCAGTGGGCAGCGGCGGCAAGGGCGTGGCGCAGGCGGACACGCTCAGCACGATCACTCCACCCAACACCCCGACCGACCGCAAGCCCATGCTTATTGCGCCGCAAACTCGCTCAGCGCATCGATCACGGCCCGGTTCTGGTCTTCCGTCCCGATGGTGATGCGCAAGGCCTGAGGCAGGCCGTAGCCGCCGACTGGCCGCACGATGATCCCTTTGCCGTTCAGATAATCATTGGCGGCGGCGGCCCGTTCGGCCCCGTCGAACACGACCAGCACGAAGTTTCCGGCGCTGGGCAGGACCTCAAGGCCAAACCCGCGCAGGGCCTGGGTCAGGCGCGGCTTCCAATTCGACACCAGCTCACGCGAGGCCGTCTGGTGCGCCTCGTCGAACAGAGCGGCGGTCGCCGCCTCAAGCCCCGGCACGGAGACGTTGAACGGAAGGCGGATGCGGTCGATGGCTTCGGCCACCTTCAGCGGCGCATAGCCGAAGCCGATGCGCAAACCGCCGAGGCCGTGGATCTTGGAGAAGGTGCGGGTCACGACGATGTTTTCCGCCGCCTTGGCCAGGGGGAAGGCGGTCTCCCAGTCGGCCTCGGTCACATATTCGGCATAGGCTTCATCGACCACCAGGATCACATGAGCCGGCAGGGCGGCGTGCAGGCGGCGGATCTCCTCGCCCGTGTTGTAGCTGCCGGTCGGGTTCGAAGGGTTGGAGACATAGACGATCTTGGTCCGGTCATCGACCTGGGCCAGCAGCGCGTCGATCTCGGCCTTGAAGTTCGGCTCGGGCGCCAGCTTGACCTGGGCCTCGCAGCCCAAGGCGCTGATCCGATAGGCCAGGAAGCCATACTGGCCGCAGACGATATTGTCGCCCGCCGTCAGATAGGTCTGGTTCAGCAGGGCGAAGACCTCGTCCGAGCCATTGCCGAAGATCAGCCGCTCGGGCTCCAGCCCATGCTTGTCCGCCACGGCGTCGCGCAGCTTGGTCGCCCGGCCGTCCGGATAGATGTGGATGTTCTTGATGGCGGCTTCATAGGCCGCGCGCGCCTTTTCCCCGGCCCCCAGCATGTTCTCGTTGGAAGACAGCTTCATCGGCTCGGCGACGCCGGCGATGGACGACTTGCCGCCGACATAGGGGGCGATGTCGAGGATGCCGGGCTTTGCCTGGGGTCCTTGGGGCGCGTCGATCATGGGAAGCCTTGAACTCGGAAGATGAGGGGAAGTCAGAAGACGGGCGCGGCGCCGATGACGCCGGTCAGGCGGCCGGGGGCCGCGCTCAGCCGTCCGTCCTCGGCCTGCACATAGCCTGCCAATAGGAACAGCTTCAAGCCGCCCGCCGCCGCCAGGGGTTCGGCGGCCAGTCCGGCCTCGCCCAGGGCCTCGACGATCCTGGCGTCGGACAAACCGCTGTCAGTGACCCAGAAGCTGCGGTCGTCGCCCGTCGGGCCCGAGACGGCCTTCGACACAAGGACCGCCTGGGGCCGGGCGCCACGGTCGTCCGGCAGGGCGGCGACGATCCTCAGGTCCGGCCGGGCCAGCAGGCGCCCCCACCAGGGCCGATCGGACGACAGGTCGATCAGGGCGCGCCCGCCGCCCTCGACCGCCTTCAGCGCCGCGTCGGCCGACAGGGGCCGGATGCCCAGGCCGTAGCGGTCAGCCGCCAGGATCTGGGCCATGCCGCCGCTCGCCGTCAGCGCCGGCCCGGCCGCCGCCTCGATCCGTCCCCAGACCGCCTTGAGCGCGGCGGCTTCGGCCGGACCGGCGTCCGCCAGCAGGCCGCGCAGGACGATGACCGAGGCGTCGAACCGGTCCGCCATCCCGGCGGCGACACGGGCGCGCACCGCCGCCGCCACCGCCTGGTCCAACCCCAGCAGGTCCTCGTCCGGCGAAGCCGCTTCCAGCAGCCCCATCAGAACAGCTTGGGCGCCGGGGCCAGGGGGAAGGGTCCCAGCCAGGTCCGACCGTCGCGGAACACCAGGGTCAGGGCCACATCCTCACGCCCCGCCGCATCCGCCGCCCCCGCAGCAGCGGCGGCTCCAGCCGCCCCGACCCGGTTCACCGCCCCCTGGCGCGACTCCAACAGGCCCGACAGGGCCGGCAAGGGCTTTTGCGATTGCAGGGCCACCTGGCCGACCAGGCGCCCGTCCGCATCGGCCCGCAGCACGTCGCTGCTCAGAGTGGCGCGACTGTCGCCGGCCTGCAGATCGCCGCGCAGATTGCGGAAGGTCCCGCCGCCCTGGGTCCATTGCGAAAACACCCCGGCCGCGTCCCCGACCTTCAGCAGGTCGGCCCGGCCGACGGTGGCCTCCAGCTGGGTGGTCAGTTGGCCGTCCTGGGCGAAGCCCTCGACCGGTCCGTCGCGGCGTCCCTGGCCGTCCACCAGCCGGAACATCACGTCGATGGCGTCGCTCGGGGCGGTCGAGCCTGCCAGATGGGGCCGCGAATAGAATTCGATCCGTGCGGCCCGGGCGATGGGGAAGGGCTCGCCGTCGGGATGGACGGTGAAGATCGGATTGACCAGTTCCAGCGCCAGATTGGGCCAGCGCTGGTCGATGCCGCTGGCGCTCATGCGGATGGCGTCGCCATTGATGGCGACCTTGCCCTTGCCGGCCCGGGTCAGGATCAGCCCCTCGGGCGCGACCACGACCCATTTGGTCGGCTGATAGGCGTTGGCCTCGGCGTTCAGCTCCGGCGCGGATATGGCGTGACCGGACGGGGCGGCGATCGTCACATGGGTCAGTTTCACATTGGCGCGGAAGGGCCAGCCGACGATCCGCTTGTCGGCGTAGCGCACGTCCCAGCCCTGTTGGCGCAGGGCGGCCGACTGGGCCTCAAGGCCGGCGTCGATCTGGCGCGTCAGATAGAACCACCAGCCGGTCCAGGCGGCCAGGGCGATCAGCACGATGATGAAGGGGGCGTAGAGGCCCGCACGGCTGGGTCGCTGGGTCGGTGCGTCGGTCATTCAAACTCCGGGGTCGAGACGGCTATAGCCCAAGGAAGGACGACCGCCCAAGGCGTTCAGGCCGTGATGTCGACCAGCCTGGCCCCCGCCGCCCGGGCCGCCGCTTCGGGCGCGACCCCCAGCAACAGCCCGCGCTGGCCGCCGTTGATCAGTATCTGATCAAACAGAACGGCCGTCTCGTCCATCACCGTCGGTACGGTCTTGCGCTGCCCAAAGGGACTGACGCCGCCGACCTTGTAGCCGGTCAACCGTTCCGCATCGGCGGGCTTCATCATCTGCGCCGACTTGCCGCCGATGGCCGCCGCCAGCTTCTTCATGCTGACCTCGCAGTCGGACGGCGCGATGACGCAGGCCGGCGCGCCGTCGACCAGGGTCATCAGGGTCTTGAACACCTGTTCCGGGGCTTTTCCCACAGCCTGGGCCGCCTGCAGCCCCACGCGCGGCGCCTCGGGATCATAGTCATAGGCGAACAGTTCGAAGGCGACCCCGGCCTTGGTCAGGGCGACGGTCGCGGGCGTGGTCTTCGACATTTCAGGTCATCTCGGGGTTCAGGAAACCGCGGGTCAGCGCCACGGCGTCGGCCAGGCCCATGCGCTGGACCTCCGTGCCCGGCGGCAGGCTGGCGAACAGGCGGGTGGGAGTGGCCGCGTCCAGCATCACGAAGACCCCCTTGTCGTCGCCGCGCCGGATCAACCGCCCGAAGGCCTGGGCGATCCTGGCGCGGGCCAGGGCGTCGTCATAGCCCCTCCCTTGCGAGAACTGGCCGCCCAGCCGTTCGCGCCGCGCCTTGTGCAGCAGATCCGGGCGGGGCCAGGGCACGCGGTCGAAGGCCAGAACCCGCAGCGACCGCCCCGGCACATCCACCCCGTCGCGCACGGCGTCCGTGCCCAGGAGGCACGAGTTCTCCTCGACCCGGAACATGTCGACCAGGGCCCCGACCTCCAGCGGATCGACGTGCTGGGCGTACAGGGGCGCGCCGGCCTTCGCCAGATCCGGGCCGAGCCGTTCATAGACCGCCTTCAACCGGCGGATGGCGGTGAACAGGCCCAACCCTCCGCCCCCGGCGGCCAGGAAAAGTTCGCGCATCGCCGCCGCCGTCTGGCGCGGATCGTCCTTGACCAGGTCGTTGACGACGATGACCCGGCTGTTGGACGCATAGTCGAAGGGGCTCTCGACCTTCAGGGTGCGCGGCGGCTCGATCAGCCGGGCCGAGCCGGTGCGCAGACGCGCGAGGTCGAACGGGTCTTCCTGCAAGGGGTCGGACAGGGTGGCCGAGGTCACCAGCACCCCGTGCGCCGGCACGATCACGGCGGCTTCCAGCGGCACGGTCGGGTCGATCCAGTGACGGCGCAGGGCCACGTCATGGATGCGGCCGAACGCCGTCTCGGCCGACAGCCAGTCGACGAAGTCCGGATCGGGCTGATCCCCGCCGTCCTCCAGCGCCGCCAGCATGGAGCGCCAGCCGGGCAGGGTCATGCGCGCGCGCCGGTCCAGGCCGCGCAACGCCCCTTCGATCCGCGACCGCTGCGACCCGTCCAGCTCGGCCGCCTCGTCGTCGAGGATGTCCTCCAGATGCCGCGACAGGGCCAGCAGGGGCGCCTCTATGGCCGCCAGAGCCTGAGCCGCCGCGCGGGCGGTCTCGGCCACGGGGTCGGTCACCGGCTTCAGCGCGCACTCCATGCCGAACTCCGGCCCGCCGTATGTGTTGGTCTCGGCCGTGCGCGCCCGCAGTTGATCCAAGGCGGCGGCCAGGAAGGCCTCGATGGGACCGATGGGGTTCACCTCACCTGAAGCGGGGGCGACGCGGCCGGACACGCCCTCGCCCGGCAGCGCGGCCGAAGCGCGGATGGCGTCCTGAAGGGCTTTCAACGCCGCCTCATTGTCCCCGACCATGTCGCCCAGCCGCTGCTCCAGCCCGCGCCCGCGCCGACCTCGCCCCTCAGGACCGCGTATCCAGCGGCGCAGCTCGGCCGCCTCCTGGCCCGACAGACAGGCGGAAAAGGCGCTGTCGGCGGCGTCGAACAGGTGGTGGCCCTCGTCGAAGACGATGCGTTTCAGGGCGGCCGTCTCGCCGTCCTGCTTCTGGCCCCGGGCCGAGCGCGCGCCGTCGAGAGCGGCCTGGGTCAGGACCAGGGCGTGGTTGGCGATGACCAGGTCCGCGCGTCGGCTGGCGCGGATGGTCTTCTCGACGAAACAGCTGCGATAGTGGGGACAGGCGGCGTGGACGCATTCGCCGCGCCGGTCCACCAGATTGGCCGCCCCCGCCGCATGGGCGGCGGGCATGGCGAACAGGCCCGGCAGCCAGCCGGGAAAGTCGCCGCCCGTCATGTCCCCGTCGCGCGTATGCACGGCCCAGCGTCCCGCCAGCGCCAGGCCGACCAGGTCGCCGTTCCCGAGCTGGGCCGCCTGGACCATGTCCTGCAGATTCAGGACGCACAGATAGTTCTCGCGCCCCTTGCGGATCACCGCCTTCTTCTTGCGCTCTTCCGGGTCGGGCCACAGGGCATGGCTCTCGCGGTCGATCTGGCGTTGCAGGGCGCGGGTGTAGGTCGAGATCCAAGCCGCTCCCTGGTTCCGTTCGGCCCACAGGGAGGCGGGCGCCAGATAGCCCAGGGTCTTGCCCGTGCCTGTGCCCGCCTCGGCCAGCAGCATGCGGGGGCGGCCCTCCTCGTTGCGCGGCGAAAAGGCGAAGGCGGCCTCGGCGGCGTAGTCCGACTGGGTCGGCCGCGTCTCGTCCAGACCCGAGGCCTGAAGCAGTTTCGCCAGCCGAATCCGCGCGCTCTCGCTATCGACCGGGGCCGACCCCGCCTCGCCACGCGCGGCCTCGTCCTCCCATTCCGTCAGCCGGCTCCAGACGTCGAGGCCCGAACCGCGATGCTGACGCGCGCGCACCCCGCCGTCCTTCAGCGCCTGCACCACCCGGTCGCCCCAGGCCCAGCCGGCGCGCTGCATCGTCAGAGCCAGCACATAGGCAGCCTCGCGCTCGGGATAGGCGGGCGCCGCCAGTTCGCCCAGCAGCAGACCCGCCGCCTCGCGCAGCGCGCCCGCCTGATCCTCGGCCGACCGAGGCTCGGCCAGGCCCAGCGACAGGGCCAGGCCCGTCGGCGACGGAGCGCAGAACCGCGCCGGCCGGACGAAGGCGTACAGCTCCAGCACATCCATCAGATCCGCCGACCGGGGCGGCGGCGTCAGGCCCAGCCGCCGCGCCGTCAAAGAGGCGTGGGCCACCATCACCGGTCCGTCGGTGAAGAAGCCCTCAGCCGCCCCCCGCCCGATCTTGCGCGCTCCCGCGTCGTCGCACACCGCGCCTGCGCCTGGCGGGGTCGCCAGCGCAGGCGGGAGAGGCTGCTGAGGCGCGAAGGCGCTCAGGCCGGTTTCAACAAGGACGGATTCGTCGGACACGCGCGATAGATAGCGGGCCTGAGATAGAAACGGAACGAGAACATCTAGCGATTGAGGCTCTTGCGCGCTAATTGTCGGCCATGGCCGCTAAGACAAAACTCCTGACCATTAACGGCCTGCTGGCTGTGACCCTGCTGGCGGCGATGGTCGTCGGCGTAGCTGGATTAGCCGCCTGGCCCAAGATCAGGGGATTTGTCGCCCAGGATTCTTGTCTTGATGCAGGCGGCGCATGGAACGGCCACGCCTGCGTAGGCGCTCGGCTGGGGTGACGTCCCTTCCCCCTCTCTTCGCCGACTGGTTCGCGGGGCGCGGCTGGTCGCCCCGGCGGCATCAGCTGGAGATGGTGGCGGCGGGCCAGGCGGGTCGTCACGCCCTGCTGGTGGCGCCGACCGGCGGGGGCAAGACCTTGGCCGGCTTCCTGCCCAGCCTGATCGACTTGGCCGAGCGGGGGCCCCGGCCGCAGCATGGGCCGGGCTCGGGCGTGCATACCCTGTATCTGTCGCCGCTGAAGGCCCTGACCACCGACGTCGAGCGCAATCTGATGACGCCGATCCGCGAGATCGGGCTGAACATCCACGTCGAGACGCGGACGGGCGACACCAAACAGTCCAAACGCCAGCGCCAGCGCGACTTCCCGCCCGACATCCTGCTGACCACGCCCGAACAACTGGCCCTGTTCTGCGCCTGGGAGGGGGCGCGGTCCTATTTCGCCGACCTGAAATGCGTCGTTCTGGACGAGGTCCACGCCATCTGGAGCGGCAAGCGCGGCGACCTGTTAGCCCTGGGCCTGGCGCGGCTGCAGCAGTTTTCGCCGGGGATGCGCCGGGTGGGGCTGAGCGCGACCATCGAAGACCCGGACCTGATCAGAGGCTGGCTGAGCCCCCCCCCAACGGTCGAGGACGTCGCCCTCGTCAAGGGCGACCCCGGCGCCCCAGCCGTGATCGACGTCCTGATCTCCGAGGGCAAGGTCCCCTGGGCGGGCCATACCGGCCGCCACGCCATCCCCGAAGTCTACGCCGCCATCCAGCGCGCGACCCTGGCCCTGATCTTCGTCAACACCCGCTGGCAGTCGGAGTTCGTTTTCCAGCAACTGTGGGCGATCAACGACGACAATCTGCCCATCGGCCTGCACCACGGCTCCCTGGCGGCCGAACAGAGGCGCAAGATCGAGGCGGCGATGGCGCGCGGCGACCTCAGGGCCGTGGTCTGCACCTCGACTCTCGACCTCGGCATCGACTGGGGCGACGTCGATCTGGTCATCCAGATGGCGGCGCCCAAGGGCTCCAGCCGTCTGGTCCAGCGGATCGGCCGCGCCAACCACCGGCTGGACGAGCCGTCGCGCGCCCTTCTGGTGCCCGCCAGCCGGTTCGAGATGCTGGAATGCCAGGCGGCGCGCGAGGCGGTGGCCGACAACGCCTTCGACTGGGAGCCGATCCATATCGGCACCCTGGATGCGCTGGCCCAGCACGTCATGGGCGTCGCCTGTTCCGAGGCCTTCGACATCCAGGCCCTGTATGACGAGATCACCGGCTGCGGCCCCTATCGCGACCTGGCGTGGGAGCAGTTCGAGGAGGTGGTCGATTTCGTCGCCACCGGCGGATACGCGCTGCGCACCTATGATCGGTTCGCCCGTATCGTCCGCACCCCCGACGGCCGCTGGAAGGCCCGCACCAAGGACATCGCCCAGCGCCACCGGATGAATGTCGGCGCCATCGTCTCGGCCGGAACCCTGAACGTGCGGGTGGCGGGCCGTCGCGGCGGGGCCTCGCGCCAGTTGGTCCCGGGCCGCAAGGTGGGCGAGGCCGAGGAATGGTATTTCGAACAGCTGACGCCCGGCGACACCTTCCTGTTCGCCGGCCAGGTCTGGGCGTTCCAGGGCATTGTCGGGACCGACGCCCTGGTCAGCCACGCCAATGACAAGGACCCGAAGATCCCGTCCTGGGGCGGGTCCAAATTCCCCCTGTCCACCTCCCTGGCCGACCGGGTGCGGACCATGGTCCAGGACCCTGACCACTGGCGCGTCCTGCCGCCCGACGTGCAGGAATGGCTTGAGCTTCAGGCCGAACGGTCCGCCATTCCCGACGCCGAATCCATGCTGGTCGAGACCTTTCCGCGCGGCAGTCGGCATTTCCTGGTCGCCTATCCGTTCGAGGGCAATCTGGCCCACACCACGCTTTGCATGCTGTTGACGCGACGGCTGGACCGGCTGGGCGTCGGCCCGCTGGGCTTCGTCGTCACCGACTATTCCCTGGCCATCTGGTCCATCAAGCCAATGGACCAGATCGACCTGGACGCCCTGTTCCAGTCCGACATGCTGGGCGACGACCTGGAGGCCTGGCTGGAGGAAAGCTTCATGATGAAGCGGTCCTTCCGCAATTGCGCCCTGATCTCGGGCCTGATCGAGCGCCGCCAGCCGGGCGCCGAGAAGACCGGGCGTCAGGTCACCTTCTCCACCGACCTGATCTACGACGTGCTGCGCCGCCACCAGCCCGACCATCTGCTGCTCAAGACCGCCCGCGCCGACGCCGCCTCCGGCCTGCTGGACGTGGCGCGCCTGGGCCAGATGCTGGCGCGGATCGAGGGCCGGATCCGGCATCAGGCCCTGACCCGTCCCTCGCCCTTCTGCGTGCCGGTTCTGGTCCAGATCGGGCGCGAGCGGGTGGGCGGCGACGCGGCCGAAATGATCCTGGATGAGAGCGCCGAACATCTGATCGCCGAAGTCATGGACGAGGACGCGCCATGAACGCCGCCCTGCGCCAGACCCTGTCCCCCGCGCGCAAGCCCTGCGGTTCGTTGCGCGTTCAGATCGCGGGCGAGACCTGCGTGCTGCGCTGTTCGGGCGCCCTGTGGCTCCCGGCCCATCGCGCCCTGATCGCCGCCGACCTGCACCTGGAGAAGGGTTCGGCCTTCGCCGCGCGCGGCCAGATGCTGCCGCCCTACGACAGCCGCGCCACCCTGGACCGGCTGGAGACCGAGATCGCCGACCTCGACCCCGGCCTTGTCGTGTTGTTGGGCGACAGCTTCCATGACGCCCGGGCCATCGGACGGATGGCGGATGAGGACCGGGCGCGGCTGGACCGGTTGGCGGGCGGCCGAAACTGGCTGTGGCTGGAAGGCAATCATGACCACAAGGCCCTGGCCGACGACGCCCGGACCGAGGCGTCCCTGCCCGGCCGGGTCGTGGGCGACATGGCCCTGGGCGCCCTGCGCCTGACCCACGAGCCGGAGCCCCGAACGCCGGCGGACGACCGCCAGGGCGAGGTCGCCGGCCACCTGCACCCCGCCGCCCGCGTCGTCGCCTACGGCCGCGGCGTGCGTCGTCCCTGTTTCGTCACCGACGGATCGCGCCTGATCCTGCCCGCTTTCGGCGCCTTCACTGGCGGGCTGGACGTGCGCGACCCCGTCATCGCCGGCCTGTTTGCCACAGAGCCCCTGACGGCCGTCCTGGGCCGCGACAAGGTTCACGCCATCGCCTGGGATCGCCTGCCCTGATCTCTTCCGCCCAGCGCAGAAATTCGAGTCGGCGTTTACGGTCGGTTTTCCTGTGCCGCGTAACCTGGGTTCATGACTCTCAGAATGAGACCCAGCATGCAGGCGCAAGCGCAGCATTTCGATCCCGCCGCGACCGCCGACGCCGTCGTCGATTCAGGCGTTGATTCCGCCCCCCCCTTCTTCGCGCCCGTCGTCGCTTCTGACGTCACGGATCAGCTCGAAGCGGCGCGCGCCCTGGTCGAGAGCCGTTTTTCCGATGCGGGCGAACGCCTGGCCGGATCACTCGAAATGGTCGGCCGGCTGATCGAGGCCCTCGACCGGCTGGGTCTGACGCTGAACGTCGAATCGGTCTCGCACACCAGCAACGAGTTGCTGTCGACGGCGGAAAGCCTGAACGCCCTGCCCCTTACGCAGAAACGGCGGGTGGCGGATCTGGATCAGTTGAAGACCGCCGGCGCCCTGCTGGAGGCCGATATAGACGTTATGCGCACCACGCTGCGCTATCTGCGCGCCTTCGCCCTGAACGTGAAGATCACGGCCGGCGCGACCATCCGGGCCGCAGACGAGTTCGCCGGTTTCGCCGAGCGGATGTGTGAACAGTTGGACTTCGGCGTGTCCCAACTGGACCAACTGGCCGAGGAGCTTACGCGGCTCGCACGCCAACTGGACGGCGCCCTGACCTTCGAAGAGGGGCTGGGCGGCAAGTACAAGGAGCTGATTCCGGCGGTGCCGGACAAGCTGGCGCTCGACGCCGAGACGCTCCGCGTGAACCACGCCCGCATCGCCGAGGTCGCCGCCTCGGTCGCCGCCATCGCGCGCGACATCCAGATGAAGGTCGGCAAGGCCCTGATGGCCCTGCAGATCGGGGACATCACCCGCCAGCGGATCGAACACGTCCAGCTGGGCATCCAGGTCGCGGCCCGCACGGTTCGCGAGGCGGACCTGTCGCCCGAGGCGCGCGACCGGGCCGAACGCCGCCTGCTGCACATGGTCGCCGACCAGATGGCGGACATCGCCACCGATTTCGAGGCCGAAGCGGCCAAGGTCGTCCACAGCCTGTCCGGCATGGCCCAGGACACCAAACAGATCATGGTCATTCACGGCCTGTCCGACGGCGGGGGCGACCTGCGCGACCTCGAGATCAGTCTGGGTCGGGCCGGTCTGTTGATCGATGACGTCACAGCGGCCATGACCAACGCCCAGCGCATCAGCGGCGAGACCGTCTCGGCGGTCGAGGCCCTGGCCCGACGGGTGGACGCCATCCAGAAGGTCAAACGCGACATCCAGCAGATGGCGATCAACAGCAGCCTGCGCTGCAATCGTCTGGGGGAAATCGGCAAGCCCCTGAGCGTCATCGCCATCGAGCTGAGCAGCCACGCCAGCCATCTGGAAGACGCCGCCGATCAGACCCTGGGTTCCCTGACCGCCCTGGCCGGCCTGGCCAACGGGATGGAGACCACCCAACCCGGCGACGCGCACGTGGACGCCGGACGCCTGAACGGGGTGCAGAGCCAGTTGCGCCGCGCCGCCGACGTGGTCGAGAACGATCTGGTCGGTCTGGGCGCCCATGGCGAGGCCACGGCCCGGTCGCTGGCCCTGGCCGCCGACCAGCTGGGCCTGAAGGAAGACCTGGGCGACGCCCTGCACACCGCCGCCATCGCCCTGGCCGAGGCCGCCGGACCAGTGGTCGAGGACCTGACCGATATCGCCGGAGTGGTGGACGCCGCCATGACCGAGATCGGGCGCTGCTACACCATGGCGCGCGAGCGGACGGTCCACGCGGCCCATGCGGTCTTTACCGAGACCGACAAGACCGACGAGGCGACGACGACGGAAACAGCCGGTGAAACGGCCGCCGCCGAGGACGAATTCGACGACCTTCTGTTCTGATCCGGGCGGCGGTCGGGCGCGATAGGCGCAGGCCTGGCCCCGTCCGCCTGCCTGTCTGTCTGTCCGCGGGGCCGCCGTCAGCGAGACCGATCGACGTTCATGATCTCGCGAGCGATATGCTCCAGCGCCGTGACCTTCTGGGCGGCGCCGCGCGCAATGGCTTCCTTGGGCATGCCGAAGACGATCGAGGTCGCCTCGTCCTGCGCCACGGTGACGGCCCCGGCCTCCTTGAGCTCCAGCAGGCCGCGTGCGCCGTCATCGCCCATGCCGGTCATGATCACGCCCATGGCGTTGCGTCCGGCCGCCCGAGCGGCGGAGCGGAACAGGACGTCGACGGAGGGGCGGTGGCGCGACACGGGCGGCCCGTCCTTGATCGCCACCTGATAGCGGGCGCCGTGGCGTTCAAGCAGCATGTGCTTGTCGCCCGGTGCGATCAGGACGTGGCCGCGCAGGACCGGATCGCCGTTCTGGGCCTCCTTGACCTCGACCTCGCACAGGCTGTTGAGCCGTTTGGCGAAGGCGGCGGTGAAGCCCGCCGGCATGTGCTGGACGATGACGATGCCGGGCGCATTGGCCGGCAGCGCCTGCAACACCTCGCGCAGCGCCTCGGTCCCGCCTGTCGAGGCGCCCAGACAGGCCACCATCTCCGTCGTGCGCGCCATGGCGGCCCCGGTCGGGGGCGGCAGCATGGCGTCAGCCGTCAGCTTGGTTCCGGGATCCAGCGTTCGCGTCGTCGTTCGCCTTGCGCCCAGCCGGGCGCGCGCCGCAGCCTTGACCACATCGCGGATGCGATCCGCGCTCTCGGCCAGATGGTCCGCCGCCCCGATGCGCGGCTTCAGTATGATGTCGACCGCGCCGGCCTCCAGCGCCTGCATCAGAGTCTCGGATCCGGCCTCGGTCAGGGACGAGCACATGACCACCGGGATCGGCCGCTGGGCCATCAGCTTGCGCAGGAAGGTGATGCCGTCCATGCGCGGCATCTCGACGTCCAGGGTGATGACGTCGGGCACGTCCTCGGCGATGCGACGCGCGGCGACGAAGGGGTCGGAGGCCACGCCCATGACCTCGATGCCGGGGTCGGCGGACAGGACGTCGACCAGAGTCTGGCGCACACTGGCCGAGTCGTCGATGACCAGAACGCGGACCTTGGGCATGGGATCAGGTCTTTCGGAAAATGGTGTTGGCGACAGTCACCAGAGGCAGTTCGATGCCGGTGATGCTCTCGGAATGGCCGATAAACAGATAGCCGCCGCGCTTCAGCCGGTCGCACAGCCGTTTCAGAACCTTGGCCTGGGTCTGTTTATCGAAATAGATCATAACGTTACGACACATGATCATATCGAACGGATCGCCGACCGAATAGGTCTCATCCATCAGATTGACCCGCGCCAACGACAGTTTCGCCCGCAGCGACGGATGGATGCGGCCCTCGCGCCGTCCGCTGTCGCGTGCGGTCATGACCCAGCGCCGCATTTCGGCGGGGACCGGGGTCAGCATCTCGTTCGGATAAACGCCGCGCAGCGCGGTTTCCAGCACATCGGTGGACAGGTCCGTGCCCAGGATCTGATAGTCGGGGCCGCCCTGTTCATCGGCGAATTTCTGCATGACCATGGCCATGGTGTAGGGCTCGGCGCCCATCGAGCAGGCGGCGCTCCAGGCCCGGATCCGCCGCATCCCGGCCGCCTTGAACTCGGGCAGCACGTGGGACGTCATATAGTCGAAATGGCGGGGTTCGCGGAAGAAGTCGGTCTTGTTGGTCGTCACCGCGTCGATCAGGAAGACGGACTCGGCCTCGAGCCCGTCCTCCTTGAACAGATAGTCGCAATAGTCGTCGAAGGTCGCATAGCCCGTGCTGCGCAGACGGCGGCGCAGCCGCCCCTCCAGCATGGTCCGCTTGGACGACGGCATCTTGATGCCGCTGTAGTCGTAGATATAGGCCGCCATCCGCTCGAAATTGCGGGCGCTGATCTGATCGACGGGAGGCGAGGACTGTTCCAGCGCGGCGTGGGACAAGGCGATACTCTTTCTGAGAAACCGGCGGCGACCGTCAGGCCGCGCGATCGACGTCGGGGACGGACGCCAGAGAGACGGTGTCGGTGCTGGACAGCAGTCGGGGCAGGTCGATCAGGACGACGAAGCCGTCCTCGCGCCGCACCACGCCCGAGATATAGTCCGAGCGCCACTTCACCCCGATGTCGGGCGACGGCTCGATCTGTTCGGCGGTGAAGACCGCCACCTCGAACACCCGGTCCGCCACCAGGCCCAGGCTGAGCACCCGGTCCTCCAGCGGAATATCCAGCACCAGGATGCGGGTGTTCAGCGTCGGCTCGGTCGGCGTCATGCCCAGGCGGATCCGAAGATCCGCCGTGGGAACCCCCTGCCCCCGCACGTCCGTCAGGCCCAGAAGATAGTCCGGACTGTTGGGAATGCGCGAGGGCGCCTGATAGGTCAGGATCTCCCGCACCAGGCCGACCGGGGCGGCGAAGAGTTCGTCGCCCAGGCCGAAGGTCACATATTGCCCCTCAGAGGCGCCTTGCCCCTTGGCGGTTTCGGACATCAGGCGCTCTCCCGGAAGTCCATGTCCTCGTCGTCCGCGCCGCCGGTCGCCAGGTCCAGGGCGAAGCCCTTGGCGCGGGCCTGCTGGGCGTGGACGGCGGGCTTGGACGGCGCAGCCTTGGGCGTCGGGCGGGCCGCCGGCTTGGCCGGGGCCTTGAAGCTCGAGACGCGGGCCGGAGCCCGGGCCGGAGCGCGGCCGCCGCTGCGGCCGCCGGTCGTGTCGGTGCGGAAGAAGGCGATCGAGGTCTGCAGTTCCTCGGCCTGGGCCGCCAGCTCCTCGGAGGTGGCCGACATCTGCTCGGACGCGCCGGCGTTCTGCTGGGTCACCTTGTCCAGCTGCTGGATGGCCTCGTTGATCTGGCTGGCGCCGACGTCCTGCTCGCGGCAGGCGGCGCTGATCTCGGACACCAGTTCGGCGGTCTTGCGGATATCCGGCACCAGGCGTTGCAGCATTTCGCCGGCTTCCTGGGCCGCCTTGACGGTGTCGCCCGACACGGCGCCGATTTCGGCGGCGGCCGTCTGGCTGCGTTCGGCCAGTTTGCGCACTTCCGAGGCGACGACGGCGAAGCCCTTGCCGTGTTCCCCGGCGCGGGCGGCCTCGACCGCCGCGTTCAGGGCCAGCAGATCGGTCTGACGCGCGATCTCCTGCACGATGCCGATCTTGTCGGCGATGGTGCGCATGGCGTCCACCGCCCGATTGACCGCCTCGCCGCTGGCCTCGGCGTCCTTGGACGACTGACGCGAGATCTTCTCGGTCTGGGCCGCGTTGTCGGCGTTCTGCTTGATGTTGGCGGCCATCTCTTCCATCGAGGCCGAGGCCTGTTCGGCGGCGGCCGCCTGTTCGGTCGCACCCTGGCTCATCTGTTCCGACGTGGCAGACAGCTCCTGGCTGCCCGACGAGACGTTGTCGGCGGCCGACAGGGCGTCGCCGACCACGCCGCGCAGGCGTTCCACCATGGACTGCAGCGAAAGACCCAGCGTGTCCTTGTCCGACAGCGGCTTGGGCTGGACCGTCAGGTCGCCGTTGGCGATCTCATCCGCCATGGTGGCGGTGGTCTTCAGATTGTCCGTCAGTCTGTTGAAGGCGTTGACCAGGTCCTTGATCTCGTCGTTCGACTTGATCTCGACCCGCTCGTCCAGGTCGCCGATGGCGACGGCGTCGGCCACGGTCATCAGGCGGTTCAGGCCGGCGCTGATGCCCAGGGCGATCCACAGGGCGGCTGAAACGGCCAAGGCGATCGCCAAGATTGACAGGGTGATCAGAAGGGTGCGGGTGTTCTGATAGTCCTTGTCCGCATCCGCCTGGGCCGCATCAGCGCGATCGCGGTTGAGTTGGACGCCCTCATACAGCTTCTCGGTCAGCGCCACCGCAGCCTCGCGGCCTTCGCCACCCGAATAGGCGGCCGCAGCAGCGGTGTCACCCGCAGCGGCGAGGGCGCGAACCTTGTCGTCAGTCCGATCGAACGCCTCTGTCTTGGCCTTTATGTCCGCCCACAGGGCCCGTGTCGCCTCAGAGGCCGACCCGTGCATATCGTCGAAAATCTCCTGATATTTCGCGCGCGCCTCATCGCCAGCTTCGATCTGACGCTGCATTTCTTCGGGTGTCCGCGCCAGAACCACATTCTTCTGCGCGCGCACGACCATCAAGGCGTAGCTGTTGAGCTGGTGCATCTTGTCGAGGCGGACGACAGCCCCTTCAACCACCTCATCCATGGCGTCCTTGGCGACGCCCAGGCTGAAGATGCCGTATCCGGCGACTCCCGCCAAAGCGAGAATGAGAAAGCCGAAGGCTACGGCTAGTTTGGCCTTGATGGTGAAACGCATGGCTGATCTCCCCGATAGCCGGTCAATGACGGGTGGCGGACGCGACCGGCTGGCGGGCGTCCTGCTGTTGATTGAAGATGGCCTGGAGGTCGGGAACGACGATGAACTCGCCGCCGCGCTTGACCAGGCATTGGATGAACTCGGGCCGCCAGCGCATGCCGACGCTGGGCGGCGCCTCCGAGTCGGCGCGGGCCAGGGTGGTGACTTCGTGGACCTTGTCGGTGCGAAGGCCGACCAGGGTCGGTTCGCCGGCCAGTTCGATCTCGATGACCACGATCCGGCTGTCGATGGTGGCGGCCCCCCGCTCCAGCCCGAAGGCCACGCGCAGGTCGGACAAGGGAATGACCTTGCCGCGGAAGTTGATGACCGCCCCGGCGAAGGCGCCGGCGCCGGGCACCACGGTCTCGGGCGCCAGGTCCATGATTTCCTGCACGCCGACGGCGTGAAGGGCGAACAGCTCGCCATTCAGTTCGAAGGTCAGGACCTCGACCTGTTCGGCGCCGGTCCAACCGGGCGCGGTGGTGATTTCGGCCTGGGTGCTCATATGGCTTCGCGCATCTGCGCCTCCTGCTGCTGGCCCTTGGCGACCAGGTGGCCGACGTCCAGGATCAGGGCCACGCCGCCGTCGCCCAGGATTGTGGCGCCCGAGAAGGTCGGCAGGCCGGAATGGAGTTTGGACATCGACTTGATCACCGTCTGGTGGTCGCCGATGATCTGATCGACCACCAGGCCGATCCGCTCGGTCCCGGTCGAAACGACCACGACCTTCTGGTGCAGTTCGGGCGGGGTGCCGGTCTCGAACATCTCGCGCAGGCGCAGATAGGGCACCAGGCTGTTGCGCAGCGAGATGAAGCTGCGGCCGCGCGAGCGCAGATCCTCGTCCAGCGACAGTTCCAGGCATTCCTCGACGGCGCCCAGCGGGATCACGTAGCGGCCCTGACCGACGCGGACCAGCAGGCCGTCGATGATGGCCAGGGTCAGCGGGATCCGCAGCGAAACCTCCGAGCCCTCGCCAGGCCGGCTGGCGATGTCGATGGAGCCGCGCAGCGCCTCGATGGTGCGTTTGACCACGTCCATGCCGACGCCGCGGCCGGACAGATTGGTCACCGCCGCCGCCGTCGAGAAGCCGGGATGGAAGATCATCTGCAGCAGGTCGTGGTCGCTGAGTGCGGCGCCGGGCTCGATCAGGCCCTGCGCCTCCGCCTTGGCGCGGACGCGGTCGCGGTCGATGCCTCGACCGTCGTCGCGGATGGTGATGACCACCTCGCCGCCCGACTGATGGGCCGACAGGCGGATGCGGCCGGTGGCCGGCTTGCCGGCGGCCGCGCGATCCTCGGCGGTCTCCAGTCCGTGGTCGGCGGCGTTGCGGATCAGGTGGACCAGCGGGTCGGCCAGACGTTCGATGACCGTCTTGTCGATCTCGGTCGTTTCGCCGTCGGTCGATAGTTCGATGACCTTGCCGGTCTCGCGGGCCAGGTCATGGACCAGGCGGCGGAAGCGGCCGAACAGGGTCGCCACCGGCACCATGCGCAGCACCATCATGGTGTCGCGCAGCTCGCCCGACAGGCGTTCGATCTCTTCCGAGACGGCGCGCAGGGCTGTGTCGACGCCGGAATTGGCGATCTGGCTCAGGCGGGACTGGGCGATGACCAGTTCCCCCACGCGGTCCATCAGTTCGTCCAGGCGATCGGCCGGCACCCGCACGCTCTCGCTCGGCTTGGCCGTCTTGGCGACGCCGGCCTCGGCGGCGTCCGGAGCGGTGGGGGCGGAAGACTGGACCGGTGCGGCGACCTGAGCCGGTGCGGCGGTCTGGGGCAGGATCGAAGGACCCTCGGCGACGACCTCAGCCGGACCGGTCTGGTCCGCAACGACCGCGTCCGCATTGGACGCGTCCAGGGGCTCGATCGACAGGTTCATCTCGTCCATCACGAAGATGAAGACATCCTCGATCGCCCCCCGGCCCTGATCGGTGGTCAAGGTCACGTCCCAGGCCAGATAGTGGTCGGTCGGCTCGATCTGGCTCAGCGGCGGCACGCGCGAGGCGTCCGCCACGACGCGCGCCTCGCCCAGATCGCGAAGCTCGGCCAGCAGGGCCAGTGGATTGGTGCCGTTCTTGAAGGCGTGGGACGGCAGGTCGAACCGGATGCGCCAGGCCGTCTGGACGGGGGCGCCGGCGACGGGCGCCATACCGTCCGCTTCACGCACGGCCCGTTCCAGGTCTACCAACAGGACATCGCCCGCCGCGCCGTGATCGCCCGACGGATCCTCCATCAGGCGACGCATATGGTCCCGCGCCGCCAGAACGGCCGACACCAGGTCGGTCGTGGCCGCGACCTCGCCCTTTCGGACGCGGTCGAAAGCGGTCTCGCAGTGGTGGGTGAAACCGGCCAGGGCGTCGAAGCCGAACATGGACCCGGACCCCTTCAGGGTGTGCAGCCCCCGGAAAACGGCGTCGACCAGGTCGCGGTCCTCGGGTCGCTCCAGCAGATCGAGCAAGCCCTGCTCAATCAACTCCAGATTTTCTCTCGCCTCCACTTGGAAGACGGCGATGGCTTCGTCGCTCATCGTCCCAAAACCTTCTTGGCCACGCGCACCAGTTGATCCGGATCGAAGGGCTTGGTCAGCCATCCGGTGGCGCCGGCCGCCTTGGCCCGCGCCTTGAAGCCCTCGTCGGATTCCGTGGTCAGGAAGACGATCGGCACGCCCATCTGATCGGGCATCCGGCGCATCTCCTCGATCATGGTCAGGCCGTCCATGACGGGCATGTTCAGATCGGTGATGATCAGGTCGAAGGCGCTGGCCTTGGCCTTTTCAATGCCCTCGGCGCCATTGACCGCTTCGGCTACCGAATAGCCGGCGTTGGTCAGCGCGATCTTCAGCGCGACGCGGATGCTGGGCGAGTCATCGACCGTGAGGATAGAAGCGGTCATTGGGCGGGTCCTTGGTGAAGCCAGAACTGGAGATCTTCAGCCGTGGCGTCCGTCAGGAAGCCGGCCGCATCAAGCGCTGGCCGAAATTCCGTCGCCGGACGTTCCAGGACCAGGGTCTTGCCGACCGCCCGGGCCTGGCGCCGCGCAGACTCGATCAGCTGCAATCCGCAAAGATCGACGGGCTGCTCATCGGCAAGGTCGAGACTGATGGTGTCGCCCTCCTCGAAGGCGTCGAGAATCGATTGGCGAAGAACGACGACGTTCTTGACCACAAGGGCCGCGTCGATCAGCACACGTTTCGTCATACCCCGTCCCCACAAGCATGACGCACAGCCATGCAACTGAGGCTCATGGTTGACGATCGGCGTTAAACCCGCTTCAAAACTATGGTACGTGAATCTACCTAGCTTGGCCGTAAGCAACGCGAGGCTGTGTCGTTCACTTCGATTTCACCTTCGGGAATTAAGACGGGCCCCTCAGCAGCACCGCTGAACAAGGGGATCCGAATTGATCGACGTCGGCGCAGATGACGCAACTGACTATGAGGGCGACGTCTTTCACGGCCAGATCGCGGATGCTTCGTCCGCCTATATATGGCTGCTGAATACACGGGGACGGATCGTCCATGTCAGCCGTGCGGCGCGGCGTTTCCAGCCGGAACCTCCAGCGCCCCATACCATGGCCTGGCGCGACGCCTGGCCGGTCGACTGCCGCTTTTCCATTGATCGCGGCGTCCAGGAAGCACAGGCGGGTCGGGCCTTCTCCTTCCGCACGCGATTCACCACTGAACAATCGTCGGCGGTCTATCTGGATACGACGGTCAGCGCCGTGCGCGACGACGCTGGGCGGATCGTGCGCCTCCTGGTCAAGGCCGAGGACGTCACCCAGGAGACCGAGACCGCCGCCTTCCTGAACACCGTCATCGAGGTCCTGCCCCTGGCCCTGACCGTCAAGGACGCCCGGACGGGCCGCTACATCCTGGCCAACCGCGCGGCGGAGAAACTGTTCGGTCGGTTCGAGGGGCTGACGGGACTGCGGGCCTCCGACGTCCTGCCCGCCGCCTTCGCTGAATGGGCGGCGGACGCCGTGCCGGGCATGGGCTCCCAGTCGACGGTGTACGAGGATCACGCTGAGGCCGGGTTCCGCTATCTGGCCGCCACCAAGCTCGCGACCTATGACGACGAAGGCGTGCGCCATCTGATCGGCCTGACCGAGGACATCACCCAGAAACAGCGTGACGCCGACGCCCTCTATCAGGCGCTGGAACAGGCCGAACAGGCCAACCGCGCCCGCAGCGCCTTCGTCACCAACATCAGCCACGAGATTCGCACCCCCCTGAACGGCGTCATCGCCGGGGTCGACCTTCTCGCCGCCCGCTCGACCGCGCCGGACATCCAGGAAGTCACCGAGATGATCCGCGCCTCGGCCGCCGTGCTGCAGGATCAGTTGCAGCAACTGCTGGCCGTCGCTCGCCTGGACGGGATAGAGGGGCCGCCGGAGGTCGAGACCTTCGTCCTTGGCGACCTGATCGAGCGGGTCGTCCGCCCCGCGCGCGAGGCCGCAAGGGCCAAGGGCCTGGCGTTCGTCGTCGAGATCGCCCCCGCTCTTCCCGCAGCCTTCGTCGGCGATCCGGCGGGCATAGAGCGGGTGCTGACGCCCTTGCTGAATAATGCGGTCAAGTTCACCCACCGGGGCGAAATCCGCCTGACCGTCGATCCATGCCAGAACGGGGGTGTTCGCTTCGCCTGCGTGGACACGGGCGTCGGTTTCGATCCCGCCCTGAAGGCGGCCATGTTCGCCTCGTTCCGGCAACAGGACGACGCCCTGACCCGCGAATACGGCGGCATGGGCCTGGGTCTCGCCTTGGCGCGGAAAGCCGCGCGGGCGCTCGGCGGGATCCTCGACGCCGCGCCGCGTGAAGACGGGGGGTCGGTCTTCTGGCTGGATCTGCCCCTGTCCACCGCGCCGGTTCAAACCACGGACGAAGTCACGACCGACCCGGTTGACCGGTTGCGCGTCCTGGTCGCCGACGACCATCCGACCAATCGCCGGATCGTCGAAATGATGCTGGAGTCCGTTGCCGACGTCACGACGGCCGAAGACGGCGTGGAGGCTGTGGAAGCCGCCGGACGCGAAACCTTCGACGTCATCCTGATGGACATCCAGATGCCCCGCATGGACGGAATCACGGCGGTCGCCCGCATTCGCGACGCGGAACGCGCGGCGGGCCGGGGCCACGTCCCGGTCATCATGCTGACCGCCAACACCCAGCCCGAACATGTCGAAGCGGCGCGGCTGGCGGGCGCCGACCGCCACCTCGGCAAACCCTTCACCCTCGCCCTGCTTTTCAACGAGATCCAGGCCCTGCTGGCGGACGCCCCGGCCCGCACGCCCCTGGGCCGTCACGCGAACGCCTAGGGTTCGAGCTCGATGTCCCAATAGAGATAATCCAGCCAGCTCTGGTGCAGATAATGCGGCGGGAAACGCCGGCCCGCTTCCTGCAGCTGCCAGGCGTTCGGGCGATAGGGCTCGCGGCGGATCGGCATCATGGCCTGGCGCGGGGTGCGGCCGCCCTTGGTCAGGTTGCAGGGGCCGCAGGCGGCGACGATGTTCTCCCAGGTCGTGCGGCCGCCGTGCGAACGCGGAATGACGTGGTCGAAGGTCAGCTCGGTCGATTCCCCGCAGTACTGACAGGCGAAGCCGTCGCGCAGGAAGACATTGAACCGGGTGAAGGCGGGGCTGCGATCCTGATCGACATAGTTCTTCAGCGCGATGACGCTGGGCAGTTGCATCTCCATCGACGGAGAGCGGACCACCTTGTCGTACAGCGACACCACGTCCACCCGGTCCTGATAGACCGCCTTGACCGCCTCTTCCCACGGCCAGAGCGACAGCGGGTAATAGGACAGCGGCCGGAAGTCCGCGTTCAGAACGAGGGCGGGAAAGCCCGACGGCGGTCGGTGGAGGACCTGCATCAGGCCCTCCCGGTCGGCGCGGGGAGTATGGAAGCTACAGGATTGAAGACGCGTCTCCTTCCCTAGTCCGAGGCGTTCAGCCTAGTCCCGATTCGAAGACGCCGCCATGACGAACAGGCGACGAACCGTTCAATTTCGCTCAGGGAAGCCCGGCAGGGTCCAGCCCCAGCGCAGCGCGCCCGCCCGCAGCATGAAACCGGCCACGGCGGCGACGATGGCGGCGGGCCAGATCGGCGCCTCGGGGATGCGCAGGACGATATAGAGGGTCGCCGCCAGTATGGCCGCCGTCACATTGATCTCGCGCCGCAGCAGGATCGACGGCTGCCCCGCCAGGGTGTCGCGCACCACCCCGCCGAAACAGGCGGTCAGGGTGCCCATGACGATGCAGATCAACGGGGGGGCGCCCGCCGCCTCCGCCTTGGCCGCCCCCATGACGCCATAGGCGCCCAGGCCGATGGCGTCGAGCCACAGCAGGGCCCGGAACCGCCAGTCGCGCTGTCCGATCAACCAGACGACCACCGCCGTCAGCAGGCAGACCGCCATATAGCGCCAGTCCTGAACCCAGAAGACCGGCAGGCCCAGCAGCAGGTCGCGCAACGTCCCCCCGCCGACGCCGGTTATGGCCGCGAAGAAGGCGAAGGTGACCACGTCATGCTTCTCGCGCGCGGCGGCCAGGGCGCCGGTGGCCGCGAACACGGCCACCCCGGCGAAATCGAGCGCCGCAAGCACCGTCTGCGGATTGCGCAGCGGCTCGGTCAGGGCGGGATCGATGGGGGTCACGCGCTCATATCCTCCAGCACGATGTCGCCGCGCCGAACGCCGCCATACCACCCCCACAGCAGATGCGCCGCCACCCCGCGATGGGGCCGCCACAGTTCGGCGCGGGCATAGGCCTGTTTCTCGTTCGGGCGCAGGTCGGCCCGGTCGGCCCAGCGCATCGCCTCCTGCAGGGCCACGTCCCCGCCGGGAAAGACGTTCAGCCGCCCCTCGCAGAACATCAGATAGGTCTCGGCCGTCCATTTGCCGACGCCCTTGATGGCGGTCAGGGCGGCGATGGCGTCGTCGTCCGACAGGGTCTGCATATGGTCCAGATCGACGCGACCCTCGACCTGGGCCAGGGCGATCTCGCGACCGTATTTGGCCTTCTGTCCCGACAGGCCGAAGACGCGCAGGGCGTCGATGTCGTGGGCCAACACCGCGTCGGGCGTCACCGCTCCGCCCAGCCCCTCGACCGTGCGCGCCCAGATGGAGGCGGCGGCGGCCACGGACACCTGCTGCTCCACGATCATGCGGAACAGGCCCTCGTAACCGCCGGGCCGCAGCCGCCATTCGAAGGCCGGCGTCTGGGCGTGGGCGCGCGCCAGGGCGGGATCGGCGACGGCCAGGGCCTCGCGCGCGGCGGCGATGTCCTGGGATGTGGGCGCGACGGGCATGGCCCCTGTATGACGCGGGTTCGCCGCCTGGGGAATGCGGGCCTCGCGTAAAACGGCTGTCAAAGCGGCGCACCAATAACTATTATTCAACAAGCACGGAGAAGCCGCATGACCATGACCGTCGAACTGGGCGCCCTGGAGCAGGTGGTCGATCGCCTGGTCAAGGAAGGCCGCTACGGCTCCAAGAGCGAAGTGCTGCGCACCGGCGTGCGGCTGGTGCAGGAGCATGAGGCCCGTTTGGCGGCCTTGTTGGGGAAGCTCCAGGAAGGCATCGACGACGCTGACGCCGGGCGGGTTCACTCGATCGACGAGGTGCGGGCTCAAATGCGGGCGCGCTGGGCTGTTGACGGCGAATGAGACTGTTCATCACGCGCGCTGCGACCCGCGACCTCGCGGAGATCGAGGCCTTCATCGCCCGAGACAGCGCGAGCGCGGCCCGGCGGTTCGTGCTGAAGCTGCTCGACGCGTGCGAGGGCTTGGTTGATCAACCGCGCGCCTATGCGGAAGCCGGCGTGCAGAACCTTCGAAAACGCCCATTCGACGACTATCTGACCTTCTACCGCCTGTCCGAAACGGTGGAGATCGTGCGTATTCTCCACGCCGCGCGTGACTGGGTCCGGCTGCTGGATCCCGCGACGGACTGAGATGTTCGCCACCCGTTTCGCCCCCTCTCCCACCGGCCGCCTGCACAAGGGCCACGCCTTTTCGGCCCTGACCGCCTGGTCGGCGGCGAAGGCGGCGGGCGGGCGGTTTCTGCTGCGGATCGAGGACATCGACCCCACGCGCTGCCGACCGGAACATGAGGCCGCCATTCTGGAAGACCTGGCCTGGCTGGGGCTGGACTGGGAGACGCCGGTCCGACGCCAGTCGGATCATCTGTCCGACTATGCCGCGGCGATCGAGGCCCTGAAGGCGCGGGATCTGTTGTACCGGTGTTTCCGTACACGGAAAGAGATCCTGGACCGGATCGGCGATGCGCCGCACGGGGCGAGCGAGGCGGTGCGGCCGGGGCCGCATCCGGCCGAGGAGGAGGCCCGTTTCCTGGCCCAGGGGCGGCCTTTCGCCTGGCGGCTGTCGCTGGACCGGGCGCGTGAAACCCTGGGCGAGGCGACGTGGACCGGGCTGGTCTTCATCGAGCAGGGGGCCGGCCCGGACGGAGAAACCGGCGTTGTGCCCGTTCGGCCCGAGACGGCCGGGGATGTGGTGCTGGCGCGCAAGGATGCGGGCGTCGCCTATCATCTGGCCGTGACCCACGACGACGCCCTGCAGGGGATCGACCATGTGATCCGGGGGCAGGACCTGTTCGAGGCCGCCCATGTGCAGCGCCTGATCCAGGCCCTGATGGGCTGGCCCGCCCCTGTCTATCGCCACCACCGCCTGCTGGCCGGGCCGGACGGGCGCCGCTACGCCAAGCGGGACCAATCCGTAACCCTGGCGGAGCTGAGGGCGGGCGGCATGACGGCCCAGGCCCTGCGCGCCGAACTGGGCTTCAGTCCCGCCGGCTGAAGATGCGCGAGGCGCCATAGCCGGTCAGGGCGGCCAGAATCACGCAGAGGACGCCGTACAGCCACGGCCGGCGATGGGCGAACTCGTAGATGTCGCGCTCGATGCCGACCTTTTCGACGGTCAGGGTCAGATTGGAGACCGACCGGGGCTCGCCGCCCTGGAACAGCCAGACCTCGGCATAGTATTTGCCGGTCGGGGCGACGGTCGGCAGCTTGACCTCGGCCCGGAACAGGCCGCGATCCACGAACTCCACCCCGTCCGGATCGGTGTCATAGAGGGCCGCCGCCTCCTTCAGCCGGATCACGGCGCGCCTCCAATCCAGATAGTCGTCGCCCAGACGGCTGACGACCACGTCGCGCACCCCGTAGCGGGTCACGGTGCCGGCCTCCTCCGGCGCGTCGATGCGCAGATGGTCCACCCCGACGCCCAGTCGACGCAGCTGGCCGAAGTCGGCGATGTCCGACAGGGGCCGGGTCGAGGCGGTCATGTAGAAGCCGGGGGCCCCTTCGAACAGGACCGGGCGGCTGTTCAGCCAGACCCCCATGTTGCGAGTCTTCTTGACCAGGCGGACCGGGGCGTCGGGGCCGCGCACCACCACGACCACATCGACCGGGTCGGGGGTCGGGTTGAACACCGCGCCATACAGGACGATGGAGGCGCCGGTGAAACCGGAATCGACGTGGACCTGGGCGTCGGTCAGGGCGGCGGCGACGCGCAGTTCGCCCGTCGTGGCCTCGGACCGGTCGGGGGCCGGCGCCGCGACGGGGGCCGCCTCGATGGGGGGTGCCTCAATGGCCGGAGGGGGTGGAGGAAGCGCCTGCATCAGTCCGACACCCCCGGCGCGAGCAGGAAGATGTCGCTGGGCCGCACGAACAGCTCCAGCCCCATCTGGATGCCGACCAGCAGCACGATCAGGCCCAGGGCCGCGCGCAGCTCCTCGGCCCGGAACCGACCCGCGAACCGGGCGCCGATCTGGGCGCCGACCACCCCGCCCAGCAGCAGGATGGTGGACAGCAGGATGTCGACCGTCTGGTTGCGGCCGGCCTGGAGAATGGTGGTGATGGCCGTGGTGATGATGATCTGGAACAGGCTGGTGCCCACCACCGCCCCGGCTCGCATCCGCAGCACATAGAGCATGGCCGGCACCAGGATGAAGCCGCCGCCGACCCCCATGATGGCCGACAGGATCCCGGCGAAGACGCCCAGGCCGAACGGCGGCAGGGCGCTGATATAGAGGCCCGACTTGGGGAACTTCATCTTGAGCGGCAGACCATACAGCCACAGGGGACGGCGGCGGTCCTTGCGCGGCGGGGGCAGGCCACGACGCCGACGCAGGATCTCGGTCAGGCTCTCGTGCAGCATCAACAGGCCGATGGCGCCCAGGAAGACCAGATAGGACAGGGCCACCACCAGATCGGCCTGGCCCAGCAGGCGCAGATAGCGGAACAGTTCGACGCCCGCGATCGCCCCGGCGGCCCCGCCCGCGGCCATGACGCCGCCCATCTTGAAATCCACCGCGCCCTGGCCCGCATAGCGGATCACGCCGGATGTGGAGGAGGCGACGACGTGGCTGGCCTGGCTGGCGACGGCCACGGTCGGCGGAATTCCCATGAAGACCAGGATCGGCGCCATCAGGAAGCCGCCGCCGATGCCGAACAGGCCCGAGACGAACCCGACCACCGCCCCCAGAATCACCAGGGTCGGCCAGTTCACCGAAACCTCGGCGATCGGCAGATAGATGTCCAAAGGACGCGCCTTCGGCTGGAGCGGAACGGGAGACGCCGAACGGCGACAGGGTGTTCTTTAGCGACGGGGACGGCGCGCCGCCACCCGTGCGCGAAAGGTTTGGCGGCCTAGCCTCGGCCCTGAGCCGGGCTTTGGACCTGCTGCTGCACAAATGCGTCGGCGGCGGTGCGGGCGGCGCGCTGGGCGGTGGCGGTGGCGGCGGGACGAAGTCGGGTGACGGCCGCCTGGGCCTCGCTGTCGCCGCCGCGCGCGGCGATCATGTACCATTTCAGGGCTTCGGTCGGGTTCTTCGCCACGCCCTCGGCGCCGGTCTCATAGATGCGGGCGACATTGTACTGGCTGTCGGTCAGGCCCCGCTCGGCCGCCCTGAGCAGCCAGATCAGACCCTCGGCCTGATTGGCCGCGCCGCCGTCGCCTTCGTACAACTGCATGCCGTACAGATGCATGCCGCCGGGATCCCCGGACTCGGCCGCACGGCGGCCCCACCGACGGCTCTCGGCCGGATTGGCGGACACGCCGTTTCCACCCATGAGATAGAGCTGACCCAGATAGGTCTGGGCCGGGCCGTACCCCAGGTCGGCGGCGCGCTTCAGTTCGTCCACGCCTTCCAGGTCGCCGCTCTCGATCCGGTTCACGGCCCGTTCGAACTCGGCCGCGCCGGCGTCGACCGTGGGTACGGCGTCCGTCGGCGTGATCGCCATGGCGATCGGGGTTTCGCTGGCGGCGGAGGCGGGCGTCCGGGTCGAACCCGGCAACCCCGGCAGTTCGAGATCGGGCAGTCCCGACCCGTCGGCCAGGGTCAGAGACGCATAGGCCCCGCCGGTCAGGGCCACAGCCGTGACCGAGGCCAGGAAGGCCTTCTTGACCGTCGATCCGTCCTTGGCCGCCTGCTTGTCCAGCCGCTCCTGCAGCTTGGACTTGCCGCCGCGCTTGGGCATCAGGCCGAAGCCCTGGCGGGGCGCTTCCTCGGGCGCCGCCGGCGTCGTCATGGCCGCACGGGCGGCGTCGATGGTGCTGCGGGTCGAGGCCGCGCGACCGGCGGCGGCGGCTGCGCCCATGCTGGCGCGCAGACGGCGGGGATCGACGAATTCGGTGTCGTCGGCGAAGTCGTCGTCGCCGTCCAGCAAGGCGTCGCTCCGGCCTTGAACTGGGCCTTGAACGGCGTCCTGATCCGGGGCCTGTCCGTTCGGACGCGGCTCCGACCGGGTCGAGAAACCGGATGCGGTGGCCTCCAGCGCGTCGTCGACATCGGCGCCGCCGAAACCGCCGAAGGGCTGGATTCGGGGTTCGCTTTCGACCGACGCCGCAGAAACCGGAGCCGGATCAGGCTCGGGCCGGAGCGGCTCCGACGCCAGTGCAGCGGGCGTCGACGCCGTCGGCATCGACGGGAAGGGCGTCGCCATGGCCGCGTCCGGCGACACGGGGTCGATCGACCAGTCATCCTCGACGTCGAAGGATTCTTCGGGGAAGACGGCCGCGCGCCAGTCCGGCTCGACCGGCGCCGAGACGGCGGCGACCGCTGCGCGCTCGGCGACGGCGCGGGGCGCGGGCACGGGCGAAGGCTCGGCCTCGGGGATGTCCAGCTGCAGGTCGCGGGTCGCGGCCGGCTTGCGCGTATCCATGCTCTCGCGGGCCTCGGCCAGCAGGCGGGCGGTGCGCTCCTCGCTCATCCGCATCCGCTCGGCCAGTTCGCCCGAGGCGCGGTCGTAGCGCTGTTCGATCTTGTCCGAGCTTTCCGACAGGCGCCGCGCGATGTCGTCCAGCGCCTGCTGCGAGCGGCGTTCGGACTGGGCGATGCGGTCGCTCAGCTGATCCGAAATCCGGGTGATCTCGCCGCCCAGCTTCTCGAGCGCCAGGGCGTGACGGTCGTCGCTGGCGGTCAGGCGTTGATCGACGCGATCGACGTGGCGCGCGAACTCCTGGTCCATTCTGGCCGCGTGACGCGACAGATCGGCCTCGACCTTGCGGCCGACCAGGTCGGTGACGCTGCGGGTGACGGCCTCGGCGCGGCCGATGGCCTCGCGTTCGACCGTCTGGACCCGGGCGTTCAGGTTCTGGGCGATCTTCAGGACCTCGCGGCCCATGGCCTCCAGCCCCTGGGCGCCCTTGCGCTCGGATGCGTTCAGCTGGTCGCCGACGCTGCGGACCGCCTGTTCGATCCGGTCGATGCGCGCGCCGGTCTCGGCGGCGTCGAGCCGCTGCATCATCTCGGCGCGGTTGAACTCGATCTGACGCGACAGGGTCTCGGCCAGCTTCTCGAACCGGGCGGCGTCACGCGCCCCCTCGGGCTCGACCCGTCCCTCGGCCGCGCGCATGCGCTGGTCCAGCTCGGCGAAGGAGCGCTCGAGGGTCTTCAGCGCCTCGGTGGTGCGGCTCTGGGCCTGGTCCAGACGCGCGCCGACCTGGGCCAGCAGGTCCGTGCCGACGCCGGGACCTGCGGCCTTCTCGACCGCCTCCATGCGCTGACGCAGTTCCGAGACGCCCGACCTCTGGCGTTCCTCGATGTCGTACAGGCGGCCGGCCAGGGCGCCCAGCGACTGCTCGACCTTGCCGAAGGTCTCCTGGGTCTGAGGGCCGGTGTCGCGTTCGAAGGCGCGCAGGCGACGATGCCCCTCGCGCAGTTCCTCGGCGATGTCGTCGATGCGGCGAGCCTGCCCCTTGGTCTGGGCGTCCTGACCGTCCAGCCGGCGCACCAGGCCGGACACGGCCTGGTCCACGCCCTGGATGGCGACGGTCGAGCGCCGCTCGGCGGCCTCCAGCCGGGCGGCGATGGCGTCGATGGAGGCGCTGATCCGCTGCCAGCCTTCGTCGGAAGCGTCATAGGCGTCGTCGAGACGGCGGCTGCGACCGCGACGTTCGAACATCTCGGGGCCGGCGGAGCGACGCGGCAGGGTGGCGTAACCCTCGTCCTCGTCTTCCATGATCATGGAGTTCAGCCATTCGCCCAGGGTCATGCCCGAGCGCCGCGCAAGATCCTTGGCGACCTCGCGGGCCTTCGGATCAATACCCTTCACGCTCCAAGGCGCCGCTGCGCTCACTGATTCGGCTCCCGACCCATGGGATGGAGGCTATAACGCCAATATCGAGGGTGTAAACGTGTGGTTAACCGCAAGATGTTGCGCCGACTCGTCAGCCTGTGGACATCTCGTCGGATGGGGAGGCTTTTGGGCGCGACGTGGTTAATGACCGATTAAGATTAAGGACCTGGTAACCGGTTCGGCTTGCGTCCCTGCTCCGGCTGCGCCAACTGCGGCCCATGAGCCTGACAACCACTCTGATCCTGCTGGGCGCGGCCCTGGCCGTCATGGTCTTCGCCGGCTGGCGCGGCGCGCGGCCGCCCGACCCGTTCAAGGGGCCGCGCATGGTCCCCTGGCGCTTCATCATGCTGGGCGCCGCGGCCCTGGCCATGCTGCTGCTGATCCACCTGGCCACCCTGTTCGGCGCCGAACGACCGCCCTGGGTTTCAGTTTAGGAACCCGAACGAGGCCCGACGGTTGATCCTGCGAACCCCAGACAGGAGACGCATCATGGCCGACAAACTGACCCCCGCCGAGGCGGAAAAGGAATTCTGGAACAGCCTGAAGGAGTCCAACACCGGCATGCTGGGCCTGGACCAGGCCGGCTATCACCATCAGCCCATGACCGGTTTCGGCGAGCCGGAGACCGGGACCATCTGGTTCTTCAGCCGCAATGACACCGACTTCGCCCGCAACGTGGCGGTCGGCGGTCAGCAGGGCATGTTCTGCTATCAGGCCAAGGACCAGAAGGTTCAGGCCTGTATCCACGGCGACCTGTCGATCGACCAGGACCGCGCCCGGATTGAAAAATACTGGAACCCCGTCGTCGCCGCCTGGTACCCGGACGGCAAGGACGACCCGCACCTGACCCTGATCCGCTTCAACGCCGAGGACGGCCGGGTCTGGGTTTCGGACAAGGGCGCGCTGGGCTTCGGCTATCAGGTGATGAAGGCCAATCTGACCAAGACCCAGCCGGACGTCGGCGGCGTGTCGGACGTGAACCTGCAATAGGATCGCCGGCCACGACTATCCCGTGGTTTGAAGGCTGCGGGATGCTTGATCTGAGATTACGCGCGCCAGACCGTGTCTGGCGCGCGTTTCCTTGTCCCGCTTGACCACAATTCCGCCCCTCTGGTTGCTTCAGCTGCAATCCAGGACATTGAGGGGTATCCAATGCTGGGTTTGCTGACCGCCGCCGCCATCGCGGCCTGTTCTCCGCCTGAAGGAACATCCGCCCTGCTGGAGCGGCCGGAGCGGGTGATCATGATCGGGGAGCTTCACGGCACGGCCGAAGCCCCGCGGGCGGTCGGCGAGATCGCCTGCGCCGCCAGCGAGCAAGGGTCGGTCGTCGTCGCCCTAGAGTTGGAAGACACGCTTCAGCCCACGCTGGACGCCTTCATCGCCGCGCCGGACGACGCCGGCGCAGTAGAGACGCTGGAGGGCTCAACCCTGCTTAACCGCGCGGTACAGGACGGGCGAACCAGCCAAGCCTTGCTGGATCTGCTGATGCGCGTTCGCGCGTTGAAAGCCTCCGGCCGCGATATCAGCCTGCACCTGTTCCAGCCCAGCAGCCTGTCCAGGGGCGAGGGTCTGGATCAGGCCTGGTACGAGTTGAACATGGGCTATCTGCTCAGCCGGGCGCGACAAACCCGGCCCGACGCGCGGGTCATCGGCCTGGCCGGCAATATCCACGCGCGCAAGACCGCCTTTGAGGACTATCCTGACCTGGGGGTTCCCGCAGCCGGGCATCTGCCAGCGCGCGAAACCCTGAGCCTCAAGATCGCGCAACAGGGCGGGTTCGCCTGGAACTGCTCGCAGGACGCCTGCGGGGTGAATCCGTCCATGGCCAGTTACGACGCCGAGGCGCGTGGGGTCATCCTGGGCGTTCATCGTCTGCGGGGGGCGCCTGGACGGGGTCAGAGCGGAGGCTTTCCATCAACTGTCGGATCTCGGCCTGGCGCTCGGGGGACAGGCTGGAGACCTGGGTCCGCTGAAGCGTTCGCATTCGGCCAGCGACAAAATCGTCGATGGACAGCGGCTGATCGCGATCCGAACCCAACCGGGCCATGACGACGCGGTCGCTCATATAGCCGGCGTCATAGGCGGCCGCGCGGCGCAGATCCGCCGAAGCCTCGCGTTCCGACTTCGACACCAGACCGTCGCCGTCCGTGTCGGTCTGGGCGAACCAGTCGGCAAGATATTCCGCGTCGGAAAGGGATTCCGACCCGGACTGGGCCTGGATCAGGGCGTTTAGGGTGTCGGCGCCGAAGGTGTCGGCGGGGGTCATTTCGGCGCGGGTGACGCGACCGTCCGCATCGGCGTCGAAGGTTTCGAAAGCCTTTGAAACCTTGGTGTTTCCAGCGTCTACAGCTCTGATTTCGTCGAGGGTGAGGGCTTCGTCGCCGTCGGTGTTCAGACGGTCGAACAGCTTCTGATAGAGCTGTTGCGTGAGGGTGGAACCCGCAGCGGATATGGTGGTCATGGCCTCAGCCTCCCCAGGGCGCGACAAGCGTGACCTTAAGGAAGCAAAGGCCAGACCGCGCGACGCGCGGCCTGGCGATCGTCAGATCGGCGTCAGCCCGCGAAACACCAGGCCAGAACCGCCTTCTGGGCGTGGATGCGGTTTTCGGCCTCGTCCCAGACCAGGGAGCGGGGGCCGTCGATGACGGCGTCGGTGACTTCCTCGCCCCGGTGGGCCGGCAGGCAGTGCAGGAAGACCGCATCCGGATCGGCCAGGGCCATCAGGGCCTCATCGACGGTGTAATCCTCAAACGCGGCCAGACGCGCCTCATAGTCCTGGTCGCCCATCGACACCCAGGTGTCGGTGACGACGACGTCGGCGCCCTTGACCGCCTCGCGCGGGTCGCTCGTCAGGGTGACGGCGCCGCCGCCGTTGGCCAGGTCGCGCAGGTCGGGGTGATACGCCGCCGGACAGGCGACGTTCAGGTGGAAGCCGAACCTGGGCGCCGCGTGCATGAAGCTGTGGCAGACGTTGTTGCCGTCGCCGATCCAGGCGATGGTCTTGCCCGAGACCGGGCCGGAATGTTCCTCGATCGTCTGAAGATCGGCCAGGATCTGGCACGGATGCGACCGGTCGGTCAGGCCGTTGATCACCGGCACGGTCGAGACGCGGGCGAAGCGTTCGACGTCCTCGTGGCTGTTGGCGCGGATCATTACGGCGTCGACCATGCGCGACAGGACACGGGCCGTGTCCTCGACCGGCTCGCCCCGGCCCAACTGCATATCGGAAGCCGTGGCGATGATGGCGGCGCCGCCCAGCTGGCGGATGGCGGCGTCGAAGCTGAAGCGGGTGCGGGTCGAGTTCTTCTCGAAGATCATGGCCAGGACGCGATCCTTGCCCGGCGCATCGGCGTCGGGACGGCCCTGGGGCCAGCCCTTGCGGGCGGCCTTTCGGGCGTGGGCGTCGTCGAGAATGGACCGCAGATCGGCGGCGTCCAGCTGGTGGATGTCGAGGAAGTGCCGGACCATTGCCTAACTCCGCTCATCCCCGCGAAGGCGGGGACCTGATGCTTTGGGCGACGGGCGCCCGATGTCTGTCACGTCCGCCGGTCCCGGGCCTTTCGCGTGAAAGGCCTGGGTCCCCCGCTTTCGCGGGGATGAGCGGTTTTGAGGATCAGGCCGCCCACTTCTCGCGGGCGACCTCGCAAGCGGCTTCGAACCGGACGATCAGTTCGCGAGCCTCGTCCAGCGTCAGGTTCAGCGGCGGCAGCAGGCGCACGCAATTGTCACCCCCCCCGGCGATCAGCAGCTGTTGCGTATCGCGCGCCAGGGCCATGAACTCGCGATTGTTCGGAACCAGTTTGACCCCGATCAGCAGCCCCTTGCCGCGCACGTCGACGATGATGTCCGGGAAGCGGGACTGAAGCCCCGCCAGCTGCTGCTTCAGATAGCCGGCGATGTCGTTGACGTTGGCCAGGGTCTCTGGCGTGTTGATCAGGGACAGCGCCTTCAGACCCACGGCCATGGCCAGGGGATTGCCGCCGAAGGTCGAGCCGTGGACGCCGACCGTCATGCCCGACGCCGCGCGGGCCGTGGCCAGGCAGGCGCCGATCGGGAAGCCGCCGCCCAGGGCCTTGGCCACCGCCATGATGTCGGGCGACATGCCGGCCCATTCGTGGGCCCACAGCTTGCCGGTCCGGCCCATGCCGCACTGGACCTCGTCGAAGATGATCAGCACGCCGTGTTCGTCACACAGCTCGCGCAGGCCGCGCAGGCACTGTTCCGGCATGGCGCGGCAGCCGCCCTCGCCCTGGACCGGCTCGACGATGATGGCGGCGGTCGTGGGATTGGCGATGGCGGCCTTGATGGCGTCGTGGTCGCCCCACTTCAACTGGTGGAAGCCCTGCATCGCCGGGCCGAAACCCTCGGTATAGCTGGGGTTGGCGGCGGCGTTGATCGCGCCATAGGTCCGGCCGTGGAAAGATCCGTCGAAGCCGTAGATATCGATCCGCTCGGGCGCGCCCTTGGCCGAATGATATTTGCGCGCCGTCTTCAGCGCGCACTCGACCGCTTCCGTGCCCGAGTTGGTGAAGAAGACCACGTCGGCGAAGCTGCTCTCGCACAGGGCGTCGGCCAGGGCTTCCTGGCCCGGAATGCGGAAGATGTTGGACACGTGCCACAGCTTCTCGGCCTGATCCTTGACCGCCTGGACCAGTTCGGGGTGGGCGTGGCCCAGGCCGTTGGTCGAGATGCCGGCGACGCAGTCCAGATACTCGGTCCCGTCGGTCGACCACAGGCGAGCGCCTCGGCCGCGTTCCACTTCCAGCGGCGCGCGATTGTAGACACCCATCAGATGGTTCGTGGACACGGGACTAAGACCTCCAAAAGCGATACGGCCCCGACGCGAGGCGCGACGGAGCCGGTTTCATAGGGACAGGCGTTGTCGGACGGGCGACGGTGTTAGTCAACACCGGCGCCGAGGCGAAGGCTACGGGTTGCTGGCGTCCGGCATGGCGGCGGCGGGGGCGTTTTCTGCGGCCACGGCGTCTTGCTTGGCCTGGATTTCGACCAGTCGCTTGTCCAACGCGAGCCCCAGGTCCGCGAGGAACAGGCCGAAGCGGGCCACATCGACGCCGTTGATGTAGGACAGCCTGTCTTCGGTCGAATGGATGCGCTGGAAGACCGGCGGGACGAAACCCTCCTTCAGGCCGTTATCCTTGCCGCCGTTGAAGGCCAGCCACATCTGATGGGCGCCCACCGCGTCCTGCGTCCCCAGCGAGACCACCGGCACGCCGGCCGCCGAGAAGACGCGGTCGTCGCTGGGCGGATAGATCGGATAGGGCATGCAGTCGAAGTCGCGCTCGGCGCACAGGCTGCGCAGGGTCTCCAGCACGAAGCCGGACTGGTCGCCGTTGTTCTCGCCGTACATGACCGTCTCGCCATAGGCGGCGACGTCGGCGTTGATGACGGCGGCGATCCGGTCCTTGCCGTGCTTTTCCAGGAAGGCCTTGGCCCCCAGCAGGCCCAGTTCCTCCTGATCGGTGAAGACGAAGACGAAGCGGTGGGCGACCGGCTGCCCCTCCAGCCCCATCTCCAAGGTCTTGGCCGCCTCCATCATGGCCATGACCGAGCCGATATTGTCGACGACGCCCTGAGACAGGGTTCCGTCGCGCAGCTTCACCGCATCATAGTGGGCGGTCAGGACGATGTCCTTCGCGCCCTCGCCCACCGTCACGATGAGGTTCGCGCCCTCCATCGGACCGGTGGCCCGATTGCCGCCGGCGAAGACCTGGATCTCGGGCGTGAAGCCCAGGCGGGTCAGCATGCCGACCAGGACCTGGGTCCTTTCGGCGTTGGTGGGCTTGATGAACTGGGCGGCGCCGGCGGCGATGTCGGGGCGGTCGCCGGCCTGGGGCGTGGCTTCCTGGGCCCAGGCCGGCGCAAGGCCTGGAACGGCGGCGAACAGCGCCGCAGCGGCGACGAGCGAACGGAACAGCATGGCGGACCTCTCAGGGGAGCGATCCTCCAGAGTTAGCCGCTGATCGGGCCGGGCGCCAGCGACGCCTGCGCCGCCAGACCGGCCCCTGGGCGACGACAGCGGATCGATGATCGGCGCCCGCCCTGTGACGGACCCGCACCGTCACCGCCATGATCTGGATGCGCTGAATGTCGATTCGTCCTAGGAAACGGGCATGAACGACCGTCTCCACGCCTTCGAGGCCATCGACAACTTCCGGGACTATGGCGACTACGCCACGGCGGCCGGGCGACGCGTGCGCGCGGGCCGTCTGCTGCGTTCGGGCCATCACGCCCGCGCCAGCGACGCGGATCTGGAGCGGCTGAAGGGGTTCGACCTGGGGGCGGTGATCGATCTGCGACGGCCGGGCGAGCGGCGGGACCAGCCGTCGCGGCGGCCCGACGGCTTCGACGCCCTGGTGATCGAGGGCGGGATCGACGACGGGGCCGACGCGCCGCACATCGCCTTCCTTAAGACCGAGGATCTGACGCCCGCCTCCGGCCGCCGCTTCATGGAGCGGACCTATCGGTCCCTGCCCTTCGACGCCTCGCACATCGACGTCTTCAGTCGATACTTCCATAGCCTGGGCGACCAGGACCGGCCGGTCCTGGTCCATTGCGCGGCGGGCAAGGACCGGACGGGGTTCCTGGCCGCCCTGACCCATCATCTGCTGGGCGTGCATCGCGACGACATGGTCGAGGACTATCTGCTGACCAACACCGCCGTCGATCTGGTCGGCCGCGCCCCGTCCATCGCGCGGCAACTGCACAAGATGACCGGCCGCGTCGCCTCCGATGACGCCGTCGTGGCCTTCCTGGGTGTCGAGCCCGCCTATCTGGAGGCCGCCTTCGCCGAGGTCGAGGCGCGGCACGGATCGCTGGACGCCTATCTGGCCCAGGCCCTGGGCGTCGACGCCGCCCTGCGGGCGCGGATCGAGGCGCGGCTGTCGGCGTGAGCGATGGTCTGACCCATGTCGTCGTCCGAGATCATCCGTGGACGGATCCTCTGGATGTGGCGGCCGGGATCGGCGCGGCCGACGGCGGCCTGGCCCTGCTGTCCGACGGCGGGCCGGGTGGACGCTGGTCCCATGTGGCGACGGCGCCGGACCGTATTCACGTGGGCGCGGTCGAGGCCGATCTGTTCGCCCCCTTGCGCGATCCGGCCTGGGGCGCGGGGACGGTGGGGCTGGCCGCCTATGACGCCGGGGCGCGGGCGGCGACGGGCGACCGGCCTCAGGTCTGGCCCGACCTGATCCTGGCCCGCTATCCGGCGATGCTCAGCTTCGACCATCTTCAGCGCCGGGTTTGCGCCATCGGCCGGGGGGCGACGGCGTCACAAGCCGAGGCCGCCGCCGTCCGCGCCGCCGGGTGGCTGGCGGCGGCGATCACGCCAGAAACCCCCGCCGCCCCGGCCGAAGCCTTCGTGGCCGAGGCGGATGACCAGGCCTATCGCGACGCCGTCGCCGCGGTCGTGGCCCGCATCGCCGCCGGCGAGCTGTTCCAGGCCAATATCGCCCGCGCCTGGGGCGGGGAACTCAAGCCCCAGGCCGATCCGTTCGACGTCTTCCTGCGGCTGCAACAAGGGCGGGCCTCGCCCTATGGCGCCTTCTGGCGGATCGGCGACCGGGCCCTGGTGTCCAACTCGCCCGAACTCTTCCTGGCCTTCGACGGCGAGGACCGGCGCATCGAGGCGCGGCCGATCAAGGGCACCCGCGCCCGGTCGGCCGACCCTGTCGAAGACGCGGCCCTGGCCGCCGAGCTTCAGGCCAGCGCCAAGGACCGGGCCGAGAACCTGATGATCGTCGACCTGATGCGCAACGACCTGGCCCGCGCGTCGCGCGTCGGCTCGGTGGCGGTCGAGCGGCTGTTCGCGATCGAGAGCCATCCGACCGTCCATCATCTGGTCTCGACCGTGGTCGGCCGGGCCGAGCCGGGGGTGACGCCGGCCGATCTGCTGGCGGCGACCTTCCCGCCCGGTTCGATCACCGGCGCGCCCAAGCATCAGGCCATGAAGGTGATCGCCGACCTGGAGCCCCCGCGCGGCGCCTGGTGCGGGTCCCTGTTTATTCTGGAAGAAGACAGGGGCCTGACCGCCTCGGTCCTGATCCGCACGGCCGCCTTCGAACGCCGGGGCGGGCGCTGGAGCTTCCGCACCCTTGCGGGGGCGGGGATCGTGGCCGACAGCGACCCGCAGGCGGAACTGGCCGAAACCGAGGTGAAGATTTCAGCGCTGAAGCGCGCCCTGGTCGGTCAGCAATCCGAACAGGTGATGACGGTCGCCTCGCGCGGGTTCAGATAGGCTCGACGGGTGAACTCCGCCGCCGGCAGGAACTGCTGGAAGGGCGAAGAATATTTGTAATAGGCCTCGGCGACGATGATCGAGTCCCCGTCGGCCGGGAACATGTCGGCCGGAATACCGGCGTCGGCGATGACCAGAGGCTTGTTCATCTTCGTGCCGGCGCCGCCGTCGGGAGTCCAGCTTCGGCTCCAGTTCAACGTATATTTGTTGGCGGAAACACGGGTCACGCTGCTGATGCGCTGTTCCATGGAGGTTGAGGCGAACGGCGCCATGATCGCCGGCCCGACCTCGAAGATGCTGTTTATGTCAGCCTTGGTGATGGTTCGCGACTGGGAGACCAGGTCCGCCACGGCCGAGGCGGCGTGGCTGGTGCGCTTCAGGGCCATATAGCCTTGGCACAGGTCCACCATGCCGGCGTAGAACAGGAGCATGACGGGTGCGATCAGGGCGAACTCCACCGCCGATACGCCGCTTTCATCGCCGGCCAAGCGCCGGATCAAGGATCGGGACATCAGAAGGGCTCGTTGCGGAAGGCCGTAGTCGAGGAGATCATGATCTGTCCGGGTCCCGCGCTGCTGACCGCCTGGGTCAGGGCTGGAACGATCATGGGCTGCTTGTACCAGAGCCGAACGATGATCAGGTCCTGGCCGACCCCGCCCTTGAAGTCCATCTGGGACAGGTCCAGCACGCCGTCTTTGTCCCTGGGCGGATCAATGTCGTCGGAAAAGCTGGTGACGACGCGCACGTCGATCGTCGCCCGATCCGCGCAGTCGCTCTTGAAAACGCTCATCTGATCGCAAACGGCCTGTTTGAAGGCGATCTTGTCGAATTTCTTCGTCTGGGCCTCGCCCGTCCGCACCAGGCGGCTGGCTTCCAGCACGGCGTTTTCCGCCACCGCGTCGATCATGAAGACCAGGCCCAGCTGGAAGATCGAGAACAGGAGCAGAAAGAAGGGCGTGGCCACCAGGGCGAACTCGACCGCCGCCGCGCCTTCGCGCGACCCGCGGGCCTGGCCCGCCTTGAACCGACGACGATGAGGCATGTCCACGAAGGTCAGGGCGTGGGCGTGGCGCCGGCCGTCGAGGCGGTGGCGCGGACGCTGGGGGCGCAGGAGGCGCTGCAGGCCATTTCCGTCGCCTGACCGCCGCGCCAGACGCGAACCGAACCGGTCGAGCCGCCCGTGACGACGATCTCGCGCTGGAACAGGGTGCGGCCCACGCCGTCCACCGCCACCACTTCGGTGACGCCGTAGCCCTTGCCGACGATGAACAGGGTGTTGGCGTCGACCACGGTGACGTCGGCGATCTGCGGATTGCCGACGATGACGGACGAGGCCGCGCCGTTGAGCTGAACGCGGGCCGAGCGATCGATCTCGACATTAAGGGCGCCGCTCTGGGCCAGGGCCGGAGCGGCGGCGAGCGGCGCGGCCATCAGGGCGGCGGCCAATACGGCGATGGAAAGGCGGGACATCGGCGGCTCTGAACAATAACGCGCATGAACGCGGACACGCGCATGATGTCCCACGGAGTCTCAACAAAGGCTGAAGCGGTTCGATCCGAATTTTCTTTGGTAAATCCGAGGGTAACCAAAACTCGTGACTCAGCCTTAACGAGCGTCAGGCATCTTCATCCTGCGTTTGGGGGTCAAGCGGGCTACCGGCTCCCCCCGCCAAGTTGCTCGCTAGACATTTTATCAAAGGGAACACTCCATGACCAAGTTCATCTCGCGTTTCGCCAAAGACGAATCGGGCGCCACCGCCATCGAATACGGCCTGATCGCCGCCCTGATCGCCGTCGTGATCATCACCGTGCTGGGCACTATCGGTACGCAACTTGATATCAAGTTGAAGGAAGTCGCCAAGGGTCTCGGCGCTGCGTAATAACACGCCTGCAAGGGCATCTTGAAACCTGGAAGGGCCGGAGCGCACGCTCCGGCCCTTTTGTTTGTCCGACGGCAACCCGGCCTTAACAGGCGACGTGCCACAGATTCCCGCATGGACCTCCTGAGCCTTCTCTGCCTCGCCGTCTTTCCGATCCTGATGATCGCGACCGGCCTGCACGATCTGACGACGATGCGGATTCCGAACTGGATCTCCCTGGTCCTGCTGGCGACCTTCTTTCCGGCGGCGCTGCTGGTCGGTCTGTCGCCGGTCGAGGTCGCGATCCATGTCGGCGTCGGCTTCGCCGCCCTGATCGTGGGCATGATCATGTTCGCCCTGCGCTGGATCGGCGGCGGCGACGCGAAGGCCCTGGCGGCCGCCTGTCTGTGGATGGGCCTTACGGGTCTCGCGCCCCTGTTGCTATGGACCGCGATCGTGGGCGGCGGTTTCTGTCTGCTGCTGCTGCTCGTCCGCCAATATTATCCGATGGTCGCGCCTGCCGCGTTCCGCATCGGGTGGCTCGCCCGGCTGATGGAGCCGAAGGGCGACATTCCCTATGGCGTCGCCATCGCCATCGGCGCCCTGATCGCCTTTCCCGAGGGGGATCTGGTGGTTCGCTTTCTGACGGCGCGATAGACGCGCCGGCGCGCGGCCTCGTCGGCGCTTAGGAAGCATTAACCCGCCGGCCTCATGATCGTTAACGGTAGGGCGTCGAGGATCGACTCTGGGTCGTCACGCCTGCCGGAGACCTCTGGATGAAGCCCGCCCGCATCGCCGTCATCTGTATCGCCGCCGTGTCGGCCCTGGGCCTGGCGCTGGTCGTCCGCGCCATGGGGAACGGCGAGCCCGCCGCCCCCGCCGCCGCCGCGCCCGTCGAGACCCGGCCGATGGCCAAGATCCTGGTCGCGGCCAAGAATCTGGAGCCGGGCAAACGCCTGGCCGAGGCGGACCTGGCCTGGAAGGACTGGCCGGTCGACGAGGTCAATCCCGCCTTCATCACCGACGGCTCCACGCCCATTCCCGCCAAGCCCGCCCCCGAAGGCGCCGGCGAAAAGGCCGGCGCCGCCGTCGAGCGCGTGGCCGAGGCCGCCGGCCAGATGGCCGGTCCCGGCGCCAAGTCCGACTATATCGGCTCGGTGGTGCGCGAACCCATCCTGGCCGGCGAGCCCATCGTCGGCCGCAAGATCGTGCGCGCCGGCGACAGCGGCTATCTGGCCGCCTATCTGGAGCCCGGCATGCGGGCCATGGCCATCGCCGTGACGGTGGAATCCGCCGCCGGCGGCTTCATCCTGCCCGGCGACCGGGTCGACGTAGTCCTGACGGTGCAGAACGAAGGCGGCGGCTCGGCCGTCGAGGGCGGCGGGGCAACGGCCAAATATTCCTCAGCCACCGTGATGCAGAACGTCAAGGTTCTGGCCATCGACCAGTCCACGCGGGCGGGCGACGACGCCCAGGCTGTGGTCGGCGCGACCGCCACCCTGGAGGTCCGCCCCCAGGACGCCGTGCTGCTGGCCCAGGCCAAGTCCGAGGGCGAACTGTCGCTGTCGCTGCGCTCCTATGCGGACACGGCCGGGCCCTCGGGCGCGACCCGTGCGCCCCGGGCCGTCGCCAGCGCGTCCCGCAGCGTCCGCGTCTATCGCGGCGGCGAACCGGAAGTGGTGACCACCCCATGAGGAAGACGCCCGTGCGCAAGACCGTCGCCCTGGCCTGCGTCCTGCTGGCCGGCCTGGGGGCCGCCCCGGTCGCCGGCCTGGCCCAGACGCGCGCCGCCGTGTCCATGGGCGCCGCGCCGCAACTGATCAATCTGCCGCGCGGGACGTCCTTCGCGGTCGATCTGCCGGCCGACGCCCGCGACGTGATCGTCGCCAATCCGCAGGTGGCCGAGGCCATGCTGCATTCGCCGCGCCGCATCACCGTGATCGGGATTGCGCCCGGCGAGACCGACGCCGTCTTTCTGGACGCCGCCGGCCGCACCATCCTGAGCCTGCGGGTACGGGTCGATGCGGGAACCAGCGCGCTGCAGGACACGCTCAGCCGGCTGGTTCCGGGCAGCCAGATCCGCGCCGAGGCGGTCAACGACAGCGTGATCCTGAGCGGGGTCGCCGATTCTCCGGCCCAGGCCGTCCAGGCCGCTCAGGTGGCCCGCGCCTTCGTGTCCGCGCCGGAAAAGGTGCTGAACATGATCAGCATCGCCGGATCCGATCAGGTGACCCTGAAGGTCCGGGTGGTCGAGGTCCAGCGCAGCGCCATCAAACAGTTGGGGTTCGACACCTCGGCTGTGGTCGGCCAACTGGGCAGCACTCAGTGGCTGCTTGGAAACTCCGCCACCTGGGGAGTCAACGGCGGGCTGATCGGCGGCATCAGCGCGGGCTTGTCGCGCGATACGACCAAGAATTATCAGATGCAAAGGCCTTGCGTCGGCCCCGGCTGGACCCCAGGCGCGCTTTGCCCCGTCACGGTCAGAGGGCCAGACGACGCATCAAACTGGGATACGGCCCAACCCGGCACGGGGCCAGGTTCGAATGATCTTAACAAGGGCAGCGCCACGGTTAAGGCGTTCGAGCGTGTCGGTCTGCTTAGGACGCTGGCCGAGCCGAACCTGACCTCGGTTAACGGCGAAGCCGCCAGTTTCCTGGCCGGGGGCGAGTTCCCGATTCCGTCCGGTCGAGACCGCGACGGCAACATCACGGTCGTCTACAAACCTTACGGGGTGGCGCTCAGCTTCCGGCCGGTAGTCTTGGACGCGGGGCGTATCAGTCTTCAGGTCAAGGTCGAGGTGTCGGAGTTGACGTCTCAAGGCGGCCTGACAATCGGGGCAGGCACCACCTCGTCCGTCAGCCTGCCGGGGCTGTCGGTTCGCCGCAGCGAGAACACGGTCGAACTCTCGTCGGGCGGTTCCATGATGATCGCCGGCCTGCTCCAGGAAAACACCCGTCAAGCCATCGACGCCTTGCCCGGCATGACCAATCTGCCGGTGCTGGGACAGTTGTTCCGCTCACGCGATTACCTTAATGGCGAGACTGAGTTGGTCGTGATCGTCGAGCCCTATATCGTCAGCCCGACCTCGCCCGACCGGATGCAGACGCCGGCCGACGGCCTGCGTATCGCCAGCGACTCGCAGACCATCCTGTTTGGTCAGTTGAACCAGATCTATGGATCGCCCAGCCCAACCGCCCAATCGGGCGCCGTGTGGCAAGGGGCGGCCGGCTATGTGATCGAGTAGGCGCATGATCCGAACCTCAAGAACGCGCGTTCTGTCCCTAATCCTTTCCGGATCGGTCCTGGGGCTGGCTAGCTGTGTGGGCGGCCCGGCCAGTCTGGGCGGCCCGCCGCCTCTGACCCCGACCTCGCGCTATTCGCTTCAGGTCGAGACCGGTCTGGACCGTATCGCCCTGGCCGTCCACGAACAGGGACTGTCGGCCAATCAGCACGCGGCTCTGCGCGACCTGGCCCAGCGGTTCGCCGCCGCCGGGGCGGGCGTCATCGTGATCGAGGCCCCGGCCGGAGAAGACTCGGTGGCCGCCAAGACAGCCTTCGACACGCGCGCCGCCCTGGCGCAGATCGGCCTGGATCCGAACCGTCTTCGCGTCGTCAGCTATGCGGGGCCTGACCCCCGCGCGCCGGTTCTGGTCGGGTTCGAAACGGTCCAGGCCGCCGTGCCGCGCTGCGGCGCGGCGTGGGGTAATCTGAGCCGGACCGGAGACAATATGTCCGGTTCGAACTTCGGCTGCGCCGTCACTGCCAATCTGGCCGCCCAGATCGCCGATCCGCGCGACATCGCGGCGCCCCGCGCCCTGACGCCCCCCGAGGCGGGCCGGCGTTCGGTGGTCTTCGATCGCTATCGCCAAGGTCTGCCGACCGCCGCCCCGCAGGAACAAATGGTGCAGCGTTCACGTGTCTCGACGGCTGTGGAATAGGCCGTTGACCATGTCCGCCCCTCACCCTCTCGAACCTTTCGACGACGGCTTCGACGTCGATATGGACTTCTCCGAGGCAGCCGCCGCTTTTCCGGGCGACTCCGGGCGCTCCCCCTTGCAGTTCACCCCGCCGGCCTCTGCGGCTCAGCCCGTGATGCAGGCGCCGACCCAGAACACGAGCGCCCCCGGCTTCAATCCTGTCGGCGACCTGCTGGCACAGGCGCAATCGACTCTGGCGCCGACGACGGACGCGGGTCCTGCCCCGTCCAGTGCGGTCCCGTCCGCCCTGGCGCCTTCTGGCCTGGCTCCCGCCGGTCTCGCCGCCGTCGGATCCATCGGCGAAGTGTCGGTGCCGCGGATCGCCATCCATGTCTTCGCCGAACGCCAGGACACCCTGGCGGCGGCCGAGCGCGCCGCCCAGGACCGACGCCTGTCGCGCGCCACCACCCAGATCCGCATCGGCGGGATCATGGCCGCCGTCGAGACCTATCAGCACGAACCGACCCCGCCGCTGATCATCGTCGAATGTCTGAAGGACCCTCAGACCCTGCTGTGGGAAGTGGATCAGCTGGCCGAGGTCTGCGACGCCGGCACCAAGGTCGTCGTCGTGGGGCCGACCAACGACATCCTGCTGTTCCGCGAACTGATGCGTCGCGGGGTCAGCGAATATCTGGTGGGCCCGCTCCAGCCCCTGCAACTGATCGCGGCCATCGGCGGCCTGTTCAACGATCCGGCGCAACCGTTTGTCGGCCGGTCCATCGCCTTTGTCGGCGCGCGGGGCGGGGCCGGAGCCTCGGCCGTGGCGCACAACACCGCCTATGCGATCTCGGAGCGGATCGGGGCCAATACGGTCATCGTCGACTATGACCTGCCGTTCGGCACCGCCGGCCTGGACTTCAACCAGGATCCGCTGAGCGGCGTCGCCGACGCCCTGGGCCAGCCGGACCGGCTGGATTCGACCCTGCTGGACCGGATGATGGTCCGCTGCACCGACAAGCTCAGCCTGTTCGCGGCGCCCGCCACCCTGGACACCGACTGGGACATCTCGACCGAGGCCTTCGAGGAGGTGACGACGCGCATCCGCTCGACCGCGCCCTTCGTGGTCCTGGACCTGCCGCACCTTTGGTCGCCGTGGATGCGCCGCACCCTGATCAGCGCCGACGAGGTGGTGATCGTGGCGACGCCGGACCTGGCGGCCCTGCGCAACGCCAAGAACATGATGGACCTGATCCGTTCGGGCCGCCCGAACGACGCCCCGCCGCGCCTGGTGCTGAATCAGGTCGGGGTGCCCGGTCGTCCCGAGATCCCGGCCAAGGATTTCGGCGCCGCCCTGGGCGTTCATCCCAGCCTGATCATCCCCTTCGACGCCAAGACCTTCGGCGCCGCCGCCAACAACGGCCAGATGATCCTGGACGCCGGCGCCAAGACCAAGGCGGCCGAGGCCTTCCAGACCCTGGCCCAGATCGTGTCGCGTCGGGAAATCCCCGTCATCGCCGGACCCAAGGCCAAGCCCGGAAAGGCGGCTTCGACCGAGTCGAAATCCCTGTTCGCCTCCATGTTCAAGAAGCGCTGACGGGTGTTCGGCAAGCGCACAGGTCAGCCCGGCGTCGTTCCGGCTCCGATGCGTCCCGCCCCTGCGGGCGTCGCCGGCGCCGCGCCCGAGTTCGCCCCGCGACAGCCCGCGCCGGGCGTCCAGACCGAGGCCTTCGCCTTCGGCGGCGCGGCCGACCTCGAGCCCGCTGTCGAGGCCCTCGCCCCGGCCGCTTCGGGGCAGGCCCAGGCCCAGCCGGCCGCCAAGGCTGACCGCCTTGACGCCCTCGCGTCCCGCCCGACCCCCGAGGCCGCGGCCCCCGCCGCGCCGGGCGGCAAGCCCGCGCCCGGTCCCAAGGCCACGGCCGGGTTCGAACAACTGAAGAAGGCCCAGGCGGTCGCCGAGATCGTCCGGGAACAGAGCGACTATTATCACGCCACGAAGACCACCATCTTCAATGCGTTGATGAACACCATCGACCTGGCCCAGCTGGCCCAGCTGGACACCAAGGCGGCGTCGGAAGAGATCCGCGACATCGTCGCCGAACTGGTGGCGATCAAGAACGTCTCCATGTCGGTCGCCGAGCAGGAGCATCTGGTCCAGGACATCGTCAACGACGTCCTGGGCTACGGCCCGCTGGAGCCGCTGCTGGCCCGCGACGACATCGCCGACATCATGGTCAACGGCGCCGGCCGGGTTTTCATCGAGGTCGGGGGCAAGGTCCAGCTGACCAATGTGCGCTTCCGCGACAACGCCCAGCTGATGAACATCTGCCAGCGGATCGTGTCCCAGGTCGGCCGCCGCGTGGACGAGTCGAGCCCGATCTGCGACGCCCGCCTGCCGGACGGTTCGCGCGTCAACGTCATCGCCCCGCCGCTGGCGCTGGACGGGCCGACGCTGACGATCCGGAAGTTCAAGAAGGACAAGCTGACGATGAAGAATCTGGTGGAGTACGCCTCCATCAGTCCCGAGGGCGCACGCGTCCTGGGCGTCATCGGCGCCTCGCGATGCAATCTGGTGATTTCGGGCGGCACGGGCTCGGGCAAGACGACCTTGCTGAACACCCTGACGGCCTTCATCGACCCCACCGAACGGGTCATCACCTGCGAGGACGCGGCCGAACTGCAGCTGCAGCAGCCGCATGTGGTGCGTCTGGAGACGCGCCCGCCGAACCTCGAAGGCCAGGGCATGATCACCATGCGCGACCTGGTGAAGAACTGCCTGCGGATGCGTCCCGAACGGATCATCGTCGGCGAGGTGCGCGGACCCGAGGCCTTCGACCTGCTCCAGGCCATGAACACCGGCCACGACGGCTCCATGGGCACGCTGCACGCCAACTCCCCGCGCGAGGCCATCAGCCGGATGGAATCGATGATCACCATGGGCGGCTACGGCCTGCCGTCCAGGACCATCCGCGAGATGATCGTCGGCTCGGTCGACGTCATCATCCAGGCGGCGCGTCTGCGCGACGGCTCGCGCCGCATCACCCACATCACCGAGGTCGTCGGCCTGGAAGGCGATGTGATCGTCACCCAGGACCTGTTCGTCTACGACATCACCGGCGAGGACGAGAACGGCAAGATCATCGGCCGTCACCGGTCGACCGGCATCGCCCGTCCCCGCTTCTGGGACCGCGCCCGCTATTACGGCCTGGAGCGCGAACTGGCGGACGCCCTGGACGCGGCGGAGTAGGGACATGTTGCCGATCCTCGCCGCCGTTCTGGCCTTCATCACCATCGGCGGCCTGGGCTGGGTCTTCGTCGGCGGCGACGATTCGTCCGGCCAGGCGGTCAAACGGGCGCAGAACCTGGGCGAGGGAAAGCGCAACGCCGCCAAGGCGCGCAAGGCTGCGGCCGCCGCCAATACGCCCGAGGCGCGCCGCAAGCAGATCATGGTCCAGCTCCAGGAAGCCGAGCGCCGCGAGCGCAAGGCGCGCGCCAATATGGCGGCCAAGCTGAAACAGGCCGGACTGACGATCAGCGTCCGCACCTTCTACATCGTCAGCGGCGGGGTGGGCCTGATCGCCGCCGTCGCCGCCCTGGCCTTCGGCCTGCATGTCCTGATCGTTCTCGGCCTCGCGATCGTCGTCGGCCTGGGCCTGCCGCGCTGGATCGTCGGCTTCCTGGCCAAGGCGCGGATGAAGAAATTCTCGCTGGAGTTTCCCAATGCGGTGGACGTCATCGTTCGCGGCATCAAGTCGGGCCTGCCGGTCCACGAATGTTTCAAGATCATCGCCCGCGAAAGCCCCGCTCCCCTCGGCCCGGCGTTCAAGAAGCTCGTGGAGGCCCTGGGCGTCGGCATGACCCTGGAACAGGCGCTGGACAAGATGTTCGAACAGATGCCGACCCCGGAACTGAGGTTCTTCACCATCGTCATCGCCATCCAGCAGAAGACGGGCGGCAATCTGGCCGAGGCGCTCAGCAATCTGTCGACCGTGTTGCGCGCGCGCCGGATGATGCGCGAGAAGGTCAAGGCCCTGTCTTCGGAAGCCCTGGCGTCCGCAGGCATCATCGCCTCCCTGCCGCCGGCCGTCATGACGATGGTGATGTTCACCAGCCCCGGCTACATGATGGCCCTGTTCACCGACATCCGCGGCAACGCGCTGCTGCTCCTGGCGGGCGCACTGATGGGGACGGGGATCTTCGTCATGAAGCGCATGATCTCGTTCAAGATCTGAGGTCGGGACCGTGGACGCCTTCATTCGCTTCATCACCGACCCGCAGAACCTGCTCAGCCTCGGCGTGGGCGTGCTCGTCTTCGCCACCGTCCTGACCCTGCTGTCGTCGATGACGGGCGGGGTGAAGCTGGACCAGCGGATGAAGGCGGTGTCGGAACGCCGCGACGAACTCAAGCGCCGCTCCCGGGCCGCCATCCACACGGGGCCGGGCGGATTGCGCCACACGGACGATGAGGGGTTCAAGAAGCGGGTCGTGGACCGGCTGAACCTGACCAAGCTGCTGGAGGATCCCAAGGTCGCCGACCAGATGGCCCAGGCCGGCTATCGCGGCCCGCGCCCCCTGACCACCTTCTACTTCTTCCGCTTCGCCTCGCCCTTCATCTTCCTGATGGTGGTCGCCTTCTACATGTTCGTGATCAAGGTCGTGGACTGGCCCACGATGCAGAAGATCACCGCCTGCGTGGCCGCCGCCGTCGCGGGCTTCTATGCGCCCAACCTGTTTCTGACCAATCGGATCACCAAGCGCCGCACCTCGATCATGCAGGCCTTCCCCGACGCCCTCGACCTGTTGCTGATCTGCGTCGAGGCAGGGATGTCGATCGAGGCGGCGATCGCCAAGGTCAGCCAGGAGATCGGCACATCGTCCATCGAACTGGCCGAGGAGCTGTCCCTGCTGTCCGCCGAACTCAGCTATCTGCCGGACCGGCGCATGGCCTACGAGAACCTGGGGAAGCGAACCAACCATCCCGGCGTCAAATCCGTCGCCGTCGCCATGACCCAGGCCGAGACCTACGGCACGCCCCTGTCCTCGGCCCTGCGGGTGATGGCCAAGGAAAACCGCGACCTGCGGCTGTCGGCGGCGGAGAAGAAGGCCGCCGCCCTGCCGGCTCAGCTGACCGTGCCGATGATCCTGTTCTTCCTGCCGGTCCTGTTCATCGTCATCCTGGGCCCGGCGATCCTGAACATCATGGACACGATGGCCAAGGGCTGATCCGGCGGCGCTTCAGGCCTCGGCTGCGGCCTTGAGATTGTCGACGATGGCCTGATGCGCGTCGCGCAGGGCGATCCGGTGCTTGTCGTGGAACAGCTCGCCCCTCAGCCCCGCGAACTTGTGCGCCGACGAAACGATGCAGCTGCCCTTTTCCAGCTCCTCGATGTCGATGTAGCGCAGGGTGCGGAACAGGAAGCCCCGGTTCTCGGTCCAGACCAGCCGCACATAGGGCCGCCAGTCGGCGATGCGGGCCACGACCGCGCGCTCCGGCTGACCGGGAAAGGCCTCGGTCAGGGTCAACTGGCCGCCGAAGGCGATGGCGCCCGAGACCTCGGTCTCGTGCGGATTCCATTCGTTCCAGCGCGACAGGTCGGAGACCAGCTCCCAGATCCGGTCGGAGGTCGCCCGCACGCCGGCGCGTTTCTCGATCTTGGTGTCGTCCATGCCGCCGATCTGGCACGACTGGGCGGCGGAAGAAAGACGTCTCAGTCGGGCGTGACCACCTTCAGCCGCCGCCCGTCGTCCAGCCCCAGCCGCGTCTTGACCTCGAACAGGTCGGCGCCGGCCGGGATGATCAGCAGTTTCTTGGGATGGGCGGCGTTGACCGCCACCACCCCGCCCTTGGGGCAGATGTCGAAACAGTCGGTCCCCGCCACCGTCAGCTCGCCCTTGCGCCCCTTCTTGCCCTTCTTCAGGTGCAGATATTTGCGCAGGGCCTTCTTCAGCGTCAGATCGCCGTCCGGCCCGAAGCCGCCGTCCAGCTTCTTGGAGCATTTGCGGCACACCAGCACGACGTCGCGCCACTCGGTCGTCGTGCTCTTGATCGGCTTGGCCATGATTCGAGTTTCGCCGAGCGAGGATCGTTGCACAAGCGGCCCCGGCGCCCTCATCCTGCGGCTTCTCCGATTTTACGGGATATCCACATGCATCGCCTGTTCGCCGTCTCCACCCTGGCGCTGCTGCTCGCGGCCGGTTCCACCCAGGCCCAGGCCGTCGATGCGGCCAGCGTGGACGCCGCCGTCCAGCGCGTGACGCCCCAGGTGGTCGACTGGCGCCGCGACTTCCACCAGCATCCCGAATTGGGCTTCGCCGAGACCCGCTCGGCCGCGGTCATCGCCGATCACCTGCGGTCCCTTGGGCTGGAGGTCCGCACCGGGGTCGGCAAGACCGGCGTCATAGGCGTCCTGCGCGGCGCCCGTCCCGGCCGGGTCGTGGCCCTGCGCGCCGACATGGACGCCCTGCCGGTGCAGGAGGCGACAGGCCTGGCCTTCGCCTCCACCGCCACCGGCACATACATGGGCAATACGGTTCCCGTGGCCCACGCCTGCGGCCACGACATGCACATGGCGATGTTGATGGGCGCGGCCGAAGTCCTGGCCGGAATGAAGGACCAGATCGCCGGCACGGTGGTCTTCGTCTTCCAGCCGGCGGAAGAAGGCGCCCCTCCCGGCGAGCCCAAGGGCGGCGCCGCCCTGATGATCGCCGAGGGCGCGCTGAACGATCCCAAGCCCGAGGCCATCTTCGGCCTGCACGTCGTGCCCGGCCGTCCGGGCAGCGTCTTCTACCGCCCCGAGGGCTTCATGGCCGCCTCCGACCGGGTCGATATCGTGCTGAGGGGCAAACAGACCCACGGCGCCTGGCCCTGGCGCGGCGTGGACGTGATCGCGGTGGCCGGTCAGGTGATCGAGACGGTCAACACCCTGACCGCCCGCACGGTCGATCCGACCACCACCCCGACGGTCTTCACCATCGCCACCGTGGACGCCGGCGTCCGCTATAATATCATCCCCGACAGCGCGACCCTGTCGGGCACCCTGCGCACCTTCGACGTCGCCCAGCGCGACGCCCTGGTCGCCCGCGCCGAGACCGCCATCGACCACGTCGCCGCCGCCTATGGCGCCACCGCCGAGTTCGGCGTCAGACAGAACGCCGCCCTGGTCTTCAACGACCCCGGCCTGTCCGCCTGGCTGGCCCCGGTCCTGACCGAGGCGGCCGGCGCTGGCAACGTCAACCCCGCCACGCCCCCGACCACGGTGGCCGAGGACTTCAGCTATTTCCAGCAGGCCATCCCCGGCGTCTTCTACCACCTGGGAGCCAGTCCCGACGGCGTGGACCCCGCCCAGTCCGCGCCGAACCATTCGCCGGAGTTCTCACCGAACGAGAAGGTCCTGCCGCTGGGGGTGAAGACGCACGTACTGACGGCGCTGCGGTTTTTGGAGCGCAGGTAAAGACTGGGTGCTGGCCGAGATGCCCTTGCAGAGACCAAATCTGGCGGCCCAAGCGTGACTGTTGAGTGAGAATGTTTACAAACGAAATACGATGTAATACAAACTTCGCATGGCTTCCCTGACCACCCCTCTCAGCGTCCGGCTTTCTGAGGACGACACCAGCTTTCTTTCGAAGCTGGAGATCGACGGCGCGGTGACGGCCAGCGACAAGATTCGCGGTCTGATCCGGCAGGCGCGACAAAGAGCCGAGCCGCTCGATTCCTTTCCCGCGGCCCTGGCGGTCAGTCACGATCACATGGCCGCGACGGTCCGTGCGGTCCGCATCATCGAGCAGGATTTGGACCGTCACTCAGACGTCGCGGCGGGGTTGGTGAACATCGCCGAGGAATTCCTCGCCCTGGCCCTGACCGCCCCGCGCCCCGGCTCAACGGGCGTTTCGGACGAGCTTGTCCGGCACGAGGCGCGTCTGGTGGACTGCGCGACCCGGATGACCGATCAGCTGTTGCGCTGGGCCCTGACGCCCACTGCTCCGGCCTATGACCCTGCCGTCATCTCTCGCCGACTCGCCGAGTCGGCCGAACTGATGCGGCTTGTTTCTGCGGCCCTGGCCGCGCGCTAACGGAAGGATCAAGAGCATGGCGGATACACTTAGCGCTCGCGTCGGCCGAATCGTCTCGGGCAGTGCGCACGCGCTGATCGATACGATCGAGGGCGCCATGCCGGACGCTATCGTCCAGCAGACCCTGCGTGAAATCGACAAGGCGGTGGACGATGTTCGCGCCGAACTAGGCCGCACCATCGCCGGCAAACATCTGGCCAACAAACGGCTGACTGAACAGAGCAGCCGTCACGAGGAGTTGGCGGGCCAGATCGAACTGGCGCTGCGTGAAAGCCGCGAGGACCTGGCCCGCGCGGCGGTCGAGCATCAACTCGACGTCGAAGCCCAGGTCCCCGTCCTGGAGGCCACGGTGGCTGACGCCGGCAAGCGCGAGATCGAGCTGGAAGGCTATGTCGCCGCCCTTCTCGCCAAGCGCCGAGAGATGGAGGAAGCCTTCCAGTCCATGCTTCTCGCCCGGGCGCGCGGCGCCGAGGACGCAGGTGCGGCCACGGGCGGGGTGGGCTCCGACGGCAAGCCCAGCGTGATCCGCCGCGTCGAGAACGCGACCGGCGCCTTCGACCGGCTGATGGCTCGCGAAGGGGCGCCGCCCCTGGGGGGCGTTGACCGCGAGCAGGGCGCCAAGCTGGCGGAACTGGACGGTCTGGCGCGCCGGAACCGCGTCGAGGAACGTCTCGCCGCCATCAAGGCGCGCACCGGCGACAAGGGCTGACGCCGCCGATGTGGGGGTTTCTTTTTTCGCCGGACAACGTGCCCTTTGTCGCGGCCCTCGTTCTGATGATGCTGATCGGCTTGGTCGAGGCCCTCGGTCTCGGCGGCGGCCTGGCGGCCGGCGATGGGCTCGACGGGGTGGACGCGGACGTCAATGTCGAGACCCCCTCGCTTCTGTCCTGGCTGAACGTCGGGCGGCTGCCGCTGCTGATGTTGATCGTCGTCTTCCTGTTCGCCTTTGGCATGACGGGGCTAATCGGCCAGAGGATCGTCGCCGCAATCTTCGGCCAACCCGCCCCTTGGTTTCTGGCGGCGCCGCTGGCCTTCGCAGTCAGCCTGCCGGTGACGCGAGTCTTCGGTCGCGGCGTCGCCAAAATCATGCCGCGTGACGAGACCACGGCGGTTTCGCGCGACAGTCTTGTCGGGCGGGTGGCGGTCATTGTCACAGGGGAGGCGCGCCACGCCAGCGCGGCCCAGGCCCGCGTGCGCGACGAGCACGGCCAGGTCCACTACGTCATGGTCGAGCCGGACAACGCTACAGACGTCTTCGCCCAGGGTAGCAGCGTGCTGTTGGTCCGGCATGCGGGGGCCAAATACTTCGCCATTCACAACACCAGCGCGTCGCTGCTCGACGCGTCTGTCTGACGACTTTTCAAGTTTAGGGGCCCTTCAAATGAACTCGCTCATAGAGATCGCCATTCTGTCCGGTGCAGGGCTTGTCGCCCTGTTGATCCTGGGCCTGATCTTCGCTCGCCTGTACAAGCGAGCGTCCAAGGAGACTGCCTTCGTTCGCACCGGCTTCGGCGGCGAGAAGGTCGTCATGAACGGCGGCGCCCTGGTTCTGCCGGTCCTGCACGAGACGATCCAGGTCAATATGAACACCCTGCGTCTGGCGGTTCAGCGCAGCAATGAACAGGCGCTGATCACCAAGGACCGCATGCGTGTTGACGTGCTGGCTGAGTTCTATGTCCGGGTTCAACCCAGCGCCGACGCCATCGCCTCGGCCGCCCAGACCCTGGGCCTGCGGACGATGCACCCCGAACAATTGAAGGACCTGGTCGAGGGCAAGTTCGTCGACGCCCTACGCTCGGTCGCGGCCGAGCTGACGATGACGGAGCTGCACGAGCAGCGCACCCACTTCGTCCAGAAGGTGCAGCAGGTCTCGTCCGAGGACCTGCTGAAGAACGGCCTCGAGCTTGAGACTGTCTCGCTGACCGGCCTCGACCAGACCGCGATGGAGCATTTCAATCCATCCAACGCCTTCGACGCCGAGGGCCTGACGCGGCTGACCGAGGAGATCGAACTGCGCAAGAAGCTGCGCAACGATATCGAACAGGACACCCAGGTCCAGATCCGCACCAAGAACCTTGAGGCCCAGCGCCGTACGCTGGAGATCCAGCGCGACGAAGAATACGCTCAGCTGGAACAGGAGCGCGAGCTGGCCAACCGTCGGGCCGAACAGGGTGCGGACGTGGCCCGCCAGGAGGCCGAGAAGGCGCGCGAGGCCGAGGCCGCCAAGATCACCTCCCAGCAGCAGATCGAGCAGGCGAGGATCGAGGCCGAGCGTCTCGTCGCCCAGCAGCGCATCGCCATGGAACAGGAAGTCGCCGAGCGCGAAATCTCCAAAGCCCGCGCCGTCGAGACCCAGGACATCGAGAAGGCCAAGGCGATCGAACTGTCCGAGCAGGATCGCGACATCGCCGTCGCCGAGAAGTCCCGCGCGCAGTCCGAAGCCAAGGCCGAGGCCGACAAGGCGCTGGCGCTCGCCGTCCAGGCCGAGGAGCAGGTCAAGACGATGCGAGACCGTGAGGCGGCCGATCGTCAGAAGATCATCGAACTGATCGAGGCGACCAAGGAGGCCGAGCGCGAAGCCATCACCGTCCGCGTCGCCGCCGAGGCCGAGAAGATCGCCGCCGCCGACCAGGCCGAAGCACTGCGTGAACAGGCGCGCGGTCAGGCCGACAAGACCACGATCGAGGCAGAGGCCCAGGCCAAGGCCGTGCGCGCGGCCGCCGAGGCGGCGCGGGTCCACTACGAGGTCGAGGCCGCCGGCCAGCAAGCCTTGAACACTGCGGCGAATCTGCTGTCTGCCGAACAGGTCGCGATGCAGATACGCATCAAGCTGATCGAGAACCTGGACCGTATCATCGCCGAGTCCGTCAAGCCGATGGAGAGCATCGACTCCATCAAGATCGTCCAGGTCGAAGGCCTGAACGGCGGCGGCGCTTCGGCCGGCGCGGGCGCCGGCGGCTCGCACGACGGCAACCTGTCGGAACAGGTCGTCAGCAGCGCCCTGCGCTATCGCGCCCAGGCCCCGCTGGTCGATCAGCTGATGGCCGAAGTGGGCCTGTCCGGAGCTGATCTGAAGGGATTGACCGGCGCACTACGGACGCCGGAGGCTCCGGCGCCGCAAAGCGACACCCACGCAGACGAAGGCGCCCCCGCGCCGGCGAAGAAGAAGCGACCGGACGCCGCCCAGGCGGACTAGGTCTCGGTGGGACGAGCAGGCTTGGCCTGTTCGTCCCTTGGCTTTCACAGCGTGATTGAGTCTATTTTCCCGGCCTCACAGCCGTTCGAACACCGTCTCGATCACCCGCCGATAGACCGCCGTCAGGGTCTCCAGCTCCGCCGTCGGCACCCGTTCGTCGATCTGGTGCATGGTCTGGCCGACCAGGCCCAGTTCCAGCACCGGGCACAGGGCGCGGATGAAGCGGGCGTCGGAGGTGCCGCCGGTGGTGGAGGCCTCGGGCCGGCGGCCGGCGACGGCCTCGACCGCGTCCTGCACCGCCGCGACGAAGACGCCGGGCTCGGTCAGGAAGGCCTCGCCGGAACACAGGTGGTCCAGGCGGATCTGCAGCCCGGTCTCGGCCTGGACGGCGCCGGCCTCGCGGTTCAGCCAGTCGATCAGGCCGTCGCCCGTATGGCTGGGGTTGAAGCGGATGTTCAACCGCGCCTTCGCCTCGGCCGGAATGATGTTGGTCGCCGGATTGCCGATGTCGATCGTAGTGATCTCCAGGTTCGACGGCGGGAAACCCTCATAGCCCTCGTCCAGCACATGGTCGTTCAGCCGGCTCATCAGCCGGGCGATGACCGGCGCCGGATTGGCCGCCCGTTCCGGATAGGCGACGTGGCCCTGTTTGCCCGTGACCGTGATCCAGGTGTTCAGCGAGCCGCGCCGCCCGACCTTGATCATGTCGCCCAGGTGCTGCGACGATGAGGGTTCGCCCACGATACAGGCGTCGATCACCTCGCCCTCGGCCGCCAGGGTCTCGACCACCCGTTTGGTGCCGTGCAGCGCCGGGCCTTCCTCGTCCCCGGTGATCAGGAAGGAGAGGGAGCCTGCCGGTTCGCCTTCCGCCAGCACCTGGGACACGGCGGCGACCCAGGCGGCGATCCCGCCCTTCATGTCCACCGCGCCCCGGCCGTACAGCAGGCCGTCCCTGACCTCGGCGTTGAAGGGCTGGGCCGACCACTGATCGGACGGCCCGGTCGGCACCACGTCCGTATGGCCGGCGAAGCACAGGTTGGGCGAGGCGGTTCCGCGCCGGGCATACAGGTTCTCGATCCGCGCATGCACCCCTTCGCCCCCCGGCCCTTCGAAGGCCAGGCGGCGGCAGTGGAATCCCAGGGCCGTCAGATGGCGTTCCAGCACATCCATGGCCCCCTCGTCGGCGGGGGTGACGGACGGAATACGGATCAGATCGCGGGTCAGTTCGACAGGATCGATCACAGGAGTTGATGCGCGGCTCATGCGCCTATGCTTTACGGACATCGCGTCACGGCGAGAAGGCCCATGCCCAAGATCGACATCGACAGCGCGCCGAGAGGCGACGGCACGACCTATCCGGATGAGTTTGCAGGCCCCTGTCTGTCGCGTCGCCGCTGGAAGCTGGGCGATGCGGCGGGCCTGAGCCAGTTCGGCGTCAACCTGCTGCGCCTGCCCGACGGCGCCTGGTCCAGCCAGCGGCACTGGCACGAAGCCGAGGACGAGTTCGTCATGGTGGTGGAGGGCGAGGTGGTTTTGATCGAGGACGACGGCGAGACGGTGCTTCGCGCCGGCGACTGCGCCGGATTCAAGGCCGGCGTCCCCAACGGCCACCGGATCGAGAACCGATCCGGCCATGACGCGGTTTTGCTCGAGGTCGGCACGCGCAGCCCGACCGTCACCCCTTGCGACTACCCCGACATCGACATGGTCCTGCCTGCGGGCGCGGACCGCTATTTCCACCGCGACGGTTCGCCCTATCCGAAGTTCCCCAGACGCACGTGACCTCAGACTCCATTGACGCCGGCCCCGACAGCCCCTGGGGCATCCGCGATTTCCGCCTCCTGTGGTTCGGCCGCGTGGTCGCCGTGCTGGCGATCCAGATCCAGTCCTCGGCCCTGTTGTGGCAGGTCTATGAGATCGCCCGCCGCGACCATCCGATCGAGGAGGCCAGCCTGTATCTGGGCCTGGTCGGCCTGTGTCAGTTCCTGCCGCTGCTGGCCTTCACCCTGCCGGCCGGGGCCATGGCCGACCGGCGCGACAGGAAGCGCACCGTCTGGATCTCCATCCTGGTCGAGGCGGCCTGCGCCGGGTCGTTCCTGGCCATGGCGCTTCACGGAAACCCGCCCCTGTGGGGTCTGCTGGCGGTGGCGGCCCTGTTCGGCGCGGCGCGGGCTTTCCTGGCGCCGGCCAGCCAGGCCTTCCTGCCCATGGTGGTGGGGCGCAAGGCCCTGCCGCCCGCCATCGCGGCCCAGTCCATCGCCTTCCAGACAGGGGCCATCGCCGGCCCGGCCCTGGGCGGGGTGATCGTCGGGGTCAATGTGCCCCTGGCCTATGCCGTGTCCCTGGGCATGTTCCTGCTCGCGGTGGCGGCCTTCATCCTGATCCGCACCAGCGGCAAGCCCGCGCCCCAGGCCAATCCCCTGTCGCCGATCGACTCGGTCAAGGAAGGCCTGGCCTATGTCTGGAAGACCAAGATCGTCCTGGGCGCCATCTCCCTGGACCTGGTCGTGGTCCTGCTGGCGGGCGTCGCGCTTCTGACGCCCATCTTCGCCCGCGACATCCTTCATGTCGGGCCGCAAGGCTTCGGCCTGCTGCGCGCGGCCTTCGGCGTCGGCGCCATGGGCATGGCCATCTATCTGAGCCGGTTCCCGATCCGGCGGAACGGCGGGCGCTGGATGTTCTCGGCCGTGGCGGTGTTCGGCATCTGCACCCTGACCTTCGGCCTGTCCAGGATCGTCTGGCTGTCCGGTCTGGCCCTGCTGATCGGCGGGGCGGCGGATATGATCAGCGTCAACGTCCGCCAGACCCTGATCCAGTTGGCCACGCCCGATCATATGCGCGGCCGGGTCTCGTCCGTGTCGATGCTGTTCATCGGCGCCTCGAACGAACTGGGCGAGGCCTACTCCGGCGTCATGGTCCGCATCCTGGGCGCGGTCGGGGCGGCGGTGTTCGGCGGCGTCGGGGCCTTGGCCGCGACCGGCGCCTGGTCGGCCATGTTCCCGGGGCTGAGGAAGGCGAACAAGCTGACGTGAGGTCTCCGTCTCTCCCTCCCCCTGCGGGGGAGGGGCGTCGCGTAGCGACGGGGTGGGGGCGGCCAGGCGACGACGCACGGACTTGATCGGGCGAGGTCTGCGACGGGTCGCCCGGCCCGCCCCACCCGGCTTCGCCTGCGGCTCAGCCCCCCTCCCCCGCAGGGGGAGGGAGAGGCCTGTGGCTCACCACGCCCTGAAATGTTTCGACAGCTTCAGGCCCTGGTTCTGATAGTGGCTGCCGCTTTCGCCATACAGGCGGCTGGGGCGTTCGGTCAGGGGTTCGTAGACCAGGCGGGCGACGATCTGGCCGTGTTCCAGCAGGAAGGGGGTGTCGTGGGTGCGGACTTCCAGCACGCCTTTCGACCCCGCACCATGCGCCTCGTCCGTGCCGAAGCCGGGGTCGAAGAAGCCGGCGTAGTGGACGCGGAACTCGCCCACCGACGGATCGATGGGGGTCATCTCGGCGGCCTGATCGACCGGGATCTCGACGTCGTCGGACGAGGCCAGGATATAGAACTCGCCCGGATCCAGCAGCAGTTCGCCGCGACGCAGCGTCAGCGGCTCCCAGAAGTCGCGCGGGTCGTGGCCGTCGATATGATCCAGATCGACCACCCCCGCATGGCGACGGCCGCGGAAGCCGACGATGTCGCCGCCCTGCAGATCGACGCCGACCGAGCGGGTCTCCAGCTTGGGCGGATCGCCGGCCTTGAGACGCAGCTGGTTCAGCCGGGTGCCGGGGCGGACCAGGATGGAGAAGGTCTGGGGCGCGACCTCCATATAGAGGGGGCCGTCATAGCCCTCGGCCACGTCGTCGAAACTGGCGCCCTGATCGGTCAGCAGGCGCACGAAGACATCGACCCGGCCGGTCGAGGACTTGGGATTGGCGCGCGCGATCAGACCCTTGGGCAGTTTGAGCCGCTCTTGAAGGCGCACGATATAGACGCAGCCCTTCTCCAGCACGACGCCGGCGTCGGTGATCTCGATGGCGTGCATGGCCACATCGGCGATCCGTTCCTCGACCTTGCGCCGGCCGGGCAGGAAGGAGGCGCGCACGCGCCAGGCTTGGTCCGACAGCCGCAGGTCCAGGCTGGCCGGCTGGACCTGATCGGGATCGAATTCTGTGTCCGACGTGATGGCGCCCGTGGCGATCAACGTCTCGATGGACTGGGCGGGCAGGATGCCGGGACGGGGCGCTTGGAAGGAGCTCATGGCGTCTGTCTCACACGGTTTTCGCGGCTTGTCTCCAAGTCGCGCTTGCAGCCCGCGCGCGGCGGGGCGAGCATATAGCCCATGCACGATGGTCCTGCCTATACCGCCGAAACCAACGGCATCCTGATCCGGGTCCGGCCCAGCTATCTGGCGGGCCAGTCGGACCCCGACGAGGGCCGCTGGGTCTGGGCCTATCAGATCGAGATCGTGAACTTGACGGGATCGACGGTGCAGCTGATGGCGCGCCGCTGGACCATCACCGACGGCCACGGCCATGTCGAAGAGGTGCGCGGCCCCGGGGTGGTGGGCGAACAGCCGGTGATCGAGCCGGGCGCCAGCTACGCCTACGCCTCGGGCTGTCCGCTGCCGACCGACAGCGGCTCGATGGTCGGCGCCTATTATATGACGGACGCGGACGGGCGCAGTTTCGAGGCCGAGATTCCGGCCTTTTCGCTGGACACGCCCGATGCGCGGCGGGTGTTGAACTGAGGTCTATATAGTTTACGATTCAGCGGGATATTTCCGCCGCAGCAGGCGCACTCTCGCTCTGCGAACGGGCGGCGCCAGGGAGATGGCGACGCCGACGAGACTGGCGGCCAGCCCGACAAATCCTGAGACCATAAGGTCGTGCGTCAAGCCAAGCGCGGCGGGAAATCCAAGCGCGGCCGGAAGGGCGGCTGCAACGACGATGACGCGGTCCGGTATGCTCATGACGCCAACCTGCCGTCGTCCGCTGAAGAACTCGCTAACGTCCGCCTGTGGCTCTCTACAACCAGTTGGGACGTTTCTGATGGAAGCACCGCAACCAAGGCGGATGGGGCTGCGTCAACCCGGATGAACCGCAGCCCCGCCCCCTGAAGTCTCGCCGGCCGCTTGCGCAGGCCGGCGAGGGGGAAGTCGGCTCCCTAAAGAGAATCTCTTTGTGGCGCTATGTTCGCGACGCGGTCGCCCACGGCTTGGGGCCTTCGTGCGCTCCCGCGCGAATGCGCTCAAGTAGCGCGAAGCGCGACAGCGCCCTTAAATATACCTACGCAGGCTGCGGGCCAGGTCCGAACCGCTTTCCTTGGCGCCGCGACGGACTTGCGGCTGGTAGGCGACGCGGGCGTGTTCGACGCAATAGACGCCTTCCGAGGCGCGGCGGCCGCAGAAGCTGAACTCGCGCGAGGACGGGTCGCCGATCGGCCATTTGCACATGTGCGCGCCCAGGGTCATGACCGTGGCCGTGCCCGGCAGGTCCGGGATCGGGGCGGCCGGGGGCGTCGGCGGGACCGGCTTGGACGAGACGGCTTCCAGGCGGCGCGGAGCCGAAGCCTGGGGCGCCTGGGCCGGGGTCGCGGCCGGAGCGGCCGGACGCGGGCGGGTGGTGCGGAAGCTGGTCGCGGTGCGCGCCGGCTGCGACGGAGCGGCCCGGCCCGACAGGCCCAGACGGTGCACCTTGCCGATCACGGCGTTGCGGGTGACCCCGCCGCCCAATTGTTTGGCGATCTGGCTCGCGGACTGGCCCTCGAGCCAGAGCTTCTTCAGCGCGCCTACGCGGTCGTCGGTCCAGCCTGCGGTCATGCCACCCTCAGCGAGTTTGGATTCAATATCTAGGTCCAGGCTCCCCCTCCGGGGTCTTGACCTACCACTAATCGTAAACCAGCCATTAAGAGACGCAAGATGTGCGAATCAACCGTCCACAGAAACCAGATATTGAATCTTCGTTAAGGTTAAGACGGGTTCGTCAGGCGTGACGCGTGAATCGTGAGTCAGCGAAGGCCACGATTCACCAGTCACGAGTCACCCCGACCTTGCGAAGCCAGGCCTCAGAGCGCATCTGGCGGCCATGACCGAGACCACGCCCGACCTGATCTCCACCCGCCCCGCCGGACTGCCGCAGCCGCGACGCTACCCGGGGATCAACTGGATCGGGGTGCAGACCCTGTATCTGCGCGAGGTGCGGCGGTTCTGGAAGGTGGGGGCCCAGACGGTGGCGGCGCCGGTGGTGACGACCCTGCTCTATATGCTGGTCTTCGTGGTCGCGCTTCAGGGCGCCCGTCCGCCGCTGCACGGCACGCCCTTCGCCCTGTTCGTGGCGCCCGGCCTGATCATGATGGCGGTGCTGAACAACGCCTTCGCCAACGCCTCGTCCAGCCTGATCCAGGCCAAGATCATGGGCACGGCCACCGACTTCCTGACCCCGCCGCTCAGCCCGCTGGAGCTGACGATGGGCTTCACCCTGGGCGCCGCGACGCGCGGGGCGGTGGTCGGTCTGGTCACGGCCCTGTGCGTCCTGCCGTTCGCGCCGCTCGGCGTGGCCAATATCTTCGCCATCGTCTGGTTCGCCCTGGCCGCCAGTTTCATCATGGGCATGACCGGGATTCTGGCGGGCCTTTGGAGCGAGAAGTTCGACCATCTGTCGGCGGTCCAGAACTTCATCGTCATGCCCATGACCTTCCTGTCGGGCACCTTCTATCTGGTCGACAACCTGCCCGAGCCGTTCCGCTCGTTCAGCCGCTACAATCCCTTCTTCTATCTGATCGACGGCTTCCGCTACGGCTTCATCGGCCATGCCGAGAGCAACCTGACGGTCGGCGTGATCGGTTCGGCCGTGCTGATGGTCGTCATGGGAGTCGTCTGCTGGCTGGTGTTCCGCTCGGGCTGGCGTCTGAAGAGCTAGCGCGCCGGAAGCAGCCCCGCCATGGCGTCCAGATAGGCGACGAAGGCGGTCCGGCCCTCTTCGGTCAGCCGGGCCTCGGTCAGGGGCTTGCGGCCGACAAAGCTCTTGGTCACGGCGACGAAGCCCGCCTCCTCCAGCTTTCGCAGATGGACCGACAGATTGCCGTCGGTCGTCTGCAACCGGGCCTTCAGCGTGTTGAAATCCGCCGCCTCGGCCCCCGACAGATAGGCCATGATCCCCAGCCGGATCCGCCCGTGGATCACCTCGTCGATCCGGCTGATATCGAAATCATCCGTCATCAGACGATCTCCGACGGTTCCTGCCGCATCAGGATCAGGCCGGGAACAAAGGCGACGGCGACGAGGACGACCGTGAAGATCAGATAGATGGCCGGACTGTCGATGAACCAGGCCACGCCGACGGCGCCCGCATAGGACAGCAGGGCGGTCAGGGACATCCAGCGCGCCCCGCTCATGGCCGCGCCGACCATCCAGGCCGAACCATAGGCCACCAGCACCACCGTCGGCATGACCGACATCCAGCCCCAGTCCCCGCTCTTCACCGAAAGCGCGACCAGGCCCAGCCAGGTGACGAAAATGCCGTAGCCCACGCCAGACCAGGCTGCGCCCACCGCACGATTGCCGGAAGACTGGCTGCCCGGCCGACCCTTCTGTTGGCCGATCAGCACGACTAGGGCGATGGCGAAGACAATCCCCGCCCCGATCCACAGCCAGAGCTGCGCCCACGGATTGACGTCGATCACCCCAGATTGAATGGCCCACTGGCCGATGTTCGCCGTGCCGAAGATAAGAGCCGCGGCGACGAGAAACCGTCCCGCCAGCAACGGCGCGTGCCGCCCCTCGTGGGCCAAGGCCCGCATATAGGCGATGTCGTCCTGAATAGTCTGTGCGTCGCGCGTCATGGCGCCCTCCTCCTGAAATCCGAGGATCACAGGGTGTACAATGCGCTTTGGTTTGTAAAGTTCTTTTTCGCAGACCCTTTGCCGCCGACTTTTCGACGCCAGCGACGAAAAGATCTTCCCCCGCTTGCGGGGGAAGTGTCAGGCCGTGGCGCGAAGCGACACGCCTGACGATGGGGGAAGTCTTGCGTCTGAGTTGGACTTCCCTCTCCGTCGCTGGATCGCTGCGCGATCAACGCGACACCTCTCCCGCAAGCGGGAGAGGGTCTTTCGTGCGACGCCCTTATCTTTCGTACGACGCCCTTAACGGAACGGCGGCTCGTCGAAGGCGCGGAGTTTGCGGGAGTGCAGGCGCGAACCCTCGTTCCGCATCAGGTCCACCGCCTGGATGCCGATCTGCAGGTGTTCCGAGATCGAGCCTTCGTAGAAGCGGTTGGCCTGGCCCGGCAGTTTGATCTCGCCGTGCAACGGCTTGTCCGAGACGCACAACAGGGTGCCGTAGGGGACGCGGAACCGGTAGCCCTGGGCGGCGATGGTGGCGCTTTCCATGTCGATGGCGACGGCCCGGCTCTGGTTGAAGCGCAGCGCCGACTTCGAATAGCGCAGCTCCCAGTTCCGGTCGTCGGTGGTGACCACTGTGCCGGTGCGCAGGCGCAGCTTGACCTCGTCGCCGGGCATGCCGCTGACCGACTTGGTCGCATCGTACAGGGCGCGCTGGACCTCGGCGATCGAGGGGATCGGAATGTCCGGCGGCAGGACCGCGTCCAGCACATGGTCGTCGCGCAGATAGGCGTGGGCCAGGACATAGTCGCCAATGGTCTGGCTGGCGCGCAGGCCGCCGCAATGCCCGATCATCAGCCAGACATGCGGGCGGGTGACGGCGAGGTGGTCGGTGATGGTCTTGGCGTTGGACGGTCCGACGCCGATATTTACCAGGGTCACACCCTTATGGCCCGGCGCGGTCAGGTGATAGGCCGGCATCTGGTGCTTCTTCCAGGCCGTGTCGCTGATCGAGGCCTCGGGATTGGGCGTGTCGCGCGTGATCACCACCCCGCCGGCGCAGGACAGGGTCTCGTACGGCGTGCCCGGCGTCTGAAGCTGCTCGATGGCCCAGCGCACGAACTCGTCGACGTAGCGATTATAGTTGGTGAACAGGACATAGGACTGGACGTCGTCCACCGCCGTGCCGGTGTAGTGCCGCAGCCGCGCCAGCGAGAAGTCGGTCCTCAACCCGTCGAAATGCGACAGGGGAAAGTCGCCGCCCATGTCGAACAGGCCGTCGGCGATCTCGTCGCCGATATGGGCCAGGTCCGTGGTCGGGAACCAGCGCGCCAGGGCCGCCGTCATCGACCGGTCCAGCGCCACCTCCAGTCCGTCGGTCACATAGGGGAAGGGGATTTCCTGCTTCGAGATCCCGACCTCGAAGGTCGCGGCGTACTCCTGTTCCAGCAGGCCCAGCTGTTCGGTCAGATAGGGGCGGAACAGGTCCGGACGCGTGATCGTGGTGGCGTAGGTTCCCTGTTTCGACAGCCGGGCGTAGGCGCGCGGCTCCAGGTCCTGGGGACGATCCCCGTCCCAGCGGATGCGAAGTTCGGGATAGGCGAACACCCCTTCGGCGCGTTTCAGCGGATCGGGCCGCGCGCCGGTCTCGACGAAATCCCGCACGGCGTCGCGCAGGTTGGTCACGGATTGGGTGTAGAGGGTTTCGAGGCGGTCCAGCGCCGCCTGTGCTGTCATCTGTTCTGTCATGACTTCCTCTAGCGAAGCTTCGTGACAATGGCGAGGCGTTGCGGCTTCAATCTCGATTTCGCTGCATTGCAGCAATTTATGACGCCTGCGCGGTTGCGGTTCGGGCGATTGCCGGGCATCTGCCGGGCATGTCCGCCGCACCTGCCTCGCCGCCCGCCCAGCCCGCCAGGAAGGAGCCCGGCTTCGTCGAGTTCGTCTGCCTGATCGCCCTGATGATGGCGCTGAACGCCCTGGCCATCGACTCCATGCTGCCGGCCCTGCCGCACATCGGCGAAGACCTGGGCGTGGCCAATGAAAACAGCCGCCAGTGGGTCGTCACCGCCTATCTGCTCGGCTTCGGCGGCGCCCAGCTGTTCTACGGCCCCCTGGCGGACCGGTTCGGGCGTAAGCCCGTCCTGCTGTTCGGCGTCGGCGTCTATGTGGTGTTCAGCCTGCTGGCGACGCTCGCGCCCACCTTCGACATGCTGATCCTGGCGCGGATCGGCCAGGGCCTGGGCAGCGCCTGCACCCGCGTGCTGGCCGTCTCCATCGTGCGCGACCGTTACGAGGGCCGCACCATGGCCCGGGTCATGTCCTTCAGCTTCCTGGTCTTCCTGGGCGTGCCCATCCTGGCGCCGTCGCTGGGGCAGTTGATCATGCTGGTCGGACCGTGGCGCTGGATCTTCGCGGGCCTGGGCCTGATCGGCGTGGGCCTGATCGTCTGGGCGTCGCTTCGTCTGCCCGAGACGCTGAAGCCCGAGGATCGGCTGCCGATCCGGGTGAAACGCCTGACCTCGGCCTACAGGACCGCCCTGACCGACCGCACCGCCGTCGGCTACACCCTGGCCATGACGGCCATCACCGGGGCGCTGTTCGGCTTCATCAACTCGTCGCAGCAGATCTTCGCCGACGTCTTCGACGCCGAGGCGGCCTTTCCGGCCGTCTTCGCCCTGATCGCCGGCGGCATCGCCGTGGCCTCGATCGTCAATGCGCGGCTGGTGGTCCGGCTGGGATCGCGCAAGATCTCGCACACGGCCCTGATCGGCTTCACCGCCATTTCGGCCGTCCACGCCGCCGTGGCGATCAGCGGGCATGAATCGATCTGGACCTTCGCCGTGCTGCAGACCCTGACCATGTTCTGCTTCGGCCTGATCGCCGGCAACTTCGGCGCCATGGCCATGGAGACCATGGGCCATATCGCCGGCACCGCCGCCTCGATCCAGGGCTTCGTCTCCACCATCTTCGGCTCCCTGCTGGGTTTTGCGGTGGGTCAACAGTTCAACGGCACCACCGTGCCCATGGTGCTGGGCTTCACCGTCTTCGGCCTGATCGCCCTGGCCTGGGTCCTGTTCGCCGAGCGCGGCCGGCTGTTCCGGTCGCATCACGCGCCCGGCGCGACGGCGCACTGAGGCTTTACCGACCGCAGGCTTGATCTTTTCGACGTTTCCGCGCGTTCTCCGGCCAACCCCTCTGGTCAGCCCCGGAAAGCCTCGATGAAGCGCAAAGCCTTCGGTCTCGTCTCCGCCCTCGCCCTTGCTTCGGTTCTCGGCCTCGGCGCCTGTTCCACCCCGACCGGAGGAACCGCGTCGATGACGCCGCCCGCCATCGCCCCCGCGCCCGGCCCCGACGCGGTCGACAGCCACACCTACGCCCGGCCCGAGATCGCCCGCGTCGTCGACGTGGCCCTGGACCTGACCGCCGACTTCAACGCCAGGACCCTGTCGGGAACGGCGACCCTGGACATCCTGGCCGTCCCCGGCGCCAATGAGGTGATCCTGGACATCCGCAACCTGGACATCCAGGACGTGCGCGACGCCTCAGGGCAACCGCTGCGCTATGTCGTCGGCGACGATGACGCCATCAAGGGCCAGCCCCTGACGGTCTATTTCCCGGCCTTCGCGCCCAATGAACGGCGCAAGATCACCATCCGCTATTCGACCCGTCCCGACGCGGCGGCCCTGCAATGGCTGTCGCCCAGCCAGACGGCGGGCGGTCAGAAGCCCTATCTGTTCAGCCAGGGCCAGGCCATCCTGACCCGCACCTGGGTTCCGACCCAGGACAGCCCCGGCATCCGCCAGACCTATTCGGCCCGCATCACCGCCCCGGCCGACCTGACCGTGGTCATGAGCGCCGACCAGCTGACGCCCAAGGGCGAAGCGGCGGCGAATGGGATGAAGACCTGGCGCTTCCGGATGAACAATCCGATCCCGCCCTATCTGATCGCCATCGGCGTCGGCGACATCGCCTTCGCGCCGTTCGACGAACGGACCGGCGTCTGGACCGAGCCCAGCCGCCTGCGCGCGGCCGCCGCCGAGCTGGAGCCCACCGCCGAAATGGTTGACGCGGCCGAGAAGCTCTACGGTCCCTATCGCTGGGGCCGCTACGACCTGCTGGTCCTGCCGCCGTCCTTCCCCTTCGGCGGGATGGAGAACCCCAAACTGACCTTCGCCACCCCGACCATCATCGCGGGCGACCAGTCGCTGGTCTCGCTGGTGGCGCACGAACTGGCCCACTCCTGGTCGGGCAATCTGGTGACCAACGCCACCTGGAACGACTTCTGGCTGAACGAGGGCTTCACCACCTATTTCGAAAACCGGATCATGGAGTCGATCTACGGCCGTGACCGCGCGGTTCAGGAACAGGTGCTGAGCTGGGACGGCCTTCAGGACGAACTGAAGACCCTGCCCGCCGCTGACACGCGCCTGCACCTGGACCTGACCGGCCGCGATCCCGACGACGGCATGAACACCATCGCCTATGACAAGGGCTCGGCCTTCCTGCGCACCATCGAGCGGATCGCGGGCCGGGAGCGGTTCGACGCCTGGCTGCGCGGCTATTTCGACCGCAACGCCTATCGGCCGATGACCACGGCCATGTTCCTGGACGACATCCGCACCCATCTGGTTAAGGGCGAAGCCGCGCTGGAGGCCGAACTGCAGCTGGACGCCTGGGTTTATCAGCCCGGCCTGCCGTCCAACGCCGTGGCGCCCGTGTCCAACGCCTTCGCCCCGGTCGACGCGGCGGCGATCGCCTTCTTCTGGGACAAGGGACCGGCTTCGGCCATCCCGTGGGCGGAGTGGAACACCCAGCAGCGCCAGCGTTTCCTCGGCTGGCGCCCAGAGGGCCTGGCCGCCGGCGCCGACTGGCTGACCGCCGCCCAGCTGGCGGATCTGGAGCGCACTCTGAACCTGGCGAACGAGGGCAACAGTGAACTGACCTTCGCCTGGCTGCAGATCGCCCTGGCCCACCGCTATCAGCCTGCGGTCGCCACGGCGGAGAAATTCCTGACCAGCCAGGGCCGGCGCAAGTTCGTCCTGCCCCTGTTCCAGACCCTGTGGAACGAGGGCGACTGGGGCCGCCCCATCGCCCGCCGCATCTACGCCGAGGCCCGGCCGCTGTACCATCCCGTGACCAGCGGTTCGGTCGATCAACTGGTCGGCCGGCCGTAACGCAAAAGACCCTCTTCCGCTTGCGGGAGAGGTGGCCCGGCGTTCGCGAAGCGAACCAGGGTCGGAGAGGGGAGTCTGATTTCAGAAGAAAAACTCCCCCCATCGTCAGGCGTGTCGCTTCGCGCCACGACCTGACACTTCCTCCGCAAGCGGGGGAAGGTGGGCCTCGCCCCCCGCCCCTAAAGGTTGATCACGCTCGCGCCCGCTTCATCCGACAACCGCTCCGCCAGGACGGCGCGGTGGCACCCGGCGTGGTCGGCCTCGAAGCACAGCAGGGCCACGCGCTTCTCGCCCGCCAGCGCCTTCAGCCGCTCATATTCCATCTGGGCCTGAGGCTCGGCCAGATGGTCGGCGAAGATGGCGCGCATTTCGGCGACATGACCCTTGCGGGCCGCATCCCGACCCGCCTTGGGCGTGCCCAGGACGCGCAGGTGGAGATAGTCGATCCCCTCGGCCTTCAGGCTCTCGCCCAGAATCGTCTTGGAAAACCCGGCGCGGCGCGAGGCGGCGACGGCGCGGACATCGACCAGAAGATCGACCCCGGCCGCCTTCAGCCGGTCGATCACCTGGGCCTGGGTCGCGCCCTCGTAGCCGATTGTGAAGACTTTCATGGGTCGCAGATAGGGGCGGCGGCCACGATCGCCAGCTTGACAGTCCAACGCCGCGTTGCGGTGCGGCGCCCTATCGTTTATCCCGCCGACACGGATTTCGACTGGAGCTTTCCCCATGGCTGACCTCGCCCCCGGCGTCGTGACCCTCTTCGGAGGATCCGGCTTCATCGGATCGCAGGCGGTGCGCGCCCTGGCCCGTCGCGGCTGGCGCATCCGCGTGGCGGTACGCAACCCGGTTCTGGCCATCGAGGTCCAGCCCCTGGGCGATCCGGGCCAGATCCAGTTCATGCGCTGCGACGTGACCAATGCCGAGGATGTGGCGGCGGCGGTGCGCGGCTCGCACGCCGTGGTCAATCTGGTCGGCGTCCTGCACGACGGCGGCGGCAAGCGCGGCTTCAAGAGCGCCCATGTCGAGGCCGCCAGGAATATCGCCCAGGCGTCCAAGGCCGCCGGGGTGGAGCGCGTCGTCCAGATCTCGGCCATCGGCGCAGATGCGAACAGCCGCTCCGCCTATGCCCGCACCAAGGGCGAGGCCGAAAACGAGATCCGCGCCGTCTATCCCGACGCCGTCATCCTGCGTCCGTCGCTGGTGTTCGGCGCCAGCGACAGCTTCCTGAACCGGTTCGCCGCCATGGCGACCATGGCCCCCGCCCTGCCGCTGATCGGCGGCGGCAAGACGCAGTTCCAGCCGGTCTATGTCGGCGACGTGGCCGAGGCCGTCGCCCGCGCCGTGATCCGCGGCGACGCAGCCGGCCGCACCTTCGAACTGGGCGGACCGGACGTCTTCAGCTTCCGCGAAGTGCTGGAGCTGGTGTGCCGCGAGACCGGCCGCAATCGGCCGCTTCTGCCCATCCCCTTCCCCGTCGCCCGCCTGATGGGTTCGGTGTTCCAGACCGTCGCCCTTCTGGGCCTGACCCCGCCCCTGACCCGCGATCAGGTCGTCATGCTTCAGTCCGACAACATCGTCTCGCCGGACGCCGCCGGCCTGACCGACCTGGGCATGGTTCATCCGACCAGCATGGGCTCCATCGCCCCCTCCTATCTGTGGCGCTATCGCGACGGCGGCCAGTTCGCCGTCTCGCCCGCCCACTGACGCCCCCTTCGCCGGCCTGACGCCCGGCCGTGAAAACGGCCGGGCGATCTTCGCACGGCGGAACAAATAGTGCACAACCTTCGGATGCCCGCCACGCAAACCCAGTTCCGCCCCGCCCAGGACCCGACGCTGGACGACGCCCGGTCCCTGCTGTCGCGCGTCTGGGGCCATGGCGACTTCCGGGGCCTGCAAAGCCAGGTGGTGGCCGAGATCCTGGCCGGGCGCGACGCCCTGGCCGTGCTGCCGACCGGCGGCGGCAAGAGCGTCTGCTATCAGATCCCGGCCATCCTGCGCCCCGGCCTCGGGCTGGTGGTCTCGCCCCTGATCGCCCTGATGACCGACCAGGTCGAGGCCCTGAAGCAGCAGGGGGTCGCCGCCGCCCGCCTGGATTCCGGGGTGTCTCTGGACGAGCGGTCGGCGATCTGGGCCGCCGCCCGGTCCGGCGATCTGGACCTGCTGTACGTCTCGCCGGAAGGCCTGGCGGCCGGGGCCATGATGGATCGACTGGCCGAACTGCCACTGAGCCTGATCGCCATCGACGAAGCCCACTGCGTCTCGCAATGGGGGCACGATTTCCGGCCCGATTATCGCAACCTGGGTCTGCTGGCCGAGCGGTTCCCGAACGTCCCGCGCATCGCCGTCACCGCCACCGCCGACGCCCGCACCCGCGACGACATCCTGCGCTCGCTGCGGCTGGAACAGGCCAAGGTCTTCGTCGACAGCTTCGCCCGCCCCAACCTGCAGCTGTCGGCCGAGCGCAAGGAGAGCGCCTCGCGCGCCAAGACCGACGCCCGGGTCATCGAACTGGTGCGTGAGCGGCGCGGCAAGCCGGGCGTGGTCTATTGCGGCAGCCGCGACGGCTGCGACCGCGTGGCCCAGGCCCTGCGCGACGCCGGGACCAACGCCATCGCCTATCACGCGGGCATGGACAACAAGGAGCGGGACCGCCGGCTGGAGCGTTTCCTGGCCGAGGACGGGGCCGTCATGGTGGCCACCATCGCCTTCGGCATGGGGGTGGACAAGGCCGACGTCCGCTTCGTCATCCACGCCGATCCGCCGGGCAGTCTCGAGGCCTATTGGCAGGAGATCGGCCGGGGCGGCCGCGACGGCGAACCGGCCGAGGGCATCACCCTGTACGGCCCGTCCGACATCGCCTGGACCCTGCGCCGGCTGGACAGCCGCCCCATGGCCGAGGAGGTCAAACAGGTCCAGGTGCGCAAGGCCCGCCAGCTGTTCGCCATGCTGGACGGCGCCGTCTGCCGCGCCCAGGCCGTGCGCCGCTATTTCGGCGAGACCGACGCGGACCCGTGCGGCGTCTGCGACATCTGCGGCGACCCGCCGCTTCTCTATGACGCCACCGTCCCTGCGCAAAAGGCCCTGGCGGCGGTCCAGCGGCTGGGCGGCCGGTTCGGCCGGGGCCGGATCGTCGACCACCTGACCGGCCGGACCAAGGCGGTCCAGCCGTGGGAGCAGCAGCTGTCCACCTGGGGCATAGGCGCCGACATCTCGCCCAACGGCTGGCGCGACATCGTCGATCACCTGTTGTTCGAGGGCCTGCTGGTCGAGGATCCGAACGACGGCAAGCCCCTGGTCGGTCTGGGCGACGGCGAGGCGGTACGCGCCGTCTACAAGGCCGAACGCAAGATCGAGGTGCGCCGCGTGCCCGCCGGCTACGACGCCGGCACGCGCTCGGGCAATCCGCGCAATCGCCGCGACCGCACCGGCGAGGGCCGCAACGCCGCGCTGGAGACCATGGACGCCGACGTCCGCGCCCGGTTCGAGGCCCTGCGGGCCTGGCGCCGCGACCGCGCCTCGGAACAGCACGTCCCGCCCTATGTCATCTTCCAGGACAAGACCCTGCTGGAAATCGCCCACGCCGAGCCCGGCGACCTCGCCGCCCTCGCCGCCCTGCCCGGCGTCGGCCAGTCGAAGCTGGACCGCTACGGCAAGGGGGTGCTGGAGACGCTGGGCGGTCTCGACTGATCATCGCCCAGTCCCGGCGCGACCTGCACCGGGAAGGCGCAGGCAGACGGCGGTCCGTTGAACGACAGACCTGAGGTCGCCGTCAGCTCGCCCCGCAGCACCTCGCCGATCAGGGCCTTGATCTCCTCGACGGACGGCTGTTTCGAACCGGGGTCGAAATATTTGAAGGCCGAGCGGCCGTCGCACCGATACTCGTCCAGGAAATAGCTGGGGACCGTCCCGCCCATCATATCGGGCGAGGTCGTCAGCCAGAAGGCGCGAGGCGAGGCCTTGGGATCCGACGCATGCACGACGCCGACGATCAGCCCCGTCAGGCCGGGACGGATCACGCTTTCTCGCTCGAACAGATCGACGCTCGCCCCCGCCGCCTCGAACCGACCCAGGGCCTTCGTCCCCGGCTCAGCCGACAGGGCCTGAACGGACGCGGAGATCAACCGGTCACGCTCGGCGGCATAGGCCGTCCAATCCTCCAGCCGGGCCTGCGCGTCCATCATCGCGAAACTGGCGTAGGCGCCGATGGGCGCCGGCGCGGGTCGAGGGACCGGGGCCAGAAGGACCGTCGCCTTGTCGGCCTCGCCCGCATGGGTCGCCAGAACCGCCCGCATGACCCGCGCATGCCACGACGGCTCGCCCTCGCCACACAGGGCGATGATCCGATCCGCCGCCGCGGCCGCCTCATCCAGGGCGCCAGCCTCGAACCGCATACCCGCCGATGTCCACAAGGGTCCTGTCGCGCCGCAGTCGGAGACGCTGGCCGGATCGACCGCCGTCAGGTTCAGCATCAGGTCCTGTCGCGCCAGAATCGCCGACGGCACGAGATCGGCATAGGCGGCGGGGGAGCCGCACAGCTGACCGCCCAGGCCAGGCATGGCGGTCAGCAGGGTCAAGCCGCACAGGTCCATGCGGGCCGCGTCCGCGTCGCTGACGCCTGGATCCGTGATCTGCACATTGATCAGCGTGCCGGGATTGCCGTTTATGCCCGGTTGATAGATGGGCATGGTGCGGGTGTGGGGCGCACCGGCCGTCGCTCTGAGGGTTTCGACTGCGACCGGATCCTTGGCCACGCCGCGCAGGCCGTGCTTCTTGAGGAAGGACAGGGCGTATTGCGCCTGGCGATCACCTGTCGCGGCCCGCGTCTCCAGCGAGGGCACGGGTTCGGTGAAGGCCAGCTTCAACGGGGCGTTGGCGACCAGCGGATCGACCGTCGTGGCGCAGGCGGACAAGGCGGCCGCAACCATGGCCAGGCCGAAGAATTTGCGGATCATGACGACATTCCCCCGAATGATGCGTCATCATGCCAAGATCGCCACGACCCGTCCAGATTGTCAGAGAGACGTCAGCCCATGAACCGTTCCACCGCCGCCTGAAAGCGTGCGGGCTGGTCGATCATGACCTGGTGGTCGGCGCCCTCGATGCGGACGAATTGTGCGGGCCGGCGCAGGGTGGAGAAGCCGTAGCGGTACAGGCCCTCCAGCCGGTTGCGCGGGTTGTTCGTGTCCCGCGTCCAGCCATAGACCACCGTGACCGGAGCGGTGACGTCGCGCAGCCGTTGGCGCAGATCGACCGTCAGGGCTTCGTACAGGCCCTGGGCCAGCACCCGCCGGTCCCCGCCCTGCAGACCCAGGCCGTCGAACACCATGTCGCCCGCCAGGCCGAGGTCGCCGCCCAGGGCCGAAACCTGGCCCTTCAGCGCCTGGTCCCCGAACAGCATCAGGGCCTGATAGCCCAGCCGCGCCAGGGGCTCGACCTCGCGGGCGGTGACGCGGGAATCGACCAGGGCCGGAAAGAAGGGGGCGGAATCGACCACCATCACCCGGCCGATCCGGTCCCGCATGTCCGCCGCGACCCGCAGCGCGATCTGGCCGCCCAGCGAATGTCCGATCAAGGCAGGGCGCGAAAGCCGCTGTTCGCGGATGTAGCGTTCGATCTCCAGGGCGGCGGGCGCGGCCAAGGCGCCGCCGGCGTTGGCGCCGATGTCCGTCTGGCCGAAGCCCCGGATGGTGACCAGATGGACCCGATACCGGCCCTCCAGCTTGTCCGCCGTCGACCGCCACGCCGCCCCGGTCGAGCCCAGGCCCGGAATGAAGACGATATCCGGCCCCGCGCCGCGCGTCTCGACGATGATCCTGTCGGAACGGAAGGCGGGGGCCAGAGACGCCGATACTGTTGTCCGGGCGGCGGAGACGCCGGGCAGGACGAAAAGCAGGATCGCGAAAAGCGGAGCAAGAAGACGGCGCATGACCCGCACCTAACGCACGATCACGGCGATCGGTTGACGGCCGCGACCGTTAGTCATCGCCCCTTGAAGTCCGGCTTGCGCTTGTCGACGAAGGCGGACATGCCCTCCTTCTGGTCCTCGAAGGCGAAGAGAGAGTGGAACAGGCGGCGCTCGAACCGCACGCCCTCGGTCAGGGTCGTCTCAAGGGCGACATTGACCAGTTCCTTGTTCATCATCACCGCCAGCGGGCTCTGGGCCGCGATCTTGGCCGCGGCGACGCGGGCCTCGTCCAGCAGGGCGTCGGGGGCGACGACGCGGCTGACCAGGCCGGCGCGCTCGGCCTCGGCGGCGTCCATCATGCGGGCGGTCAGGATCATGTCCATGGCCTTGGACTTGCCGACCAGACGGGTCAGCCGCTGCGAGCCGCCGATGCCGGGCGCGACGCCCAGATTGATCTCGGGCTGGCCGAACTTCGCCGTCTCGGACGCGATGATGAAATCGCACAACATCGCCAGTTCGCAGCCGCCGCCCAGGGCGTAGCCCGACACGGCCGCGATGATCGGCTTGCGGAACCGCATGATCCGGTCATGGCCCAGGGCGAAGAAATTGCCCTTGAACATGTCGGCGTAGGACTGGTCCGCCATCTCCTTGATGTCGGCGCCGGCGGCGAAGGCCTTGGCCGAGCCGGTCAGGATCAGGCAGCGCACGCTGTCGTCGGTCTCGACCACATCGAGGAAGGCGGCCAGTTCGCCGAACAGGGTCGAGTTCAGAGCGTTCAGCGCCTCCGGCCGGTTCAGGGTCACGACGGCGTAGCCGTCGGCGCAGCGTTCGATCAGCAGGGTGGAATAGGCGTCGGCCATGGGCGGTCTCCTTTGAGCGCGGTCATACAGGGACGAAGGCGGGCTTGCTACCGGCGCGGCGTCAAGGCCAGCGTCAGGCCGGCGCGCACCAGTTCGGCGACGACCGCCATGCCGAGCAGCAGATTGGCGGCGATCACCTGGCCGCGCGCGCCCGACAGATCCAGCGTCCAGCCGAAGACGGATGAAAGCGCCAGGACCAGGGCCGAGAGCAGGATCAAGCCGACCAGCAGCATCAGGGCGACATGCCCCGCCTTCAGCGCCGCCTGGAGCGTCGGCCCGTCGTCCAGCGCACGGGTGCGCCGTCGAAGCAGACGGGCGATCAGCCCGGTGGCGGCCCCTTCTGCGACGACGGCGACGATCAGGGCGGCGAGAAACCACCAGATCAGTCCCCCGAGATCGCCGGAGCGCAAACCTTGAGCGAAATGAAGGAAATAGGCGCCCCAGACCAGGACGCCGACCACCAGACTGATCCACAGATGAATTTTGCGCATGGTGCGGACCTCTCCGGGATTACGTCTTCTGGCAGGACGGGCAGTAGAAGGTCGAGCGACCGCCCTGGACGATGCGCGCCACGACGCCGGAGCAGCCTTCGCCCCGACAGGCTTGACCCTCGCGGCCATAGACGTCGAACCGGTGCTGGAAATAGCCCTGGCCGCCCTCGGCGTTGGCGAAGTCCTTCAGGGTCGATCCGCCGGCGGCGATGGCGTCGTTCAGCACGTCGCGGACGACGGCGGCCAGCCGCTCCAGCCGCGCCTTCGACACAGATCCGGCCGCGACCAGGGGCGAGATGCGGGCGCGGTAAAGCGCCTCGCAGACATAGATGTTGCCCAGTCCGGCGACGATCCGCTGGTCCAGCAGCGAGACCTTGATGTTCTGTGTCTTGCCGACGAAGGCCTCGACCAGGTGCGCGCCGGAAAAGCCATTGCCCAGGGGTTCGGGGCCCAGGCCGGCGAACCACGGGTGGACCTCGACCTGGTCGGTCGGGATCAGGCCCATGAAGCCGAACCGGCGGGCGTCGGCGTAACCGATCCGGGTCGAGGCGCCGTCGCGGACGGCGCAGCCGCTGAAATGCTCGTGCTTGCCGGCGATGGGCGCCGCCTCCTCGAACTCGCCCAGCTGGGTTCCGTCCAGGGTGAACCGGCCGGTCATGCCCAGATGGGTGATCCAGGTCTCGCCGCTAGACAAAGGCATCAACAGATATTTGGCCCGTCGGTCGATCCGTTGGACCGTCGCCCCCTCCAGCCGCTCGACGAACCGGTCGGGAAAGGGAAAACGCAGATCGGGCCGGTTGATCCTGACCCGGGACAGGCGCGCGCCCGCCAGTACGGGCGTCAGGCCGCGTCGGACGGTTTCGACCTCGGGGAGTTCTGGCATGGGTCGGTCCTAGCCCCTCGGTGATCGTGGGCCAAGCGGATCGTCCGCCCCCGCTGCGATCTTCAGAAAACCTTGTTCGAACCGACGTTCAGCCGACACCCTGGTCTGTCATCCGTTTTAGGCGCACTCCGGGGGGAACGTGTCTCAATCGATCACCATCCGCCGGCCCGGCGTCCGCGTCTCGAACCTGATTCGTTCGGTCGGTCTGACGCGCGACGACGCCGCGATCCTGGCGGCGGCGGCCGTTTTGGCGGTCAGCGTCTATTTCCTGGCCTTTCCCGGCGTTGATATTGCGGTCAGCCGTCTATTCTACCGGCCTGAAGCCGGCTTCTTCCTGGCCGACAATCCCCTGCTGAAGGCGTTGCGCAAAAGCTCCTCCCTCGTGCTGGCCCTTATGCTTCTGGGCGTGATCGGCCGACTGGCGTGGCGCGCCCTGCGTCGCCGGCCTCTCGGCGCCGCCGCGCGCCGCGCGATCTTCGTCCTGGCCGCCCTCGCGGTCGGGCCGGGCCTGGTCGTCAATCTGGTGCTGAAGGGGCTGTGGGGCCGCGCCCGTCCGGTTCAGATCGACCAGTTCGGCGGCGACGCGGCCTTCACCCCCGTCTGGATGGTCAGCGACGCCTGCCAGTCCAACTGCTCCTTCGTTTCGGGCGAGGGCTCCAGCGCGGCCTGGATGGTCGGGGTCCTGCTGGTAGTGACGCCGGCGAAATGGCGGCCGGTCGTCCTGCCCCTCGGCGTCGTCTACGCCTTCGCCCTGTCGATGAACCGGCTGGCCTTCGGGGGCCATTTCCTGTCGGACATCCTGCTGTCCTGGGCCCTGACCGCCCTGGTCATGACGGGGGTCTATCGGGTGACGGTGGCCTCGCCCGGCCTGGTTCGTCGGGCGCGGCGGCGGTTCCGCGGGCTTCAGCCCCTTCCCGCCTGAGCGTTGTCTGGGCGTGACCGGTTGCCGCAGGCGGCGTTATGGGCTTACGTCCGCGTCGAACGTGGGAACCGATCTCGATGACTGACGCCGCCGCTGCGCCCCAAAGCCCTGCCCAAAAGGGCCGGCTTGAACTGACCCTTCGCGCCCTTGTGCTGGGCTGCCTGCTGGCGGTGATCTTCACCGCCGCCAACACCTATCTGGGCCTGCTGGTCGGCCTGACCTTCGCCTCTGCCATTCCGGCGGCGGTCATATCGATGGCGGTGCTGCGCGCCTTCCGCACCTCGACCATCTGGGAGAACATGACCGTCCAGACCGTGGCCTCGGTCGGCGGGGCCATGAGTTCGATCATCTTCGTCCTGCCGGGCCTGGTGATGATCGGCTGGTGGCTGGAGTTTCCCTTCTGGCAGTCGGTGGCCATCTGCATCCTGGGCGGCGTGCTGGGGGTGACCTTCTCCATCCCGCTGCGCCGCGCCCTGGTGACCAACGGCGGCCTGCCCTACCCCGAGGGCGTCGCCGCCGCCGAGGTGCTGAAGGTCGGCTCGCGCGGAGCCGAACAGATCGAGAGCGCGGTGCGCGAGAACAAGTCCGGTCTGTGGATCGTCGTCGCCGGCGCTGTCGTCTCGGCCGGCTACGCCCTGCTGGTCGCGGGTCGCGTCTTCGCCGGCGAGGCGGCGAAATTCTTCAAGCTGCCGACCGCCCTGGGCGGCGGCGCCACCGGCATGGGTTTCGGCATGCAGTTCGCGCTTCTGGGCGCCGGCCACCTGATCGGCCTGACCGTGGGTCTGGCCCAACTTTTCGGTCTGATCCTGGCCTGGGCCATCGCCGTGCCGATCCTGACCAGCCCCGACACCGTGGCCTGGCTGACGGCGCACGGCATCCCCTCCATCGCCTCCACCCTGCCCGCCGGCGCGCCGGCCGAGGAGCTGGCGGCGACCGTCTGGAGCCGCGAGGTCCGCTTCATGGGCGCCGGCGTCATCGGCGTCGCCGCCATCTGGACCCTGGTCAAACTGGCCGGACCGCTGATCGGCGGCCTGACCTCGGCCCTGGCCGCCAACGCCAAACGCGCCCACGGCGAGGTGCTGGAACGGACCGAACAGGACCTGCCCATCAAGCTGGTCGGCGCGATTTCGGTCGCCTGCCTGGTCGGCATCGCCGGCCTGCTGGCCTGGTTCGCCCAGAGCGCCCCGGCCCTGGCGGGATCGACCCCGCTGCTGGTCATCGGCGGCCTGGTCTATGTCGTCCTGATCGGTTTCGCCGTCGCGGCCATCTGCGGCTATATGGCTGGCCTGATCGGCTCGTCGAACAGCCCGGTCTCGGGCGTCGGCATCCTCGCGGTCGTGATCGCCTCGCTGCTGATGCTGGGCGTCATGGCCATCGCGGGCGTGCCGGCCGATCCGTCCATCATCGCCTTCGCCCTGATCGTCACGGCCGTGGTCTTCGCCGTCGCCGTCATCGCCAATGACAATCTTCAGGACCTGAAGACCGGCCAACTGGTCGAGGCCACGCCCTGGCGCCAGCAGGTCGCCCTGATCGTCGGCGTCGGCGCCGGCGCCATCGTCATTCCCCTGATCCTGAACCTGCTGAACCAGGCCTTCGGCTTCGAGGGCGGCCCGCCCGCCATCGTCGAGGGCGCCAAGACCCTGGCGGCGCCTCAAGCGACGTTGATCTCGGCCCTGGCGCGCGGCGTCATCGGCGGCGATCTGCGCTGGGACCTGATCGGCCTGGGCGCGGTGATCGGCGTGATCATCATCGTGCTGGACGCCGTCGTGTCCAGGGCTACCAAGGGCAGGGTCAAACTGCCGCCGCTCGCCGTCGGCATCGGCTTCTATCTGCCCGCCGCCGTCACGACCATGCTGGTCATCGGCGCCGTCTGCGGCTGGATCTACGACAAGGCCGTGTCCAGCACCCGTTACGCCGACGTGGCGCGCCGCATGGGGGTGCTGCTGGCCTCGGGCCTGATCGTGGGCGAGAGCCTGTTCGGCGTCTTCACCGCCGGGGTGATCGTGGCCACCCGCGACGACGCCCCCTTCGCCATGTTGCCGGACGGTTCGACCTGGCCGGCCATGCTGGCGGGGATCATCGGTTTCGCCGTCGCGGTGTTCGGCCTCTACGCCTGGACCCGCAGCCGCGCCCAGGCGGTGTGACTCTGACATTCTCCCTCCCCCTGCGGGGGAGGGGGGCGGAGGCGTAGCCGGAGCCGGGTGGGAAGGGCCGGGCGACACATCACAGACCTGACCTGATTCAGATCGGTGCGTCCGTGCCTGGCCGCCCCCACCCCGTCGCTGCGCGACGCCCCTCCCCCGCAGGGGGAGGGAGAACCGCTAGGCCGTCCGCGTCGCCACCATCATATAGTTGATGCCCGCGTCGTCGCTCTGGCTCCAGCGGTCGGTCAGCGGGTCGTAGTTCAGGCCGTAAGGTCCCTCGACCGTCACAGCCTCCTGCGCCAGCATCGTCCGTATCTCGTCGGGCTTCAGGAACTGGCGCCAGTCGTGCGTCCCGGCCGGCACCCAGCGCAGGATGTATTCCGCCGCCACCTTGCCCAGGGCCAGCGACTTCAGCGTGCGGTTCAGGGTGGCGACCATCATCACCCCGCCCGGCCGCACCAGGCGCGAACAGGCGCGCACGAAGGCTTCCGGATCGGCGACATGTTCGATCACCTCCATGGTCAGGACCACGTCGAACGGCCCCGCCCCCTCGGCCTCGATCTGTTCGACCGTGGCGGCGCGATAGGCGATGTCCAACCCGACCATCCCGGCGTGGGCGCGGGCCGTGCCGATATTCTCGGACGAGGCGTCGATGGCGGTGACGGAAAAACCCATCCGACGCATCGGCTCGGCGATCAGCCCGCCGCCGCAGCCGACGTCCAGAAGCGTCAGCCCCTCGAAGGGGCGACGCGCCTTGGGATCGCGGCCCAGCCGGGCGCACAGCTGTTCGCGGATCAGGGCCAGCCGGGCCGGATTGAACCGGTGCAACGGCGCGAACGGCCCGTGCGCATCCCACCACTCGGCCGCCTGGGCCGAAAACCGGGCGACGTCGGCCGGGTCGATCGATGCGCCAAATGCGCCCTCGGACGAATTTTGCGGAAAACCATGCCCTTCGCGGGGTAGGCGAGACGGTGCGGCGTCGCTAGAAGCGGTCATGGCGCGAGGGATGAACCTTCGCGCCCTTTCACGCAAGCAGGGGGCGAAACGCCACGATGACGCGGCCCGATTCTTCACGATCCGACACCACGCGACTGGTGATGAAGTTCGGCGGCACCTCGATGGGCGACCTCGAACGGATTCGGCGCGCGGCGCGAATCGTCGCCGCCGAGGCCGCGTCCGGCAAGAAGGTCGCCGTCGTCGTCTCCGCCATGGCCGGCAAGACCAACGAGCTGGTCGCCTGGACCGACGGCGCCGGCCCGGCCGCGGCGGGCCTGCCGCTCAGCGACGACGAATATGACGTGGTGGTCGCCTCGGGCGAACAGGTGACGGCCGGACTTCTGGCCCTGACCCTGCGCAACATGGGGCTGAACGCCCGGTCGTGGATGGGCTGGCAGGTGCCGATCATCACCGACGACGCCCACGCCCGCGCCCGCATCATCGACATCCCCGGCGAGAAACTGGGCGCCGCCCTCGACGCGGGCGAGATCGCCATCGTCCCCGGCTTCCAGGGCGTCACCCCCGACGGCAAGATCACCACCCTGGGCCGGGGCGGTTCCGACACCTCGGCCGTGGCCGTTGCGGCGGCCCTGTCCTGCCCCTGCGACATCTATACCGACGTGGACGGGGTCTATACGACCGACCCGCGCATCGAGAGCCGCGCCCGGCGCCTGGCCAAGGTCTCCTATGAGGAGATGCTGGAAATGGCCTCATTGGGGGCCAAGGTGCTCCAGACCCGCTCGGTCGAACTCGCCATGGCCAAACAGGTGCCAGTGCGCGTCCTGTCCAGCTTCATCGAACCGGACGCGTCCGGCCAAATGCCCGACAAGGGCGGAACCCTGATCTGCGACGAGGAGGAGATCTTGGAAAAGCGCATCGTGTCCGGTGTGACCATGAGCCGTGACGAGGCCCGCATCACCCTGCTGGGCCTGTCCGACCGCGTGGACGCCCCCGCCGACGTCTTCACCCGCCTGGCCGAGGCCAACGTCAATGTGGACATGATCGTCCAGAGCCAGTCGCGCACCGCCGGGGCGGTCAACCTGACCTTCACGACCGGCCGTCGCGACGCCGTCCGCGCCGCCGACCTGATGAAGGCCGCCCAGTCCGAGATCGGCATCGAGGAAATCCGCGTCGACGAGGATGTCGCCAAGGTGTCCGTCGTCGGGGTCGGCATGCGCAGCCACGCCGGTGTGGCCCAGACCATGTTCAAGGCCCTGGCCGACAAGGGCGTCAAGTTCCAGGCCATCTCGACCTCAGAAATCAAGATCAGCGTCCTGATCGACGCGGCGTACGCCGAACTGGCCGTGCGCGCATTGCATTCGGCTTACGGGCTGGACGCGATATAGGATGATTTGAACAGGCGCCTCGGCGCCGGAGCGCGGGAGCCATGATGCCGGCAGGCGGCGCGATGACCAGAGGACCTCGGATCCTCCTGCGCCAGATCCGCGAGGCTCTGGGCGGGGCCGGCGCGGGCGCGACCCCGGCGCAGGACCGCCTGAACATGGTGGTGCGGATCATCGCCCGGTCCATGGTCGCCGAGGTCTGCTCCATCTATCTGCGCCGCGCCTCGGGCGAGCTGGAGCTGTTCGCCACCGAGGGCCTGAACCCCGACGCCGTCCACAACACCCGCCTGCGTCCCGGCGAGGGTCTGGTCGGCGAGGTGGCCCGGATGGCCCAGCCGATCAGCCTGTCGGACGCGCCGTCGCATCCGTCCTTCTCCTACCGGCCGGAAACGGGCGAAGACCCCTATCACGCCTTCCTCGGCGCCCCCCTGCTGCGTGGCGGCCGGGCCATCGGCGTCCTGGTCGTCCAGAACCGCACCGAGCGGCGCTATGACGAGGAGGAGGTCGAGGACATCCAGACCATCGCCATGGTCCTGTCCGAGACGGTGTCCTCCGGCGAACTGCTGGAACAGGACGAACTGCGCGACGTCGAACTGGCGCCCCACCGGCCCGAACGGCTGAAGGGCCAGAAGTTCGGCGACGGCCTGGCGGTCGGCCGGGTCGTCCTGCACGAAGCGCCCCTGCCGCCCGAGAAACTGCTGTCCGAAGACCCGGCGATGGAGGAGGCCCGGCTGAAGCTGGCCCTGGCCTCGCTGAAAACCGGCCTGGACGCCATGCTGGACAAGGGCCAGGGCCTGGCCGGACCCTCGTTCGAGGTGCTGGAGACCTATCGGATGTTCGCCGACGACCGGGGCTGGAACCGGTCGCTGGAAGAGGCCGTGCGCAACGGCCTGACCGCCGAGGCGGCGGTGGACCGGGTCCGGAACGAGCACCGCGCCCGCTTCGCCCAGGCGCGCGACCCCTATATCCGCGAACGGCTGCACGATTTCGAGGACCTGGCCAACCGGCTGCTGCGGGTGTTGGCGGGCGACAAGCCGGGTGAGCGCGAACTGCCGGACGACGCCATTCTCGTGGCGCGCAACCTGGGTCCGGCGGACCTGCTGGAATATCCGCGCGACAAGCTGAAGGGCCTGTTGCTGGAAGAAGGCTCGGCCGCCAGCCACGCCGCCATCGTCGCCCGCGCGCTGCAGATCCCGTGCGTCGGCCGCCTGATGGGCCTGCGCGACCGGCTGTCGGAAGGCGACGTCGTCATCGCCGATGGCGAGACCGGCGAGGCCTATCTGCGGCCCCGCCCCGATATGATTGAGGCGGTCCAGTCGCGTATGGCCGTGCGCGACCAGCGCCAGGCCCAGTTCGCCCAATTGCGCGACACCCCCGCCGTGACCCTGGACGGCCAGCGCATCACCCTGCTGACCAACGCCGGCCTGGCGGTGGACCTGGAGAATCTGAACGAGACGGGGGCGGAGGGCATCGGCCTGTTCCGCACCGAATTCCAGTTCATGGTCTCGGACGAGCTGCCCCGGCTGAACGCCCAGACGGCCCTGTACAAGCTGGTGCTGGACGCCGCCGGCGACCGGCCCGTCACCTTCCGCACCCTGGACATCGGCGGCGACAAGGTCCTGCCCTATCTGGAGGCCGAGCGGGAGGAGAACCCCGCCCTGGGCCGGCGCGCCATCCGCCTGGGCCTGGACCGGCCGTCTTTGTTACGGATGCAACTTCGGGCCCTGCTGACGGCGGCGGCGGGTCGCGAGCTGCGCGTCATGTTCCCGATGATCGCCACGGTGGACGAGTTCCGCGCCGCGCGCGAACTGGTCGACGTCGAATGCGCCTGGGCCAAGCGGCGCGGCCGCGCCCTGCCCGCCCTGCTGCGCGTCGGGGCCATGGTCGAATGCCCGTCGCTGCTGTGGCACCTCGACGCGCTTCTGCCCCTGACCGACTTCGTCTCGATCGGGACCAACGACCTGTTCCAGTACATGTACGCCGCCGACCGGACCAATCCCCTGGTCTCGGACCGCTACGATCCCCTGTCGCCCCCGACCCTGCGCGCCCTGCAGACGATCCAGAAGGCCTGCGCCGACACCGGCACCCCGGTCTCGATCTGCGGCGAACTGGCGGGCCGGCCGCTGGAGGCCTTCGCCCTGATCACCCTGGGCTTCACCCGCCTGTCGGCCCCGGCCGGCGGCGTCGGCCCGGTCAAGCGGATGATCCTGTCCGCGGACCTGACGGCGGCGCGCCGGGGCCTGAACAATCTGCTGAATCTCTCGACCGGCTCGGTGCGCAACGAGATCGAATCCCTGGCGCGGAAGTTGAACATCGCCGTCTGAGAGTCTTCGCGCGCGTTCCGTTTTGGGAATCGCCGTTGATGGGGCGGGCATTATGGTTTATCCACAGGACGCATCAGGACTGCCTCCGGGGGGAGGCGAGTCCAGTCACGAAGACATGCTACCGGACGGGTCCGTTTCGAGTACGGAGCGGCTTCAAGCCGTTCCGAGTGTGGGGTCAGGCGTCATGGCGCTGGATGCGGGGCAAGCCCCCGACGAGTTCAAGGCTCATCCTGATTGGAAGGACATTGCGCCCTCCATCGCAGAGTCCGTGACTCTGGGCGACGGCCTGCGCCGGGCGCGCGAGTCGTCCGGCAAGTCCCTGGCGGATCTGTCCGCCGAAACCAAGGTCCATTCGCGGTTCCTGACCGCTCTGGAGCAGAACGACTGGTCCTCCCTGCCCTCTCGGGTTTTCGCCATCGGCTATGTGCGTGGCTATGCGGCCGCCCTGGGCCTCGACGAGCAATTGGCCGTCGAACGGTTCAAGCGCGACAGCCCCGACACCTCGGCTCCGTTGAAAGCGCCCATCGGCATCGCCTTTGAGGATGTGAAACGCTATTCGCCGCGCATCATCGCGGTCGTCGCCGTGGCCGCCCTCGCCATCGTCGGATGGAATGTCTTCCAGCGCATCAATCTGATGAAGGCGCCCCGCGCCTCCGACATCGCCGCCGTGCCCGAGAGCTGGACCCTGGGAGACGTGCCCGGTCAGAACGGTCTGATCGACCTCAGCGCGCCCCGCGCCGCACCGCTGGACCAGACCACGCCGGCCCTCTACATCACGCCCGGCCTGGAGGCCCAGCTGACCGGGATCGATCCCAATGATCCTGCGGTGCTGGCGGCGACGGCGGCGGCCAACAACGCCCCCGTGCAAAAGGCCTTCAACCCACGCGGCGCCGTCTATGGCGCCCCCGCCACCGCCTCCCAGGTGGTGATCCAGGCCAAGAAGGCCGGCGCCCTGGTCGTTCGGCTGGGGGACGGTCAGGCCCTGTTCGCCCGCCAGATGGCCGCCGGCGAGGCCTGGCGCGCGCCGATGGGCGTCAGCGCCACCATCGATGTATCGGATCCGGCGGCCTTTGACGTCTATCTGAACGGCGAACACGGCGGCATCCTGCCGGCTGTCCTGACGCCCCTGGCCCAGTTGAACAGCCGCGCAGAACAGGCCGCCCGCCAGGTGGCGGAGGACCAGGCCCGCCGCGTGGCGCAGGCTCAGGCCGTGCGGGCGGCCCAACAAGCCGCTCAACCCGCCCCTCCCCCCGTCGCGGCGACAAACTGATCGTCGCCCCCGTGGCCCTGACGCCGTCTTCGGCCTATATGAGCCCGTGATGAGCGACCACACCCACGTCCGACCCTGGCGCCATATCGAGCGCCGCAAGAGCCGCCAGATCCGCGTGGGCTCCGTCCTCGTGGGCGGCGACGCCCCGATCAGCGTGCAGTCGATGACCAATACGCCGACGTCCGACGCGGCGGCGACGATCGACCAGATCCGTCAGCTGGAAGAGGCCGGCGCCGACATCGTCCGCGTCTCCTGCCCCGACGTGGAATCGACCGAGGCCTTCAAGACCATCGCCCGCGAGGCCAAGGTCCCCTTGGTCGCCGACATTCATTTCCACTACAAGCGCGGCATCGAGGCGGCCCAGGCGGGCGCCGCCTGCCTGCGGATCAATCCGGGCAATATCGGCAGTCCCGACCGCGTCCGCGACGTGATCCAGGCCGCCAAGGACCACGGCTGTTCGATGCGGATCGGCGTCAACGCCGGCTCGCTGGAAAAGGAGCTGCTGGAGAAGTACGGCGAGCCCTGCCCCGACGCCATGGTCGAGAGCGCCCTGAACCACGCCCGCATCCTGCAGGACCACGACTTCCACGAGTTCAAGATCTCGGTGAAGGCGTCCGACCCCTTCCTGACCGTCGCCGCCTATCAGCAGTTGGCCGATGCCATCGACTGCCCTCTGCACCTGGGCGTGACCGAGGCGGGGCCGCTGCGCACCGGCACGATCAAATCGGCCATCGGCATGGGCTCGATGCTGTGGGCCGGCATCGGCGACACCATCCGCGTGTCGCTGGCCGCCGATCCGGTCGAGGAGATCAAGGTCGGCTTCGACATCCTGAAGTCGCTGGGCCTGCGCCATCGGGGCGTCAACATCATCGCCTGTCCATCGTGCGCGCGTCAGGGCTTCAACGTCATCGAGACCGTGACCCTGCTGGAAGAGAAGCTGGCCCACATCTCGACGCCGATGAGCCTGTCGGTCATCGGCTGCGTCGTGAACGGCCCGGGCGAGGCCCTCTATACCGACATCGGCTTCACCGGCGGCGGCAAGGGCGCCGGCATGATCTATCTGAACGGCAAGATCGCCCACAAACAGGCCAACGACGGCATGATCGACCACATCGTCGACCTGGTCGAACAGAAGGCCGCTGAGCTAGACGCCGCACGGGCGGCGGAGCTTCAGGCGGCGGAATAGGCTCCGCGTCCGCGAGTTGTGTCAGTTTTGATAAATTGCACGCGTATCGATTGACGACCCACCCCCCAGATGCAACCTATGCCGTAAGTTCGCCTGGGGAGGGTGAACGGTAATCCATTGAGGGGCTTCATGATATTCCGTAATCCCGCGCGCTTCGGCGTGCGTGCGCTCGTGCTTGCCGGCGTGGCGTTGTCTCTGCCTGCCTGCGCCACCGTAACGCGTGGTTCGAGCCAGCAGTTTTCCGTCCAGAGCACGCCGCCTGGCGCGCAGGTCAGCACATCGAACGGCTTTGAATGCCAGGCGACGCCCTGCACCTTCCGCATGCCGCGCAAGGACGCTTTCCGCATCACCGTGTCCAAGGACGGCTACGTCGCCCAGACCCATGACATCACCAGCAGCGTCTCCGGCGCGGGCGGTACGGCCATGGCCGGCAACATCCTGATCGGCGGCATCATCGGCGGGGCGATCGACGCCACCTCCGGCGCCATGAACGATCTGAAGCCCAATCCGCTGATCGTGACCCTTCGCACCCCGGCCGAAGAAGCGGCCGCAGCCCAGGCCCCCGTCGCGACGCCGCCCGCCGCAGCTGCAGCCGCAGCCGGAGGCGAATAATGATCCGTCGTCTCGCCGCCGCCGCCGCTCTGGGCGCCCTGATGGGCGTCGCGGCCTGCGCCAGCCCGTCCAACCCCGCCCTGATGACCTTGCCGGCGACATCGGGCCTCACAGCGGCGCCCGGTGATCTCGGCTATCGGTCGGTGACGACGGTGACGGTTTCCGGCGGCCAGAACACCAATCCGATGTGGACCTCCGAGGTTTCGAATGCGGACTTCAAGACCGCACTGGAAGGCTCGTTGACGGCCGCCGGCTATATGGGGACCGAAGGTCAGCCCATGACAGTCTCCGCATCCTTGATCGACCTGAAACAGCCGATGGCCGGCTTTGACATGTCTGTGACCAGCCAGGTTCGCTATACCGTGATGCGAGCCGACCGTTCCGTCTTCGACGAAACGGTGGCGGCGACCGGCACAGCGACCATGGGTCAGGCCTTCATGGGCGTGGAACGTCTGCGGATGGCCAACGAAGCCTCGATCCGCGAAAACATCAAGGAATTCCTGACCCGCTTCCGCGCCCGCGCGCGCTGATCGGATCAAGGAAGACCACGGCGACGGTGGGCCCCGACCCGCCGTCGCCTTTCGTCTCAAATCACCCCGAACAGCCGCAGGGCCTGATAGCCGGCGGACAGCAACACAACGGCCCCGACGCCATAGGTCAGGATCCGACGGGGCGCGATCCGCGCGATCACCCCGGCGAAGGGCGCGGCGATCAGGCCGCCCAGGATCAGGCCCAGGATCGAGGCGGCGTGGGTGGCGACGCCCTCGGCCTCTTCCCAGTGTCCGGTCAGCAGGGCGGCCAGGAAGGTCGCCGAAATGGCCGAGGTGACGAAGAACTCGGCCGTATTGGTGGTGCCGATCGCGGCGCGCGGGTCGCCGCCCGATCCCACCAGGGTCGTGGTGACCGTCGGTCCCCAGCCCCCGCCGCCGATGGCGTCGAAGAACCCGCCGACGACGCCCAGCGGCCCCGCGAACCTGACCGGGAAGATCCGCGCGCGAGTCTGGCGGGTCGCGCGCCAGATGATCACGCCGCCCATGATCGCCAGGTAGGCGGTGATCCAGGGCTTGACCAGGTCGCCGTCGATGCTGGTCAGGACGAAGGCTCCCAGGCAGCCGCCCACCACCCCGCCCATGGCCAGGGGCACGAACAGTTTCCAGTTCACATTCTTGTTGACCGTGTGAGATCCGGCCGACGCCGCCGTGGTGAAGACCTCTGCGGCATGGACGCTGGCCGAGGCTGTCGCAGGGGGCACGCCGAACGACAGGAGGACCGTCGAGGAGATAACGCCGTAGGCCATGCCCAGGGCCCCATCGACCGACTGGGCCAGGAAACCGACGAGGAGAAAGACGAGGAAATCTTGCATGGCCGCCCCTGAAAATCCGTTCGACGGTGCGTGTTATTTTCCTATCGGGTCAATAGGAGAAGAATTGGAGGCGGCTTGCAGAAGGCTTCGCGCCTCGAACACGGCGGCGACGGCGTCGCGCCCTTCCTGCAGGACCGGCTGCAACGGGCAGGTCTCGACGTCCGGACAGGTCTCGCAAGGCCCATGGGCGGTGCGCGACGCGCAGGGCGCCAGGGCCAGGGGGCCTTCCAGCGCCCGGATCACATCGGCGAAACTGACAGCCTCGGCCGGCGCCGCCAGGGCGTAGCCTCCGGTCCGGCCGCGCTTGGACACCAGCAGGCCTTGGCGCCGCAAGTCCAGCAATATGGCTTCGAGAAACTTGCGCGGCGCCGCGGCCGCCTCGGCGATCTCGCCGATGGTCGCCGGGCCGCCGCCGGGCAGACCGGCCAGATAGATCATGGCGCGCAGGGCGTAGCGGGACCGGTTCGACAACATGGTCCGTGATCGCGCGGCCGCGCGCCGGACGCAAGACGCTGTTCGCCCTTCGGCCCGACCTCACCCCGGACGGCCCAGCCGGCCCACCGCCGCCAGGATCTGCGGACCGGTATAGGGTTTCAGCACCAGGGCCTCGGCCAGGGGGGCGTAGCGGTCGGCGGCGTCAGCGTCGCCGGAAATGAAGATGACCCGGACGTCCCAGCGCCGCGTCAGAACCTCGGCCAATTCGCCCCCGGTCGTGGCGCCGGACAGATTGATGTCCAGCAGGGCGCCGTCGATGGCGTGAAGGGCCGCCGCAGCCTCGGCCGCCGCCGCGCTGTGGAACGGGCCCACCACCCTGTGCCCGGCCTCGGTCAACAGCTCCGTCAGGTCGGCGGCCACCTCGGCGTCATCCTCGACCACCAGCAGGGTCAGGGGCTCCAGATCGCCCCCCACGACGGCGATCTCGGCCGGCCGGGGCGCGGCCCCTTCAGCGGAACCGGATGTCTGGGCCACGATGACCCGACGCAGATCGCGCCAGACCTCGACCGCCGGCCGGTCGCTATCCAGGCCATAGAGGCCCGCCATGGTCTTCAGGTCGCGCGCATCGTCCGGCGACAGACGGCCGCCCGCCGCGGTGAGACGCGCGTCATACAGGCGGCACAGCCGTTCCACGCTGTCGGCGCCGTCCGGAGTCGCGTCGGCGGCCTGGGCGACAGGCTTCGACGGCGGCGGGCGATCGAACATGACGTCCTCCTCACGGCTGATCGGCCGTCAGCTAGTCGTTTGGAACCCTCGGCGTAAGCGCCTCTGACGCCATCGTTATCCAAAATCACAATCCCGGCGCCGACCGGGGTCCCCGCCGACAATCGACATCGCGCCCCTCGGCGCGCTAAGGACGGCCCTCCCTTTCTCCAGGATTGCCCCCTTGCGTCTGCCCCAGGCCCGTCTCGATCAGGTGCTCGACCGTTTCCACGAGGTGGAGGCCCGCATGGGTGCGGCGACGGACGGCGTCGAGATCGTCCGCCTGTCCAAGGAGCACGCCGAGCTCAAGCCCGTCGCCGACGCGGTCCAGGGTCTGGCCCGACTCCGCGCCGAGATGGCCGATCTGGAGGTCATGGCCGCCGATCCCGAAATGGCCGCCATGGCCCAGGACGAGCTGCGCGACCTGACCGAGCGCCTGCCGCAGATGGAGCGCGACGTCGCTCTGCTGCTGGCCCCGCGCGACGCCGACGAGAACGCCTCGGCCGTGCTGGAAGTCCGCGCCGGCACCGGCGGCGACGAGGCGGCCCTGTTCGCCGGCGACCTTTTCCGCATGTATTCGCGCTACGCCGCCACGCGCGGCTGGCGGATCGAGCTGGATTCAGCGACCGAAGGGGACGCCGGCGGCTACAAGGAGATCATCGCCACCGTCACCGGCGACGGCGTCTTCGGCCGGCTGAAGTTCGAGAGCGGCGTCCACCGCGTCCAGCGCGTGCCGACCACCGAGGCCGGGGGCCGCATCCACACCTCGGCCGCCACCGTCGCCGTCCTGCCCGAGGTCGAGGACGTCGAGATCGAAATCCTGGAAAAGGACATCCGCATCGACACCTTCCGCGCCTCCGGCTCGGGCGGCCAGCACGTCAACAAGACCGACTCGGCCGTGCGGATCACCCACCTTCCGACCGGAATCGTGGCCACCAGCTCCGAGAAATCGCAGCACGTGAACCGCGACAAGGCGATGAAGAACCTGCGGGTCCGCCTGTACGACATGCAGCGCCAGGCCAAGGATCTGGCACGCGCCGACTCGCGCAAATCCCAGGTCGGGTCGGGCGACCGGTCCGAGCGGATTCGCACCTACAACTTTCCGCAAGGCCGGGTGACCGACCACCGCATCGGCCTGACCCTGCACAGCCTGCCCCAGATCCTGGAAGGCGATCTGGACCCCATGCTGAACGCCCTGATCGCCGAGGACCAGGCCGCACGCCTGGCGGATCTCGAGGCCGAGTTCGGCTGATCAGCCCAGCACGCCCAGCATGGGCAGGCACAGCACCAGGGCCGTGACGGCTGTATAGCCGGCGAAGGCGTGGACCGACCGGCGACGGCCGCTCAGGGCCGTAGGCTCGGCGATGCGGACGGCGCGATCATTCCACAGCAGATACAGGGCCTGGATCGTCCACCCGGCCAGGAAGGCCGCGACCGCCCAGCCGCTGAGCGCCGCCAGGGCCGCGCCGGAGGCCAGGACCAGCATGGCGCCCAGCGCAATCACCCCGTCCCCGACCTGGTCGGTGACGGACACCGGGATCAGCCCCGACAATGCACGCTGCAAACGCCAGTTGAGCCAGGCCTGATACAGAAGCATCAGCCCGCCCAAGACGTAGAACACCCCTATCGCGCGCGCTGCCCACTCCATGGCGGGAATAAGGCGTCATTCCCGCCCGGGCCGTAAGTGCGGAAAACCCCTTAGTCGGCTGAAAAGGTCCAACCGGCGCAAACGAGACACAACCGATGATATCTCAGGCTGCGCGCGTCTGCTCGGCCTGGAGCGCCCGGACGACCGCCGGACGCCGGCCCATCCGGTCGTAATGGGCGCGTACATTCGGAAACTCGGCCACATCCACGCCGTCGCCTTCCAGCCAGCCGGTGAAGGTGAACAGATAGGGATCTGCGACGGAATAGGCGTCGCCCATCACCCAGTCGCTGTCTCCGTTCCGGGCCAGATCCGCCTCGATCAGGGTGAAACAGTCCCGCATGTTCTGCGCCACCTTGGCCGCCATCGAGGCCTGGGCCGCAGCGTCGTCGCTCCAGCGCGAGGCCCGGCGGCCATGGGCGTGGGCGACGTGGACAGTCGAGGCCAGATAGAGGTTGAAGGCCTGCATCCGCGCAAGAGCGAAGGGCTCGACGGGCGCCAGCAGACCCTGCGGAGCGAGGGCGGCGATATAGGCCAGAATGGCCGGGCTTTCGGTCAGGACGCCCTGATCGGTCACCAGAGCCGGAACCCGCCCCTTGGGATTGATCGCCAGAAACTCGGGCCGGCGCTGGTCCCCCTGGCCGAAGTCGACCAGGCGGGCTTCGAACGCCAGGCCGGACTCTTCCAGCGCGATATGGCTGGCCCGGCTGCAGGATCCGGGGGCGGTATAGAGGGTCAGCATGATCGGCCTCGTCGGGAAAGAAAAAGGCGACGAGAACCTCGCCGCCTTTCCGTCTCTTACAGGTCCAGCAGGGCCCGCTGCGGGTCTTCCAGCAGTTCCTTGATGCGGACCAGGAAGGTCACGGCTTCCTTGCCGTCGACAATGCGGTGATCATAGCTGAGGGCCAGGTACATCATCGGACGGATCTTGACCTCGCCGTTGATGGCCATCGGGCGCTGGACGATGTTGTGCATGCCCAGGATGCCCGACTGCGGGGCGTTCAGGATCGGCGTCGACATCAGCGACCCATAGGTGCCGCCGTTGGTGATGGTGAAGGTGCCGCCCTGCAGCTGGTCCATGGTCAGGGCGCCGTCGCGGGCGGCCTTGCCCAGGGCGCCGATGCCCTTTTCGATGCCCGCCAGGCTCAGGGTGTCGGCGTCGCGCAGCACCGGAACCACCAGACCCTTTTCGGTGCCGACGGCGACGCCGATGTCATAGTGGTTCTTGTAGATGATGTCCGTGCCGTCGATCTCGGCGTTGACGGCCGGAATCTCGTGCAGGGCCGCAACCACGGCCTTGGTGAAGAAGGACATGAAGCCCAGCTTCACGCCGTGGCGCTTCTCGAACACCTCTTTGTACTGGGCGCGCAGGGCCATGACATTGGTCATGTCCACCTCGTTGAAGGTGGTCAGCTGGGCGGCCGTGTTCTGCGATTCCTTCAGGCGACGGGCGATGGTCTGACGCAGGCGCGTCATCTTCACCCGCTCTTCGCGCGGGCCGACGGCGCGCGGGGCCGAAGGCGCGGCGGCGGCGGCGGTCGGAGCCGGGGCGGCCTGACCGATGGCGGCGATGGCGTCAGCCTTGGTGATATTGCCCTTGGGCCCCGTGGCGGCGATGGCCTTCGGATCCAGATTGTTTTCGGCGACGACGCGCTGGACGGCCGGCGACAGGGTGTCGTTCTTGCCGCCCGAGACCTGGGCCGAGCCGGTGTTGGCCGGAGCGGCGGCAGGCGCCGGGGCAGCGGCGGCCGGAGCCGAAGCGGCTGCGCCCGAACCCGAAACCGAACCGATCTTCTGGCCGGGGGTGACGGTCGCGCCCTCGTCGGCGGCGATGGTCAGCACGCCGTCAGCCGGCGCCGAAACCTCGACCGCGACCTTGTCGGTCTCGATCTCGACCAGCAGTTCGTCCTTCTTGACGGCGTCGCCGCTCTTCTTGAGCCACTTGCCCATAGAGCCCTCGGCGACGCTTTCGCCCATCACCGGCACGGTGATGTCGATGCTGGACGCAGCGGCGGCGGGCGCCGCCTTGGCCTCGGCCTTGGCGGCCTTGGCTGGGGCCGAGGCCGGAGCCGCAGCGGCGGCCGCGCCGCCTTCGGTCACCGAACCCAGGACCGTGCCCGGCACGACGGTGTCGCCCTCGGCGGCGTTGATGGCGCCCAGGACGCCGTCGGCCGGCGCCACCACTTCCAGCGAGACCTTGTCGGTCTCCAGTTCGACGAGCAGTTCGTCCTTCTTGACCGCGTCGCCGACCTTCTTGGTCCATTTCGCGATGGTGGCCTCGGTGACGGATTCACCGAGGGCGGGGGTCAGGATGTCGGCCATGTCGGGTCCAGCTGTCTCTTTGGGAGTATTCGGTGAGGTGTATCAGGCGAAGGCTTCGTTGGTGAAGGTCTCGAGTTCCTTCAGGTGGCGGCTCATCAGGCCGGCCGCCGTCGAGGCGGAACCGGGACGGCCGACGTAGCGGGCGCGCTTGGAGGCGACGTCCAGCTTGTCCAGCGTCAGCTCCAGCCACGGATCGACGAAGGTCCAGCCGCCCATGTTCTTGGGTTCTTCCTGGCACCAGACCACTTCCGCCTTCGGGAAGCGGGCCAGTTCCTTGCGCAAGGACTGGATCGGCCACGGATAGAACTGCTCCAGGCGCAGGATATAGACGTCGTCCACCGCCTGGCCGTCCTTGGCCTTCTTCTCGCGGGCGTCCAGCAGGTCGTAATAGACCTTGCCCGAACACAGGATGACGCGGCGGATCGCCTTGTCGGCCTTGATCTTGATCCCGGCGACGTCGGGGCGGGTCTGGGCGTCGTCGTGCAGGACGCGGTGGAAGGACGAACCCTCCGCCAGATCCTTCATCGACGAGACCGCCTTCTTGTGACGCAGCAGGCTCTTGGGCGTCATCAGGATCAGCGGCTTGCGGAACGGCCGGTGCATCTGGCGACGCAGGATGTGGAAATAGTTGGCCGGGGTGGTGCAGTTGGCGACCTGCATATTGTCTTCGGCGCACTGTTGCAGGAAGCGCTCCAGACGGGCCGACGAGTGTTCCGGTCCCTGGCCTTCATAGCCATGCGGCAACAGCATGGTCAGGCCGCTCATCCGCAGCCACTTGCGTTCGCCCGAGCTGATGAACTGGTCGATCACCACCTGGGCGCCGTTCACGAAGTCGCCGAACTGGGCTTCCCACATCACCATGGTGTTGGGGTCGGCCAGCGAATAGCCGTACTCGAAGCCCAGCACCGCCTCTTCCGACAGAGCCGAGTCGATGACCTCGTAGTTGGCCTGGCCTTCGCGGAGGTTGTTCAGCGGGATGTACCGCTCTTCGGTCGTCTGATCGATGATGCCCGAATGGCGCTGCGAGAAGGTGCCGCGCACCGAATCCTGGCCCGACAGACGCACCGGGAAGCCTTCGTCCACCAGCGAGGCGAAGGCCAGGCTCTCGGCCGTGGCCCAGTCCAGGCCCTCGCCCGAGGTGATGGCTTCGCGCCGGCCGTCGATGACCCGTTTCAGCGTCTTGTGCATGTCGACGCTGTTGGGGATGGTCGTCAGGCGGTGGCCCAGGTCGGTCAGCTTGGCCAGGGGCACCGCGGTCTCGCCGCGCAGTTCGTCCTTGGGCGACTGGAAACCCTGCCACTGGCCGTCCAGCCAGTCGGCCTTCTCGGCGGACCAGGTCTTGCCGGCCTCGAACTGGTCGTCAAGGAAGGTGTCGAACCGCGCAATCTCGGCGTCCACCTCGGCCTGCGTCAGCACGCCCTCGGCGACCAGACGCTGCGAATACAGTTCACGGGTCGAGGGCTGGGCGCGGATCTTCGAATACATCAGCGGCTGGGTGAAGGTCGGATCGTCGCCTTCGTTGTGGCCGAACCGGCGATAGCAGAACATGTCCACCACCGCGTCCTTGTGGAATTTCTGGCGGTATTCGGTGGCCACCTTGGCGGCGAAGACGACCGCTTCGGGATCATCGCCGTTCACGTGGAAGATCGGCGCCTGGACCATCAGCGCCACGTCCGACGGGTACGGCGACGAGCGCGAGTTCCGCGGGCTGGTGGTGAAGCCGATCTGGTTGTTGATGACGAAATGCAGGGTGCCGCCGGTGCGGTAGCCCTTCAGCCCCATCAGGGCGAAACACTCGGCCACCACGCCCTGGCCGGCGAAGGCGGCGTCGCCGTGGATCAGCAGGGGCACGACCTTGGAACGGTCCAGCGCCCATTCGGCCTCGGGCTTGCCGGCGTTGGCCTCACGGATGTCGAACGCCTGTTTGGCGCGCGCCTTGCCCAGCACCACCGGATTGACGATCTCGAGGTGCGACGGGTTGGCGGTCAGCGACAGGTGGACGTGGTTGCCGTCGAACTCGCGGTTCGAACTGGCGCCCATGTGATATTTGACGTCGCCCGAGCCCTCGATGTCGCTGGGCACGGCCGAACCGCCCTGGAACTCGTGGAAGATGACCTTGTAGGGCTTGCCCATCACGGCGGCGAGCACGTTCAGGCGGCCGCGGTGGGCCATGCCCAGCACGACCTCGTCGACGCCCAGATTGCCGCCGCGCTTGATCACCTGCTCCAGCGCCGGGACCATGGCCTCGCCGCCGTCCAGGCCGAACCGCTTGGTGCCGGGGAAACGCTTGTGCAGGAAGCGTTCGAAGCCCTCGGCCTCGATCAGCTTGTTCAGGATGGCCAGCTTGCCTTCCTTGGTGAAGGCGTTCTGCTCGAACTTGTCCGGCCCTTCGAACCGCTGCTGCAGCCAGGACTTCTCCTCCGGCTCGGCGATATGCATGTACTGGATGCCGATATTGCCGCAGTAGGTGCGCTTCAGCAGGTCCAGCACCTGGCGGATCGTGCCGGTCTGAAGCCCCAGGACCCCGTCCAGGAAGATCGGACGATCCATGTCGGCGGCGCTGAAACCATAGAATTCCGGCGTCAGTTCCGGGTTTTCGACCGGCTGTTCGATGCCCAGCGGGTCCAGCTTGGCCTGCAGGTGGCCGCGCACGCGATAGCTGCGGATCAGCATCAGGGCGCGAATGGAATCATGGGCGGCGGCGCGGATCGCGTCGCCTGAAACCTCGGCCGGCGCGGCCTTGGCCGCTGCAGGCGCCGGCGCGGCGCCGGGCTTCTTGGGGTCGGGCTTGGGCGCCGGCCAGCGGCCGTCGAACACGGCGTTCGCCTCATTGGGCTCGGTGGCGGTTCCGCGCCCCCAGGCGCCGGCCTCGGCCGAGGCCTTCACGCTGGCGGCGTTGTCGCGCAACTGGTCGAAGAAGGCTTTCCATTCCGCCGAGACCGAGCCGGGATCATTGGCCCACTTCTCGTGCAGCTCCTCGATATAGGCCGCATTGGACCCGTAGAGGAAAGAGGTCTCGGCAAAGACCTGGTTCAGCCGACCCGCATCGTCCGCCATTGTTCTCGCTATCCCTTGGGCCCCGCCGGACACATCTCCGTGAGGGGCGCGCCCGTCATATAGGCGTGCTTTCCTTATGGGTCATGACCGAAACGGGGCAATTCGGTGAGAAATTGGTCGCAGGCGCAAAGAAAAACGCCCCCGGCCGAAACCGGGGGCGTCCAATCCTGCCGAGACCGGCATTTTTCATCCTCCCTCCCCCACGGGGGAGGGGGCGAAGCGAAGCGGAGCCGGGTGGGGCGGGCAGGGCGACGCCCCACAGACCCCCTAAAACTAGACAGGTGCGGCCCAGCCTGGCCGCCCCCACCCCGTCGCTGACGCGACGCCCCTCCCCCGCAGGGGGAGGGAGAGGCGCCTGTGCGCCTTGGCTTCTTAACCCTTCAGCACTTCCACCAGGGTCTTGCCCAGGCGGGCCGGCGATTCCGACATGCGGATGCCGGCGGCTTCCATCGCCGCGATCTTGGATTCCGCATCGCCCTTGCCGCCCGAGACGACGGCGCCGGCGTGGCCCATGGTGCGGCCCTTCGGAGCCGTGCGGCCCGCGATGAAGCCGGCCATCGGCTTCTTGCGGCCCTTCTTGGCTTCGTCGATCAGGAATTGGGCGGCGTCTTCTTCGGCGCCGCCGCCGATCTCACCGATCATGATGATCGAGGTGGTTTCCGGGTCGGCCAGGAACAGTTCCAGCACGTCGATGAACTCGGTGCCCTTGACCGGATCGCCGCCGATGCCGACGGCCGTGGTCTGGCCCAGGCCTTCGTTGGTGGTCTGGAACACGGCCTCATAGGTCAGGGTGCCCGAACGCGACACGATGCCGACCGAGCCCTTCTTGAAGATATTGCCCGGCATGATGCCGATCTTGCACTCGTCCGGCGTCAGGATGCCCGGGCAGTTCGGACCCAGCAGGCGCGACTTGGAGCCTTCCAGGCGGCGCTTGACGTTGACCATGTCCAGCACCGGGATGCCCTCGGTGATGCAGGTGATGAAGGGGATCTCGGCGTCGATGGCCTCGATGATGGCGGCGGCGGCGCCCGACGGCGGGACATAGATCACCGAGGCGTCGGCGCCCGTGGCGTCCTTGGCTTCGGCGACCGAGGCGTAGATGGGCAGGGTTTCGCCGTGCGAACCCGTCCAGTTCGTGCCGCCCTTGGTCGGGTGCACGCCGGCGACCATCTTGGTGCCGTGATAGGCCAGGGCCTGTTCGGTGTGGAAGCCGCCGGTCTTGCCGGTCAGGCCCTGGACGATGATCTTGGTGTCTTTGTTGACGAGGATGGACATGGGGTCTCGCTTCTTTGGCTAGGCGGAGAGGAAGGGGTTTTCGACGCGGACCGACCCGTAGGTCTGACCGTGAGTGAGAACTTCGGAATAGAGCACCTTGGCGCCCAGCCGCTCGGCGGCGGCGATGATGGCGCCGTCCCAGTAGGACAGCTGATAGCGGCGGGCGTTGTCGACGCCCGCGACCACCACCTCCGGCGTGATCGGCTGGCAGGGCTTCATGGCGACGACGCGGACCCATTCGCGGGCCTTGTCCGACGAAAGCGGCGGCGCGCCCTTGCGCGTGGCGTTGTTGTAGAATTCGGCGAGCACCTGGCCCGAGGTGCAATAGTCCTCGGTCAGCACGATCTCGCGCGCACGCTCCCACCTATGCCCCGCATGGTCCCGACCAAGAGCGGCGTAGAGCAGAATATTGGTGTCGAGAAAGACCTCAGAACTCGCGATCAAACCGAGGGTCTCCGCTGTAGGTTTCTTCCCGTGTGGGGAGACGCCAACCCTCGCCCCCGCGGCCTTCGGATTCGTCGATCAGTTTCAGCAGCGCCTCGCGCGCCTCGTCCTTGGAGGTCTCCTGCTCGACCAGCCGTGTCAGGAAGCCACGCACCATCTCGTTGACGCTGGTCCGCTTCATGGCGGCCAGAACCCGCACCTTGTCGAGCAGGTCGTCGTCGATGGCGAGGGTCAGGTTGCGGGTCATTGGTCTACACGGGTTATGTGGAACACATAGGCCGTGGAGCGAGACGGGGCAAGTCAGTCCCTTGTCGGCCAGCGGGGGCTCGGAATATCGAGCAACAATCCCAGCCGCCGCAGAATCCAGGCCTGAACCGGCGTCAGGGCGTACAGTCTCTCGAACAGCGCGGCCTCCCGGCCCGCGGCCCGCGCCTCGGCGTAGTCTGTCTGCTGTCGTCTTCGGCGACGGCCGCACTCGGCCGTATCGCCGACAGCCAGCCGTCGATCCCATTTGGCGCGCCAGCCGTCCAGGCTGATGGCGTCATAGTGGAGCAGCCAGGCCCGACCGCCAGCGCCGAGGTCGCGGGCGCGGGCGGCCTTCAACGGAACCTCCGCCCGCTTGGATTCGTGGATGCAGACGGTGATGTCTGCCAGGCCGCGCCGCACGGCGTGCTTGCCCATATGGTGGCCCAGCAGTCCCCGGACGAAGAACTTGCCGGCGCCCGGATAGAGGCCATTGCTCAGCTCGGACCAGAACGGCCCGCTGTAGGACTTGCGGGCCAGACTGGCCCCGTATTCCAGATTGAGATCGTCCCCGGATCGCCAGACCGCCTCGACGGTCTCGAAGATGACGGACTCACAGTCGGCCGGAACCGCCTCCAGCACGGCGGCCGGCGAGACCGCGCCGAACAGCCGCTCGTCGATATCGACGACCAGCAGCCAGTCGGCGGCCAGGCTGCGATAGGCCGCGCCATAGACGCCCCTTTGCCGATCCTCGACCGTCGCCGGCCGACCGCCAAGGGCGGACCAGAAGGCGTCGTCACAGACGATCAGCTCGCCTTCAGCCAGGCCCACGGCGTCCGGCGCCGGCGCGGCCGCGCTGTCGAAATAGACGCGAACGCGCGCGGCCCCCTTGCGGCGGAAGTGATCGACGAAGGCCGCGACATGCCGCTCCGGCGCCAGGGCCATGGCGACGACTTCGAACACGGCCATCGACGACGTCCGCCTGGGGGCGAGCCGCCGGACCTAGCCGACCGCTGCGACGATCTTCTGGGCGGCGTCGTCCAGATCGTCGGCGGCCTGGATGGTCAGGCCCGACTCGTTCAGGATCTTCTTGCCCAGTTCGGCGTTGGTGCCTTCCAGACGCACGACCAGCGGCACCTTCAGACCGACTTCCTTCACCGCGGCGACGACGCCCTCGGCGATGACGTCGCACTTCATGATGCCGCCGAAGATGTTGACTAGGATGCCCTGGACGTTCGGGTCGGCGGTGATGATCTTGAAGGCCGCAGCGACCTTCTCCTTGCCGGCGCCGCCGCCGACGTCGCAGAAGTTGGCCGGCTCCTTGCCGTACAGCTTGATGATGTCCATCGTCGCCATGGCCAGGCCGGCGCCGTTGACCATGCAGCCGATGTTGCCGTCCAGCGAGACATAGGCGAGGTCCCACTTGGAGGCTTCGATTTCCTTGGCGTCTTCCTCGGTCTCGTCGCGCAGGGCGCGCATGTCTTCGTGGCGGAACAGGGCGTTGCCGTCGAAGCTGACCTTGGCGTCCAGGACGCGCAGGCGGCCGTTCTCCATGACGATCAGCGGGTTCACTTCCAGCATGGCCATGTCCTTCTCGACGAAGGCCTTGTACAGCGCCGGGAACAGCGACTTGCCGTCTTCGGCCGCATCGCCCGTCAGCCCGTAGGCGGCGTTGATGGCGGCGACGTCGGCCTCGGTCACGCCCGTGGCGGGGTCGATGACGATGGTCTGGATCTTCTCGGGCGTGTCATGGGCGACGGCCTCGATGTCCATGCCGCCCTCGGTCGAGACGACGAAGGCCACGCGGCCATACTGACGGTCGACCAGCAGCGAGCAGTACAGTTCGCGGGCGATGTCGGCGCCGTCCTCGATATAGAGGCGGTTGACCTGCTTGCCGGCCTCGCCGGTCTGGGCGGTGACCAGGGTGTTGCCCAGCATTTCCTTGGCGTTCTTGACCACGTCCTCGATCGAGAAGGCCAGGCGCACGCCGCCCTTGGCGTCGGCCGGCAGTTCCTTGAACTTGCCCTTGCCGCGTCCACCGGCGTGGATCTGCGACTTCACGACATAGAGCGGGCCAGGCAGTTGCTTGGCGGCGGCCTCGGCCTGATCGGCCGAGGTGATGGGCACGCCCTCGGCGACCGGGGCGCCGAAGCCCTTGAGAACCTGCTTGGCCTGATATTCGTGGATGTTCATGGCGACCGCCGCAATCTTTGCTGGGAAGGGTTTGCGGGGCTTATAGGCTCCGCCCCTTCGCAGGCGCAACAGGGGTCGACCATGGTTTTGGTCTAAGCTTCAGTCGACCCAGTCCCGCTTCAGCGTCCGCGAGGCCCCGATCAGCAAGACCGCCGCCAGCACATAGAAGCCCATGCCGGTGTAGATGGCCCACCTCAGGCTCTCTTCCCCGAACCGGGGCGCCAGCAGGTCGCTCATCCAGCCGAAATAGTAGAAGCCGACCGCGATCCCGAGCAGATTGTTCAGTAGCAGGAACAGGGCCGAGGCCGTGGACCGCATGGCCGCCGGGACCAGATGCTGGACCGCCGCCGTGATCGGCCCCAGCCAGGCCAGGTTCAGGCCGGTCGGCAACAGGAAGATCAGGAAGGCCAGGACCAGCTGCTGGGTGTTGCTGCCGCCGCCCGGCAGGACCAGGCCGATCAGCCAGGGCGAGTTCATCGCCAAGATGAAACAGGGCGCCGAGATCAGGAAGGCGATGGCCGGGGTCAGGGGATAGGCGCCCTTGCCCTTTTTCGACAGCTTGTCGGCGATCATGCCGCCCAGCCAGATGCCCAGCAGACCGCCGATCAGGGCGATGCCGGCGTAATACCAGCTGGTCTGACGCAGGGTCAGGTCGAAGCTGCGCATGAAGAACAGCGGCAACCAGCCCGCGACGCCATAGCCGCACACCGAGGACGAGGCCGCGCCCAGGCCCAGCAGCCAGAAGCTGGGCTTGCGGATCACCACCGAGGCGGTGCGTCGCGCCACCATCAGCGACACGCCGATCACCCCGGCCAGCAGGCCGCCGAAGGCCAGGACCAGCGGACTGCCCAGGGACACGCCCAGCAACCAGTTCGCCGCCGCCAGGAGCAGCAGCCCGGCGCCCAGGCCCAGCATGACCTGGGCCGCGATCCTGCCCGCCCGGTCCGTGCCGGCCGGCGCGGCCGCCAGGGCGGCGACCTGGGCCTCGGTCTTGACCGCATCGGTTCCGCCGCGCTGGGGATCCTTCACCGTCAGCCTCAGCAGGGGCGCGACCAGCAGGCCCAGCAGGCCGACGACGATGAAGGCCGTGCGCCAGCCGTAGGTCGCCGCCAGCAGCCCCCCGACCAGGGTGCCCGCCGCCATGCCCAGCGGAATCCCGAAGGCGAAGGCCGCGAGGGCCCGCGCCCTTTGATGGGGCGGGAAATAGTCGGCGATCAGCGAATAGGCCGGGGCGACCCCGCCCGCCTCGCCCACGCCCACGCCCATACGGCACAGGAACAGCTGACCGAACGACCCCGTCATGCCGCACAGGGCGGTGAAGCCGGACCAGACCGCCAGGGCTCCGGTCATGATCCAGACCCGGCTGAACCGATCAGCCATCCAGGCCAGGGGAATGGCCAGGGTCGAATAGACCGATGCGAAGGCGATGCCGCCCAACAGGCCGAACTGGCTGTCGGACATGCCGAACTCTTCCTTCAGCGGCGCGGCCAGGATGCCGATGATCTGCCGGTCCAGGAAGTTCAGCATGTAGATCAGGATCAGCACCGCCAGCACATAGAAGCGGTAGCCCGGTCGGTGCGGCGCGGGCGCCTGCGCGTCCGTCAGCGTGTCGGTCGTCATCGGCGTTTCCCTCGGCGTATTTTTCTTGTTGGGGCGAGCCTAGCCCCAAGTCTGGTCTCTGCAAAGCAAAGGGCGGCGGCCCGAAAACCGCCGCCCCAGCATCAGGCATTTGGTGACAATCAGAACCGGTAGGTCAGGCGCGCCGAATAGGTGGTCGGCGGGCCGTAGAAGGCGCTGATCGAGTTGTTGTAGGTCGCGCCCGGGAAGCTGTAGCCCCCGACCTTGTAGCGGACATCGGTCAGGTTGCGGCCGAACAGGCCGACCTCCCACTGTTTGCTTGGCGCGATCCAGACCACGCTGGCGTCGGCCAGGACATAGCCGTCCTGGTCCAGGATGGGATCCGGCGTGTCGAACAGGTGGTAGTCCGAGCGATAGGACAGCGACGGCGTGACCCGGATCTCCCCGCCCATGATGTCGCCCCGCCAGGTCATGCCGTAATAGGCCGACCATTCGGGCGAGTTCTGCGGCTCGCGGGTGTCGGAGATATCGACCGGCGTGCCGGTGATCCGGGTGATGAACTCGTCGAACTCGTTCTTCAGATAGCCCAGCGAGAAGTTGGCGGTGATGTCGTCGGTCAGGAAGGCCGACCCTTCCAGCTCGAAGCCGTAGATGGTCGAGGCGCCGGCGTTGTCGACCACCGAGGCGATGCCGACGGCCGGGGCCGTGGCCACCTGCTGGGTCGTGATCTGCTGGTCCTTGTAGTCGGAATAGAAGACCGCCGAGGCGAAATTCATCCGCCGGTCGAAGGCCGACCCCTTCAGGCCCAGCTCATAGGTGGTGACCGTCTCGGGCTGGTAGCCATTGACCGTCTGTGGCACCAGGGCGGCGTCGCCCCGCATGTCCCAGCCGCCCGACTTGAAGCCCTGGCTGACCGAGGCGTAGCCCGTGATTTCCTCGCTGAAGTCATACGAGATGCTGGCGCGCGGCGTGAACTTCTCGAAGCTGTCCGAAGCGGTGTAGTCGGTGCGTGTGGCGAAGATCGGCCGGGCGACTCCGCCGGTGTAGGGCGTCGGCGTGGCGCCCAGATAGAAGAGGCGCAGGACCGAGGCGTCCTTGTCGTCCTTGGTGTAGCGCCCGCCCAGCGAGACGTGCAGCCGGTCAGAGATGTCGTAGCTGAAGTCGCCGAACACCGAGAAGGACTTTGTGTCCACCGACCCCGCCGCCGCGATGGCCAGGCCCAGATTGCCCGCGATGGTGTCGAAGGCGCCCGAGGAGGTGCCGTCCAGATAGAAGACGCCCGCCACGCCCGACCAGCGATCGCCGGTGAACAGGGCCTGGAACTCCTGGGTGAACTGGTCGTCCGAATAGATGGCCGGCACGTCCAGGGTTGGCAGCGGCGTCTGGTCGAAGTCGATGATGGTCTCGGTGTCGCCGCTGCGATAGGCGGTGATCGACTTCAGGGTCAGCATGTCGTTGACCCGGTATTCGCCGGTCAGGGACACGCCCTCGGTGACCACCTTCTGCTCGCCGGTGATGCCGGCGTAGGTGTCATATTCGTTGGCCGGGGGCGTATAGCCGCCGGTGGTCGAGTTCACCTCGCGGTGGCCGTGACGGGGGCTGGAGTCGTCCTCGACCCGGTCCCAGGCCAGACGGAAGAACAGGCTGTCGTTCGGCGTCCATTCGGCGCTGGCGCGATAGGCGGTGACGTCCTTGTCGTACTGGTCCTGGCCGGTGTTCAGGTTCTCGCCGTAGCCGTCGTGCTGATAGGTGGCGACCGCGCCGCCGATGGCGAAGGTATCACCCACCGGGACCGATCCGGACAGCAGGAAGTTGCGCTCATTGTACGAGCCCACCTCGGCCCGCGCCGTCAGGCTGGGATCGTCGCCCAGCCGCTTGGTGACGTATTTGATCGCACCGCCGATGGTGTTGCGGCCGTAGAGGGTGCCCTGCGGCCCGCGAAGCACCTCGATCCGCGAGATGTCGAAGATGTCCAGCACCGCGCCCTGGGGACGGGCCACATAGACGTCGTCGATATAGAGGCCGACGCCGGGCTCGAAGCCCCACAGCGGATCCTGCTGGCCCACGCCGCGGATGAAGCTGATCAGGGTCGAGTTGGAGCCGCGGGCGATCTGCACCGTGGCGTTCGGCGTCTGCTGCTGCAGGGCCGTGATATTGGTCGCGCCGGTCTGTTCCAGCCGCTCGGCGCTGAGGGCCGAGACCGCGACCGGCACGTCCTTCAGCTGTTCGTCGCGCCGACGGGCGGTGACGACGATGTCCTCGACCATATTGGCCTGCCCTGCATTGGCCGCCTGGGCCGCCGCCTCGGCGTCCTGGGCCGTGGAAGCCCCCGCCAGCACGCCCCAAGCCGCGCCGGCCAGCAGCGCGCACTTCACATGATGTCTCATGATCCTACCCCTTTGGTTGTCGTTTCCAGCCCGTTGACGCTTTTATTCAGCGTTCAATGATTTTCCTGAACCTGACCCGGTTTCCGCCGTCTGTCAAACCCTCCCCCTTCCCCGCGTCACCGCGCCGCCGCTTCGATCCGGGGCGTGGCGCCGTTGCACCGGTGCGAACGCCCGCCTAGCCTCCCGATCATGAGCAAGCCCGCCGCGTCGCCCCCCGCCGTCCGTTCCATCGCCGCCGCGCGCCGCAAGTCGGCCGTTGGCGCCCCTTCGGCTCAGGGGCCCGGCCGACGCGGCCGTCCGCCCAAGGCCCAGGCCAAGGCCGCCGGCGAGACGCGCGACCTGATCCTGGACGCGGCCGAGGACCTGTTCTCCAAACACGGCTTCTACGGCGTCACCATCCGCGAGGTGGCGCGCGAGGCGGGCGTGGACACCGCACTTGTCCATTACTATTTCGGGGCCAAGCGCGACCTGTTCGACGCCGTCTTCTTGCGCCGGGCCGAGGTCTGGAACGACGACCGCGTCGCCGCCATTGATCGTTACGCCGAGGCCGCCGGGCCGGACATGACCCTGGAGGGCCTGCTCGAGGCCTTCCTGCGCCCCCCGTTCGAATGGTCGCTGAAAGGCGGGCCGGGCTGGAAACACTATGCCGCCCTGGTGGCCCAGACCAACGCCAACCCCACCTTCGGGGGCGAGACCATGGCCCGCTATTTCGACCCCGCCATCCGTCGTCTGATCGAGCTGATCGCCGTGGTCCTGCCGGACGCCAGCGAGGTGGACCTGTACTGGGGCTATCACAATCTGTCGGGCGCCCTGACCCTGACCCTGGGCGAGACGGGCCGTCTGGACCGGCTGTCGGGCGGCCTGGCCCGATCCGGGGACCTGGAGACGGCCGGCGACTACATGGTTCGCTTCGCCGCCGCCGGCTTCCGCGCCGTCGTCGGCATGTCGCCCCGCTAGCTGAAGAAGATCGCCCACATCAGCCGTCCGGGCAGGAAGGTCAGCGCGCCGGCGACGATCAGCCCGCCCACGAACATGCCCGTCATCGCCCGCCGGTGCGCCTGCACCCGATGACGCCGCGCGGCATGGACCGCCATCGGCAGGCTCACCACCGTCCAGCCGCTGATCAGATGGATGAACGACAGGCCGGCCGGCCCGTCGGGGTTGATCGTGTGGATGAAGAACGAGCTGACCGCCGTCGTCCCCATGGCCAGCACCCAGATCCAGCCCAGCGCCCGGTGCAGCCGCGTCCCCTTGATCCCCGCCAGCAGCACGATGCCGATGGCCAGGGCGGTCAGGGCCGCCGCCACATGGATCTGGATCGCGGTCGGCGCCGCCGCCAGCAGGCCGAAGTCCGGCGCGCGCAAACTGAACCCGAGCAGGGCGATCCGCCCCCCGTCCGCCGCCAGATAGGCGACAATGGGGACGCCCAGCAGGACCAGGGCGGCGATGGACGGGGCGAAACGGGCGAAACGGGACATGGAGACTCCGGCGATGTGTCCCGCCGCTTCTGAAGCCCGGCTCGCGGTCGCGCCTCCCGTTCTGCGTCAACGACCACCCCGGCTTCGCGAACGGACGCCCCTTCCTCCGGCCCCGAAATCATGATTTCAGACAGGCGTCCCTCCTTCGAAAGCCGCCATGACGTCTCCCGCCGCCGACCGTCGCCGAACCTTCCTGCGCGGCCTGGTCGTCGCCAGTCTGGTCGGGGTCTTCCTGGCGACCACCGGCGCCTTCGGCAGCGCCAACGCCCCCTATGTCCAGCGCCTGGCCTACTGGGTGCTGATGATGATCCTGGGCGGGCTGTGGGGCCACCTGTGCAGCCGGATCGTGACGCGGTTCGTCAATGTGGACGACCGCCCCTGGCTGACGGTGGCGGTGATGACCGCCGTAATCACCGGCCCCCTCAGCGTCATCGTCTGGGCGGCGACCGGCCTGTTCTTCGCCCAGAAACTCTATCCGCTGGCGGCCCTGCCCCAGCTGTTCGGCCCGGTCCTGGTCGTCACCCTGGCGGTCACCACCGTCAATGTCTTCCTGGGCCGGGCCCAGCCGGTCCAGACCCACGCCGCGCCCGCCTCCCCCGCGCCGGCCTCGCCGCCCCCGGTCCGTTTCCTGGACCGGCTGCCGCTGAAGCTCAGGGGCGCGACCCTCTACGCCGTCCAGGCCGAGGATCATTATCTGCGCCTGCACACCGACCGGGGCTCGGACCTGATCCTGATGCGCCTGTCCGACGCGGTCGAAGAGCTGGAGGGGCTGGAGGGCGCCCGCACCCATCGCAGCTGGTGGGTGGCCCGATCCGCCGTGCGCGGCGTCGACCGGGGCGACGGCCGCGCCACCCTGACGCTGGAGGGCGGTCTCAGCGTCCCCGTCAGCCGCCGCTACGCCCGCACCCTGCGCGAAGCCGACTGGTGGTGACGGCAGGGGCCGGTCAGGGCGCCGGCGCGACTTTCAAGGCCGATGCCGATGCGGCGCAACCGCTCAGGGTGTCGTCGCCGATCTCGACCCGTGCGGTCAGCGGATAGGTGCGGTCGCTCATCCCGTCCGAACATTCGGTGGCGATCAGCACGACGTTCATCGCCGCATTCAGGTCGGTGGAGGTGGCGTAGGTGGCGACCGTCCCCTGAACCGTCGCCCCGCGGTTCGGCGCCCGCTGCGTCGGCTGGTCCATCCGGGTGTAGATCAGGGTGTCCGGCGTGATCTCTACGCTCCAGAAGGGTTCGGTCCCCAGGGCCCGCACCGGCTTGCCCAGATCGACCCCTGCCAGAACCGGCGCGGCCTCGGGCGGCGGCGCGGATTCGGGCGCCTTGTCCCGACGGTCGTAGCAACCGACCAGGGTCAGGCCGAGAACCGGCCCGATCAGCAATGTGGTGAGTATGGCGCGCATGACGGACCCCCGCGTTCGGCCTGCAGGTGTGGACGGGGCCGGCCTCGGTCAAGGGGCCGGGCTGAGTTATGGTGGCCGCATGTCGATTCGCCCGACCGCCTATGAATTCTTCGCCGGGGGCGGTCTCGCGGGCCTGGGCCTGTCCGGCGCCGGCCTCTCAGGCCAGAGATGGGCCGGCGTCGACACCGTCTTCGCCAACGACATGGACCCCGCCAAGGGGCGGGCTTTCGTCGCCAACCATCCCGACATCCGCTTCCATCTGGGCGACGTCTGGTCCCTGCGCCCCGCCGACCTGCCGGGCGCGCCCGATCTGGCCTGGGCCTCGTCGCCGTGTCAGGACGTCAGCCTGGCCGGGGCGCGAGGCGGACTGGAGGCCGGTCGATCCGGCGCCTTCTGGGGCTTCTGGCGTCTGATCCAGGGCCTGGCGGTCGAAGGGCGGGCGCCCCGCGTCATCGTGCTGGAAAACGTCATCGGTCTGCTGACCTCCGGCCCCAAAGACGAAACGGGCCGGGATTTTTCCGCCGTCTGCGCCGCCATGGTCCAGGCCGGCTATCGCGTCGGGGCGCTGGAGATGGACGCCGCCCACTGGCTGCCCCAGTCACGGCCCCGCCTGTTCATCGTGGCGGTTCAGGAGTCGGCCCTGAACGGCGCGCCCGAGGCCTGCGCCCCCTCTGGACCCTTCCACTCCGCCCGCCTGATCGCCGCCCATGCCCGGCTGCCGGACGCCGTGCGCGCGGCCTGGGCCTGGTGGAGTCTGCCGGTCCCGCCCCGGCGCAACCTGGATCTCGCCGCCCTGCTGGAGCCGGATGAATCCGTGGAATGGCTGGACGACGGCGCGGAGATCCTGGCCCTGGCCGCTCCGCTGCACCGCGCCCGGATCGAGGCCGCCGTCGCCTCCGGCCGGCGCGTGGTCGGCGCCGCCTATCGCCGGGTGCGGACCGAAGACGGACGCAAGGTCCAGCGGCTTGAGATCCGGTTCGACGGCCTGGCCGGCTGTCTGCGCACCCCGGCGGGCGGGTCGTCGCGGCAATATGTGGTGGTCTGCGACGGCGGTCGGACGCGGGTGCGTCGCCTGACCGGACGCGAGGCGGCAAGACTTATGGGCGTGTCGGACGACTATCGTCTGCCCGACAGCGAGAGCGCGGCGCTGAAATTGATGGGCGACGCCGTCGCCGTGCCCGTGGTGCGCGCCCTGACCGAAGGCCTGCTTCTGCCGGCCCTGAGCTCGCGTCGCACAGCGGCCTGAAGCCCGCGGGATCGACCCGGCGAAACGCCGGATCGATCATTCAGGCCCGGCTCAGCGCTGGACCCACTGGCCCTGGGCGTTGCGGTACCACTGGCCCGACTGGATGCGCGGCAGCAGCTGGCTTTCAAACATCCGGGCGCCGGCGACGTCGGCGCTGGTGCCCGCCTCGGCCGCGCTGCGGGCGTATGCGGCGCGGCGGCCGGCGTTCATGGCGTCGACGGCGGCGCGCAGGGCGGCGTCGGAGGTGCTGACGCGGAAGCCGACATAGCCGTCGGCCTGTTCACCCACGGTGCCGGCGGCCTTGGCCTGGTCGACCAGGGTCTTCTGGGCTGCGGTCTGGGCCAGGGCGGCGCCGCCGAATGAAACGGCTGCGGCGAGGGCGCCGACAGCGAGGAATTTACGAAGGCTCATATCGGCCTGTCCTTTCAAAAGAAGCGAGGCGATCAGAAGAGGTTCGGGTTCTGCTGAAGCAGTTGCTGCAGCTCCTGATCCAGCCGGACGCGGACGTCTGCGTCCAATTTGGCGTAGATCTGGATCGGCGCAACCTCCAGACGGATGGTCGGGGCGCAGGCCGCGACGGCGACGACGACCGCCCCGAGGCCGAGTCCGGCCAACTGGCGCTTGTTGATCATGGCGAGAACTCCGGGTCGGTCAAGGTTGAGAGGTCATTAGCACGCTATCGCGTGAACGGTCGCTGAATGGTTCGACTCACTGCGCTTCGGGCTCGGGCCCAGTCTCGGGCCCAGTCTCGGGCCCAGTCTCGGGCTCAGTCTCGGGCCCCGTCTCGGGCGCGGGCGTCGGCGCTGGCTCTTTCTGACCCTGACGCGCCCGATTGACCGCCATGATGTCGGCGAACAACTGGTTGGCGTTCAGGGTGGTGTCCAGCGTCAGGTCGATCTGGGTGCCCGACGGCAGGGGCAGTTCCCGGTTCAGGAACTCCCGGCTGATCAGCTCGGCCACCGTCAGGCGCAGTTCCTGGCGCTGCGGCGGTTCGTGCCGCCCGCGGATGTGGAACAGGACCGAGATCCGTCCCTCGTCCAGACTGTTCACATCCGCGCTCAGCACGTCGAAGGCCAGATGCTCCATCGCCTGATAGGCCAGGTCCTCGACCATATTGGGCGGAACGTCCGCGCCCCCGCCGCCCGCATCCACATCGGTCAGCACGTCGCGCTGGATCGACAGCCGCCCCGGCTGGACCGCGCCCAGGGCGCCGGCCGTGATCTTCAGGCCCAGTTTCGGGTCCATGGTGAAGGGCAGCCGGCCCGACACCACCGCGTCCAGCATCACCTTGTCGGCGAAACCGCTGTCGGCGACCACATCCCCCAGCTGGACCCGGTCCAGCACGATGACCCCGCTATAGGCCTGGGTCGGGTCCAGCGGCACGACCAGCGGTTCGATGGAGACGGTCCCGCCCCCGGCCTGGACCGACCCGCCGGCGATGCTGAACCCCGCCGCGTCGATGGCGAAGTTCAGGTCCAGGGCCGTCGCGTCGGCCCCGATGTCCAGACTGTCGACCGTCAGCCTCTGGTTCGGCGCCGTGATGATGGCGGGGCTCAGGCTGGTGAATTCGATCTCGCCGCGCGCGCCCTTGACCGGCCCGGCCGGGCTGACGAAGTCCAGCCCCGGCACGCTCAACCGCCCGCTGGACGTCGGCTCGCCGTCCTTGGTCCAGTCGAACCGGCCGTCGAACCCGACGACGCCGGTCGCCGGCGACTGGACGAAGGCCTCGACCAGGGGGCTCAGCATCGAGGGCTGAAGGCCGCCTTCGACGAACCGCACCTCCGGCGCGGCGATGTGAACGCCCCCGGCCCCGGTTCGACCGTCGTGGGCCAGGGTCAACCGCCCCAGGGTGGTCGCGGCCGCCTTGCCGGTTCCCTTCAGGTCGAACCCGCCGGTCCAGCGCTCATTGGCCAGGGTCGCCTGGCCGGAAGCCGCCAGGGTCTCGAACCGTTTGGGCGTGGTCGCATCGACGACCTGGGCCCCCGCCACCGTCGCCGTCAGCCCGACCCCCGCCTTGGTCCCATCGACCACCACTCGGCCCGAGGCCTCGGCGAACCGCATGCCCAGGAAGGGGGCGTCGGCCGACACGCCCTGGAAACCGCCGGCGACGCGCCAGATCCCGTCCTTGGAACTCAGCAGAGGCCCGGCCTCGGGACACAGTTTTCCGGCCACCCGATGGACGTCGTTCTCGTCCAGCTCCAGCCGTTCGACCGTCAGATCCACACAGTCGGACGTCGCATAGGTCAGCCGCCCGCCCGCCATGGCCAGCAGACCCCGCGTCCGGGCGTCGATGCCGCGCGCCAGGTCGAAGTCCAGCTGGGCCCGCCCGTCCAGCAGGGCCTCGAACCCGCTGTCCGTCAGCCGCCACTCAGGCACGGCCACGGCCATTTCCGGCAGGCCTCGCCCCCGCGTCGCCGTCAGGGTCAGGGCCCCGCCGCCCAGACGGCCCGGTTCGGCCTGATAGGCCCCCGTTCCCGCCTGGGCGACGGTCAGTATTCCGCCGTTGGCCGGCGTCAGGGTGACGGGCCGGGCCAGGGTCACGCTGGTCCCCGCCGACCCCGTGGCGAAGCGGATGGCGGGCGCGTTCAGGGCGAAATCCCCCAGCGCCGTCTTCATCTCGGTCAGCTCGGCGATCTCATCCGGCCCGACCGGCCCGAACAGGGGCCAGGCGCCGCCCGCCGAGCGCAGGCCGCCTTCGGCCGCGATCCGGATCGCCCCGTCCTGAACCACGTCGAGGCTCAGTTCGCCCCGCGCCTGTTTCAGCATCAGGTCGCCGAAACCGATCCGGTCGAACGCCGCCGTAACCGGCCCGGTCGCCTCGAAGGCCGTATTCCGCCCGCCCATGGACAGACCGTTCGATTGGATCGAAAGGTTCTGCGCCTTGGCCTCGCCGGCCTGGCCAGAGGCGGCTCTCAAATTGAGCGGCGTCTCCAGGCTCCAGCGGACGGCCTCATCGCGCGACACGGTCAACCGCCCGCCCGTCGCCGAACCGGCGACCTGACGCGCCGCCAGCCCCGGCCCATCGATCGCCGCCGCCTTCAGGTTCAGGGCGGTCGCGCCTTCCAGCCGGAAGGTCTCGATCCATCCGGCCGTCACGCCGTCGAACCGCGCCGACAGCTCCGCGTCCCGCGCCTGCGTCTGCTGTCCGCCCCGGCCCGCGCCCCCGCTTTGGGCGAAGCCCAGCACGTCGCCGACCAGACGGGCGTCGACCACGGCCCGGCCGTCGCCGCGCCGCCTCTTCATGTCGGGATAGGGCAGGTCGCCGGTCAGGTTCAGCCGCATCGCCCGACCGTTCAGGGCGGCGGTCTGGACCCGGTCGCCTTCGGCCTCGACCCGCAGCGCGACCCGGTCGCCGGTCGTCGTCAGATCGACGACGGCCCCCAGGCCGTCAGCCTCGAATTCTCCGCTCTTCAGCGCGGCCCGCGGCATCCGTGCGCTCAAACGCATCAGCTTGCCGTCGTCCACCCGCGCATCGGCCAGCAGTTGAACCGGCCCATATTCGGTATCGAGCCGCGCCCGCCCGCCCTCGACGATCACCAGAGGGCTGCGCGAGTCCGGCCTGGGCGGCCCGCCTGCGAACTGTTCGACCAGAGGATCGAGCGACCCCAGGGACAGTTTTCCCTTCTTCCAGCTGGCCCGCATCACCGGCCGCACCAGGCGGATCCGACTGGGCGTCACCCCCACGCCGGTCCTGGACCAGGGCAGGGCCACGGCGTAATCCACCTCGACCCGCTCGACGGTCACATCCGGATTGCGCGGGTCGCCGATGCGGATGCGGCCGACGAAACCGTCCAGCTCGATCCGCTCGACCTCCACATCGGCCTGGACGCCCTGACGCTCCAGCCAGCCGACCAGAACCTCGCGCGCTGCGGCCCGGCGATTCAGATAGAGGGCGGCCGCCAGCAGGGCCACGACCACGAACACGGCGAGCAGGCCCAGGCCCAGTCGACGCCGCAGGCCGCCCTTGCGCCTGACGCCTGGGGATCGGTCGGAAGGAGTGGCCGGAACTTCGGTCAAACAGGGACGCCGTATCGATTGAGAACTGATCGCCGGACCACCATCGCCACCCTCGATGCGAATACAAGCCTCAAGCGTCGCCGACAGGCCCGAACCCTGCGTCCGTCGCAGCCAAGCTGGGCGACAAGAGGGCGAGCCTGCGTGTCAATCGCATGAGTCTGTGAGACTTTTTCCGCCCACGTCCGGTTCTTAACGGTTTGTAACGGTCTGTCTTCCCAAACTGAGACAGGCAGGTTATAGCCGATGACTTCGCGCTCGGGGTCTATCGGCGCGATTTTGGGTAAAAAGTTTGGCGCCTCGGGCGTCGCAACACGATGAGACCGATGGCTCAGTTCGACCCACGCCGCCAACCTATGCGTCTCGCACCGCATGTCGTGACCGCCGCCGCCGCCATTTCGGTCGCCCTGCTGGCCGGTCGAGTCTACCAACCCGCTCAGGCGGAAGAAGTTCCCGTAATGTCGTCGGCCCAGATGGCCGCCATGGAAGTCCAGGCCTTCGCCGCCGCCAACGCCCCGGCCGGCATGACCGCCCCGGAAGCCGTCCCCGTCCAGATCCGTCGTGGCGAAACCTTCGAGCAGGCCGTGCGCCGCACCGGCGTCGCGCCGGAAGAAGCCAGCGCCGTCGCCGCCACCGTCGCCAACGCCTTCGACCTCGCCGACCTCCGCGCCGGCCTTCGCTTCGAAACCGCCATCGCCAAGCCGCGCGACGGCCGGGGCGACGCCCGCCTGATCGGCCTGACCATGCGCACCGGCCCGGCCAGCCAGCTGACCGTGTCGCGCAGTTTCGACGGCGCCCTGCGCCTGCGTTCGCTGGAAGAAAAAGTCACGCACGAGACCGTGGTCCTGAAGGGCGACGTCGAACGCTCCCTGTCCGCCAGCGCCCGTGAACTGGGGGCCACCGCCTCCATCGTCCGCTCCGCCAGCCGCCTGTTCGCCACCAAGTTCGACATGCAGCGCGACATCCGCGCCTCGGACGAGTTCACCATGGTCTTCGACCGCGACGTGACCGAGGCCGGTCGCACCGTGGGCGTCGGCGACCTGATGTACGCCGAACTGCGCGGCGTCACCTTCTATCGGTTCAAGCCGGCCGGCGCGAAGGAAGCCCAGTTCTTCGACGCCTCGGGCAAGAACCTGCGCTCGGCCATGATGCGCACCCCGCTGCAGAATTTCCGCCGCGTCTCGTCAGGCTTCGGTTTCCGCACCCACCCGATCTCGGGCTACAAGAAGATGCACCAGGGCATCGACTTCGCCGCCGGCTCCGGCACGCCCATCGTGGCCCCCGCCGACGGCGTGGTGGTCGAGGCGCGTCGCTGGGGCGGCTATGGCAACTGGCTGCGCATCCGTCACAACAACGGGCTCGAGAGCGGCTACGGACACCTGTCGCGCTACGGCTCCGGCATTCGCGCCGGCCAGCGCGTCAGCCAGGGCCAGGTCGTCGCCTATGTCGGTTCGACCGGCGCCTCGACCGGCCCCCACCTGCACTATGAACTGTGGCGCAACGGCCAGCGGATCAATCCCGCCGGCGTCCGCACCCAGGAAGGCACCGAACTGGCCGGCGGCGACCTGGCCGCCTTCCGCGCCGAAAAGGCCCGCATCGACCGCATCATCGCATCCGGCGGACAGAAGCGCCCGGCCCTGCAACAAGCCTCCGCCGACGGTCTGCGCCCCGTTCGGGGCTGATCAAGCCTGACGACGCGCTTCCTCAACCCGCGCCTTCGCCGGCGCGGGTTTTCTATTGCGCCGACTGCAGGGCGAGACGGATCGACGTCCGTCCTGCGGATGTACCAATCCGAGGCAGGCGCGGTCGCAAGCGTCGCAAACTGAACGAGGCGGACGGCGCGAAGGTTAACCCTGTCCTCCGTCCTGCGGGACGATCTTCAACGCCTATCGGTGCTTCGTCCCGAGACTCGGTTAACGCCTCGAACGCGGAAAGACGCGGCCGTTCTTGCAGTCGACAGAACGCCGTCATTTCCGGCGGACATCCTCTTGGGGCTTTCAAATGACTCACAATATCGGCGTGACCAGCCTGGCGGCCGCGGCCGCTCTCATTCTCGCATCCGGCGCTCAGGCGCAGTCTACTGCAACATCGAACCAGAAGAACACGGCGACCGTCCGAGCTCAGCTCAACGCCGTCGTCAACGACGTCAACGGGAACGTCTCGCAGACCTCGGCGGCGATCAGCAACTCCGCGACCATCTCCGGCGCCGGGCCGACGACCGTGCGAAATCTTCAGGATAGCTGGGGCTCCACCAGCGCCGCCCTGTCCAGCAATGTCGCCGACGTGAACGGCGATGTCGCGGCCACGGCGGCGGCCCTGGGCAACTCCGCCACCGTCACCCTGGATGGCAATGTCGTGTCCAGGGTCGCCAACACCCAGTACACCCATCGCGGACAGTTTCTGGCGGACGCCAACCTCAAGGTGGCGGACATCGACGGCGCCGTGAACGGCACCGCCGCCGCCATCGCAAACTCCTTCACCGCCTCGGGCGAAGGGGCGATGACCGTGACCAACGCCCAATATTTCAACGGCGACTCGCGAGCCGTGCTGAACGCGACGGTCCAGGACGTGTCCGACAAGGTGAACCTGACCTCGGCCGCCCTGGCCAATTCGGCGACCATCGACCTGCAGGGCGCGGGCAAGGGCACGGTCACCAACACCCAGATGTCCGGCTACGACCCGACCGCAACCCTGTCCGCCACGATCGCCGACGTCGATGGCGCGGTGTCGGCCACCTCGGCGGCGATCTCCAACTCGCTGACGCTGAACACCGGGCCGAACACCATGCTGACGGTCTCCTCTGTTCAGGACAACAAGGCCCTGACGCAGGCGATATCCAACGTCACGGTCCGGTCCGTGGATTCGGCGTCGCTGACGGCGGCGGCCATCGGCAATTCGGCGACCATCAGCCGGGTGACCGGGGGCCTCTGACCCTTCGTCGCGCGGGACGACGCCGTCCCGCGCGACGGATCGGGGGACTGACCCAGACGAGAAAGGCCGTCGCGACGCTCGCGACGGCCTTCTTCAATTGGCACTGGAGAAGTCGGAAAGTCCGTGGCGCCTCAACCGCCCGCAGCCGTCGTCCCGCGCACCGCGGACGACGGCGCGGTGCGCCAGCTGGAAGGATCCAGCACCCAGCGGGCCGGCGGTCCCGCCATCGGGCGGGACGGGGCCTGCCCGGTGGCGGGCGGCCTGTCGGACGGCCGTTCGGCCTGGGGCGCAGCCGCTTCCGCCGCGCGCAGCGCCAGCAGGCTCTCGCCTTGCAGCCCCGTTTCCGGCCGCGCGAGACAGCGGTCGCGGGGAATGGCGTAGAGGTCGGCGACGAAGTCGTACAGGCCGCGTTCGATCGCGGTCCGGACGGCGAACTGGATCGGCTCCATGCCGGAGGCTCCAGCGGAAAGGTCGAAAATATTGCCGTGGGTGAAGTCGAACACGCCCACGCGGATCTCGCGACCGACAAGCTGCTTTTGATAGGAGGCCGTGGCGACGACTTCCTGGGACCGGGTGTCGACCAAGCGAAGATCGATGGCGATGTTCATGACATAGCCGCTGCTGGTCAGCCCCCCCTTGACCCCGCTGGCCTCGATTCCCCCGGCGGAGGCATCGACCCCGGAAGACCGCAGATTATAGTTCAGCTCGGTGACCCCGCCCACGACATAGTATCGCGAACCGGCGATCTGACCGGCGTAGATCGGGCGGAAATTCTCGGCGCTTTCGCCGGCCGCCTGGGGGGTGTCGGACAGAAGATGAGATTGGGCATATTGTCGTTCGACCTCCGAAACCCCGCGATCCTGGCGCTCCACCGTGGGCACTCCGGCCTTGGTCAGGGCTGTCACGGCGAACAGGGACGCGCCCTGGCTGATCTTGCGTCCTGTCTCCAGATCATTGCGGCCGGTCAGGTCGGCGATGTCGCCGACCGCCAGCCGCGGCGCGCTGCGCCCCTCCGCCTGGCCCGCCGAGGCCAGACATCTCAGCGCGGCGGAATAGGCGGTGTCGTTGCCGGTCGCCGGCGCGCCGCCGATCGGATTGGCGTAGAGACCGGTGGCAGGGTCGTAGCGTGCGGTCGTGCAGCCGGCCAGACCGACCGCCGCGATCATCGACGCCTCCAGAAGCGGTCTCAGTCTCACGAAGCGGCTCCTGCGGCGATGGCGTAGGTCTGGACCCCGACAGGGTCGTCGGCCGGCAGGCAGGTCGCCTTGGCGCCCGGCGTCTGGATGCCGGCCAACAGTTCGAAGACGCCGCGTTCGACCACCGTCCGCACAGCGGCCTGCACCGGCTCCATGGCGCCGCCGCCGGCCGTCGCGACGCCGCCGACCGATCCCTGGGTTCCCGTCAGCCCGAGGCTGCGGTCCACGCCGACCACCTGTTTCTGGAAGCTGACGCTGTTCACCACCTCCTGCGAGCGCGTATCCACCAGTCTGAGGTCGACCGCGACGTTCATCACATAGCGCGACGCCTGACCCAGGCCGCGCAGGCCGGTCGTGCTCACATCGCCCGCCTGAACGTTCACGCCGTTCGAGGCGATATTGTAGTTCAGTTCGGTGACGCCGCCGACGAGATAGTACCGCGACCCCGCGACCTGGCCGACGTGGATCGGCCTGAAATTGTCGGGATCCTGACCGGCCCGTTCCGGGGCGTCGGACAGCAGGTGCTGGCGCGCATAGTTCAATTCGATCTCGGCGACCGTGTTGTCGAGCCGCTCGACCACCGGCGCGCCGGAGCGGGCCAGGGCCGTGATGGCGAACAGCGCGGCGCCCTGCGAGACGCGGGCTCCGGTCTGGAGATCGACCCGGCCCGTCATGTCGGAAATCCGTCCCACCGCGATCCTGGGCGGGGCGCCGCCGATCCAGCCGCCCCGCCGCGACAGGCAGGTCAGGGCGGCGGAATAGGGAGACGGATTGGCCGTGGCGGGGGCGCCGCGGATCGCGCCCGGATTCATCCCGCCCGAAGATTCCGCCGTCGCGGCTCCGGCGACCAGGCCGAGCGCGATCCCCGTGATCGTCGCCCGCCTCATGAGCCGGACTTCCGCACATTGGCGCTGACGTCGCCGCTGTTGGTCTGGCGGCTGTTCAGCACCACGGTGTTGCCGTGGCCGATGATGGAGACGTTGACCAGGTTGCCCACGGCCGTCGCGCTGCTCGTATCGCCCAGCGCCGCCGCGCCGCTGTCGAAATAGGCGGCGCCCGACTGCGTGTTCGACCCTGTGCTGGCGTAGCTGACGCTCGTGCCGGCCTGACTGTTCACGATGACGCCGTTGACGACCAGCCGATTGCCGTTGGCGTCGCGCGTGACAGGGTTGAAGGTCTGGGTCGCGACGGCGCCGGAACGGCCATAGCCGGCCTCCATCGAAGCCGCCCCGGCGGACTCGGTCGAGGATTGCGCGAGGGCCCGCCCGGAGAGACCGGACAGGGTCAGGATTACGAGCGGCAAGAGCGGCGTCTTGGTCATGATGTGTGTCATCTCAGCGGGAAGGAGAGCGGGGTGAAGCGGCGGAAAGGGCCGACGCCGCCTTCGCGGGGACGCCGGCCTGTCCATTCAGAAGCCGGTCACGGTCAAGCTGTTGCCAATGGCCGCCGCCGTGTTGGTGACGGCGCCCGAGACGTCACGCACGGTCGTGGTGGCGATGGCGGAAACCCCGGCGGTATTGGTCTGCGACGAGTTCAGGGACCCCAGTCGCGAGTCGATGGTGGCGGAGTTGCTGATGGCCGCCGCCGTCGCCGAAACCGTGCCCGACACGTCGCTGATGGTGGAGTTCAGCGTGGCCGAGGGGTCGTTATAGGCGACCTGGGTGTTGGTGATCGCCCCGCCCCAGTCGGAGGTCTTGATCGTCGCCGAGTTGGCGATGGCCGCCGACGTCGCCGAGACGTCCTTGGAGACATCGCCGATGGTCGCGTTCAGCTGGGACGCCGCGCCGCCCCAGGCGTTCTGATTGTTGTTCAGGGACACCGCCGTGCCGCCGTCGATGGTCACGCTGTTGGAAATGGCGGCGGAGGTGACGGAAACCGAATTGTTCACGTCGGTGATCGTGGCGTTCAGCTGCGAGCGGACGGATGCATTGTTCGACTGGCCTGATCCGATGCTTTGAGCATGGGCGGCGCCGGCCGTCGCGACGCCGAGAACGGCGGTGATGATGAGGATCTTGGTGGTCACGAGATTTCTCCAGAAGGCCCAACATCGGGCAAACCGGCTCAGTGCAAAAACCCATCCATTACAATGACTAACACAAATTAATCATAGACGGTAAGGGGTTGGTCGACGAGGACTACGCAAGCGGTTGATCTGACATCGAACCGGGTTCGGACAGGGTTAATACGGCGGCTCTCAAAGCGTGGGGCGGCAGACCGGCTCCGGGTCATCGTGAGTGCGGGCCTGTCGCAATTCGGCATGGACCGTTCGTCACTGTCTCGAGACGGGGCGCCTGCGGACAACGCCGCCTCCGCATCGGACCCCGCGGCTGAAGCGGGGCATGATCGGGTTTCGATCCGCCTCCGCCGATGGCGGCCGAGGCTGTCCCCGGACGGGTGATCCGCGGCGTACAAGGCTTGTCCGCAAAAGACGGCCCGGTTCCGGCCCCCGGTCGCACGGCCAAACCTATTGCTCGGCGAGCGGCATGACCAATTCGAAGACGGCGCCCTCGGTCGTAGGCAGCAGATCCAGGGTGGCGTCGTTCGCGGCCAGCAGGGCGCGGGCGATGGACAGGCCGAGGCCGGCGCCGCCCTCCCCGCGTCGCGTGGTGAAGAAGGGCTCGAAGACGCGACCGGCGTCGGCCGGCGCGACGCCTGGACCATCGTCCGCCAGGGTGACGACAAGTCGATCGGGCAGGGCCGCCGCCCTGATGCTGACGGCCGTCGCGCCGGCCTGGCGGCTGTTTTCCAGGAGCGTCGAAACCACCATCTCGATGGTAGACGCTGGAACGGCCACCCTGGGCGTTTCGTCCCCGAACATCACCGAGATCGCCAGCCGGCTTGACCTGGCGTCGACCGCCTTCGTGATCGGGAGGCGGACGTCGACCGAAAGCCCGGCTTGGGGACGCGCCATATCGGCGCGCGCCAGATCCAGCAGGCGCGTCACAAGGGCCGAGAGACGGCGGGCGTCGGCGGCGATGTTGTCGAGGAACCGCCGACGCTGATCAGGCGCCATCTCGTGGTCCTGCAGCAGTTCGACGGCGCCCTGTATCCCGGACAGGGGCGTCTTGAACTCATGGCTCACGGCGGCGGCGAAATCGCGCAGATAGCGGGACCGGCGATCCACGGCCTGGGCCATCCGCCCGAAGTCCTCGTAGAGAGTCCGAATTTCGACGGCGGCGGTGGCCGGCGCAGGGGGAAGCACGCCGCCGCCGTTGGCGACATCGCGCGTCGCCCGGCTGAGCGCCTCGATCGGACGGGCGATGCCGCGCGAGACCAGAACAGCCAAAAGGGCGATCACACCCAGGGTTCCGACGACGCCCAGCCCGATCTTGATCCGGTCCTGGTACAGCCCCTTGAACAGGGCTCGGGGCGAGCGGGACGCCACGACGACCCCCTCGACCCGGCCATTCACCATCACCGGCCGCGCATGGTGGATACGAACGCCCGCTGCGCGACTGAGCCATTCCATGGAATAGCGCGGGCGATAGGCGTCGTTGCGACGCAGGACCGTTCGCGGTTCGCCCGCAAGCGCCGAGCGCACTTCGGTCAGATCGGCCAGGCCGCCGCCCTGGCCGTAGCCCAGAACGATCGTCCCGTTGCGATCCAGCAAGAGGATCGAGGCCAGGGTTGTGCGGCTGGTCTGCTCGACGACGGAGCCAAGCCGGTCGGCGACCTCGACCGCCCCGGCCTCAGGCACGGCAGCGTGACGCGGCGCGGGCCGCGCCGGCAAGACCGGCGTGGACCCCAGGTCGATCGTCGCGGGTTCGGGCCTGTAGTAACCCGGATCGTCGCGCCGGGCGGGATCGGGCGGAACCACGACGGCGCCGGGCCAATCCGAGGCGGCGACGGCCGACAGGACGACGGCCTGGGCGACCAGTTCCGCCTCCGTCTGACGCACCAGGGTGTTCTCATAGACCCGCAGGAATATGGCGCTGAGCCCCGGCAGGACGCCGGCGAAGATCAGCACGGACAGCAGGATGGTCCGAAGCCTGAGCGCCGGCCAGTGATTGCGGATGAAGGCGCGCAGACGTGCGATCACGCCTCCGGCGCCCCGGGCGCGCCCAGGCAGGGGCCAAGCTGGTAGCCGATGCCCGGCCTGGTCTCGATCACGTCAGCCCCGCCCACCGCTGCAAACTTGGCCCGCAGGTTGCGGACATGGCTGTCGATCGTACGGTCGGTCATGGCGAAGCCTGGGCCATGGACCCGGTCGATGATGGCGTCCCGCGTGAAGACCCGGCGCGGCGCATCGGCCAGGGTGCGCACGATGCTGAACTCCGTCACCGTCAGCGGCACCTCCACATCGCGCCATGTCGCCCGCCATCCGTCCGCATCCAGACCCAGACCACCGAAGGCGAACTGGCCCGGCGTCGGCGGGGGCGGGTTCCGCGCGATACGGCGCAGGATGGCGGCGACCCGCGCCACCACCTCGCGCGGACTGAAGGGCTTGGTCACATAGTCGTCCGCGCCCAGCTCCATGCCCAGGATGCGGTCGATCTCGTCATCGCGCGACGACAGGAACAGGACCGGCAGATCGCCCTGGGCGCGGATTCGGCGACAGGCCTCGATCCCGTCCATGCGGGGCATGTTGATGTCCAGCACGACGAGGTTCGGCCTGTACAGGGCGATGTCGGCCAGCGCGGCTTCGCCGTCGGCGGCCTCCCGCGTCGCCAGACCCGCCTTCTGAAGCGCGAAGGTCAGCAGGTCGCGGATGTGCGGGTCGTCATCGACCACCAGGACGGTGCTTTGCATGATGGCCATGTTCAGCCTTCCGTCGGCGAGGTCAACGGGACAGGCGGCGGGGCGGCGACGGGCGCCGGCGCGGTGGGCGGCGGCATTTGGATGAGCCCGTTCCAGTGACGGGCGCCCGGCGCCGGCGCCGACAAGGCGCCCTTCTGTTGCAGGGCGGCGATGCGATCCAGACGACGCTGGTCGCGCCAGGTCCAGCCGCGCCATTCGCTCTGTCGCCGACGGACGTTCAGCAGGATGTCCTGGCGGACGGCGGCGACCCGGTCGCGCAGGACGGCGTCGTCAAGGGTCGTTTCCAGCTCGGCCAGTGAGACGAGGGCGGGCGCGCCCAGGGTATGGAGATAGCCGAGGTCCAGCGCGACCCCGCGACTTCCGACTTCCCTGGCATGCCGCACGTTCCAGCCGGCCACGACGGCGCCGAGGTCGACGACGCTGACGACCGCCAGCACGATCAGCGCGGCCGCGGCGTTGGCGTTGATCAGCCAGTGCGCCGACTTGCCGGCCAGCATGCGCCAGCAGATCAGCATCAGGCCGACCGCCACCAGCGCCATCCAGATCATCGCGGCGATGCGGAAACGGGTCAGGGCGTAAACCTCGATATAGTCGGCGGTGCGCAGCAGGCTAGACGCGACCAGCACCATGTTCTGGGCGATCCAGACCACTACCAGGCACCGGACCAGCGGCTTGCTCGCGGTGTCGGAACCCGGCTGGAGCGCCACCAGGACGAACAGGCCGGCGAGCAGGGCGGTGACGATCAGGGGATAGGCGCCGCGATGGGCGTATTCGGCCAGACCCATGTCGCCGGGAAGCGGCGCGCCGCTCCACAGGAAGGCGATGTCCAGGCCGTTCTGGAGCGCGAAGACCGCATTGAAGACGATCAGGGACAGGGTGATCGTGCGGGTCAGGAAGGCTGAAGGCTTTCCGATCTTGCGTTCAGGCAGGCCGAGCAAGGGCTTGCGCCAGCGCGGACGCAGCAGGCCCAGAACGCCGATGAAGACGGCGCACCAGAACAGGATGCGGAGGACGTTCTGGGGCGACAGGGACGGCAGGGACAGGTTGGCGAGCGCATTCGAAATGAGCGGATTCGCCGCCGAGAACAGGGCGAGGAAGACACCGCCGCCGACCACGGGCATGATGAGAAGGCCAAGCAGGTTCAGAGCGGACATTCCGCCGCGACCGCGCCTCAGCCGCGAGACCTTGAACAGGTCGATCACGGGGCCAAACAGGGCAAAAAACCAGTGGAGCGCCAGTCTTTGGGCCCAGCCCCACGCCGTCTCGTTCGGCCCCACCCGGCTCGACAACGCCCCGAGGCTGATCGAGACCCCGAACAGCGCCCAGGCCAGCACCCCAGGCCGGTCCGCCAGAACCAGGGCGAAGGCGACGCCGGCCAGGACGAAGCCCCGGCCTCGACGGTCTTGCAGCAGGTCTTTCCGACCAAGGAGCGCGCCCCCTAGGACCGCGAAGGCGAACAGGCCAAGACTCGTACCGGGGGCATGGGCGAAGAACAGCAGGTCGGCGAGGCCGACCAGGGCGGCGCCGACGGCGACCCTGAGCCAGAATGATGATCGAGGCAGAACGGGTATGTGAAGCATGGGGCCTCCCTTTCGGGAAATGCTTCTCGGCCATGTCCGTCGAGAACGGTTGCGCCGTCGATGGATTGTCAGCGCAGGCGCCATGCAGGTTCGATGCAGACGGCGGCGCTACGCCCCGCCGACCTGAGCTGTCGTGGTCGCTGGAGGCGCCGGATGCGGTCCTAGTCAATCACGCCTTTTCACGAGTTTCGGACCCCATCAACCGGGCGTGTCGTCTAAAATCAGAGGCTTGGATTCGACTTCCGGCAGTATTGCAGCCAGCCCGTCAGCTGGACTCGCAGCGCGGCCCATCTACCCGAATGATAGATTTGTGGAAATGGCGCACCCGGAGCGATTCGAACGACCGAACCCCAGATTCGTAGTCTGGAGAAATAAGTATTAACTTCAGAAGATTATTTCTTCTTGGCTGTAACGGCCGGCCTTGGAGCGGGTGTGATCTTCAATGAGCTACAAATTTAAGCGTGAGGATGCTCCTATGGCTTATCAAGCCGCCCTTCGGCTTGACGTAATCAATGGAAGTCCCGCGATCCCGGCAATATCCGCGCATTCCTGGGATGGGTATGAACGGTTTCACGAGGATATTGAGGCCGGATGATCTCATCGGCACGGCTGGGAGTGATTTCTGTTGTGTTCGCGTCGGATAACCGGTCCAGTTCAGCGGAGCGATCGAACACCCTGTGCGTCATAAGATGCACGACACCCTCCGGGCTTTTCTCGACCACACCCTCCACGCCCATCAACCGAGCCGCCATGACCACGCGACGGTATTCCTCGAACATCCGCGCCCATAGCACCAGGTTGGTGACGCCAGTCTCGTCCTCCAGCGTGATGAAGATGGCATTGCCTTTGCCGGGGCGTTGCCGGACCAGGACGACGCCGGCTGTGCGAACCTTGGCGCCGCTTCGTCTCGTCTCCAGTTCGGCACACGTCAGAGTGTTTTCTGCCGCGAAGATCGGGCGCAGGATCGCCATGGGATGGGCCTTCAGCGACAAGCGCGTGGTCTGGTAATCGGCTGCGACGTGTTCGCCCAAAGCCATTCGAGGTAGGCGGGCGTCATCCTCTTCGCCCAGTTCACGGGCATCGGCGGCGGCAAACAGCGGCAAGGGCGCATCGTCGGGAAGGCGGCGCACGGCCCATAGGGCCTCGCGTCGATCCATGCCGATCGAGCGAAACGCATCGGCGTCGGCCAGTTTGCGCATCGCAGAACCCGGCAGGCTCGCGCGACCGGCCAGGGCCTCGACGCCTTCGAACGATCTGCTGCGTGCGACGACCAATGCCTTGGCCCATTCTTCGCGGAACCCATCAATCTGACGAAAGCCCAGCCGCAGCGCCAGCAATCCGGGCGGCCCCTCCAGCGTGTTGTCCCAGTCGCTCAGATTGACGTCGATGGGCCGGATTTCAACGCCGTGCTCCTGAGCATCGCGCACGATCTGGGCCGGGGCATAGAAGCCCATCGGCTGGGAGTTCAGCAGGGCACAGGCGAAGGCGGCGGGGTATCGGCATTTGATAAAGGACGAGATGTAGACCAGTTTGCCGAAACTGGCGGCGTGGCTCTCGGGAAAGCCATAGGAGCCGAAGCCCTTGATCTGGTCGAAACACCGCTGGGCAAAGTCACGTTCATAGCCGCGCTCAACCATTCGATTGACCATCCGGCCCTCATATTTCCACAGTGTGCCGTCGCCTCGAAAGGTGCCCATGGCCTTGCGTAGACCGTTGGCCTCCTTTGGCGTGAACTCGGCGGCGACCATGGCGACCTTCATCGCCTGTTCCTGAAAAAGCGGCACCCCCAGCGTCTTGTGCAGCACCTTTTTCAGTTCGTCGGGGTCATGGGGCGGCGCGGGTTTTGAGTACTCCGGTTCTTCCAGCTTTGCCCGTCGCCTCAGATAAGGATGGACCATGTCTCCCTGGATCGGGCCGGGCCGCACGATCGCGACCTGGATCACGAGATCGTAGAAGGTGCGCGGCTTCAGCCGGGGCAGCATGTTGATCTGTGCCCGGCTCTCGACCTGAAAAACGCCGATCGAGTCGCCCTTACACAGCATGTCGTAGACATCGGCCTGTTCGTTGGGAACGGTGTGCAATTCGTAGGCTGCGTCGTCGTGAGCGTGCATCAAGTTCAGCGCCTTTCGGATACAGGTCAGCATCCCCAGCGCCAGCACATCGACCTTCATCAACCTCAGATCGTCGATGTCGTCCTTGTCCCATTCGATGAAGGTTCGATCCGGCATGGCCGCATTACCGATGGGGACGAGTTCGTCCAGCCGGTCCTGAGTCAGGATGAAGCCGCCGACGTGCTGCGACAGATGACGCGGAAAGCCCAGCAGACGCGACGCCATCGCAACCGCCCGCCCAATCATCGGGTTGGCGGGGTCCAACCCGGCCTGCTCGACATGACAATCACCGATCTCCGCGCCCCAACTACCCCATTGGCTGGCGGCCAGCCGGGCCGTGACATCCTCGGTCAGGCCCAGCACCTTGCCGACCTCGCGAATGGCGCTCTTGGGGCGATAGCGGATGACGGTCGCGGCGATCCCCGCGCGGTGGCGGCCGTAGCGATCATAGATATGCTGGATGATCTCTTCGCGACGCTCGTGCTCGAAATCCACGTCGATGTCGGGCGGCTCGCCCCGGTGGTCGGACAGGAAGCGTTCGAACAAAAGATCGTTCTCGGCCGGGTCGACGCAAGTGATGCCCAGCACATAACAGACCGCCGAGTTCGCCGCCGATCCCCTGCCCTGACACAGTATCCCCTTCGAGTTCGCCACCCGGACGATGTCGTGGATGGTCAGGAAATAGGGTGCGAAACCCTGGATCTGAATGAAGGCCAGTTCCTTGTTCAGCAAATCCGTGACCTTGGCAGACACTCCTCCGGGATAACGGATCTGGGCATGCCGCCAGGTCAGGTCTTCCAGATAGGCCTGTGACGACCAGCCGGGCGGCGTGGGCTCCTGCGGATAGTTGTAGGTCAGGTCTTTCAGGTCGAACCGGGCGCGGTCCAGCAGAAGTTGCGTCTGTTCCAGGGCCTCGGGCGCATCCGCAAACAGCCGGGCCATCTCAGCCGGCGGCTTCAGATGGCGTTCCGCATTGGCCAACAGCCGCCGCCCCGCCGCCTCGATCGTCACGCCCTCGCGTATACAGGTCAGGACATCCTGAAGATCGCGCTCCGATGGGTCGTGATAAAGAACGTCGTTGATCGCCAGCAGGGGCACATCGGCGACATTAGCGATCGCCTTCAGCCGGGTCAGCCGGCGCCGGTCGTCGCCCTGTCGCAGCATCGCCGCCGACAGCCAGACCGAACCGGGCGCGGCCGCTTCCAGCCGAGACAAAAGAGGGGGAAGGGCCTCCAGATGTCGCTCGGGTATGACGATCAGCAACAGACCCTCGGGATCGCCCAGCAGGTCGCTTATGCCGATCTCGCATTGCCCCTTAACGGCCCGACGGTTGCCCAGCGTCAGCAGTCGGGTCAAACGGCCCCATCCCGCGCGATCCTCGGCATAGGCGATGATGTCCGGCGTGCCGTCGTTGAAAGCCAGACGGGCGCCGGTCAGCAGGCGAAAATCCTGTGCCCGCGCCTCGACCATGTCAGACAGGGCCGGATCGTTCATCAGGTCTTCGACGAAACCTGTCTCTCCCGGCCCGCCACCATCACGGACTTTCTCCGGCGGCGACAATCCCTCTACGCGTAGGGTGTTCAATGCGCTCCAGGCCCGAACGACACCCGCCACCGTGTTGCGATCCGCCAGACCCAGACCGGTATGGCCGCGCAGGATCGCGCTCAACACCAGCGACTTGGGATGCGAGGCTCCACGCAGAAACGAGAAATTGCTGGCCGCCGCCAGTTCCGCATAAGCGGGCGGAGAGTTGCCGTCGGTCATGCGAACAGCCCGTGGATATACCAGCGCGGTTCGGGCTCCTCACCATAGAAGCCCGCCCGAAATAGCCAGAACCGCCGCCCCTCATGGTCCTCGACGCGGTAGTAATCCCGGGCTCGATGTCCGGACCGACGCCACCACTCGTCGCCGATACGCTCAGGGCCTTCGGCGCGCGCAACCTGATGCGTGACTCTCCGCCAACGGAAAAGCGCTGGGGGCCCATCGGGAGCCAGGGCTATGGTTTCGATCGGCTGGGGTGGATCGAACATCTGCAACGGGCGCAGGGGTGGGGATTCAGGATCGCGAGCAGGCCAGGCGGTTTCGCCCTGACGACGCCCAGCCCATACCAGACGCGCCGCACGTTCAGGCAGATGCGACTCCACCGGCTCGAACCGACCGACCGCCTCTGGCCCCAGACGCGCCGTCAGACGGTCAATCAACCGGTCTAGGTCTTCGGCGCCTGTGGGCTCGCCCTCGAATCCCGCCTGTGTCGGCGCCAGGACCTGGGTCACAGGGACCGACAGGCGCAGTTGGTCGAACCCGAAGCCCGCATCCAACGGACTGGCCAAGGCCGCCAGCCGTTCCTTGAACAACAGCATCACGCTCGCTGCGTCGCGTGTAGCCCATCCTGTCCGAACAGTGATCCGCCGTGTCGCGCCATCGACGCGGAAGAAGGCGACCTCGAAAGCCCGGCCGCCCAGCCTTCGCTGATCCAACCAGGCCATGGCCTCGGTCAGCAGGTCGTCGATCACCGCCATGACATCGGTCGTCTCGGTGATAGGCTCGAACAGGATGCGATCGACGATGCAGGGCGCAGGCGGCCTTAGCGGCGTGATCCGGACATCCTCCTGTCCTAGGATACGCGCCAACCGCACCGGCAGATCGGGCCCGAACCGGGCGGCCAGCGGCGCGGTCGGGCGGTCGTCCAGATCGCCGAGAGTACGCAGACCCGCTCGCGTCAGGGCCTGATGGTCCTTGGCACCCAATTCCAGCGCCGTGATCGGCAGTGAGCGCACCACCATCCGATCCTGACCGGTCGTGATCGTCCCGCCGCGACCGAACCGCACCAGGGCTCGCGCGGCTTGGGGCGTGCCAGCCAGCGCCGTGCGCACGGCCAGACCAATCCGCCCCGCGCGAGCCTCGATCGCATGGATCAGTCCCGCTTCATCACCGAACAAATGCGTGCAGCCCGTGACGTCTAGGATCAGGGTGTCGTCACCATCGGTAGCCACCATCGGCGTAAACCGGCCGAAATCATCCACCACCTGGGCCAGCAGAGCCCGATCGGCGTTTGGGCGATGCACGACCGTCTTCAGGTCGGGCGTCCGCGCCTGGGCATCGGCCAGCGTCATACCGCGCGTCAGGCCCAGAGCGCACGCCTCCGGATTCAGCGCTGCCAGCCGCAATGCGCCCCGCACCTTCTCGACCAGCGCTACGGCAGGGGTAGCTTCAGACCCTGTGTTAGCCGGCTCGGCGGAGCCTCGACGCGATACCTCGCGTCGCAACCGATCCGACGACAGGAATGGGAACCAGACGGCCAGGTACCGACGCGGGCTCGCAGAAGGCGTGGTTGTCACGATCCCACTCCAGCGTCCATTCGGTCGGCGCCGCCCCCTGTCGACTGCGGGTTAGGGCGGCGACGAAGGCCGGTCGCCCCGGTGCGTCTGCCTCCAGCCCGGTCGACAGGGCTGCCCGCACGGACCAGCGGGTCTCGGCGGCGCTGGGCGTGGTGGGCGCTGCCGCTCGCACCACAAAGGCTGTGCTGCCTCCCCGTCGGGCCGCCAAGGCCAGACGCCGACTGGCAGTCAAGGTCATGACCTTCGCCTCGCCCCAACCACTCATTAGGACCGCGCCGACCGCTCCGCTCTTCAGCGCTTCCTCGCCCGCCGCCAGCAGGGCCGCAGCATCGCGCACCCGTACGATCAGCACGGTTTCTGGCCGCAAGCCCCATTCGTGCAGCCCCGAACCATGCAAGCCGCCCGCCTCCTGCGACGCAAGGTTCTGGAACACCCAGACCAGAGGCCGGTCTCGTGTGGCACGTGACGCAAGACCCAGCGCAAAAGCGTTGGCGGCCACAGCATCGGCAGCGGTTTCGGCATGAACGTCGTGCAGGCAGAAGAGGCAAGGTCCGGGGTCCAGATACGCATCAACACGGTCCATCCCGAGCGTGAACCGGCCCGGCTCGCTCACGGTCTCATGCCGAGACAGCTTGGCTAGACGGGATTTCAACTGCTCAATCTGAAAGGTCGAAGGCACCAAATGTTCCTGTTATGTTCTCCAATATGCCCCTTTTTCGATGTCGAGAGTCAAGCGGCAAGAACCCAGCGCGAGAGCGCGAGAGTGAAAAATTCCGGATATTTATGTAATTTCAATGCACTAAGCCAGCAGCGTGCGTGTCGTTACAGATCGACCACGCGTTAGCTGCCCCAATAGGACAAGCAAGTTTCTGTTATTAATCAGAAAATGGCGCACCCGGAGCGATTCGAACGCCCGCCCCCCAGATTCGTAGTCCGAAGAAAATTCTTTTATTATCAATGATTTGATTTCTGACCGTTGTAAAAACGAATGCCTACCGACCTGTGAGACCGTCGCCGTAACAGAAGCGCACCCAATGGGGGTCTGCGCCCCCCAACCCTCTGAGCATGAATCTTGGTCGCTCAGGCCCCTGGTTGAGCGGCAGCCCTTGAGTATCTGGCGCTGCGATCGACCCCAAGGGTCGGTCAATTTGACTGCCTGATGGCGATAGACAGTGAAATCTGCTAGGCGGCGACGATGGCGTCCGTGATGACGAGAACCCGGTGGATGGCGGCGCTCTTCGCGCTGATCGTCGCCATGTTCGCTCTGGCGCCGATCGTCGAGGCCGCCGAGTGCGGCGTCGAACTGCCGTCCGCACACCAGATCCTGGCGGGTGACGTCGATGACAATCGCGATCAAGGCCAGCAACCGATGCACGGCGCTTGCTCGCATGGTCACTGCCATCACTCCGGCTCCGTCGTCACGCCCGACCTGACGACGGCGACCAAGGCCGCCGATCTTCGTGCCGACCACGCCTTCCCGCTGGATGACCTGCGCGTGTCCTACGCGCCAGACGGTCTGGAACGCCCTCCCAGAGGCTGACGCGACGCTCGCGCTGACCAGCGCACGCCCTCGTCCTCTCTCTGGAAAATGAAACATGACATCCCTTCATCGCCGGCCGCCGCGTTTCGCGGTAGGCTGCGCGTGGGCCGCCTTTGCGGCCCTTCTCGCCGGCCCGACCTGGGCTGACCCCGCCCCCGCGTTCGAAACCTTGCTCGCCCAGATCGGGCTTACGCCCTCCGCCGTCGAAGCTGACGCCCTGTTGGACGCGGCCGAGGCGCGTGTCCACCAAGCGCGGGTGCCACCTAATCCGACGCTTAGTCTTGAAGCCGAGAACGCTTTCGGCAGCAGCCCCTTCAGCGGCTACGACAAGGCCGAGACGACCCTGTCGTTCAGTCAGGACCTAGAACTGTGGGGCCGTCGCAGCGCCCGCGTCGGTGCGGCGCGCGCCGACGCCGCCACGGCGTCTCTCCGACGAGACCAGGCGACGGTCGAAGCCGCCGCGCGTCTTGCGCTTGTCTACGCCGAGGCCGAAGCCGCGCAACGCCGCTACGATCTCGCGGAAGAGGCGCTTGCCGTCACGATCGCCGACGCGCGCGCTGCCCTCATCCTGGTTGAGGAGGGTCGCGAGCCAATGCTCCGGGGCATCCAGGGAGAAACGGAGGCCGCCGCCGCCCGCGCCGCCCGCGACGAAGCCGGGGCCGAACGCGACGCCGCCTTCGCCCGTCTGACCGCCGTCGCCATGTCGATCACGCCGCTGACCTCGATCGAGACCAGCTTGATCGACCGCACGCCGACGAGCGCCGAGACACCGGCGTCGGCGACACCGCAGGTGCGGGTCGCGGAGGCAGAACGCGCGGCGGCGGAGAGCCGCATCGCTGTCGAGCGGGTGCGCGCCGCGCCGGACGTCACGGCTTCCGTCGGAGTCCGTCGATACGAGGCGGAGGACGCAACGGCTCTGACGTTCGGGTTGAGCCTGCCCCTGCCGCTGTTCGACAGGAACCGGGGGAACATCGAGGCGGCCCAGGCCGATTTCCGGGCCGCCAGCGCCCGGCTGATGAGCGCTCGCCAGGACGCTGAGGCGGACCGAAATGCGGCCCAGGCGCGTCTTCGGGCCTCGGCCAGTCGGGTCTCGGCAGCCGACGCCGGGGTCACCGCCGGCGAGGAGGCTTATCGGCTTTCGCGCATCGGCTTCGAGGCCGGGCGCATCTCCCAACTGGAGCTGCGATCGTCCCGCGCCGCCCTCATCTCCGCCCGCAACGCCGCCGTGGACGCCCGCCTTGCGCGGGTCCGGGCTGAAATCGACCTCGCGCGCCTGCAAGGCCGCGCCGCGTTTGGAACGTCACAATGAAGCGCCCCTCGAAACTCAACAGGACCTGGCTGATGGCCGGGGCCGCTGTCGTGATCATCGCCGCCGGCGGCGTCTGGTTCACCGTCAGTAGAGCCCCATCGCCGGCCGCCGTGCCCGCCGAAGGCGACCATGCCGAAGAGGAAGCAGGCGCGCCCGAAGGAACGCTCGCTCTGAGCGACGCCCAGATCAGCGCGGCCGGGATCGGGGTCGTCTCGATCATGGGTGGAGGCGGCGGCGAGACGCTGCTTTCCGGCCGGGTCGAGCCCATGATCGACGCGCGCGCCGCCGTATCCGCCGTGGTAGGCGGTCGGGTCGAACGTGTGCTGGTCGCCCCCGGTCAGTCGGTTCGCGCCGGTCAGGCCCTGGCCGTTTTGGTCAGCGGCGACGCCGCCAGCCTTCGCGCCGATGCCGACGCTGCCCAGGCCAATGCCGTCGCGGCCCAACAGGCCCATGCGCGCGAGGAGAGCCTCGCCGACCAGGGCGTGGTCGCTCGTCGCGACGCCGAGGTCGCTCATGCCCAGGCCCTGGGCGCCGAAGCGGCGGCGCGCGCGGCGCGCGCGCGCGCCTCGGCGGCGGGCGCGCCCAATGCTTCCGGCCGCGTCAACGTCTCCAGCCCGATCGCCGGGGTCGTCACCAGCGTGCTGGTCGGACCGGCAGGCTTCGCGGCCCAGGGCGGCGTCATCGCCGAGGTGACCAACCCGGCGTGGGTCGAGATCGTGTTCAACGCACCTCCCGCCCTCGCAGTCCAGGTCCGGTCAGGCTCGACGATGCGGGTCCAGGGACCGGCCGGTGAGTTCGAAGCCCAGGTCACCGGCGTCGCCGCCGGCGCGGGGGCCGAGGGCGGAGCGGCAGTCATCCGCGCCCATCCAACCGGATCACGCCTTCCTCCGGCGGGCTCGGCGGTCACGGGCGCCGTCGTCACAGGCGAAGCCGTCAGCGGCATGACCGTTCCGTCCGAGGCGGTGCAGACTGTCGAAGGCGCCAATGTCGTGTTCGTCCGCACGGCCACGGGCTTCCGCGCCGCGCCGGTGCTCGTCGGTCGTCAGGCCGCCGGACGAACGGAAATCCTGAGCGGCTTGACCGCGAGCGATCGGGTCGCCGGATCGAACGCCTTCCTGCTCAAGGCCGAACTCGCCAAGGGCGAAGCCGAGCACGGTCACTGATCATGTTCAAAGCCCTGATTGAAACCTCCGTCCGCTTCCGCTGGTTCGTGGTCCTGGTCACGGCGCTCGTCGCCGCCCTGGGTCTGTTCGAACTGACGAGGCTTCCGATCGACGCCGTGCCGGACATCACCAACCGGCAGGTCCAGATCACCACCGTGGCCCCGGCGCTTGCGCCCGAACAAATCGAAAGGCAGGTCACCTATCCTCTTGAGACGGCGATGGCGGGCATTCCCGGTCTGACCTCGACCCGATCCTTGAGCCGCAACGGGTTCAGCCAGATCACCGTCATCTTCACCGACCAGACCGACATCTACTTCGCCCGCCAGCAGGTAGCCGAGCGGATGGCCCAGGCGCGCGAAAGCCTGCCCGAAGGCGTCGAGCCCAACCTGTCGCCGATCACGACGGGCCTCGGCGAAGTCCTGATGTGGACGATCGACTACAAGCCGTTCACCACGGCCAACCTCGCCAAACCGGGTCAGCCGGGATGGCAGACCGGCGGCGCCTATCTGACCCCTGAAGGCGATCTGCTGACCACGCCCCAGACGCGCGCCACCTACCTGCGCACCGTTCAGGACTGGATCGTCGCGCCGCAGATGCGGACGGCGCCGGGTCTGGCCGGCGTCGACACGATCGGCGGCTATGTGAAGGAATACGCCGTCCGGCCTGACGTCTCCCGGCTTTCGGCCTATGGCTTGAGCCTCGGTGACCTTATCCAGGCGCTGGACAGAGCCAACACCCAGGCCGGCGCCGGCTATGTCCAGCGGGCCGGTGAAGCCTTAACCGTGCGTACCGACGCCCTGGCCTCGACCATCGAGGACCTGGCCCAGGCGCCGGTGGTCAATCGCGGCGGTCTGGTCGTCCGGGTCGCGGACGTGGCGACCGTCGAGATCGGCCAGTCGCCGCGTCTCGGCGGCGCGAGCCGAGACGGGCACGAAGCCGTGCTCGGCACCGCCCTGATGATCGCCGGCGGCAACAGCCGCACGGTCGCTCAGGCGGCGGGTGAGCGTCTGGACGAAATCCGCTCGACCCTGCCGGCGGGCATCGAGGCGGTGACGGTTTTGGACCGCAGCGCCCTGGTCAACTCGACGATCCAGACGGTGGCCCGCAACCTCATCGAGGGAGCCCTCCTGGTTATCGTCGTGCTGTTCCTGTTGCTCGGGAACATCCGCGCCGCCTCCATCACCGCCCTGATGATCCCGCTAAGTTTCCTGTTTGCCGTTATCGGCATGAATCGGTTCGGCATCAGCGGAAACCTGATGAGCCTCGGCGCCCTCGACTTCGGCCTGATGGTCGACGGCGGGGTCGTGGTGATCGAGAACACCCTGCTGCTGCTGACCCAGCGGCGGGCGTCGCTCGGTCGGATGTTGACCCGCCGTGAACGTCTCAACGTCGCGGTCCAGTCGGCGCGCCAAATGGTCAAGCCGGCGGCCTTCGGCCAGCTGATCATCCTGCTCGTCTTCACTCCGCTGCTGATGCTCGAAGGAGTCGAGGGCAAGACCTTCGTGCCCATGGGGGCGACGGTCATGCTGGCCCTGGTCGGCGCGTTCATCTTCTCCTTCACCTTCGTGCCGGCGATGACGGCGCTCCTCGTCCGTGATCCGAAGTCTGCCCATGTGGACGAGAAGGGTCACGCCGAGGCGCATGAAACCTTCATCCTGAGGTTCGCAAGGCGCTGGATCGAACCGGCCATCCGCGCGGCGGTCGGCAATGCCCGTATCGTCATCGTCTCGGTCGTGGCGGCTCTGGTCGTCGGTGGCGTCGCCTTCACCACCCTGGGACGGGAGTTCATCCCAACCCTGGATGAGGGCGACATCGCCATGCAGGCGCTGAGGGTTCCCTCGGCTTCACTGGAGCAGTCCCTGATCATGCAGATGAACCTGGAACGGGCGATCTCGGCCCAGCCCGAGGTGGAGACCATGTTCTCGCGGACCGGGACGGCGGAGGCGGCGGTCGATCCCATGCCACCCAGTATCTCCGACAGCGTCATCGTGCTGAAGGACCGCAAGGACTGGCCCGATCCAAAGCTGGAGAAGGAAGTCCTGCTCGAACGGCTGGAAGAGGTCGCCGGCCAGCAGATCGGCAATAATTTCGAGTTCAGCCAGCCGATCGAACTGCGTTTCAACGAACTGATCTCGGGAGTCCGCACCGACCTGGCCGTGCTGGTCTACGGCGACGACTTCGACACCCTTCAAAGGGTGGCGGATCAGGTGGCGACCGCCCTTCGCGAGACAACGGGTTCGGCCGACGTTCGGGTCGAACAGGCGTCGGGCCTACCGACCTTGACCATCAGCGTCGACCGGTTCGCGGCGGCCAACTACGGCCTGTCCGCCGCCGACATTTCGGAGACGGTCTCGGCCGCCGTCGGGGGGGCGAAAGCAGGCCGCATCTTTGAGGGCGACCGTCGGTTCGACGTCGTCGTGCGACTGCCTGACGCGGCGCGCAACGATCCGGCGAGCCTGGCGGCCCTGCCGATCGTGTCATCGAACGGAACCGTCGTGCCCCTGTCTTCCGTGGCGCGGATCGAAACCGCCGAAGGTCCCAACCAGATCAGCCGCAACGACGGCTCCCGGCGGATGGTGGTTCAGGCCAACGTCCGGGGCCGCGATCTGGGCGGGTTCGTCACCGATGCGCAGAACAAGGTCGGGGAGATCGCCCTGCCGCCGGGTGTCCGCCTCGACTGGGGCGGCCAGTTCGAAAACCTGAAGCGGGCCGAGCAGCGCCTGGGTTTGGTCATCCCGATCGTCTTCGTCCTGATCGGGGTGCTGCTGTTCATGGCCCTGGGCTCGTTCGTGGAGGCCGGCCTAGTCTTCGTCTGCGTGCCTTTGGCCCTGATCGGCGGGGTGCTGGCCCTGCTGTTGCGCGGCATGCCCTTCTCGGTCTCGGCGGCGGTGGGCTTCATCGCCGTGTCCGGGGTCGCGACGCTGAACGGGCTGGTGCTGATGCAGGCCATCCGGGAGCGGCTCCAGAGCGGGCTGGACCCTCGTGAGGCGGCGAGGGAGGGGGCGTTCAGCCGCCTTCGTGCGGTGCTGACCACGGCGCTCGTCGCCATCGTCGGCTTCATCCCCATGGCCCTGGCCCATGGCGCGGGGGCGGAGGTGCAGAAACCCCTGGCCACCGTCGTCATCGGCGGCTTGCTGACGGCGACCGTCCTGACGCTTCTGGTGCTGCCAACCTTCGCGGCCAGGGCCGTCAGCTATCGATCGGCCGAAGGCATTGACCATCAAGCCTAGCCTTTGAGTCCGATCCGCCGCCAGGCGGGTCGGACTTATCAACGAGGTTCGCATATCCAAGCCTAAGAGCACCTGAGTGAGCCCCAGACTGAACTGGATTGGAATTGAGCAATTAAATCAGTGGCTTATTGAAAGATGCGATGGCCAGTTACAGTCACACGCGACAGCCGACCAAGTCGCTAGCCCAACAGCATACTGGATAAGAAGAAGAAATGGCGCACCCGGAGCGATTCGAACGCCCGACCCCCAGATTCGTAGTCTGGTGCTCTATCCAGCTGAGCTACGGGTGCGGCTGCCTTGCGGCGAGGGCGGGTCTTTAGCCGTAGAAACCGGCGGGCGCAAGCGGCGGAATGCAGTTTCTGCGTGGTCGGCGGTTGGCGCGGACGCCGGGACGGCCTAGGTCGGGAGGCGACGTCCTCCCTCGTCCGGATTTTCTCATGCATTTCATCCGCCGTCGTCTCGCCGTCCTGCTCATTCCCATTGTCATCGCCGGCTGCCAGACGGCGGGCGGGGGCGCCCCGACAGCGGCCGAGACACCGGTTCAGGGTCAGGCGACGGCGCCGGAGGCCGGGACGCCTGCGCGCGGCCCCTTCGTGGCGGCGGCCAATCCGCTGGCGGTCGAGGCGGGGATGAAGGTGCTGCGGCGGGGCGGGTCGGCGGTGGACGCCGCTGTCGCCGTACAGGCGGTGCTGGGCCTGGTGGAGCCCCAGTCGTCGGGTCTGGGCGGCGGGGCCTTCCTGATGAGCTATGAGGCGGCGACCGGCCATGTGACGGCTTATGACGGGCGCGAGACGGCGCCGGCCTCGGCCACGCCCGAACTGTTCTATGAGGACGGCAAGCCGCTGGCCTTCATCGACGCCCTGTTGTCGGGGCGCTCGACCGGCGCGCCGGGCGCGGTGGCCATGCTGGCGATGGCGCAGAAGGATCACGGCCGGCTGGAATGGCGCGACCTGTTCGGCGAAGCCGAACGCCTGGCGCGCGACGGCTTCGTGGTCAGCCCGCGCCTGGCCGGCATGATCAACGGCCCCGCGCCCCAGGCGAGAACCCGGTGGGCCAAAGCCTATTTCACCCGGCCGGACGGCGAACCCTATCGGGCCGGCGACGTGATGCGGAACCCCGCCTATGCCCGAACCGTGGCGGCCCTGGCGAACGAAGGGCCGGGCGTTCTGTACGGCGGCCGCATCGGGCGCGAGATCGCCCAAACGGTGTCCGAGGCGCCGCGCCCCGGCGGCCTGACCGAGGCGGACATCGCCGCCTATCGCCCGCTGCGGCGCGACGCCCTGTGCCGTCCATACCGGATCTATGTCGTCTGTGTGCCCCCGCCGCCGTCCAGCGGGGTGGCCCTGCTGCAGTTCCTGGCCATGGCCGAACAGACGCCCGATATCCGCCAGGGTCCCGACAGCCCGGCCGCCTGGGTCGCCTTCGGCCGGCTGCAGCGTCTGATGTACGCCGACCGCGACCGCTATGTGGGGGATGCGGACTTCGTCGGCGTGCCGATCGCCGGCCTGCTGGATCCGGACTATGTCGCCGCGCGCGCGGCCCTGGCGCCGACCCTGAACGGTCCCGCGACGCCCGGCGCCCCCACGGGCTCGCCCCCGCGCGGCGCGGACCGCACGGCCGAGCCCGGCGGCACCTCGCACATGGTCATCATCGACGCCGAGGGAAATGCGGTCAGCATGACGACCACGGTCGAGAGCATCTTCGGCAACGGCCGGATGGTCGAGGGTTTCTTCCTGAACAACCAGCTGACCGACTTCTCCTTCACCCCGAGCGAGGACGGCCATCCGGCCGCCAATGCGGTGGCGGCGGGCAAGCGGCCCCGGTCGTCAATGACGCCGGTGCTGATCCTGGACCGTCAGGGCCGTCTGGTCGGCGCCATCGGCTCGCCGGGCGGGTCCAGCATACTGGCCTATGTCGCCAAGGCCTTGATCGGGGTGATCGACTGGGGCCTGCCGATGCAGGAGGCTGTCGCCCTGCCCAATCTGGTGGTGCGCGGCGAGATGGTCGGCGCCGATACGGCCCTGATCGCGCCGGACATCCGCGACGCCCTGGGGGCGGCGGGCATAAGCTTGAGACCCAATGCAACCGAGACCTCGGGCCTGCATGGAGCGATGTGGCGCGACGGCCGGTGGGACGGCGGCGCGGATCCGAGGCGAGAGGGCGTGGCGGTGTCGGAGGTTCGCTGATGCGCGACGACCCGAAGGTGCGGGTCAGCGGCGCGGCTTGATCGACAGCTGGAAGGCGATCAGGCCCTCGTCCAGATCGGTGTCGAGGCCGTTCATGCCGCGCAGCCCCTTGCCGGCGTCGATCTCGCGATAGACCAGCCCGACCGATGTCTGAACATCGCCCCGGCGATAGGCCACCCCGACCGAGGCGTCGCCCAGGAAGCCGCCTCGATCCTGGGTATAGCCGGAGCGGGCGTAGTCGCCGTCGCGGGTGCGGGCGAAATTATAGCCGACCGCCCGGCCGGACCCGGCGGCGTAGAGATACCACCGGGGACGCTCGCCGAAGCGCGCGGTTCCGTCGGGGGCGAGACGATCCAGGCCTTCGCCGATCTTCAGGGTGGCGCCGGCCTCGGCCGATCCACCGTCGCTGCCCAGGCCGAAACCGGCGTGGGGCGTCAGACTGACTTCCAGGCCGGACGGCGTGTGTCCGACGGCGCCGCGGAAGCCGCGAACATAGCGCAGGTCATAGGCTTCCGCGTCCAGCTCGGCCCGGTCGATCGGCGTGACCGGCAGGGGCGAGCCGTCGGCGCGACGCAATCGCCCGGCGGTTTCAAGCGTGACCCGGTCGGTGAAAGCCCTGCGGTCGATCCAGATATCGTTGCGGGTGGCGGCGGCCAGACCCTCGGTTTCGGCCGGCCGCAAGGGCGCGCTCATCTCGATTTCGGATCCGAAGCGGGCGTCGGGCGTGACGCGGAACCCGCCTTGCTCATTGAGGCGCGCGGTCAGGGTTTGAGCCGTCGCGTGAGTTTCGTCGAAGGCGCCGGGGATCCAGGCCTGGGCGCGCGAGTCGGCGAACCCGGCTGCCGCCAGGACGATTCCCACTCCAACGCTCCACACCGCAACGCGCATTCGGTCTCCCCACCGTCCGCTGTTCTCCAGCTTGCACCAGGCGCAACCAGACTCCAACAGACATTTTCAAGACACTGTTTCGTCCCTTTTGAACGACGCCGCCGCGCCGGAGTTCCAGTCGTGAAAAAGGGCCCCGCCTGCGCGGAGCCCTTTCAGGTCTGGCGTCCGACCGCCTACTGGCAGGCCAGGCACTCGTCGTAGTCGGTCTTGGGCATGGAGAAGAGGTCGGGCTGGTTCGGATCGATGACCGCCTCGGCCTTGTCCTCGGCGCCGGCGAAGGCGGCGCGCTGCACCGACTTGGAGCGCAAATAGTACAGCGACTTCACGCCGCGTTCCCAGGCGGACCAGTGCAGCATGTGCAGGTCCCATTTGTTGACGTCGCCCGGAATGAACAGGTTCAGCGACTGGGCCTGGCAGATTTCCGGCGCGCGGTCGGCGGCCAGTTCCACCACCCAGCGCTGGTCCAGTTCGAAGGCGGTCTTGTAGATGCCCTTCTCGTCCTCGTTCAGGGCGTCCAGGTGCTGGACCGAACCCTCGTGCTCGAGGATCGAGTTCCAGACCGCCTCGGTGTTGATCCCCTTCTCGTCGAGCAGGCGCTCCAGATAGGGGTTCTTGACCGCGAACGAGCCCGACAGGGTCTTGTGGGTGTAGATATTGGCCGGGATCGGCTCAATGCCAGCGCTCGTGCCGCCGCAGATGATCGAGATCGAGGCGGTCGGGGCGATGGCCAGCTTGTGGCTGAACCGCTCCATGACGCCGCGCTCCTCGGCGTCCAGGCAAGGGCCCTTCTCTTCGGCCAGCAGGCGGCTGGCCTTGTCTGCCTCGCGACGCAGGTGCTTGAACAGGCGCATGTTCCACGACTTGGCCATGGCGCTTTCGAAGGCGACGCCCTGGCCTTGCAGGAAGGAATGGAAGCCCATCAGGCCCAGGCCGACCGAACGCTCGCGCTTGGCCGAATAGACGGCGGCCTTCATTTCCGGCGGCGCGCGGCGGATGAAGTCCTCCAGCACATTGTCCAGGAAACGCATGATGTCTTCGATGAAGCGGGGCTCTTCGCGCCACTCCAGGAAGGTCTCGGCATTGACCGACGACAGGCAGCAAACGGCGGTCCGGTCCACGCCCAGGTGGTCGCGGCCGGTGTGCAGCATGATCTCGGCGCACAGGTTCGACTGTTTGACCTTCAGGCCCAGGTCGCGCTGGTGCGGCGCCATCTGGCGGTTCACCGTGTCGGAGAAGATCATATAGGGCTCGCCGGTCTGCATCCGGATGTCGAGCAGCTTGGTCCACAGCGAGCGGGCGTCGACGGTCTTGATGACCGCGCCGTCCTTGGGGGACTTCAGGTCGAATGTGGCGCCGGTCTTCACCGCCTCCATGAATTCGTCCGTGACATTGACGCCGTGGTGCAGATTCAGGGACTTGCGATTGAAGTCGCCCGAGGGTTTGCGGATCTCGAGGAACTCCTCGATCTCGGGGTGATGGATGTCCAGATAGACGGCGGCCGAGCCGCGACGCAGCGAGCCCTGGCTGATCGCCAGGGTCAGCGAGTCCATCACGCGGATGAAGGGGATGATGCCCGAGGTCTTGCCCGCGCCCTTGACCTTCTCGCCGATGGAGCGGACGCCGCCCCAGTAGGTGCCGATGCCGCCGCCGTTCGAGGCCAGGGCGACGTTTTCGTTCCAGACGCTCTGGATGCCGTCCAGGCTGTCGCCGACCGCGTTCAGGAAGCAGGAGATCGGCAGGCCGCGATCCGCGCCGCCGTTCGACAGGACCGGGGTCGCGGGCATGAACCACAGGCGGCTCATATAGTCGTACAGGCGCTGGGCGTGGTCGGCGTCGTCCGAGAAGGCGGTCGAGACGCGGGCGAACATGTCCTGATAGCTCTCGCCCGCCAGCAGGTAGCGGTCTTCCAGCGTCTTCTTGCCGAAGTCGGTCAGCAGGGCGTCGCGCGAACGATCCACCTGGACCGATTTCACGACAGTCAGATGGGGCTTCTCGAGGGTCGCGTTCGTCACAACACCTTGGAATTCCGTCGTCTTCAAAGCCTCGCCGCCAGCCATGGTCATCTGCGTCCTGAACAATAAACAGCCTAGAGCCACCTGCGCCGTGACCACATCATCTAGTGGTCTCAACGCTCCCTGAGCCCACATATAGGGCGCACATGCCTAATAACCCGTCAACGTCTTGACGGTCGCTTTGTAAGCGAATCGGTCGGACAACTCGTCCACGCCTGGGGAAAATCCAGCAAGCAAGCCAGCAAACCCCTCCCAGGCCTTCGCAGTTGCGATATCACGAACGCGTGATCGGAACATAGGGCGAGCTTGGCCGTTTGGCCCGTCCATGACCGTTTCAGATTTCCGTCCCTTTTTGATACGCGCCCTGACGGTTGCGCGAACAGAGATCGCCGCTCTGACGGCCCTGTTCGTCGCCGCGATCGGCGTCATGACCTTCGTCGAGATCGCCGACGACATGACGGAGGCCGACGGCCAGGCCTTCGACCATCAGGTTCTGGCCCTGCTGCGCCCCTATGCCGACGATCCCGGCCGGCCCTGGGGGCCGTGGTGGCTGAAGGAGGCGGCGGCCGACATCACCTCGCTGGGCGGCATATCGGTGCTGGGCCTGTTCGCCCTGATCGTCATCGTCTTCCTGTTGAGCCAGAGGAAATGGCTGTCGTCCGTCCTGCTGGCCCTGGGCCTGATCGGCGGCGTGATGCTCAGCGAGGGGCTGAAGGCGGTGTTCGAGCGCGAACGCCCGCCCCAGGCCCTGCAGGCGGTCGAGACGATCAACGCCAGCTTCCCCTCCGGCCACGCCCTGCTGGCGACGGTCTTCTATCTCAGCGTCGCGGTCATGCTGACGCGGGCCTTTCCGCGCCAGAGGTTCAAGATCTTCGTCCTGGGGGTCGGCATTCTGATGGCCCTGCTGGTGGGGCTGACCCGCATCTATCTGGGCGCCCACTGGGCGACGGACGTCTTCGCCGGCTGGGCCGTGGGCTCGGCCTGGGCCATGGTCCTGTGGCTGGTCGCCTATGGGATTGCGCGCTGGCAGAAGCGTCATCAGGCGCCCCTGCAGGACGAGCCGTCGCCGATGGAGCCTGAAACCGGGGACGATCCGACCAAAGTCTAGCCCCGCCTTGGCGTCGGACGCAGGATAGTCTGTCTTGAGACGCCGCCTCGATCTGAACAGAGCGGCGCGCAGACGGGAGATACGCCATGGACCACGCCGCCCTCTATGCCGAACGGCTGAAAACACCGGACCAGGCTGCGGCCCTGATCCGGTCGGGCGCCAAGGTCGCCATGGGCCTGGGCGTGTCCCAGCCCCCGGCCCTGCTGAAGGCCCTGGCCGAACGGGCTGAGCGCGGCGAGGTCGAGGATGTGAACCTCTATTATCTGCTCTCCACCGCCATCGCCGGCGACACGGTGCTGCGCTACGAGCTGATGGACCGGATCCGGCCGTGGAGCCTGTTCCACAGCGCCGTCGAACGCCGGCTGGAGCAGCGCGCCTTCGAGGAGGGGCGGCCCAATCCGGTCCAGTTCATCCCGACCGGCTTCCAGCAGTCGCCGCGCCTGCTGTGCGACGAAGTCGGGGTGGATGCGCTGGTCTGCACCGTCTCGCCGATGGACGCCGACGGATTCTTCTCGTTCGGGACCAACACGGACTACGCCAAGCCGGTGTCGGACACGGCCCGGACCATCGTGGTCGAGGTCAATCCGCACATGCCGCGCGTGTTCGGCGACTGCACCGTCCATGTCTCCAGGGTCGCCGGGATCGTGGAACACGCCGCCCCCCTGCTGGTCGTGCCCAGGGCCGAGCCCCAGCCGGCCGACCTCGCCATCGGTCGGATCATCGCCGATCTGGTCGAGGACGGGGCGACGCTGCAGATGGGGATCGGCGCCCTGCCCAACGCCGTCTGCGACGCCCTGAAGGACCACCGCGACCTGGGCGTCCATACAGAAATGCTGACGCCGGGCCTGGTCGAGCTGATGCAGGCCGGGGTGGCCAACCACGCCCGCAAGACCCTGCACCCCGGGGTCGGGGTTTTCGCCTTCTCGATGGGCGACCAGAACACCTACGACTTCCTGGACGGCAATCGCGGCCTGGAGGCCCATCCGGTCTCCTATGTGAACGATCCGGCCGTGATCGCGCGCAATGCGAAGATGGTCTCGGTCAACGCCACGCTTCAGATCGATCTGAGCGGCGCCTGCTGTTCGGAATTCCTGAACGGCCGCCAGTTCACCGCCTCGGGCGGACAGCTGGACTTCGTGCGCGGGGCCTATGGCTCCGACGGCGGCAAGTCGATCATCGCCTGCCATGCGACGGCGGCCAGGGGGACCTGTTCGCGCATCGTCGCCCGGCTGGACGGCCCGGTCACCACGCCCCGCAACGACGTCCACATCATCGTCACCGAACACGGCTGGACCAACCTGAAAGGCAAGTCGACCAGCGAGCGGGCCCGCGCCCTGATCGCCCTGGCCGCGCCCGAGTTCCGCGACGACCTGACGGCCGAGGCTGGGCGGCAGGGTCTGATCTGAGGCAAATCTTGCGAGTCGTTATCGACTTTTCATTTCCGGCGGCGCGTCCTAAACCCCGGCCCGTCATCGGGGAGTAGCCGCCCGCAACAATCAGCGGGGCTCGCGTCAACATGCTTCCTCTCCCGGAGAGGATGGCGCGGGAACGGTCCGGGACCCTCTTGGGGTCCGGATCACGGCAAGACCGGCGGCTTTCGCAGGGATGTCCACGCGGGGCCCGGCTGCGAACGCCACAGGTCCGTCCGCCGAGGCTCCCGCGCACACAGGTTCCTTCTTGGAAGCCTTTCTGATCTCGACCGGCCTGGTCTCCATCGCGGAGATCGGGGACAAGACCATGTTGCTGTCCATCGTCATGGCGGCGACCTGGCGACGGCCCGCGCCCATCATCCTGGGCATTCTCGCCGCCACCCTGCTGAACCACGCCTTCGCGGCCCTGGCCGGCACGGTTCTGGCCCATTTCATCACCGGCGACTGGATGCGCTGGATCGTCGGCGTCGCCTTCCTGGGCTTCGCCGCCTGGACCCTGATCCCCGACACCCTGGACGAACAGAAGGGCGAGGTTCAGCGCGGTTTCTGGGCCATCTTCTGGACCACCGCCTCGGCCTTCTTCCTGATCGAGATGGGCGACAAGACCCAGGTCGCCACCGCCATGCTGGCCGCCCGGTTCGAGAACCTGCCCCTGGTCGTGGCCGGATCGACCCTGGGCATGATGCTGGTCAACGGCCCCGCCGTCCTGCTGGGCGAGACGGCGGCGAAGAAGCTGCCGCTGAAGTGGATCCGGCTGGCCGCCGCCGTCGGCTTCGCCGCCACGGGCCTCTGGATCCTGTTCGCCCCCTAGGGGCTGCTCCCCGAGGCTCGCAATCTGTTCGGCCTCGCCTTACCAAGAGGCCATGCGCCGTCCCATCCGTCCCCTGCTTACGCTCCTCGCGCTCGCCCTGCTGGGCCTCCCGGCCGGCGCCAAAGCCGCCTCGCGCGCCTATGCCGTGGACGGCGACTGCGGCGGGCGGCCCGCGACCACGGTGCGGATGGCGCCGGGCTATTGTCTGGGCCTGATCTGGCAGGGCGCGGGGACTGACGGACCCCGCATGCCGCGCGGCCTGCTGCCCCTGCCCGGCGGAGATTGGCTCGTCACCGACCTGGGCGGGTGGGAGGCGGGACGCGGCGCCGTCTGGCGGCTGTCGTTCGGCGCCGACGGTGCGGCGCGCTAGCGCAGGCTCGCCCAGGGGCTGTCCACGCCGCACACGGTGGCGCGGGGCCCGGACGGAAGAATCTATGTGTCCGAGATGAACCGCATCCTGACCCTGGACCCCGATGCGGCCGATCCGGCGGCGACGGTGCGGACGGTGATCGGCGACCTGCCGGACAACCGGCTGCACGACAATCGCCACCCCCTGTCCAGTTTCGTCTTCGACGGCGACGGCGCTCTGCTGGTCAATGTGGGAGCGCCCAGCGACCGTTGCCTGGACGCGCGGGGGCGGGCGCGCGCCAATGGCTCAGGCGGATGCGCCGACAGCGCCGAAACGGCCCAGGTGCGGCGCCACGCCTATCTGGGCGACGGACGGTGGGCGCAGGACAGCACCGTCTTCGCCTCGGGCCTGCGCAACTCCATCGCCCTGGTGCGGCATCGGTCAGGGACGATCCTTCAGGGCGAGAACTCCGTCGACCTGACCACGCCCGACCATCCCTATGACGAGATCAACGTCCTGCGTCAGGGCGGCCATTACGGCTGGCCCTATTGCGTGGATCTGACGACGCCCCTGCCGGGCTGGAGCGCGGCCCAGGCCCGCTGCGACCGGCGCGACCGGCCGGTCGCCCTCTTGCCGCCGCACGCCGCGCCGCTGGACCTGATCTATTACGAAGGGGCGATGTTTCCCGAACTGCGCGGCCGGCTGTTGATGAGCTGGCACGGCTATCGTCGCGCCGCTGGACGGATCGTGGCGGCGGAGACCGACGCGCAAGGCCGTCCCCTGACCGACATCGGCGGACGCTACGCCATCTACCCGCGCGGCGCCCTGCCCTATCCGGCCGGCGCGCCCAGCGTGCGCGGCAAGGTGCTGACGCCGGGTTGGGACGCGGTCGCGGGTCGCCAGCCGCGCGGCTCGCCCGTGGTTCTGGCGGTCGCCGCCGACGGATCGATCTGGGTCACGGACGACCGCAGCCGGGCGATCCTCAGAATCGCCCGGTCGGAGATCGCCGACTAGGCCGAAACCGGGCGCCTACTTCGGAAGCGTCAAAGCCAGATGCTGCAACAGCATGATGGTCTTGGCGTCGCGGATGCGGCCGTCGGCGATCATGGCCAGGGCCTCGTCCAGCGTTGGCTCCAGCACCTCGATGTCCTCGCCCTCGTCCGGATGGCCGCCGCCGTCGCCGATCTTCATCGACGGATCGTACTCGGCGACGAAGAAGTGCAGGATTTCGGTGACGGAGCCGGGGCTCATGAAGGCCTCGAACACCTTGCGCACCGCGCCGAGCCGATAGCCCAGCTCTTCCTCGACCTCGGCGCGGATCCGCACCTCGGGCTCGGCGTCGTCCAGCAGGCCGGCCGCCGCCTCGATCAGCAGGTCGTCATAGCCGTTCAGATAGGCCGGCAACCGGAACTGCCGCACCAGCAGCACGGTGCGCGCCGCCGGATTATAGGGCAGCAGCACCGCCCCATTGCCCCGGTCGTAGTGTTCCCGCTCCTGGGTCTGCCAGCGTCCGTCGCGCCGTTTCCAGTCGAACCGGGTCGTCTTCAGCACATACCAGTTGTCCGAGAGAAGCCGGGTCTCGTGGATCCTGAGACGGTCCTTGACGGTCATCGGCTTGCCTCGGGCGGTCTGGCGCTAGGCCTTGCGGGCGTCACGCTTGGCCAGGACGCGCAGGCGGAGCGCATTCAGCTTGATGAAGCCGGCCGCGTCCTTGTGGTCATAGGCCTGGACGCCTTCCTCGAAGGTGACGAGGTCCTGATCATACAGGCTGTAGGGGCTCTCGCGGCCGATGACCGAGACATTGCCCTTGTACAGCTTGACCTTGACCGTGCCCGAGACTTTCTCCTGGCTCTTGTCGATGGCGGCCTGCAGCATCTCGCGCTCGGGCGAGAACCAGAAGCCGTTGTAGATCAGCTCGGCGTATTTCGGCATCAGCTGGTCCTTCAGGTGCATGGAGCCGCCGTCCAGGGTGATGCTTTCGATGCCGCGGTGGGCCGCGATCAGGATGGTCCCGCCGGGGGTCTCATAGACGCCGCGCGACTTCATGCCGACGAAACGGTTCTCGACCAGGTCCAGACGGCCGATGCCGTTGTCGTGGCCGTACTGGTTCAGGGCGGTCAGGATCGTGGCCGGGCTCATGGCCTCGCCGTTGATCGAGACGGCGTCGCCCTTCTCGAAACCGATCTCGATGACGGTCGCCACATCCGGCGCGTCCTCGGGCGAAATGGTGCGCTGGTGGACGAACTCGGGGGCCTCGACCGCCGGGTCTTCCAGCACCTTGCCCTCGGAAGACGAGTGCAGAAGATTGGCGTCGACCGAGAAGGGCGCCTCGCCGCGCTTGTCCTTGGCGATCGGGATCTGGTTCTTTTCGGCGAAGTCCAGCAGGGCCTCGCGGCTGCGGAACTCCCACTCGCGCCAGGGGGCGATGACGCGGATGTCGGGCTCCAGGGCGTAGTAGCCCAGTTCGAACCGGACCTGATCGTTGCCCTTGCCGGTCGCGCCGTGACAGACGGCGTCGGCGCCGACCTGGCGGGCGATCTCGATCTGGCGCTTGGAGATCAGCGGGCGGGCGATGGAGGTGCCCAGCAGATAGTCGCCTTCATATTGGGCGTTGGCGCGGAACATCGGGAAGACGAAGTCGCGCACGAACTCTTCGCGCAGGTCGTCGATGAAGATGTTCTCGGGCTTGATGCCCAGCTTCAGCGCCTTCTCGCGCGCCGGGCCCAGCTCCTCGCCCTGGCCCAGGTCGGCGGTGAAGGTCACGACCTCGGCGTTATATTCGGTCTGGAGCCATTTCAGGATGATCGAGGTGTCCAGCCCGCCCGAATAGGCGAGGACGACTTTCTTCACGGGCTTGTCGGCGGGGGCGGACATGGCGGCTCTTTCGATAAACTCGGCAGCAGGGATCGGGGAGTTGAGGCGCGCATAAGACCGGGGGTCCGGGGATGCAACCTTTTCCGGGGCTGAGGCGGGCGAACATGAAGCTTTGTTCATGTTCAATGGGTCGCGTTGCCAGCAGATCGACCGTCGTTATGGTCCGATCCAGCTGCAATCAAGGATGTCATCCCATGCGTCGTGCCGGTTCTCTTGTCGCCGCGGCCGCCCTGCTGGCGGTCTCCAACCCGGTCTGGGCCTCCGTCGCGCCCGCCCAGGCTCCCTCTCAGGCCTCCGCCCCCGCCTTCCAGGCCGCGCCGGTGTCCGAACTGGTCGCCGAAGTCGATATTCCCTACACCAAATTCACCCTCGACAACGGCCTGACCGTCCTGGTCCACGAGGACCACAAGGCCCCGGTCGTGGCGGTGTCGGTCTGGTACAATGTCGGCTCCAAGGACGAACCAGCCGGCAAGACCGGCTTCGCCCACCTGTTCGAACACCTGATGTTCGGCGGCTCCGAGAATGCGCCGGGCAGCTATTTCACCCCGATGCGCAACATGGGCGCGACGGACATGAACGGGACCACCTGGTTCGACCGCACCAACTATTTCGAGACCGTCCCGACCCCGGCGCTGGAACAGGCCCTGTTCATGGAAAGCGACCGCATGGGCTATATGCTGGGCGCCATCTCCCAGGAGACGCTCGATCTGCAGCGCGGCGTCGTCCAGAACGAGAAGCGCCAGGGCGACAACCAGCCCTACGGCCTGAACCAGTACAAGCAGCTGGAGGCCCTGTTCCCCGAAGGCCACCCCTATCGTCACTCGACCATCGGCTCGATGGCCGATCTGGATGCGGCCTCGATGGAGACGGTGCGCGACTGGTTCCGCTCCAACTACGGCCCCAACAACTCGGTGCTGGTCCTGGCCGGCGACATCACGCCCGCCAAGGCGCGTGAACTGACCGAGAAATATTTCGGCCCCATCCCGCGCGGTCCGGTCAACACCCCGGCCCAGGCCTCCGTCCCGACCTTGCCGGCGCCGATCAGCGAGACCACCCGCGACCGCGTCTCCAACGCCCGCGTCGAGATCAGCTGGGCCGTGCCCGGCATGCTGGATGCAGACGCCGTGCCCCTCAGCGTCGGCGCCTCGGTGCTGGGCGGCCTGGCCAGTTCGCGCCTGGACAACGCCCTGGTGCGCGGCGAGCAGAGCGCCGTCTCGGTCAGCGCTTCGAACAGCGCCTTCCACCGCGTCGGCATGTTCGACATCACCCTCGATGTGAAGCCGGGCCAGGATCCCGCCGCCGTCGAGGCCCGCGCCCGTGAGATCCTGAACGGCCTGATCGCCGACGGCCCAACCGCGGCCGAGGTGGAACGGGTCAAGACCCAGTATGTCTCGCGCACCGTCCAGGGGCTGGAGCAGGTCGGCGGCTTCGGCGGCAAGGCCGTCGCCCTGGCCGAGGGCCAGCTCTACGCCGGCGATCCGGAACACTACAAGAAGGAGCTCCAGGCCTATGCGGCGGTCACACCCGCCCAGGTCCAGGCGGCGATGCAGAAATGGCTGACCCGCCCGGCCTATACGCTGACGACCCTGCCGGGCGAGCGCGAAGCCTATCAGGAGGCGGCCGAGGCGCCGTCGGGCGCCAACCACACCCCCGCCCCGCCGATCGAGCGCGTGGCCCGTATGCCCAAGCCCGAAATCGCCGCCGTCGCCAACGTCGACTTCCCGGCGGTCCAGCGCACCCGCCTGTCGAACGGCGTCGAGGTGGTCTACGCCCAGCGTGACGCGGTGCCGGCGACCAAGATCGCCATCGACTTCAACGCCGGCCTGGCGGCGGACGACGCGTCGAAACTGGGTCTGCAAAGCCTGATGCTGGACCTGATGGACGAGGGCACCCGCACCCTGAATGCGACCCAGCTGGCCGAGGCCCAGGAAACCCTGGGCGCCAGCATCTCGACCGGCGCCTCGATGGACCGTTCGGTGGTGCAGCTGTCCGCCGTGACGCCGAACCTGCAGCCGTCGGTGGCCCTGCTGGCCGATGTGGTCAAGACCCCGGCCTTCGCCGCGTCCGAGCTGGAGCGTCTGCGCGCCACCCGCCTGTCGCGCATCGCCGCCGAACGGACCCAGCCGGCCGCCCTGGCCAGCCGCGCCCTGCCGGAACTGATCTACGGCGCGTCCAGCCCCTATGGCCGCCCCTTCAGCGGCAATGGCGATGAAGCCAGCGTCAAGTCGATCACCGAAGCCGACATCCGCGCCGACTACGCCGAATGGATCCGGCCCGACAACGCCAAGATCTTCGTGGTCTCGGACAAGCCCCTGTCGGAGATCACCCCGGTTCTGGAGGCCGAGTTCGGCCGCTGGACCGCCCCGGCCGTCGCCAAGGGCGTGAAGGACTTCTCCGGTTCGATCCCCGCCACCACGTCCAGGATCGTGCTGATCGACCGGCCGCAATCGCCCCAGTCCTACATCATGGGCGGCGAGGTTCTGGCGGCGCAGGGCACGGACGACCTGCTGGTGTTCAACGCCGCGAACAATGTGCTGGGCAACGACTTCCTGTCGCGCATCAACTCGGATCTGCGTGAAACCAAGGGCTGGTCCTATGGGGTCAACGCCTCGGTCGCCGGCTTCGCCGGCCGCGTCCCCTATCTGGTCACCGCCCCGGTCCAGGCCGACCAGACCGGCCCCGCCATCGAAGCCCTGAACCTTCAGTTCAACGACTTCCTCAAGGGCGGCAAGGGCGTGACCCCCACTGAGCTGGAACGCACCGTCAACGGCAACACCCGCCGCCTGGCCGGCAGCTACGAGACCTCGGCCGCCGTCCTGGGCGCGATGCGGACCAATGACCTGCTGGGTCGTCCGGACGACTATCCGGAAACCGTCGCGGCGCGCACCAACGCCCTGACGGCGGCTCAGATGGACGCCGCCGCCAAGGCGGCGCTCGACCCGTCGCGCTTCGTCTGGGTGGTCGTCGGCGACGCCTCGGTGGTCAAGCCCCAGCTCGACGCGCTTGGCCTGCCCGTCGAAGTCCGCTCGGCGGCTCCGACCGCCCAATAGGGCGGGCGACAGGCTGAAACGATTGAGGCCCGGAGAGCGATCTCCGGGCCTTTCTTTCGTGATCCTCCGGCAAGCCGCGTCTTCGGGGGGCAGACCGGGGCCCAGCGGCGCGCGTGAGCGAACCAGTCGCGCCTGAAACCAGAAGGCGGAAGCCGACGGGCTGAGCCTTCGCCCATGTCCCCCGGCGGCATTCGAAATGCGCTGCGGAAAGTCGCTGCGAACTGATCTGTGTCAAGGCCGCTCGTACGGCAAGCGCCCACAGCGACGGGGTCGGCGACGACATCGCGCAAGGCGGGCTTCCGTTATGGCCATCAAGATATCGATCCTGAGCGAGACCCGGAACGGCCAAGGCCGGGCCGTGACGACGCCCCCCGCCGGACCGGCGCCGGTCGGCGATCTCCCTCTCGGCGGCTGACGGTCCCTCCGACACATTTGCATCGCATTGAGAAGAGAACCGATCGTGGCCTATCAAACGACAAATCCATTTACGGGCGAAGTGCTCAAGACCTTCCCCGACGCGACGGACGCGGAGGTGTCTCAAGCCATCGAGCACGCGCACGCCGCGTTCCTGGCTTGGCGCGAAACGTCTTTCAGCGAGCGCGCCAGAGTGATGCGGAACGCCGCCAGCCTCCTGCGACAGGACGTCGACGCCTTCGCCGCGATCCTGACCACCGAGATGGGCAAGCTGCTGTCCGAGGCGAAGGCCGAGGTCGAGCTTTCGGCGCAGATTTTCGACTACTACGCCGCCAACGCCGAAAATCTGCTGGCCGACGAAATCCTGCCCGTCGCCCATCCGGCCGAGGGCGAGGCGCGGGTGACGCACGAACCGCTCGGCGTGCTGCTGTGCATCGAACCCTGGAACTTCCCCTACTATCAGATCGCCCGGATCATCGCGCCGCAACTGTCGGCCGGGAACACCATGCTGCTCAAGCATGCCTCCAACGTCCCCCAGAGCGCCGAGGCTTTCGAGACGCTGATGAAGGCGGCCGGCCTTCCCGAGGGCGCTTTCAAGAACCTGTTCGCCACGCGCTCGCAGATCGAGTTCATCCTCAATGATCCTCGCGTTCAGGGCGTGGCCCTGACCGGTTCGGAAGCCGCCGGATCGGTCGTCGCGGCCCAGGCCGGCAAGGCCTTGAAGAAGTCGACCCTGGAGCTGGGAGGCGCGGACGCCTTTGTCGTGCTGGCCGACGCCGATCTTCAGAAGACCGTCGACTGGGCGGTGTTTGGACGCCACTGGAACGGCGGACAGGTCTGCGTGTCGTCCAAACGGATGATCATCGTCGATGAGATCTATGACGCGTTTCTCGACCTTTACCGCCAGGGCGTGGCGGCCTTGGTCGCCGGAGACCCCTTCGACCCCCAGACCACCCTCGCGCCGCTGTCCTCTCAGGGCGCCGCCAATGAGGTGAAGGAAAAGATCGCCGAAGCGGTCAAGCTGGGCGCCAAGGCGGAAGCCGTTGGACCAGCCGCGCCTGACCGGGGCGCCTTCGTGCAGCCGACCATTCTGACCGAAGTCGGTGACGACAACCCGGCGCGGCACTGGGAGTTTTTCGGGCCGGTCTCAATGCTGTTTCGAGCCAAGGACGAGGCCGACGCCATACGTATCGCCAACGACTCCCCGTTCGGGCTCGGCGGCTCGGTCTTTACCAGCGATCCCGCCCATGGCGCCGAGGTCGCCAGGAAGATTTCCACGGGCATGGTGTTCGTCAACCATCCAACCATGGTCAAGGCCGACCTGCCGTTCGGGGGCGTGCGGCGCTCCGGCTATGGGCGCGAACTCATCGGCTTGGGCATCAAGGAATTCGTCAACCACAAGCTTATCGACGTCGTCGACATAGACGCGCCGTTCTAGCGCACTGAGATCACCGGAAAGGACGTCGCCATGTACTACAGCAGCGGAAATTACGAAGCCTTCGCCAGGCCTCGCAAGCCCGAGGGCATAGAGAACAAGACGGCGTTCTTCGTCGGCTCGGGCCTGGCCAGTCTGGCCGGCGCGGCCTTCCTGATCCGCGACGGGCACATGTCCGGCGACAGGATCACCATCCTTGAACGACTGGCGCTGCCGGGTGGCGCGCTGGACGGGATCAAGGATCCGGAGAAGGGTTTCGTGATCCGCGGCGGTCGCGAGATGGAAGAACACTTCGAGTGCCTCTGGGACCTCTATCGCTCGATCCCCTCGCTTGAGGTCGAGGGGGCCAGCGTGCTCGATGAATTCTACTGGCTGGACAAGGACGACCCGAACTTCTCCCTGCAGCGCGCGACCCAGAACCAGGGCCGGCCCATTGAGGATGTCGCTCTCCTCACCCTGAACGACAGGGCGCAGAAGGACCTCATCACCCTCTTCCTGGCGACCCGCGAGGAGATGGAGAACCGGCGCATCAACGAGGTGATGGGCGAGGACTTCCTGAAGAGCAATTTCTGGCTCTACTGGCGCACGATGTTCGCCTTCGAGGAATGGCACTCGGCGCTGGAGATGAAGCTCTATGTCCACCGCTTCATCCACCACATCGGCGGTCTGGCCGATTTCAGCGCCCTGAAGTTCACCCGCCACAATCAGTATGAATCGCTGGTGGAGCCGCTTTACAAGTGGCTGACGGATCACGGCGTCACGTTCCGATACGGCGTGGAGGTCACCGACGTCGACTTCGACATCACGCCCGGGCGTAAACAGGCCACCCGCATCCACTGGCTGCAGGACGGCGCGGTCGGCGGCGTGGATCTTGGCCCCGACGATCTGGTCTTCATGACCATCGGCTCCCTGACCGAGAACTCCGATAATGGCGACCATCACACGCCCGCCCGGCTGAACGAGGGTCCCGCTCCGGCCTGGGATCTCTGGCGCAATATCGCCGCCAAGGACCCCGCCTTCGGTCGCCCGGACGTCTTCGGCGCCCATATCGCCCAGACCAAGTGGGAATCGGCGACGGTCACGACGCTGGACCCCCGCATCCCCGCCTACATCCAGAAGATCGCCAAACGCGACCCCTTCAGCGGCACGGTCGTCACCGGCGGCATCGTCACCGTCAAGGATTCCAGCTGGTTGATGAGCTGGACCGTCAGCCGTCACCCGCACTTCAAGCAACAGCCGAAAGACCAGGTGGTCATCTGGGTCTATTCGCTGTTCGTCGACACCCCCGGGGATTTCGTCAAGAAGCCGATGCAGGACTGCACGGGCGAGGAAATCACCCAGGAATTGCTCTATCACCTCGGCGTGCCGGTCGAGGACATCGCCGACCTGGCCGCGACAGGCGCCAGGGCCGTGCCGGTGATGATGCCCTACATCACGGCCTTCTTCATGCCGCGGCAGGCGGGGGATCGTCCGGACGTCGTGCCCCAGGGCGCGGTCAATTTCGCCTTCATCGGACAGTTCGCCGAGTCGGCCGAGCGCGACTGCATCTTCACCACCGAATATTCGGTGCGCACGCCGATGGAGGCTGTCTATACGCTGCTGAATGTGGAGCGCGGCGTTCCCGAGGTCTTCAACTCGACCTATGACGTGCGCAAGCTGCTGGCCGCCGTCGGGCACGTTCGTGACGGCAAGGCCCTCGATATTCCCGGGCCGGCGTTCATCCGCGATTTTCTGCTGAAGAGGATCGACGCCACCGAGGTCGGCGAGCTTCTTCGGGACGCGCATCTGATTTCACAGTGAGGCAGGCCCCGGCCTCGCCCCTGGCGTCGCGCCAGGGGCGAGGCTTGCGGTCGCCGACGTGAATATCCGCCTGGCCTTGCCGATCCCGGTGGATTGCCGCCGGAGGATGACGACCGGCGTCAGTCGATCGTCGCGCCGGTGGTGCGCATGATCTCGGCGCGCAGTTCGGGCAGGCCCAGGCCCTTTTCCGACGAGGTCAGGGCCACGACCGGGAAGGCGGCGGGGCGTTTGGAGATGGCCTTCAGCGTGGCTTCCTGAACGGCCTCGCCTTCGCCCTTCTTCAGCTTGTCGGCCTTGGTCAGGACGATCTGATAGCTGACGGCGGCGAGGTCCAGGGCGTCCAGCGCCTCCTTGTCCACGCTCTTCAGGCCGTGGCGGCTGTCGATCAGCAGATAGACCCGCTTCAGCGTCACCCGCCCGCGCAGATAGTCGCGACCCAGGTCCTGGAACTTGCGCACCGTCGTCTTGGAAGCCTTGGCCCAGCCGTAGCCGGGCAGGTCGACCAGACGCATCCGGCCGTCCAGGTCGAAGAAGTTGACCTCGCGCGTCCGCCCCGGCTCGTTCGAGGCGCGGGCCAGCTTGTGCATGCCGACCAGGCCGTTGATCAGGCTGGACTTGCCGACGTTCGAGCGGCCGGCGAAGGCGATCTCGGGCAGGTCGGGATCGGGCAGTTGCTCGATCTTGGCGGCGCCCATGATGAAGGTCGCCGGCCGCGCGAACAGGATCCGCGCGGCCTCGATCTCTTCGGGGGTGAACTCGGTTTCGTCGATCACGCGGCCTTCGTCTTCCGGATGCGCGCGATGAAGTCGTCGATCGGGTTCTCGGCCTTGTAGCGGTGCATGATGTAATACTGCTGCAGGATGGTCAGGATGTTCGACCAGGCCCAGTAGACCAGCAGGCCCGCCGCGAAGGGCGCCATGATGAAGGTGAAGACCAGCGGCATGAACTGGAAGATCTGGCGCTGGACCGGATCGGCCGCCGGCGGGTTCATCGCCGTCTGCAGCCACATGGTCAGGCCATAGGCCACCGCCAGCAGACCGATGCCCAGCGGCCCGACCAGCAGCCCGCCCAGCAGGGGCAGGGTCGCCGGATTCCAGGGGATCAGACCGAACAGGTTCCACACCACCGAGGGGTCGCGCGCCGACAGGTCGTGGATGAAGCCCAGGAAGGGCTGGTGCCGCATTTCGATGGTGACGGTCAGCACCTTGTACAGGGCGTAGAAGACCGGGATCTGCAGCACGAGGGGAAGACAGCCGGCGACCGGATTGATCTTCTCCTTCTGGTACAGGGCCATCGTCTCCTGCTGCTGCTTCTGCGGGTCGTCTTTGAACTTCTTCTTGATCTCCTCCATCTTGGGCTGGAGGTTCCGCATCTTGGACATGCTGGCGTAGGCGTTGTTGGCCAGCGGGAACATCACCAGCTTGACGATGACGGTCAGGGCCAGGATGGCGACGCCGAAGCTGCCGACCAGGCCATAGACGTTCTCCAGGATCCAGAAGATCGGGCGCGTCAGGAACCAGAACATGCCCCAGTCGATCGCATAGACGAAACGCGGCAGGTGCAGGGTCTCTTCATAGGTCTTCAGCACCTCGGCCCGCTTGACGCCGGCGAACAGGCGCTGGGTCTCGGTCGCGGTTCCACCGGGCTGGATGGTGCGGGCCGCGCCCAGGATATTGGCTTCCAGCTGCTGGCCGCCGTTGACGTCGCGAACGCGGAATTCGGTCTCGACCGCCTCGTTCTGCTGGGGCAGCAGGGCCGCCAGCCAGTATTTGTCGGTGATGCCCAGCCAGCCGCCGGTCGAGGCGTTCTCGATGCGGGGCTCCTTCAGCCAGTCCTTGTACTTCTTCTGCTCGGTCCGATAGTCGCCCGGCTTGCCGAAGGTGCCGATGGCGCCCTCGTGGACGATATGGGACGAACCGGCCAGCGGCGGCACGCCCTGGCGCTGGACGCTGCCGTAGGGGGCGATGGTGATGGACTGGGTTCCCAGGTTCTGGACCGTGTCCAGGATCGAGAAGACATAGCGATCATCGACCGACACCAGGCGGGTGAAGCGCAGGCCCTGGCCGTTGTCCCAGGTCAGGGTGACGGGCGTCGTCGGGGTCAGGGTCGAGCCGGCGGTCAGGCGCCAGACGGTGTTGGGTCCGGGAACACCGCCGACCACATTGGGGCCGGTCCAGCCGAACTGGGCGAAATAGGCGTTCTGCATGCCCTGCGGGCGGAACAGTTCGACCGGCTCAGGCTTGTCCTGCGTCTCCTTGTAGTCAGTCAGGAACAGGTCGTCGATGCGGCCGCCCTGCAGCGACAGCGACCCCTTCAACGTGCCGGACTGGATCGGCACGCGCGCGGCCGTGCTCAGCGCCTGGCTGCGGTCGGTGACGAAGGTCGGCCCCTGCGGGCTCAGCGCCGTGCGGGCGGCGTTCTCGGCCGTCTGGGACTGTTCAGCCTGGGCCTGCTGCTGGACGGCGCGGCGCTCGGCCTGCGGCCGCAGCACGGCGAACCAGTAGACCCCCAGGATCAGGGCCGAGCACACGATGAAGATGATCGTGTTGCGCGAGTTCTCGTTTGTCATGGATTCGGGCGGTCCTGGCCGGAGGGGGCGCGGGCGGGCGAAGGCCGATCAGCCTTCGGTGTCGCCAGCCTTGTAAGCGTCGATTTCACGTCGTCAAGCAGACGGTCCCACGCGCGCTCGGTCGTGCCCATGCGGGCGATGAAGACATAGTCGCTCCCGGGCAGGCCATGAACGGGCAACATGGCCCGCGCCGCCTCGCGCAGACGGCGTTTGGCGCGGTTGCGCACGACGGCGCCGCCGATCTTGCGGGTGGCGGTGAAACCCACGCCGATATGCGGCGATCCGTCGCCGCGTTCCAGCCTCTGGATCACCACGCCGCCGCGCGCCTCGGAAACGCCTTTGGCGGCCGCCAGGAACTGGGGCCGCCGCAACAGACGTTTGATCTGTAAAGGGTCGCTCATGCGTCCTTGGCTCCGGACGCGAGAGCCGCTTACGCCGTCAGGCGCTTGCGGCCCTTGGCGCGACGGCGCGCAACAATCTTCTGGCCGTTCTTGGTGGCCATCCGGCTGCGGAAGCCGTGACGGCGCTTGCGCACGAGTCGCGACGGCTGATAGGTCCGCTTCACGGTCGGCTCCTGACGTTAAAAGGTTGGGCGACGGGGCAAGAGGCGTCCGTCGCAGGAAGGGCGGGCGTATAAGTCGCATGACCGCGCGAGTCAACGCTCGGTCGGCAATTCGGGAATGACGAGCGTATGGCGAAACGAACGGCGAAGGACTGGGCCCTGCGGTTGGCGCCGCTGGCGGTCATCGCCGGCCTGGTGGTCGTTTTCTTCGCCCTGGGCTGGAACCGCTATCTGTCGATGGATCTGATCCGCGAGCACGGGCTGAACCTTCGGGCCTATGCCCAGGCCCATTGGTGGATCGCCCTGGCCGCCTTCGTCGCCGTCTACGCCGTGGCCACCGCCTCGACCATTCCCGGCCCGGTCTTCCTGACCCTGCTGGGCGGCATGATGTTCGGCCCCTATGTGGGCGCCCTGGCCCAGGCGAGCGGGGCCACCATAGGCTCGGTCGTCATCTATTCCGTCTATCGCACCTCGATCGGCACCTGGCTGCGCGCCAAGTTCGAGGCCGACGCCGGCTTCATGGATCGGGTGGCCAAGGGCATCGACCGCAACGCCTTCACCACCCTGTTCACCCTGCGCGTGATCCCCAGCGTGCCCTTCGTCCTGGTCAACGCCACGGCGGGCATGATGGCGGTGCCGCTGCGGCCCTATGTGATCGCCACCTTCATCGGCCTGCTGCCGTCGACCTTCATCTACACCTGGATCGGATCGCAACTGGGCGGCCTGCTGCGGGCCGGGGTGCGCCCGGACCTGCCGATGCTGCTTCACCAGTTCTTCTGGCCGCTGATGGGGGTGGCCTTCCTGTCCCTGCTGTTGCCCATCGGCATCAAACTGATCCAGATGGTCCGCGCCCGACGTGCGGAGACCGCCCCGACATGAGCCCCCTGTTCGACAAGGCGGCGGCGATGCTGAAACTATCGCCCGAGGCGGTGGAGACCTGGCGCGAGCGTTTGCGGCCCCGCGCGCCGGACGGCCTGTCGGCGCGGCTGCTGCTGCTGACCGTGGCCTTCACCCTGGCGGTCGAGGCCCTGATCATGGGGCCCAACCTGGCCGCCTTCCACGAACGCTGGCTGCGTGACCGGCTGCAGGCGGCCGAACTGGCCTCGGTCGGGGTCGAGGCCCTGCCCTATAGCGCGGTCGAGGACGACACGGCGGCCGAGCTGATGCGGATCGGCGGCGTCCAGGCCGTGGCCCTGACCGAACAGGGGGTGCGGCGGCTGCTGCTCCAGGCCCCCAATCTGCCGCGGGCCCCCGAACTGATCGACCTGCGCCAGCAGAACAGCTGGGCGCGGCTGACCGACCCCTGGCGCACCCTGTTCGGCCATCCGGACCGGTCGCTGCGGGTCCAGGCCAAGCCCCGCTATCGCTCGGGCGACTTCATCGAGATCGTCACCCCGGCCCAGCCGTTGAAGCTGGAACTGAAGTCCTTCCTGCTGAACAGTCTTCTGGTGTCGCTGCTGGTGTCGGTGACGGCGGGCGCCCTGCTGTATGGCGGCCTGGCCCTGCTGGTGCTGCGCCCCCTGCGGCGCGTCACCCGATCAATGGAGCGGTTCGCCGCCGATCCCGAGAGCGAGGCCGAGCCCCCCTCCGACCGGCATGACGAGATCGGCCGGGTCGAGCGCGAACTGTCGCGGATGCAGGAGGAGGTGCGTCAGTCCCTGCGCTCGCGCGCCCGTCTGGTCGCCCTGGGCGAGGCGGTGGCCAAGATCAACCACGACCTGCGCAACATGCTGACCTCGGCCCAGATGGCCTCGGAGCGGCTGGCCACCTCGGCCGACCCCCAGGTGGCCAAGGCCCTGCCCCGGCTGGAGCGGGCGCTGAGCCGCGCCGCCGGTTTGTCGCGCAATGTGCTGGAGTATGGCCGCAGCGAGGAGCCGGCGCCGCAGAAGACCCGCGTGGTCCTGACCAAGGCCCTGACCGTGGCGGCCGAGGACGCGGGGCTGGAGCCGGACGGCGTGCGGCTGGTCAAGCAACTGCCCGCCCGGTTCGCGGTCGAGGCCGACCCGGACCAGCTCTATCGCATACTGGTCAATCTGATGCGCAACGCCCGCCAGGCCATCGAGGCCGACGGGGGACGTCCGCCGGAGCGGCGCGGCCGGGGGGCCGTCACCGTCAGCGCCTTCGGCGAGGACGGGGTCTGCGTGGTCCGCATCGCCGATGACGGGCCGGGCATTCCGCCGCGTCTGGCCGAGCGTCTGTTCGAACCCTTCGTCAGCTCCAAGAGTTCGGACGGATCGGGCCTGGGCCTGACCATATCGCGCGAACTGGCGGCCCTGCACGGCGGCGACCTGAGGCTGGTCCCCGGCGAAGGCGCCAATGAGGGAAGCGGCGCCGTGTTCGAGCTGCGCCTGCCCGCCTAGAGCTTCAGATCCGGCGCCTATTCCAGACCGTCGTCCGAGACGATGAAGGCGCGGTTCGCCGCCTTGGCCTGGGCGGCCAACTCATCCTGCACCAGATGCCAGCGCCGCAGCCGTTCATAGTCGATGGCGTGCTCGGGCGAGGCGTCCAGCCAGTGGCGGAAATCCTCGATCTGCAGCCGCGCGTTCGGCGCGGCCGGATCGGGCAGGGCGGGTACGTTCGGCAGTTGACGCGCGACGTCGGCGGGGATCGGATAGTCTCCGGACGAGGTGCTTAGGATCATGAGGTCTGCTCGGTGTCGGGCTGGGCGATCGGAACGACCGCGACCATGACGTGAAGCGGCCCCGCGCGCCACCTTTTCGTCACGACTGCGTTATTGCGGATCGACGCCGTTACGGCGAAGGTCGGGCGACGAGCCTTGAGCGAAGGATAGCTGCATGACCATCCGAATGTCCCTGTTCGGCGCCCTGCTGGCGACGATCGCCCTGACCGGCGCGGCTCAGGCCCGGACGGCGCCGCAGACGGCCCCGGATCCCTATAGCGCGCCGGACCCCTATCGCGATCAGCGCGCCCTGCCCGACTCCAATGACCCCGCCGCGCGCGAGGCGCTGCTGCGGGCGAAGGGCGAAGCCTACCACCGGGCTGAGGATTCCCGACAGACCGAGGAAGAATTGCGTCTCACCCGAGCGCTGAACGACGAGATCGCCGCCCAGAACGCCCTGGCCGACAAGGCGGACGAGGCCGCCCGGCTGGACTATGACGCCGCCGTGGCCCGTCATCAGATCGAGGTGCGTCAAGCCGAGGAACAGGCGCGAGCCGCCGCCGAGGCGACCCGCGCGGCCCAGGACCAGTACGACCGCGACTATGCGGCCTGGCGCGAACAGGTGCGGCTGTGCCAGTCGGGCTTCCGCGAGGCCTGCACGGCCCGACCCGCCTGGGTCAGGCCGCAGCCGTAGCCAACAGGGCTCAGCCCGCGACCAGGCTCATGTCGCGGCGGGCCATCATCCGGTCGAACTCGGTCCAGACGCCGTCCGAACCGTGCCAATTGCCCTGCGTCGCGGCCTTCGAATATTCGGTGGCGCGCGCCTCGAAGAAGTTGGCGTGTTCGACGCCCGACAGCAGGGACTGCAGCCAGGGCAGCGGGTTTTCCTTGACCCCATAGACTTCCGGCAGCTTCAGCTGGCGCAGGCGCCAGTCGGCGATGAAGCGGATGTACTGTTTGATGTCCTCGGGCGTCATGCCCTGGACCGAGCCCATTTCGAAGGCCAGGTCGATGAACCTGTCCTCCATGTTCACCACGGTCTTGCAGCAGTCGACGATATCGTCGGCCACGGCCTTGGTGACGGCCCCCGTCTCCTTGTTGAAGGCGTGGTAGAGCTTGATGATGCCCTCGCAGTGCAGGCTCTCGTCGCGCACCGACCAGGACACGATCTGGCCCATGCCCTTCATCTTGTTCTGGCGCGGGAAGTTCATCAGCATGGCGAAGCTGGCGAACAGCTGAACCCCTTCCGAGAAGCCGCCGAACATGGCGAGCGTCCGGCAGATGTCGGCGTCTGAATCCACGCCGAACTGGCCCATATAGTCGTGCTTGTCCCGCATGGCCTCATATTCCATGAAGGCGCCGAACTCGCTCTCGGGCATGCCGATGGTCTCGAGCAGCAGGGCGTAGGCCGCGATATGGATGGTCTCCATATTGCCGAAGGCGGCCAGCATCATCTTGATCTCGGTCGGTTTGAACACCCGACCGTAGCGTTCCATGTAGTTGTCCTGAACCTCGATGTCCGCCTGGGTGAAGAAGCGGAAGATCTGGGTCAGCAGGTTGCGTTCGTTGTCGTTCAGGGTCGAGGCCCAGTCCTTGACGTCCTCGCCCAGCGGCACCTCTTCCGGCATCCAGTGGACCTGCTGCTGCTTCTTCCACATGTCGAAGGCCCACGGATAGCGGAACGGCTTGTAGGCGGCGGAGGGGGTCAGAAGACCGGCGCGGTCGGCGCGGATGATCGGGGTGGTGGCGTTCATCGAACTGGACCTGAAAAGAGCGATTCCGGAGAGGGGCTCACCATGCGACTCGGCGTGCCCGGCGCCAAGTCGGAAATCACCTATTTGGTGATCACAAATTGTCCTACCCGCTACATCTTGTGGTTTGGATTGAGGAAACTGGGGACGGGCCTGGGGATGGTCCGCCGCCGGCACGGACCCGACTGGCGCAAAAACAGGGTGACAGGGCGCCAAAGGCGCCAAAAGCGCCAGGCCGGTCACCGGGCGTCCGCCGGGGACGGGGCGCGGCCCGCCCCCGCTCCCGCCTGAGCCGCCTCTTCTTCCGCCTTGATCGCAGCCCTGATCCGGTCCGAGGCGGTCAGCCCGGCGAGGTCGTTCAGGAAGGCGGCGCGGATATGATCGGCCTCGCGGAAGGGCTGGGACTCGTCGTCCAGCCCGGCCCCGGTGCGCTGGGCCAGCTGGACCAGCCGCATCCAGGCGACCGCCTCGGCCGGACGACGCAGGGCCGCCGCCTCGCACGCCTGTTTGAAGGCGTAGCGACGCAGTTCCACCGGAGCGGGATCGACCAGCAGGTCGAACAGGTCGTTTTCGTTGGCCGTAACCATGGCCGCCAGTTCAGGCCGCGCCTGCAAAGCCGCCTGGCGGTCCTGGCCGTCGCGAGTCCAAGCGGGCATGTCGGCCATGGGCCCGATGTCGCGGTCGCAGCGTCGCCAGCCCGCCGCCGCCGCGCGGCGGCGCAGGCTGCGCACGGAGATCCGGTAGCGTTCGGCGACCAGGGCGGCAGGTTCGCCCGCCTGATAGTCGCGGCGGACATGGACCCAGAGGTCGGTTTCGGTGTTCTGTGCATCGGTCATGGGCCGATTGTAGGCACGGTTTCGAACGCGGATATTCAAAGGGCGTTTTTTGGGGGCAAGCCTTTGAAATCCATGCCGCCCGACCGTCAGCAATAAAATTTAGCCTGACATTCAGGAGGGATCGGATGAGTTTCACCGCCCATGGCGCCGCCGGGTCCGGATCGGTTCCGGTCGAGGCGGCCCCTGACCCTGCTGGGCCTACACCGTCATGGCGCATGAAGGTCAGCAAGCAGCATTCCCGGAAGCACAGAATCGGAACATCGCTTTCTCTCGCTCAATTCGGCCTATCAATATGGGAGGGTTCGGCAAAGCGCAGTTTTTATCTTATTGAATAAAAAGGGAAATCTATTTTCTCTTTTTCACTTGTCGAAAGCACTTGCCCCGAAAGATCGATTCGTGGCAACAATCGGCAATGTCCATCACCCGCATCAGAGCCGAAAGGGAAGAAATCGCCCGCCAGCGCGCCGCTTTAGACAAGCGGGACGCGGATCTCGCCGTGGCCGAGAAGGTACTGGTGGAATTGGAAGGCGTGGATGCGTCGAGCGCTCCCGAAGCGCCATACGAGCTAAATCTGTCGCCCCAAGCCACAACGCGCCGTGAGAAGATCATTGAAGCGCTAAAAGGCCCGAAGCTTTGGATGACCTCGGGAGAAATCAACAAAGCCATCTACAAACGGCACGGCGTGATGATCAAGACAACGTCCCTTTACCCCATGCTCACCCTCATGACGAAGGAGGGTGTGCTTATGCGGAGTAAGGACAAATTGGCTCTCGAGAGCCGTATCGGGGAGGGTTCTCAAGTGAACGATTAATGCGAAAAAGCCCGCCATGCGGCGGGCTTCCCCGAAAATAATCGGGCCGGATGACCCAACAAATTCGTCTCTTGACACAGCGAATGTAGGCGAACCCGGCCCCGATTTCAAATTGAAATCCAGAAAGGCTGGAAATGACTACGCACGTCACTAGGCGGCGCAAGAAGCGCTGCCATTTAATCAACTGCCCCTTCCGATGCCCTCAAAGGTACCGGAGGCCAAAGCCGAGGCCTCATCCCCGGCGATAGTAGCTAGTCCGTCGAGGCCGCCAGATCCTTACTCGGACCTGGCGATTTCCCCGAGACCCGCTTTGCCTTGTCTAGCTGTACACAACCAGGCTCAGTCAACCGTCGCGGAAACGGGTGGCCGGCTAGATCGTCAAGGCCGCGCTTGCTTCTACAAGGTCGCGCCGAAGATGGCGGAGGTGGTGAAGCGGGTGGACGAACTGCGGGAACTCAAGGCCTTCGGGGCGAAACGGTTTCCGTTCGACGCCGGCTGATCGAGGGTCACGCTCACCTCCCCGTCGGCGAAGGCCGGCGGGGAGGACAGGCGGGAGCGTCAGCGAACGCCAGGTGGGGGCGACTCGGTGTCTGACGCTCTTGAGGTCATCGTCGCCGTCGGAGTCGCCCCCTCCTGGTCGCAAGCGCGACCTGTCCTCCCCACGCGCCTTCGCGCGCGGAGAGGTGAGCCGGCCTTTACCTGCTCATCGTGAAGACAATAGATTTTCTGCACCCTGCCCTCAGCAAACATGGCCCCTTCCGCGCATTGACCCGCCGCATCTTCGCCCTGATATGGCCATGACCGCGAGGCGCTCCCCCTGACCGCGCGGTCGGAGACGACGATGTCCAAAGTCCTGACAAAGGCCGGCCCTTATCGGCGCGGCGGACGATGTAGCGGCTGAAGCCGCCCGATCCGTCACATCCAGCCCCCTAGGCCGGACGTCGAAGACGCCGGCTCCGCGCGCCTAGACGCGCCAAGAACAATCATCAGGAAATCTCTCAAATGCGCACCGCCTTCCGAGCCGCCTCGCCGGCGCTTCTCGCCACCGTCTCCGCCGTCGCCCTGCTGAGCGCCGCGCCCGCCTTCGCTCAAGACGCCGCCGTCGATGAGGCCGCGACCGTGGACGAGATCGTCGTCACCGGCACCCGCGTGGCCAATCGCTCGCGTCTCGACACCCTGGCGCCGGTCGACGTGGTCACGGCCCAGAGCCTGCAGAACCGGGGGACGACCGAGTTCGCGACGGCCCTGGCCCAGTCCGTGCCGTCCCTGACCTTCCCGCGCCCCTCGGCCAATGACGGCAGCGACTCGATCCGGCCGGCGACCCTGCGCGGCCTGTCGCCCGACCAGACCCTGGTCCTGGTCAACGGCACGCGCCGCCACGCCTCGGCCCTGGTCAACACCAACGGCGTCGTCGGCCGCGGCTCGGCCGCCGTGGATCTGAACGCCATTCCGACCGCGGCCCTGGACCGGGTCGAGGTGCTGCGCGACGGGGCCTCGGCCCAGTACGGCTCGGACGCCATCGCCGGGGTGGTGAACCTGCGGCTGAAGGCGGCCTCCAGCGGCGGCGGGGCCAGCGTCACCTATGGCCAGTATCTGACCACGGTGAAGACCGCGCGCGGCGAGCGCGACGAGGAGGACGGCGCCACCACCACCGCCTCGGCCTGGCAGGGGTTCGCCCTGGGCGACGACGGCTTCCTGACCCTGTCGGCGGAATATCTGAACCGCGAGTCGACCAACCGCTCGGACTATGATCCCCGCGCGGCCGCCAATGGCGCCGTCACCGCCCGGTTCGGCGATCCGGACGTCGAGCAGTGGACCGTCTTCGCCAACGCCGGCAAGGGTCTGGGGAACGGCTGGGAGGCCTATGGCTGGGCCGGTTATCAGGACCGCGACAGCTCCGGCGCCGCCTTCCCGCGCCTGTCGGACAACGTCAACAATGTCGCGGCCCTCTATCCGAACGGCTTCCTGCCCAAGGTGGCGGTCAATTCGCAGGACGCCTCCCTGGCCGGGGGCCTGCGCGGCGTCATCGCCGGATGGGACGCCGACGTCAGCCTGGTCTATGGCCGCAACGCCCTGGATTTCCGCACCGAGGATTCGCTGAATTCGACCTATGGCGCCGCGTCGCTGACCAGTTTCGATTCCGGCAGCCTGATCTATGACCAGTTGGTGCTGGGGGCCGACTTCAGCCGGCAGTTCGAGGCCGGCCTGTCAGGCGGGCCGCTGAACCTGGCCTGGGGCCTGGAGCAACGCTGGGAGAATTATCAGATCGAGGCGGGCCAGCCGGAAAGCTACAACCGCGGGCCGCTGGGGTCGAACACGGCCCTGTCGGGCGGGGCCCAGGGCTTCCCCGGCTTCCAGCCGTCGAACGAAGTCGACGTCGATCGCGATAATTTCGCCGCCTATGCCGATATCGAACTGCCGATCACCGAGAAACTGACCCTGGCCGGGGCGGTGCGGTTCGAGGACTATTCCGACTTCGGCGACACCCAGACGGGCAAGCTGTCGGGCCGGTATGACTTCACGCCCAACTTCGCCCTGCGCGGCTCGGTCTCGACCGGCTTCCGCGCCCCGTCGCTGCAGCAGTCCTATTTCACCTCGACCTCGTCGGTGATCCAGGACGGGGCGGTGGTGGAGACCGGGACCTTCCCGTCGGTCAGCCCGGTGGGGACGGCCCTGGGCGGACGGCCGCTGAAGCCCGAGACTTCGACCAACTATTCGCTGGGCGCCGTGGTGCGGCTGGGGGCCTTCGACCTGACGGTGGACGCCTACAAGATCGAAATCGAGGACCAGATCGTCCTGTCCGAGCTGATCCGCGACCCCGCCCTGCTGACCCCGCTGGGGGTCCAGGCGGCGCGCTTCTTCCTGAACGGGGTCTCGGCCACGACGGAAGGGGTGGACGTGGTCGGCCGCTATCGCCTGCCGACCGAGACCGTCGGCGATTTCGACTTCACCGTGGCGGCCAACTTCAACGACGTGTCGCTGGACACCGACCTGGCGCCCGGCCTGTTCGGCCGCCAGCGGATCCTGACGATCGAGGAGGGCACGCCGGACGTGAAGGTCTCGGCCGGCGCCGACTGGCGGCTGCAGAAATGGGGCGCCAGCCTGCGGGCCACCTATTACGGCGACGTGCTGCAACCGGGGTCGGTCGCGGCCAACGACTATCGCACCGGCGAGAAGACGGTGATCGATCTGGAGGGCCGGTATCAGCTGACCGACCGGGTCGGGCTGGCGGTCGGGGCGGATAATGTCTTCGACGAATATCCGGAGGCGACGCCGGCGTCGCTGAACTCGAACGGGGTGCTGGGCTACCCCTACAACTCGCCGTTCGGCTTCAACGGGCGGTTCGTCTATGCGCGGGTCAACCTGACCTGGTAGGCGGCTTTATGCAGCTCGGACGTCGTCGATCCTGTGTTCGGCGGCGTCCATGGCCTGGTCCATGGCGGCGTAGAGCCGGGCCTGGGTGACGGGCTTGGCCACATGAGCGTCCATGCCGGCTGACAGGCAGCGCGCCACGTCCTCGGGCATGGCCTCGGCGGTCACGGCCAGGATGGCGGTTCCGGCCGCCGGCCCCTCCAGCGCGCGTATGGCCCGGGTGGCGGCGACGCCGTCCATCACCGGCATGCGGATGTCCATCAGCACCAGGTCGAAATCGCCCGTCCGCACGGCCTCGACCGCCTCGCGCCCGTCGCAGGCCTCGGCGGTCTCGCAGTCGACGGCCTGCAGCATGATCCGCAGCAGATCGCGGTTGGCGGGATGGTCATCGACGACCAGGACCCGCATGCGTCGCGCCTCCAGCAGCGGCGTCTCGACCGCAGGGGCGGCCGCGGCCGCCACGGCCTTGGCCGGGATTTCCACCGTGAATGTCGTCCCCCTGTGGGGCGTGCTTTCGACGGTCACGGTTCCGCCCAGCCGGTCGATGTGGTTCTTGGCCAGGGCCAGACCGACGCCGGCCCCCTCATGGGCGCGGCTGGTGGTGGCGTCCGCCTGTTCGAACAGGCTGAAGATTCCGGCGAGAACCTCCTCGGTCATGCCGCAACCGGTGTCATTGATCGCGAAACGCAGTCGGTCGCCCACCCGCTCCACCCCGATGCGCACCCCGCCCTTGCCGGTGAACTTCACGGCGTTGCTGCCCAGGTGGTGCAGAATCTGACGCAGGCGTCGCCCGTCGGTCAGGACCAAGCCTTCCGTACCGGGAGCGAAGCCTACAGCGAAGTTCAGGCCCCGGACGGCGGCCCATTCGCGCGCCGGCCCGACGGCCTCGTCGATCAGGGTGGAGAGGTCCTCCGGCTTCAGGTCGAGCGCAGAACAGCCGTTCGACACCTCCAGCAAATCCTCGATCAGGCGCAGCATGGCCTCGCCGCACTGATGCACGGCCTCGACCTGACGTCGGCCCTCGGCGTCCAGTTCGGGATGTCGCGACAGCAGATCCGCATAGCCGGTGATCCCGGTCAGGGGCGTGCGCATCTCGTGGCTCATCATGGCCAGGAACCGGGACTTGGCCGCGTCCGCCTGTTCAGCGCGTTTCAAGGCGGCCAAGGCGGCTTCGGTGCGCACGTTCAGGCGGGCGACCAGACGACGCCGTTCGGTCGACAGGGCGGTGATCGGCAGGGCCGTGATCACCACGGTCAGGAGAAACAGATGAAGCACGTTCATCTGCCGCATGACGGCGGGAACCCCCTCCAGAGCCGGGTCGAAGGCCAGCCGGGTCAGAATCACGGGTCCATGGCCGGTGACGGTGGCGCCGGCCCCGATGACCGCGACCAGGATCACCGCCCCCGCCGTCCACGGCGGGGACAGGCGGAAGGCCAGCAGGATCAACGGCGGGAAGATGATGAACAGAATGGGCGCCTGATTCTGACCGAAGGCCCACAGGGCTGCAACGGCCACCAGGCTCATCAGAATGACGAACTCGGAGCGCGACGCCAGGGCGTCCTTGCGGAAGCGGTGATTGCGCGCGACCAGCAACAGGGTCGGCGCGACGATCATCATCGCCAGCAGTTCCATGTCGAACAGGTGGCGCATGCGGAAGCCGAGGCTTTCCAGCGGCGGCCGCCCGGCGATGACCGCGATCAGGCCCGCCAGCAGGGTGGTCACGGCGACGGCCGGAACCGCTGCCCCGACGGCGAACCGGAACAGGCGAAGCGGACGCCGCATATCGAGGGCCGCCCCGCAAAGGCGACGCGCCAGCAGGGTGGCGATCCCCACCTGCAGCAGGTTCAGGGCGACATTGGTGATCGCGAACAGAAGGATGTCGCCCCGGACGATATTGCTGGCCAGATTGATCAGGACGCAGCCGACCATGACCCCCATGGCCTTGTCCCGGCGCAACTGCAGCACCGCCGCCAGCAGCACGGCGTTGGCGGGCCACATCACGGTGGCGTGCAGGGCCGCGATGCTCCACTGGCCCAGCAACTGACTGGCGATGAACAGCAATACGTAGAGCCAGGGCGGCGGGCCTGCCTCCCGACCGGCGTCATGGCGGAAAAACCGCCAGCGCCCACGCCCCAGACTCGATCTGCTCCGACCCATACCGGCAGGCTGGGCCAAAGCCCTTAGAATTCCATTGTTTAAAATCTAGGTAGAATTGCGCACCCCGAGGATCCCGACAAGTAACGGCCAAGGTTCAGGCGTTTTCAGAGATCCGCCCGCTCTTTCCCCCGTTGCAGTTCGGCGGCGGCAAGCCTTATCGTGTTCTGGGTCTGGCGCGGGAACGGCTTGCCGGCGCCCTTGTCGGAACAATTGTGCGGCGACCTGCCGCCTTCGAGGCCCGCGCCGAGGCCTTCGGCAAGAGCATGGAAGCCATGTCCGCCGAGATGGAGGCCGCCGCGACCCAGGCGGACAAGGCCAAGGCCGCGACCGACCTCGCGGCCATCCAGGCGCGTTACGATTCGGAGGCCGCGTCCTTCGCCGCCGAGGTTCAGACCTTCGCCGTCGCCCAGGGCGCGCCGGCCGAACAGGTCGCTGCGGCTGTGGAGCAGATCAAGTCCGTTCCGGCCATGGTCCGCGCCGAGATCGCCGCGAAGACCGCCCCTGCGCCGCAGTAGCGCCGCGTCTTACCGCGATTTCACTTGAGGCGGGGCGGCCTTGGGCGGAGTTTGCACGGGTCATCAACGGGGAAGCTCCCATGATCCGCGCGCTCAGCCTGACGGCCGCCCTGGCCCTTCTGCCCCTCTCCTCGGCGCTCGCCCAGAATGCGGCGTCCCAGAATGCGGCGTCCCAGGCGGCGCCGGCCCGGGGCGTGGCTCACGATCCCGACTCCGCCGAAGCGCGGCTCGAAGCCGCCGCCGACGCCTTTGAGGCGCGGATGGAGGCTTTCGGCAAACGGGCCGAGGCCATTTCCGAAGACCCGAATCTGAGCGAGAGCGCCCGCGGCCAGAGCATCGCCGCCCTCTGGTCCGCCTATGCGCCGGACGTCGCCGCCTTCACCGCCGAAGCCACCCGACACGCGTCCGAACTGGCCGCCGAGGCGTTGAAGGACATCGACGTCGACGCCCTGGTCGAAGACGCCCTGAACGACCCCGAGGTCAAACGCGCGATGGAAGAGGGGATGCAACAGGGCGTCGCCGCCGGAACCGGCATCGCCCGCAACAGCGCCTGGACCAATCCCGATCCCGAACAGATGGTGACCTATGGTCTGATCGCCCAGTACGCGATGGACCAGGCGGCGGACGCCGTGGTCGCGGAGGAAGAGGCGGAGGATGTGGCGCCCATCGCGCCGCCTGAACCGCCGCAAGCCCCCCAGCCGCCGGCGACCTGACCCGGTTTCGCCGTCCGCGTCTGATGAAGGCGTCGCCCGGCCTTGACCGCCGCCGCCATTACAGCGACATCGCGCCGCATGTCCGCCCTGCCCGTCGATCCGCACCTCTATTCGACCTTTCTGGGGGTGATGGTGGTGATGGCCATCACACCGGGCCCCGCCAATCTGTTCGCGGTCGCGACCGGGGTGGAGAAGGGCCGCGCCTCGGCCTTGGTCGGGGTGGTGGGCATGAACTGCGCCACCCTGGTCTGGTTCGCCGCCGCCGCCCTGGGGCTGGGCGCCCTGGTCAAGGCCTTTCCCGACGCCTTTCACCTGATCGCCATAGGGGGAGCCCTCTATGTCGCCTGGCTGGGGATCAAGGCCCTGCGCGGCGCCTGGCGCGACGCCGCCCCCGCCGACCCCCAGCAGCCCGATCACGCCGTCGCGGTGCGCAAGGGCCGCAGCGCCTTCGTCGACGGTTTCGCGGTCCAGATCGCCAACCCCAAGGCCATCCTGTTCTTCACCGCCGTCCTGCCGCCGTTTCTGGACGTCGAGCGGCCCGTCGCGCCGCAGCTGGCCCTGTTCGCCCTGGCCGTCATCGGCATGGATATGATGTCGATGAGCGCCTACGCCCTGTCCGGCGCCGCCTTGTCGCAGCGCATGCAGCAACCCCGGTTCCGGCGCGGTTTCGGCCTGTTCGTCGGCGTCCTTTTGCTGACGGCGGCGGTACTGATCGTATTGCGGCTCTAGACGCAGCCCGGCTTCGTCCTAGATTGGTGGGGAACATGGCCGTTCATGCGCCGTTCAGCCGCCAGCGCGCCCGAATGGGCGATCAAGGAGTCGATTCATGAAAGCCCTATCCAGAAAGACGCCGGCGCTCAGAGCCCTGGCGATGACGGCTGTCGCGGGACTGGCCCTGGCCGCCTGCGCCACCGCCACCCCCTATCAACCCGCCGGCTTCAACGGCGAACGCGGCGGCTATGCCGAACAGCGGGTCGAGAACAACCGCTATCGCGTCAGCTTCGCCGGAAACTCGGTGACCTCGCGCGAACAGGTCGAGATGTCCCTGCTGCTGCGTTCGGCCGAACTGACGGTCGAGAGCGGCTATGACTGGTTCGCCACCGTGAACCGCGCCACCGACCGCGACACCCGCTACGTCACCACGCCGGACCCCTTCTACAGCCGCTACAACAGCTTCTACGGCCCCTACTGGGGTCCGTCCTGGCGCTATTACCGCGGCGGTTTCTGGAGCCCCTGGGACAGCTGGAGCAACGACTTCGACACGCGTCAGATCGACCGCTACGAAGCCAACGCCGAGATCATCATGGGCCGCGGTCCCAAGCCCGCCGGCGACCCCAACGCCTTCGACGCCCGCGAAGTGGTCCAGAACCTGTCCTCGCGCGTCACCCGGCCGCCGCTGCGCTGAGGCGCAGACGAGCGCAAAAAAGGAAAGGCCCGGAACTGCGGTTCCGGGCCTTTGTCGTTTCAGGGCGCGCCCGACTATTTCATGGCCGCCAGGGCGTGGCCGGCGATCAGGGCGTCGGCCAGGCCGTGCGGATTGCGGACATTGAAGTTCTCGGTCGTCACCACCACGACCGTGTCCAGGTCCGGAACGATCACCACCTTGTTGCCGCCGGTCCCCGCCATCGCCCAGGCCGGATGCGGCCTTCCCCCGACCTGATAGGTCGGCAGCCAGACCAGATAGCCATAGTCGCCCCGTTCGGGATCGACCGTGGAATGCGGGGCGGTCATGGCCTTCGCAAAGGCCTCCGGCAGGACTTGGCGCCCGTCCCAACGCCCCTGGTTCAGCAACAGCTGGCCCAGGGTCAGCAGGTCGCGGCTGCGCAGGCCCAGGCCGCCGCCGCCCTGGGCCAGGCCCAGGGGCGAGGTCTGCCACTGCTCGCCCTCGATCCCCAGCGGACCGAACAGGGCGTCGCGCGCAAAGGCCTGAAGCGGTTCGCCCGTCGCCGCCTGGACCACGGCGCCCAGGGTGGTCACGCCGGCGGTGCAATAGCTGAAGGCCCGGCCATAGGGCTGGTCCTCGGGCTTGGGAATCCAGGCCGGAAAGCCCCGGATCGGCAGGTCCAGGGCGAACTTGACCCAGTCCTCGATCAGATACATCCGCTCCTCGTTGCCGCGCGAGAAGGAATTGTCGTCGTCGCATTCCAGCAGCGAACTCATGGTCAGCAGGTCCTCGACCGTGATCGCGGCCTTGCGCGGGTCGGGATTGTCGAACGGCCCATGGTCGGCGACGAAGGGCAGGATCGGGGCGTCGACGCTGGCGATGTCGCCGCGCGCGACGGCGGCGCCGACCAGCATGGCGGTGACGGTCTTGGTCACGGAGCGGGTGTTGCGCCGGCTCTCACGGCCCGCTTCATCGAAATAGACCTCGTGCACCAGCCGGCCGTGGCGGGCGATCAGGACGCTGGTGATCTTCTGGAAGGTCCCGGCGCGGACGGCGGCGTCCATGGCCGCCAGCCCCTCGGCCGAGACCCCCTGGCTTTCAGGCGCGGCGACGGGCCAGGCCGGATCGGCCGCGACGGGGGACGAGACGAGAGCGAGCCCGAGGGCCGCGACAAGCAGGGAACGCATGACAATCCTTGAGAGAGGCGAGACCCGAGGTGTGGCAGGATGCGCGCGCCGGGTCTTGAACAGGTGAAACCGGCTCAGGCGAACAGGGCGCGATAGCGGCCGGGCGTCAGGCCGTAGATATGACCGAACTCGCGGGTCAGATGGCTCTGGTCGGCATAGCCGCCGAGCGCGGCCAGTTCGGCCAGGTCCACGCCCCGAGCCAGACGGCCCGCGGCGCGATCAGCCCGCGCCTGGCGAATGGCGGCCGCCGGCGAACGGCCGAAATGGCGACGATAGCGGCGCGCCAGTGAAACGGCGTGGACGCCGACGATGCGGGCCACGGTCGCCACCTCCAGCCCTGGCTGATCCGCCAGGTCGTGCAGAACCTCATGGGCCCGCAGCAGCCACTCCGGCGCCGGATCCTCGTTCAGGTCGCCGGGGGTCAGCACCGCCGCCGCCAGATCCAGGGTCAGCCCCTCCATCACGACCGCGTCTCCAGCCGCGAACCGGCCGGCCACCCCGATCAGACGTCGCGCCGCGCCTTCGGCCAGGGCGCCGCGCAACCGCATGGGGTCGCCGCGCCCGGCGCTCTTCGGGGGATCGAAACTGATGGACAGGAAGCGGCCGCCGGCGGCGGTGAAACAGTCGCGATGTTCGACGCCCGGCGGATTCCACACCAGGGCGCCGGGGCCGAAGGCGGCGCCCCTGGGCGTCAGGGGGTCGTGCGCCAGGCTGCAATAGCCGTCGTCGAGCGCCAGGATGAAATGGGCGTCGTCATGGGCGTGAAACACGACGCTCTCGGGCGGACGGTCGGCGATCCACAGGCCGACGCGGAACCCCCCGGCCTCGACCGTCCGCGAGGCGGCGCCGAAGAAGTCGCCCGACGACAGATGTGGTCTGGCCATGAACCGATCCCCGCGCGGCCTCTCCCGCCACGCTTGGCATCATGCGCGGGACTGACGCAAAGAAAAAGGCCCGGAACCTGGGTTCCGGGCCTGTCTCTTTCGATGCTTGCGAACCCGGACCTAGTCCAGGGTGCGCTTGATCTCTTCGACCGTGAAGCACTCGATGTAGTCGCCTTCCTTGATGTCCTGGAAGCCCTGGAACTGCATGCCGCATTCCTGGCCGGCCGTGACTTCGTTGACCTCGTCCTTGAAGCGTTTGAGCGTGTTGAGCACGCCCAGCTCCAGAACCACCACATCGTCGCGGATGATGCGGACGCGGGCGCCCTTGCGGACCACGCCTTCCGACACCCGGCAACCGGCGATCTTGCCGATCTTGGAGATGTCGAACACCTGCAGCACGGCGGCGTTGCCCAGGAAGGTTTCCCGTTGCAGCGGCGCCAGCATGCCGGACAGCACGCCTTTGATATCGTCCAGCAGGTCGTAGATGATCGAATAGTAGCGGATCTCGACGCCCTCGCGCTCGGCCAGATCACGCGCCTGTTTCGACGCACGGACGTTGAAGCCGAGGATCGGCGCGCCGGCCGACTTGGCCAGGTTGACGTCGCTCTCGGTGATGCCGCCGGCGCCGGAATAGACGGTGCGGGCGCGCACCTCGTCGGTGCTCATCTTGTCCAGCGAGCTGACGATGGCTTCGGCCGAACCCTGCACGTCCGCCTTGATGACGACCGGCAGTTCCGAGACCTTCTTGGACTGCAGGCGGGACATCATGTCGACCAGCGACACGGAACCGCCCGAGACCTGGGCCTTTTCGCGCTTCACCCGCTGACGGTATTCGGTCAGCTCGCGGGCGCGGGCTTCGGATTCCACCACGGCGAAGACGTCGCCCGGAGACGGGGCCTCGTCCAGGCCGAGGATCTCGACCGGGACGGACGGACCGGCTTCGGTCAGTTGCTCGTTGCGTTCGTTCAGCAGGGCGCGAACCTTGCCCCACGATCCGCCGGCCACGACGATGTCGCCGCGCTTCAGCGTGCCGCGCTTGATCAGGACGGTGCCGACGGGGCCGCGGCCCTTGTCCAGCTTGGCCTCGATGACCACGCCCTCGGCCGAGCGATCGGCGTTGGCGCGCAGATCCATGACCTCGGCCTGGACCAGGATGGCTTCCAGCAGGCCGTCGAGGTTCATCCGCTCCTTGGCCGAGACCTCGATGATCTGGGTCTCGCCGCCCAGGTTTTCGGCGATGACTTCGTGCTGCAGCAGCTCGTTGACGACCTTCTGAGACGTCGCCCCCGGCTTGTCCATCTTGTTGACCGCGACGATCAGCGGGGCGCCGGCCGCCTTGGCGTGCTGGATGGCCTCGATGGTCTGCGGCATGACGCCGTCGTCGGCGGCCACGACCAGCACCACGATGTCGGTCACATTGGCGCCGCGCGCCCGCATGGCCGAGAAGGCGGCGTGGCCCGGGGTGTCCAGGAAGGTGACCTTCTGGCCGTCGTCCAGGCGCACCTGATAGGCGCCGATATGCTGGGTAATGCCGCCGGCTTCGCCGCCCGCGACGTCGGTGGTGCGCAGGGCGTCCAGCAGCGAGGTCTTGCCGTGGTCGACGTGGCCCATGATGGCCACGACGGGGGCGCGGACATCGGCCGCTTCCGCGTCGTCGGCGTCGCCCAGGAAGCCGAATTCGATGTCGGATTCAGAGACGCGCTTGACCGCCATGCCGAACTCTTCGGCCACCAGTTCGGCGGTGTCGGAGTCGATCACGTCGTTGATCTTCATCATCAGGCCCTGTTTCATCAGGAACTTGATGATGTCGACGCCGCGCACGGCCATCCGGTTGGACAGCTCCTGCACGGTGATGATGTCAGGGATGACCACTTCGCGCGGACGGTTGGGCGCATCGGTCGATCCGCCCTTGCGCTTTTCCTTCTCGCGTTCGCGGGCGCGGCGGACCGAGGCCAGCGAGCGCATGCGCTCGGCGGCGTCGCCGTCGCCGACCACGGACTGGATGGTCATGCGGCCTTCGCGGCGCTTCGGCTCGCCGCGGGTGCGGCTGACCGCCTTGCCGGCGTCGGAGAAACGCTTCTCCCGATCATCGTCGCGACCGACCGGACGGCCGAAGCCGGCGCCGGGGGCGCGGCTGGGGCGGGCCACTTCGGCCTGGGCCGGAGGGGCGTTGGGGGTCGGACGACCGCCAGGACCGGTGCGCGAGCCGCCGGGACGAGCGGCGCCGGGGGCGGGACGCGGGTTCAGGGCCGAATAGCGGACCGGCTCTGCCGGCTTGGCGCCTTGCGGACGACCTGCGCCGCCGGGACCCGGGCGGGCGCCCTGGGGACGGTCGGCTTGCGGACGGTCGGTCTGCGGGCGATCCGTATAGGACCGTTCGCCGCCGCCCATCGCCTGTTCACGGGCCGAACGACCGCCGAAGGCGGGACGCTCGGGGGCCGCGCGCTGCGGATTGCCGGGCTTGGGCACGCGCTGGCCGAAGTTGACCACCGGACGAGCCGGAGCCGCCGGACGGGCCGGAGCGGCGGGCGCCGGGGTCGCGGCGGCCGTCGGCGCAGGCGTCGTGGCAGGCGTCGGGGCGACCGGAGCCGGCGTCGGTGCTGCGGCGACGGGCGCAGCGGGTTTGGGCGCGGGCTTGGCCGGCTGGGGCGCGGCGGCCGTCAGCTTGGCGGCCTGGGCGCGGGCGGCTTCGGCGGCGGCCTGAGCGGCGGCGGCCTCGTCGCGCGCCGCCTGGGCGGCGCGTTCCGTGGCGGCGGCGCGTTCGCGTTCGGCGGCTTCACGCGCGGCCTTCTCGGCGACGGCGGCGCGTTCACGCTCGGCGTTGGCCTGGGTCGCGACGGCGATGGCGCGACGACGGGCTTCCTGCTCCTCAGGCGACAGGGCGCCGCCGACGGGTTGCGACGTGCGCTGACCCTGCGGGCGGTTCTGCGACGACGACTGCTGCGGACGCGCCACGTCGAAGCCCTGCGGGCGTTGCGGCCCGCCGGCGCCGGGTCGACGCTTGGTCTCGACCACCACCGTCTTGGACCGCCCGTGGCTGAAGCTCTGCTTGACGGTCCCGGTCGGGACCGATCCCACAACGCGCGGCTTCAGGCTCAGCGGGGCGCGCGGCCCCGTCTGGGACGGCGTGCCGCCCTGATTGCCCTGGCTCGCACCTTGGCCCGAACCCTGGCCTTGGTTGGTCTTGTCGTTTTCGTCGCTCATCCGGTCGCTTTACTAGGGGCGGAAAATCCCGCCGTCGTCTCAATGCACATGAACGACCGTGAGCCCGTCTCCGCCCTTGGAGACAGGCCCTCGGCCGCCAAAATCCTCAGCTCGCCCCACCTTTATCAAGGTCAGTCGGGGTTGCTCCCGCCGATCCGTCCCCGTCCCTGGGAATATCCCAGTGAGCGGGGCGAAGCGGCCGAAATCCAGCCAGTCGTTCGACCTCCATGGTCCAACGCTCGGCCCTTCCGCCCGCAAGCAGGACGGCGTGTATCGCATTTTCCAGCCCAAGGGCCAAACTCAAATCGTCCACAGTGAACGCGCCGCAGACTTTCGCGGTCTGATGGCGGGCCAGGGCGAGGATTTTGCCACGCCCGTCGGCCGAGCCGTCGGCGGCCTCGATCACCCAGGCGACCTTGCCGGCCCGCAGATTGGCGGCGGACTTTTCGAAGCCAGAGATAAGCACGCCTTCGCGCCGGGCAAGACCCAGCTGGTCGAGACAGCGCCGGAACAGCAGCCGTTCGACGATATCGGCCAGGTCGGCCGGGGCGGTCAGCTTCATCTTGGCGGCGCGGGTGAAGCCGTTCTTCTTGACCGCCGTCTCGATCGACGTGCGGCTGGCTTCGACCCACAGGCCGCGGCCGGGCAGTTTCCTGCCCAGGTCGGGAACCACCTGGCCATCGGGCCCGGCGACGAAACGGATCAGGCGAGATTCGTCCATGACCTCGTGAGAGACGAGGTCCCGGCGTTCCCGATCAATCGTTGCGTCGCGCAAGCTCATATGTGGCCAGGTCTCCCATCACGCGTTCGACGGTTCGGAGTCGTCCTCGGCGAGGACCTCCGCATCGTCGGAAGCGTCGTCTGAACCGTCGGCGTCGGCTTCGGTTTCAGCCGGCGCGTCGCCGAACACCTGGTCCGGGTCGTATTCGCCGTCGGCGAAGTCTTCCTCGGCCTCTTCCGGCGCAGGCTGCGGCAGTTCCGAGGCGTCGATCCAGCCGGCGGCCACACGGGCCTGCAGGATCAGCATTTCGGCGTCTTCCTGGGCCAGGTTGAAGCTTTCCAGCACGCCGGGGACCTTGACCCGTTCGCCGTTCTTCACTTCGTAGCCGCCGCGGATCTCGTCGGTGGCCAGGTCGGCCAGGTCCTCGACGGTCTTGACCCCGCCTTCGCCCAGGGCGACGGCCATGGCCAGGGTCACGCCCGGCACCTGCAGCACGCCGTCCTCGACGCCCAGTTCGACGCGCTTGGCGTCCAGCTCGGCGGCCTTGCGGTCCAGGAAGTCGCGGGCGCGGGCCTGCAGCTCCTCGGCGGTCTCCTCGTCGAAGCCTTCGATCTCCGAGACTTCATAGGGGTCGACATAGGCCAGGTCTTCGATCGTGGCGAAGCCTTCGGTGACCAGCAGCTGGGCGATGACTTCGTCCACGTCCAGGGCTTCCTGGAACAGGCCGGTGCGCTCGCTGAACTCGCGCTGGCGACGCTCAGAGTCCTGGGACTCGGTGATGATGTCGATCTGCCAGCCGGTCAGCTGGCTGGCCAGGCGCACGTTCTGGCCGCGACGGCCGATGGCCAGCGACAGCTGTTCGTCGGGCACGACCACTTCCACGCGGCCGGCTTCTTCGTCGAGCACGACCTTGGAGACTTCGGCCGGGGCCAGGGCGTTGACGATGAAGGTCGGCTCATCCGGGTTCCACTGGATGATGTCGATCTTCTCGCCTTGCAGTTCGGCGACGACCGCCTGAACGCGCGAGCCGCGCATCCCGACGCAGGCGCCGACCGGATCGATCGAGCTGTCGTTCGACAGGACGGCCATCTTGGCGCGCGAGCCCGAGTCACGGGCCGCGGCGCGGATCTCGATCACGCCGTCATAGACTTCCGGCACTTCCTGGGCGAACAGCTTGGCCATGAAGCCGGGGTGGGCGCGCGACAGCATGACCTGCGGGCCCTTGGCCTCGGGCCGGACGTCGTAGATGTAGGTGCGGATCCGGTCGCCGATGTTGAACACTTCGCGCGGGATGGACTGGTCGCGGCGCATGACGCCCTCGCCCCGGCCCAGGTCGACGATGGTGTTGCCGTATTCGACGCGCTTGACCGTGCCGTTGACGATCTCGCCGACGCGATCCTTGAACTCTTCGTACTGGTTGGCGCGCTCGGCCTCGCGGACCTTTCCGGTCACGACCTGACGGGCCATCTGGGTCTGGACGCGGCCGAACTCGAACGGCGGCAGGGTCTCGACATATTCCTTGCCGACCACGGCTTCCGGGTCGCGCTTCAGGGCGTCCTTCAGGCGCACCATGGCGCTGTCGTTGAACTCTTCCAGCTCGTCTTCCGGCTGCCAGTCGTCCTCGACGATGGTGACGTGACGGGTCAGGGCCAGCTCGCCGGTCTTGTGGTCGATCTTGGCGCGGATGTCGTGGTGGGCGCCGTAACGCGACTTGGCGCCCTTCTGGATCGCCTCCTCGATCGCCTCGATGACGACTTCGCGTTCGATGTTCTTTTCGCGGGCCACGGCCTCGGCGATCTGCAGCAGTTCGAGGCGGTTGGCGGAAATACCGGTGACGGCCATCAGGCGTTGTCCTCAGAAGGGGTCGTGGTGTCGGTTGTCAAATCGGCGGCCTCACCTTCCGGCAGGCCGTCGTCTTCAGGTTCGCCGCGCGCGGCGCGAATGGCGGCGCCCCGTTTCATCAGGGCGTCGGTCAGGACCAGTTTCGCATCGCTCAACCAGTCGAAGGGGATCAGGGCGGTCTCGTCCTCGCCGTCCAGGTCGATCAGGACATTGCCGTCCTCATAGCCGGCCAGCACGCCCTTGAAGCGCTTGCGGCCCTCGATCATCCGGTCCGTCTCCAGCCGCGCCTCCTCGCCCTCGAACAGGTCGAAGTCGAGCGGACGGGTCAGGGGGCGGTCGATGCCGGGCGATGAGACTTCCAGCATATATTCGCCGGCGATGGGGTCGGCGGCGTCGAACACCTCCGACACGGCGCGGCTCAGCTTGGCGCATTGTTCGACCGAGATGTCGTGGTCGGACGGGCGCTCGGCCATGATCTGCAGGCGCTGGCGCTTGGAGCCGGTCATCAGGCGGACGCGCACGACCTCGAGGCCCAGCGACTCCGCAATGGGGTCGATCAGCTCGAGCAGTTGGCGGTCCTGGGCGGTTCTTGCGCGCAAGCGGCGATTATCCAAAACAAAAGCGGCGGTCCGTCCGGGCCGCCGCTTGGAACGACGCCGTTGGACGCCGGTCTAACGATGTGGAGGGCCATATAGGCGTTTCACATTCGCTTGTCAGCCCTTTTCGCAGGGCCTCATGCATCGACGGCCTTTCGTAGCACCTCATTGATCCGCGCCTGCCAGCCGGGACCCGAGGCGCGCCACCGCTCCAGCACGTCGCGATCCAGCCGCAGGGACACATGCGCCTTGGTCACCTCCGACTTGGGACGCCCCCGCGTCAGCGTGCCCGTCGCCGGGCGCACGACCTTGTCGCCCTTGCTAACTTCAGCCCGCGCAAACACCTCGGGCGACCAGGGCGGCGCCTCATCGGGATCGTCCCAATTCGGCGAGGTAGAAATCTCTTTCCGGGCCATTGCACTTCCTCATGGAGATGATGCGCCGCCCCGCGTCTCGGGGCGTCCACACGACCATCACGACGACGCCGTCGAGCAGGCCCATCGTCTGCAACCGTCGCTCGCCATAGTCGCGACGGTCGTCCTCGACGGTGAGACAGTCTCCCGCGAACATCCGACCGGCGTCGCGGAAGTCCAGCTCCCGCGCCTCAAGGGTCTGGAGCCGCTTGGCTTCGTCATAGCTGATCTTCACGACAGCCGACCCATCTTATCCCGTGTGATCGACCGGCCGCCGCCTTGGTTGATTTAATGTAGCACAAAAAATCAGGGCGTCAATTTTGACGGCGAAGCCCTCAGATCAAGGCCAGCCGCCCCAGATAATCCATCTTGCTCAACGGCACGCCTTCCTTGCGCAGGATGGCGTAGGCGGTCGTGACGTGGAAATGGAAGTTCGGCAGGACGAAGCTGGTCAGATAGCCCAGGCCGTCGAAATTCATCTCGCGGCTGGGCGTCTTCAGCGTCACCGGCCGGGTCTCGGCCCCGGCGAAGGCGGCGGGGTCCACGCCCTCGATGAAGGCGATGGTGCGGGCGATCCGGTCCTTCAGTTCCGCGAAACTCGTCTCCGTGTCGGCCATGGCCGGGTTGTCGACGCCGGCCAGCCGCGCCACGGCGCCCTTGGCCGAGTCCGACGCCAGCTGAACCTGGGCGGGCAGAGGCCGCATGTCCTCGTGAAGCCGGGCCTGGATCAGGACGGCTTCGTCAAACCCCTCCGCCAAGGCCTTGTCCAGAAAACCGGACAGGTTGGTCAGGCCGCGCACGAGGATGGGCGAGGCGACGTCGTAGATCGAGAGGGTCATTCCAGGGATCCGGCCAGGGCTTTGGTGAGGAGGCCATAGCTGGGCGGTTCATCGCCGCGGCGCCAGCCCCCCGCTCCACCTCCGGCCCTAGAATTCTTCCCAGCCCTCCGAAGCAGGTGCGGCCTGGGGTGCGGCCTCGACCTTCAGCGCCGCGCCGCCGCGACCGAGAGTCTTCAGGGCGGCGACCATATGGTTCGAACGGGCGGGAGCCGGGGCGCCGGGCCTCGACGCCGCGCGGGGCGCGGGCGCGGGGGCGAGGGCCGACGCGGTTTCGCCGACCTTGAACTGGGCCACCGAGGCCTGCAGGGTCTCGGCCTCCTGGGCCAGCGAATGGCTGGCGGCGGTCGACTGCTCGACCATGGCGGCGTTCTGCTGGGTGACCTGGTCCATCTGGTTCACCGCCGTATTGACCTGGGCCAGGCCGACGGCCTGTTCCTGGGCCGAGGCGGCGATCTCCGACACCAGGCCGTCGATCTCGGCGACCCGGTCCACGATCCGTTGCAGGGCCTCGCCGGTCTGACCGACCAGTTTCACGCCCGAACCGACCTGATGGGTCGAGGCCGAGATCAGGGTCTTGATCTCCTTCGCCGCCTCGGCCGAACGCTGGGCCAGGGCGCGAACCTCGGACGCCACCACCGCAAAGCCACGCCCGGCCTCGCCCGCCCGCGCCGCCTCGACCCCGGCGTTCAGGGCCAGCAGATTGGTCTGGAAGGCGATTTCGTCGATCACGCCGATGATCTGGTTGATCTGCGCCGAAGACCCCTCGATCGCGTGCATGGCCGAGACGGCGTCGCGGACGATGACGCCCGAGGTTTCGGCGTCGCCCTTGGCCGACTGGACCACGTCCGAGGCCTGACGCGCGCCCGAGGCGGTCTTGTTCACCGTGGCGGTGATCTCGTCCAGGGCGGCCGCCGTTTCCTCCAGGCTGGCCGCCTGTTGTTCGGTGCGGCGCGACAGGTCGTCGGCAGCCTGCGAAATCTCGCCGGCGCCCGAGCGGATGCCGGCCACATTGCCCAGGACCACGCCCATGGCCTGCTGCAGCTGGGCGATGGCGGTGTTGAAATCGGTCTTCAGCTTGGCGTAGTCGCCGGGGAAATCATGAGTGATGCTGTAGGTCAGGTCGCCGCGCGTCAGGTGTTCCAGACCCTCGCCCAGGGCCGCGACCACGGTCGCCTGTTCGCGGGCCAGGGCGTCCGCCGCGCGCTGGTTGCGGGCCCGCTCCTCGTCCGACTGGTTGCGCAGGGCCGCGCCCTCGGCCTCCAGCTGCATCTTCTCGATGGCGGCGTCGCGGAAGGCGATCAGGGCGACGCCCATCTTGCCCAGTTCGTCCTTGCGTTGGGCGTGGGGCACGTCGATCGTGGTGTCGCCGGCCGACAGCCGCCCCATCCGGTCGCCCATGCCCGACAGGGCGCCGACGATGGACCGCGCCACGACAAGGCCGGCGGCCAGGGCGGCGATGGTCGCCACCGCGATGGCGATCAGGGTGGTCAGCGCCGCCGCATCGACCTTTTGCGAGGCCTGCGCCGACTCCTCGGCGGTCAGTTCGACCTTGGCGTTGGTGAAGGCGGTCAATTTCGGGATCAGATCCGCCATTCTGGCGTCCATCTCGGTCAGCACGGGGCGCCCCGCCACCGCGTCATTGGCCAGGCCCAGCTCGACGGACCGCGCGGCCAGGGCGCGGACTTCGTTCAAGGGGCCGCGGAAGCCCTCGATCTCGTCCTTCCAGTGCGGCGCGATGGATTCCGCCTCCGCCAGCAAGGTCTCGATCGTCTCGATTTCCACCTTCGTCTGATCGGCCGCCTGGCGCGCCTCGGCCGAGGCCCCGTCATAGACGAAGACCTTGTAGGTGTCGTAGCCCAGGCCCTGAAGGGTCCGGTTGACCCGGATCATCCTCACCAGGGCGACGTTGTCCACATCGACCAGCCGGCTGTAGTCGGCGTCGATCTTCTTCATCTCCCAGGCGCTGTAGGCGGCGCCCCCCAGCCCCACCAGGGCCAGCAGGACCAGGAGCACGATGATCTTCACGGCGATCTTCGTATCGGACAGGATCTTGTTCAAGGCCATCTCCAGGCGCCAAAGCACGGACAGGATTCAAGGATCTTGAACCCTGGCTTCAGGCGCTCCGCTGGGCTTGCGGTCCCGGAAGAACGGACACTCCAGTCCCCAGAAGCGACACAGGGGTGAAACCTGAAACCTGTGCGACTGTGGCGTCCCGGATCGGGACGAATCGTAAACGCGGCGTTAGGGCAAACTACATATACCGCCGATCCCTCAGCGGCGGCCTGCGCCTACGACGTCAGAACTCTTCCCAACCTTCGGACTCGACCTGAGGCTTGGGCGCCGCGCCGCCACGACCGACGGTCTTCAGCGCCTGAACCAATTGGCGGGCCGGCCCCGCGCGCGCCGGCGTCGGCGAGGCGACCGGCGCGGCGCCGCTCGTCCCGACCTTGAACTGGGCCACCGAGGCTTGCAGAGACTGGGCTTCCTGCGACAACGAATGGCTGGCGGCGGTCGACTGTTCGACCATCGCGGCGTTTTGCTGCGTCACCTGGTCCATCTGGTTCACGGCCGTATTGACCTCGGCCAGGCCGATGGCCTGTTCCTGGGCCGAGGCCGCGATTTCCGACACCAGGCCGTCGATCTCGGCGACCCGGTCCACGATCCGCTGCAGGGCCTCGCCGGTCTGACCGACCAGTTTGACGCCCGAGCCGACCTGGTGGGTCGAGGTCGAGATCAGGGTCTTGATTTCTTTCGCCGCCTCGGCCGAACGCTGGGCCAGGGCCCGGACTTCGGAGGCCACCACCGCAAAGCCACGCCCGGCCTCGCCCGCCCGCGCCGCCTCGACCCCGGCGTTCAGGGCCAGCAGATTGGTCTGGAAGGCGATCTCGTCGATGACGCCGATGATCTGGCTGATCTGCTCGGACGAGCCTTCGATGGCCTGCATGGCCTGGACGGCGTCGCGGACGATGACGCCCGAGGTCTCGGCGTCGCCCTTGGCCGCCTGAACCACGTCGGAAGCCTGGCGGGCGCCCGAGGCGGTCTTGTTGACCGTGGCCGTGATCTCGTCCAGCGCAGCGGCGGTCTCTTCCAGCCCCGCCGCCTGTTGTTCGGTGCGGCGCGACAGGTCGTCGGCGGCCTGCGAAATCTCGCCGGCGCCCGAGCGGATGCCGGCGATATTGGCCACCACCACCGCGACGGCCTGCTGCAGTTGGGCGATGGCGGCGTTGAAGTCGGTCTTCAACTGCGCCGCCTTGGGCGCGAACTCGGCCTCGATCCGATAGGTCAGATCGCCGTCAGCCATGGCCGACAGGCCCTGGCCCAGGGCTGCGATGGTGACGCGGTCGGCTTCGGCCTCGGCGGCCTTCTCGGCCTCGCGCGCGGCCCGTTCCTGTTCGCTCATCGAGCGTTGCGACAGGGTCTCGGCCTCCAGCCGGTCCTTCTCGATGGCGGCGTCGCGGAAGATCGCCAGGGCCGAGGCCATCTTGCCGATCTCGTCGCCGCGCTTGACGCCGGGAATCTCGGAGGTCTTGTCGCCGTCCGCCAGGCCGCGCATGCGCCGCTCCAGCGCCACCACCGGGGCCGACACGGACCGGCCGATGAACCAACCCGTCGCCCCGACCGCCAGCAGCACCAGCAGGGCCATGGAGCCCAGGGCCAGGGCCGCCTTGCCCACGGCCGCCGCGATCTGGTCGGTATAGACGCCCGAGCCGATCACCCAGCCCCAGGGGGCGAAGCCCTTCACATAGGAAATCTTGGGCGAGGCCCCGTCCTGGTTCGGCTTGGCCCACTGATAGTTGACGAAGCCCTCGCCGTCCTTCTGAACCACGGCGACGAATTCCTTGAACATCAGCACGCCGTCGGCGTCCTTGTTCTCGCTCACGTCCTTGCCGTTCAGCGCCGGCTTCATCGGGTGCATCACCATGGTGGGATGCATGTCGTTGATCCAGAAATAGTCGTCGGCGCCGTAACGCATGGCCCCGACGGCGGCCTTGGCGGCGGTCTGGGCCTGATCGCGCGTCAACCGGCCGGCCGCCTCCTCGCCCTGATAATAGGCGACCACGCTGTGGGCGATCTCGACGCCCTTCTTCGTGCGGTCGGCGATCTCGTCGCGCATCACCGCATCCAGCCGCATCAGGGAAAGACCGGTCACGAGCAACAGGCCCGCCATGGTCACAAGAGCGAGGAGATTGATCCGCCCGCCTATCGTCAGCGTCTTCATGGTCCCGTTCCCTAATACTATTTGAGACCATCCCTAACAAAGTTCGTTAAACACCCGTCTATAAGCCGAATAAGTAAGAATGCGTATGCCGTAAGGTCAGGATTTTCTGCGGTATTCCAGGAAAATCGGCGCCGTGTCCCCCAGCCGCTTCTCTTCATAACGGGTGACGACGTGGTCCGCCGGAGGAACGAACCAGTCCTGATCCGCCGCCCCGATCCGCTCCAGCCCGGGCGTCCGCTCCAGCCGCTCCAGCGTCCATTCGGCGTAGTCGCGCCAGTCGGTGACGAACCGCAGCGTGCCGCCCGGCTTCAGGATGCGGGCGAAGGCCTGGGCCGTCTCGTCCTGCAACAGGCGGCGCTTGTTGTGCCGCGCCTTGTGCCAGGGGTCGGGGAACAGGATCAGCACCCGGTCGACCGAGGCGTCCGGCAGGGCGTCGACCAGGTCGCGCGCGTCGTCGGCGTGGATGCGGACATTCTTCAGGCCGCCCTCCTCGACATGGCGCAGGGCCGAGGCCACCCCGTTCAGGAAGGGTTCGCAGCCGATCACCAGGGCGTCGGGCCGCGTCGCCGCCTGGGCCGCCATATGCTCCCCCCCGCCGAACCCGATCTCCAGCCACACCTCGACCGCCTCGGGCATCATCGCCTTCGGGTCCAGCGGACCGGCCTTGGGATCGGGCACGGCGATTTCGGGCAGTAGCGTCTCCATCAGCGCCGCCTGTCGCGGCTTGATCGGCCGCGCCTTGATCCGGCCGAACGACCGCAGCGGCCGGTCGAGATGGGGGTTTTCGTCGTCGTTCATGCGCGTGCCGTTAGCGGTCCCAGGCCGGAGCGTCCAGAGAGTCTCACCTCCCCGTTCGCGAAGGCGAACGGGGAGGACCGGTCGCGCCAGCGACCAGGAGGGGGCGACTCCGTCCTATCCCGCGTCTCGTCGCGCCCGCACCACCGCCAGGACGAAGCCCAGCACACCCTCGTGTTCGTCTTTCACATGGATCGCTCGCACGCGGACAACCTTCACGCCGCGCTCCCCCAGCCGCACAACTCAAAGAACATCGAAATCTTTTGACGCCTCCGCCGGATGACCCTCCTATGACGGTCGCAAGACACGTCGGGCTGGCGTGTCAGTGGGGAAAAGGGGATCTGATGATCGGACATCATCTGCGGGGCGTCAGCCTCGCGGCCATAGGCTTTGCTATGCTCGGCCTGTCAGCCTGCGCCACGACCGGCGCGGAATCGGAAACGGCGGCGCCGTCCAAGGACAAGACCCTGGCCGCCGGCCTGGATCCGGCGACCACGCTGAACCCCTATCCGTCCACCTATCAACCGTTGCCGCGCGAGAATTTCGCCGTGGTCGGCGCGACTGTCCTGACTGGCGCGGACCGCAAGATCGAAAACGGCGTGGTCGTGGTGACCGACGGCAGGATCGCCGCCGTCGGCGACGCCTCCACCCCCGTCCCCGCCGGCTATCGCGTGATCGAGGCGCGCGGCCGCTATGTCACCCCCGGCGTCATCGACGTCCACAGCCACCTGGGCGTCTATCCGTCCCCCGGCGTGCAGGGCATGAGCGACGGCAACGAGGCGACCAGCCCGAACACCGCCCAGGTCTGGGCCGAACATTCGCTGTGGCCTCAGGATCCGGGCTTCAACACCGCCCGCGCCGGCGGCGTCACCACGCTTCACATCCTGCCCGGCTCGGCCAATCTGTTCGGCGGCCGGGGCGTGACCATCCGCAACACGCCCTCGATCACCATGCAGGGCATGAAGTTCCCGGACGCCCCCTATACGATCAAGATGGCCTGCGGCGAGAACCCCTCGCGGGTCTATGGCTCGCGCAACCAGAGCCCGGCGACCGGCATGGGCAATATGGCCGGCTACCGCGCCGCCTTCATCGCCGCGCGCGACTACAAGGCCAAGTGGGACAAGTGGCGCGAGACCGGCGAGGGCGCGGCCCCGACCCGCAATCTGCAGAACGAGACCCTGGTCGGGGTGCTGGACGGGTCGATCCTGATCCAGAACCACTGCTACCGCGCCGACGAGATGGCCATGATGATCGATATGGCCAAGGAGTTCGGCTACCGGATCACCACCTTTCACCACGCCACCGAGGCCTACAAGCTGGCCCCGCAACTGGCCGCCAACGGCATCTGCGCGGCCATGTGGACCGGCTGGTGGGGCTTCAAGATGGAGGCCCTGGACGCCATTGAGGAGAACGCCGCCCTGGTGGATGCGCAACAGGGCTCGTGCGCCGTCATCCACTCCGACGACGCCGAACTGACTCAACGGTTGAATCAGGAGGCCGCCGCCGCCCTGTCGGCCGGTCGCCGCGCCGGACTGAACATCTCGGAAGAACACGCCATCGGCTGGATCACCTCCAACGCCGCCAAGGCCATCGGCATCGCCGACCAGACCGGCTCGCTGGAGGCCGGCAAACGCGCCGATGTGGTGATCTGGAGCGCCGATCCCTTCTCGATCTACGCCCGCGCCGATCAGGTCTTCATCGACGGCGCCCTGACCTTCGACCGGACCAACCCCGCCTATCAGCCGACCAGCGACTTCGAGCTGGGCCAGCCGGGCTATGGCCTGACCGCCGCCAACGTCGCCGAAGGAGCCCGCTGATGCGTCTGTCCCACATCCTCGCGGGCGCCGTCGCGGCCCTGTCTCTCGCCGCCCCGGCTCTCGCCCAGGACACCGTGGCCATCGTCGGCGGCCGTATCCTGACCGGAACCTCGGTCATCGAAAACGGAACCGTCGTCATCCGTGACGGCAAGATCGTCTCGGTCGGCGCCGGCGCAGTCCCGTCCGGCGCCCGCGTCATCGATGCGACCGGCAAGGTGGTCGCCCCCGGCTTCGTCGCCGTCGATTCCGGTCTCGCCGGGACCGAGGTCGGCGCCGTCGGCGGCACCAACGAACTGCGCAACAGCGCCAACACCCTCAGCGCCGCCTTCGACATCTCCTACGGCCTGGACCCCTGGTCCTTCACCCTGCCGGTGGCGCGTCTGGGCGGCATCACCCGCGCCGTGGTCGTGCCCCAGCACCCCGGCTCGTCCGGCGGCCATGTGCATGAGGACGAGACGGCCGGCGCCGGCGACGGCGGCTATCAGACGCCCGGCCTGTTCGCGGGCCAGGCGGCCATCATCGACCTGGGTCAGGACGCCGACATCCTGGTCAAGCCGCGCGTGGCCATGGTCGCCCCGTTCGGCGAGGCCGGCGCCGACATCGCCGGCGGCGCCCGCGGCGCCCAGTTCGTCCTGTTCAAGGAGACCATGGCCGAGGTCCGCCTCTACGCCCGCAACAAGTCGGCCTATGAGCGGGCGGGCCTGCGCGACCTCAGCCTGTCGCGCGCGGACCTGGAGGCCCTGATCCCGGTCGCTGACGGCTCCATGCCCCTGATCGTCAGCGTCCACCGGGCGTCCGACATCCAGCAGGTGCTGCGTCTGGCGCGCGAGGAAGGGATCAAGCTGATCCTGGACGGCGCCGAAGAGGGCTGGCTGGTCGCCGGCGAGATCGCGGCGGCGGGCGTGCCCGTGTTGCTGAACCCCATCTCCAACCTGCCCAGCGATTTCGAGATGCGGGCGGCGCGGATGGAGAATGCGGCGGCCCTGAACGCGGCCGGGGTGGTCATCGCCATCAAGGGCAACGAGGGTTCGACCCACCGCGCCCGCGAAGCCCGCTACAACGCCGGCAACGCCGTCTCGCACGGCCTGCCTTACGGCGCCGCCATCGCCGCCCTGACGGTCAATCCGGCCAGGATCTTCGGCATGGCCGGACAGTTCGGCCAGATCGCGCCGGGCGCCGCCGCCGACGTCGTGGTCTGGTCCGGCGATCCGCTGGAGCCGCTCAGCCAGCCCTCGGCCGTCTTCATCGACGGGGTCGAGCAACCGTTGACCAGCCGCGCCCTGCTGCTGCGCGACCGTTATCGCCAACAGACGCCGATGCCGCCGGCCTATCGCAACTGACGGCCTTTCAGGTCTGAACGGAAAGGGCGGGACCGCAGGGTCCCGCCCTTTTTCGTCTCCGCCTACCGGGCCAGAAACCGCAGGGCCGTGCGCGCCAGCCGGCCCGCCGCCCCGTCCCACGGCGGCCCCAGCCGCTCAAAGGCGTTCACCGGCCCGACGTCATAGACCGCCCGCGCATGGCTGAAGCGTTTGAAGCCCTCAGGCCCATGATAGGCGCCCAGGCCGCTGGGCCCGACCCCGCCGAACGGCAGGTCGTTCTGGGCGATATGGAGCATGGTCCCGTTCAGGGTCACGCCGCCCGACAGGCCGGACCCCAGGATCCGGTCCCGCGTCCGCGCCTGGTTGGTGAAGCCGTACAGGGCCAGCGGCCGGGGCCGGGCGGCCACGAAGGCCAGGGCTTGATCCAGGCTGTCATATCCGACCACCGGCAGGACCGGGCCGAAGATCTCCTCCTGCATCAACAGGCCGTCGGTCGGCGGGTTCAGCACCAGGGTCGGGGCGATCTTGCCGTTGTCCCCCTCGCCCGCATCGGGGTGTTCCAGCACCACCGCCCCCGCCGCCTTCGCCGCCGCCACCGCCTCGCGCAGCCGGACCCGATGGCGTTCGCTGATCACCCCGCTGTAGTCGGGATTGTCCTGAAGCCTCGGATAGGCCCGCCGCGCCTGATCCAGCACGGCCTCGGCGAAGGCCCGGACCTGCCCGGCCGGGACCAGGGCGTAGTCGGGGGCGATACAGGTCTGGCCCGCGTTCAGGAACTTGCCGAAGGCGATCGACCGCGCCGCCGTGTCCAGCGGATAGTCGGGCGCCACCACGGCCGGCGACTTGCCGCCCAGCTCCAGCGTCACCGGGGTCAGATTGTCCGCCGCCGCCCGCATCACCTCGCGCCCTACCCGCGTCGATCCGGTGAAGACCAGATGGTCGAAGGCCAGACGCGAAAAGGCCTGGGCCACGTCCACCCCGCCGTTGACCACGGTCAGCACCGCCGGATCGAACCGCTCGGCCACGGCGGCCTCCAGCAGGGCGCCGAAGGCGGGCGTCAGTTCGGACGGCTTGATCATCACCCGATTGCCGGCCGCCAGGGCGTCCACCGTCGGCCCGAGCGCCAGCAGCAGCGGATAGTTCCACGGCGCGATCACCCCCACCACGCCCAGCGGCTCATGCCGGATCCAGGCCCGCGACGGCTGGAACATCAGGTCCACCGGCCGCCGCTCGTCCCGCATCCACCGCCCCAGACGACCCCGCGCATGGTCCAGGCTGCGGATCAGCGGCGTGATCTCCAGCAGCCCCGTCTCCATCGCCGACCGCGCCCCGAAATCCGCATCTATGGCCCGCGCAAAGGCCTCGCGCCGCTCCAGCACCAGGGCCTTCAGCGCCGCCAGCCGCCCGCGCCGCACCTGGGCCGACGCAGCCCCCTCCGCCCGCGAGGCCGCGTGCTGAAGCCCGAACCGGTCCGAGAGCCCGTCGTGTGTCATCGCATCCAGACCCTTCGCCGCGCCGGCCGCAATCGCCCGACCGCCCCACTTCTCAAACCCGCCCCGGCCGGGGTCAAGCCCCATCCCCAAACCTGTCTCCTCCCCCTCTGGGGGAGGTGGATCGGCGCATAGCGCCGAGACGGCGGGGGCGCGTCCGCACGACCGGCGCCTCTTGCGGACCGCTGCGATCCGGGTCCAAATGGTGCGCTGACGACTGCGGGAGGGCAGACGATGTCGAAACTGAGCCTTGCCTTGTGGGCGGCCCTCGCCACCTTCCTAATAGGGACTTTCCGGACCAGTTTTCCGGCTGAATGGGGCGGACGCCCCGGCCTGTTCGCCCTGGTCGTCGTGGCCGTTTCGACGCTCGCCTGGACCATCGAATACATACGTCGGTGGCAGCGCCTAGGCGACAGACGCTAGATTCAAACCGGCCACGCATGCCGATATTCCGAAACCCCTGGCTACAGGCCGTACTCCTGGGCGCAGGCCTGTTCGCCCTATCCCTGCTCATCCGAGCGGCGGCCAATATGGTCGTCGGCAGTTTCACCGCCGGCCCCGGCGCGCCGGACGCCATGGTCGCAGCCCAGGATACGGTCTCGCGGTTCGCCTATGGGTTTCTCCTGGCCGTGTTTCTGCCTGCGGTGATCGAGACGCCGCTGGTCGTCTGGGCGGTCCGGCGCGCCCGCGACGACGCCCCCAGCCTCGGGCTGGCCTTCATCATCGCGATCATTGCGGCGCTCGCCTGGCTGTTGCACGGCATGAGCCCCGGCTCGCTCGGCCAGGCGACCGCCTTCGCCGTGATGGCCTACGCCGCCTGGGGTTGGTCGCGACGGCTGGGACGGCTTCGCGCCTACGCCCTGCCGACCCTGTCGCACGCCGTCTGGAACAGCATCGGCCTGGCCCTCTTCATGGCCAACCCAAGCTGAGCCCAGCCCCCGACCTGCCGCCCGCCCACACCCGTCTCCCCCCCCTCTGGGGGACGCAGCGCGGCGCGTGTTCCGCGCCGTGACGGAGGGGGTGCGTCCGCAAGACCGGCGCCGTCTTTGACTGGAACGTGGCGGAAGTGGAACTTGGGCCGATAGTCTAGAGACCGATAGAGATCCATCGTAAGGGCTGGTGGCCTTGTCGATGGATATCCGGCCCGATCCGAGGAGAATTTGGTGCTCACTGCAATCATGATGGCCGCAGCGGTGCAGGCGGTTGCGACGGATGAATTTCCGAAACAGGCCTATGTGATGGTGCAATGTGTCGCCGGGCCGAACGAGACGGTCAGCGATTGTCGGGTGCTGGAAGTCAGCCACCCCGGCCAAGGCCTCGAAGACGCCGCCATAGCCATGGTCCGCCGCGGGCGAATAGGGCAGAGCAACGGCGTGGCCGTGGGTCAGACGTTTCGGATCAGGATTGCTTTCCGTTTAGCTGACGAGGACGATGAGACGCCCCCGCCAAAATCGATTGGCGGCGAGGCGACCCCCAGCTCAAACTGACGGGTTTGGCGCAGGGAGTCGACGACCCGCCCCCGTCCGCGCTAGGTCAGGCCCATGCCGACCGCCCTCTACATCGACGCCGACGCCTGCCCGGTGAAGGAGGAGGTCTATCGCGTCGCACGACGCTATGGGCTGAAGACCTATGTGGTCTCCAACGGCTGGATGCAGGTCCCGCGCGAGGCCCTGATCGAACAGGTGGTGGTGGACGCCGGGCCGGACGTGGCCGACGACTGGATCGCCGAGCGGGCGGGCCTGGGCGATGTGGTGATCACCGCCGACATTCCCCTGGCCGACCGCTGTCTGAAGGCCGGCGCCCAGGCGCTGAAGTCGAACGGCCAGGCCTTCACCCTGGACTCGATCGGCTCGGCCCTGGCCGGGCGGATGGTGGGCGAGCATCTGCGGTCGATGGGGGTGGCCACCTCGGGTCCGCCGCCGTTTTCGGCCGCCGACCGCTCGCGCTTCCTCCAGGCCCTGGACCAGGCCGTGGTCAAGGCGCGCCGGGTCGCGCCCCCGAGCCAGCCATGACGACGATTCCCGAGGACGAGCTGGAGTTCCACTTCTATCGCGCCGGCGGACCGGGCGGCCAGAACGTCAACAAGGTCTCGACCGCCGTCCAGATGCGGTTCGACGTGAAGAACTCCCCCAGCCTGACCGAGCCGGTCAAGGCGCGGCTGATGAAACTGGCCGGCAGCCGGCTGACGCTGGAGGGAGTGATCCTGATCACCGCCGTGCGCCACCGCACCCAGGAGCGCAACCGCGCCGACGCGATGGAACGGCTTCAGGCCCTGGTGGACGAGGCCTCGATCAGGCCCGTCTTCCGCGTCCCCACCCGCCCGACCAAGGCCTCGAAGGAGCGCCGGCTGAAGGCCAAGACCAGCCGCGCCTCAATCAAGTCGGGACGCGGCCGGCCGACGCTGGACTAGGACTCAGCTCTCGACCGGACGGAACAGCAGGGCGGCGATCTTGTCGTCGGCGTCGAAGCCGATCACCCATTCGGTGACCTGGTTGTCGAAGGTCACCTTGAACAGATGGGCCTCGCCTTCCGGCCGTTCGAAGGCGACGGTCTTGACCGCGCCGAAGCCCTTGACCAGCGGCGCGACCTGATCCGCCTGCTGGCGGATCTGGGCCGCCAGGCTGTCGGTGAAGACCGAATAGTCGAAGCCCGGACCCTGGGCCGCCGCGATCACGGCGCGCAGCGCCTCTTCAGACCGGGCGATGTCGGGTGCGGTCGCCGCAACGGCGGGAGCGGTCGGCGCCGGCTGGGCCGGTTGAGATTGCGCCTGGGCCGGCCGGTCGAAACTGTTCGGCACGGAGCCGGCTGCGGCGCCGCCGGATTGGGCGATTGCGGAGGCCGGGGCCAGAAGCAGGGCTACGGCGATCAGGGTCGTCTTCATGCGAAGGCTCCGGTCAGGACAGATAGGGCCAGAGCGAAAGGCCCAAGGCCGTCAGGGCCGCGATGACCGCGACCGTGACTGAAGCCGTGACCCAAGCGGGAGTTCCCGACTTTTCGATGACCACCGCCGCGGGACGCGGCGGCTCCTGCACCAGGCGCGAGATGGCGCGCGCCGCCGCGATCATCTCGTTCAGGGCGTCGCGCGCCTGGGCCTGGGGCCCCAGTTCGCGGCGGATCCAGCGTTCGACCACCGGCTGGGCGGCCTTCCACAGGTCGTGGTCCGGCTGAAGCCGACGCGCCACCCCCTCGACCGAGACCATGGTCTTTTGCAGCAGGATCAGTTCGGGCCTCAGCCGCATGTCGAACAGGGCGGTGATCTCGAACAACTGACCCAGCAGCCGGCCCATCGACACCTGGCTGGCGGCGCGTCCGATCACCGGCTCGCCCACGGCGCGCAGGGCCTGGGCGAAGGTCTCGACGGAGTGATGCGGCGGGACATAGCCGGCCTCGAAATGGACCCGGGCGATCCGGTCGTAGTCGCGGCTGATGAAGCCCCACAGGATCTCGGCCAGATAGCGCCGCTCGGCCGGCCCAAGCCGCCCCACGATGCCGAAGTCGATGGCGGTCAGATGGGCCGGGGCGCTGGCGAACAGATTGCCCTCGTGCAGATCGGCGTGGAACACCCCGTGATCCAGGGCCTGAACCAGGAAGGCCCGCACCACATTGTCGGCCAGCAGATCGACATCCAGGCCCGGCAGGTCGGTCAGGGCCGGATCGGTCATGGGCAGCCCTTGCGCCCATTCCAGCGTCAGCACCCGCTTGCCCACCCCGTCCCACACCACGGCGGGGGCGGACATATAGCCGTCCTTGGCCATGACATCGGCCATCTCGCTGGCGGCGGCCGCCTCCAGCCGCATGTCCAGCTCCAGATCCATGGAATTGGCGATGGTCTCGACGAAGGCCTGGGGCTCGAGCCGGCGCGACAGGGGAACCAGCCGGTACACCAGGGCGGCGCCCAGCCGCATGGCGTCCAGGCCGTCGGCGACGCGGCGCTCGACCCCCGGCCGCAGCACCTTGACCGCCACCGCACGCCCATCCGCCAGGGTCGCCCGGTGCGCCTGGGCCAGGGAGGCGGCGGCGACCGGCGGGCTCAGGTCGGTGAACAGGCTCTCGACCGGCCGACCCAGCGATTTCTCGATCTCGCGCCGCGCCTCTTCCAGCGGGAAGGGCGGCAGGGCGTCCTTCAACCGGCCCAGGTCGCGTGCGAACTGCAGGCCGAAGATGTCGGCGCGGGTGGCCAGGACCTGGCCCAGCTTGATCGCCACCGGCCCCAGATGCTCAAACGCCTTGCCCAGCCTCTGGCCCGGCCGGCCCTGACGTCCGTCGCGGCCGGACAGCATCTGCACCGCGCGGGCGAAGGGTCGGGCCCAGACGGGCAGCAGGGGATTGGCCTCGCGCGGGATCAGGGCGTCATGACGCGCCAGAACCCACAGCCAGCCCAGCAGGCGCAGAAAGGCCGCCACAGGATTCTGCACCGCCACGGCGGCGGGCGGCGGCGGGGCCGTGCGATAGACCCGGGTCAGATCGCCCACCCGTGGTGGATGGCGGCGATCCCGCCCGACAGATTGGTCACCGACACGCGCTTGAAGCCGGCGTCCTCGATCAGGGCCTTGAAGGCCGCCTGGTCCGGGAAGCGGCGGATGCTCTCGACCAGATACTGATAGCTGTCGCGATCCTTGGCCACCCAGCCGCCGATGCGCGGAATGGCGTGGAAGGACCAGGCGTCATAGGCCGCGCGGATCGGCCCGGTCGTCGGGCGCGAGAACTCCAGGCACAGGAACCGGCCGCCCGGCTTCAGCACGCGCCGCGCCTCGGCCAGGGCCTTGTCGATATGGGCCACGTTGCGGATGCCGAAACTGATCGAATAGGCGTCGACCGAGGCGTCCGGCAGCGGCAGGGCCATGGCGTCGCCGACCGACCAGCTCATCTCCGGCTCGCCGCCCTTGTGCACCCCGGCCAGGATCATTTCGGCGTTGTAGTCCAGCACGATCACCGAGGCGTCCTCGCCGCCGCGCCGCTCCTGGGCCGCGCGCGCCATCTTGGAATAGCGCCGGGCCATGTCGCCGGTGCCGCCGGCCACGTCCAGTATGGTCTCGCCGGGCCGAGGGTTCAGCTTGGCCGCCGCCGCGTCCTTCCAGAGGCGGTGGACGCCCACGCTCATCAGGTCGTTCATGACGTCATAGCTGGAAGCGACGGAATCGAAGACCCCGCGCACCATCTTGACCTTCTCGCGCGCATCGACGTCGCGGAAGCCGAAAGAGGAACGGTCGCCCGACGAATGCGGGCCGTGGGAGGAGGCGTCGGTCATGCGCGCGGTCTAGCGCGTCGCGGGCCGCCCGTCACGCGTCACTAGAGCCTGATCGCATCGCTTCCGACCCGGCTTGGGGCTGGGGCAGTTCGAGATCCTTCATCACCTCGCGCATCAGGCCGTAACAGCCGCACGACGCTTCCTCCAGCCCGTCGCGGTCCAGCACCCGGACCCAGCCCCGGCCCCGCTGGATCAGGTCCTTGCCTTCCAGCACGGTCCCGACCTCGGAGACCGTGGCGCGGCGCACGCCCAGCATGCCGGCGATATCGGCCTGGGTCAGGTCGATCCGATCGTCCTCGGCCCGGTCGTGCAGGGTCAGCAGCCAGCGCGCCAACCGCTCGTCCAGCCGGTGCTGGGCGTTGCAGGCGGCGGCCTGCTGCACCTGGGCCATCAGGCCTTCGGTGAAACGCGACAGGGCCTGGCGCAGGCCTTCGCTCTCATCCAGCGCCTCGCCGAACACCTCGGCCGAACAGCAGACGGCCACGCCGTCGCGCTGGGAGATGGCGCGGCTGGCGGCGCGGGCGTTGAACGGGCCGCAGGTCACCCCCACCAGGCCCTCGCGCCCGATGGCGGCGGTCTCCACCATCTTGTCGTCCGGCAGGACGGTCATCAGCGACACCACGCCCTTCAGCGGGAACCAGACCTGATCGACCGCCTCGCCGGCGTCGTACAGCATCTGGCCGCGCGCGATCTGGTGCTCGCTCAGATGAGGTTCGATCCGCTTCCGGTCGGCCGCGTCCAGAGCGGCGAGCCACAGATTGTCCATATCCACTTCCTCCGCGCCAGAAACGGCGACGCTTTCGCGACGTCCGATAACGCCAGAGCTTGCTCATGCGTTCCGCGACCGTCGGAGACGCTTGCGCACGCTTGCCGCGATCCGTCGGGCGCCTTACGCCGGAAGAAAAGAGGAAAGCCCATGACCGACACTCGCCTTGACGTTGCGGAAACCCTGAAGACCCTGCCCGCCTGGCGCCCCCATGACGACGACCGGGCGGCCATTTCGCGCAGTCTCAAGTTCGCTGATTTCAACGCCGCCTTCGGCTTCATGACCCGCGTCGCCCTGATGGCCGACAAGATGGATCACCATCCGGAATGGTCGAACGTCTATGACCGGGTCGAGGTGTTGCTGACCACCCATGACGCCGACGGCGTGACCGACAAGGACGTGACCCTGGCCCGGTTCATCGACCGCGCCGCCGCCGACATGGGAGCGATCTCGTGAGCGCCGCTTCCTCCGCCCGCCCCGGCCGCGTCGCCGGCAAGACCGTCCTGATCACCGGCGCCGCCGGCGGCCTGGGCGAGGCCATGGCCGCCATGATGGCCCGCGAGGGCGCCCGCCTGGCCCTGACCGACATCGACGGCGGCCGCGTCGCCGCCCTGGCCGAGCGGATCAACGCCGAAATCCCCGGCGCCGCCTTCGCCTACGCCCACGACGTGGCCAGCGAAGCCGACTGGGAACGGGTCATCGCCGCCGCCGTGGCCGATCTGGGCGGCCTGTCGGTCCTGGTCAACAACGCCGGCGTCGGCGGCCCTCTGGCCTTCGTCGAACAGGACACGGTCGACAACTGGCAGCGTCAGTACGAGATCAATCTGCGTTCGATCATGCTGGGCGCCAAACACGCCATGCCGCACCTGCGCGCCGCCGCCCCGGCCTCGATCGTCAATATCTCGTCCATCGCCGGCCTGGTCGCCGCCCCCGGCATGGGCGCCTATAACGCCACCAAGGCCGCCGTCTGGATGTACACCAAGACCCTGGCGCTCGAGGCCGCCAAGGCCGACTGGAACGTCCGCTGCAACTCGGTCCACCCGGTCTTCATCAAGACCCCGATCCTCGACCCCTTCATCGCCCTGGCCGGCGGCGACGAGGCCAAGGCCCACGAACGCCTGACCCGCGGCATTCCCCTGAAACGGATCGGCGAACCCGACGACGTGGCCTACTGCGTCCTCTATCTCGCCTCCGACGAGTCCAAGTTCGTCACGGGGTCCGAGTTCAAGATCGACGGGGGCATGACCGCGCAATAGGGCGCGCGCGCCCTTTCTTTTGGGCCTACCGCGCTTCACGCTGCTTGAGGCCGGGCTTAGGGGGCCTATCGCGCTTCGCGCTGCTTGAGGCCGGGGAGTCTTTTGGGCCTACCGCGCTTCGCGCTGCTTGAGGCCAGGGGCGCGCGGCGACGGCGGTTGGAAGACAGTCATCCGACCGTCATCCGCTTATTCGGGATTGAGGCCGCCCGCAGCTTGCTGTAAGCGGCCCTTTCGGCGTCACGCCGCATGCGCACCCGTAGCTCAGCTGGATAGAGTACTGCCCTCCGAAGGCAGGGGTCACAGGTTCGAATCCTGTCGGGTGCGCCACTTCCTCACATGAAGTCTCAGTCGCCGGACGAGGGCGTCCAGCCGAAGGCCTTCATCATCACCTCGAACAGATGGGTGTTGGGGAAATAGCCCCGCACCCGTTCGGCGCCGACGCCGATGGCCAGGGCCGGGACCTCCTCGGCCGTATGGGTGCGGTTGACCATGACATTCTCCAGCCGCACCACGCGGTCGTCGCCGTCCCGCGCCTTCCAGGCCTCATAGCCTTCCAGCAGGGGCTGGCCGCGACGCCCGCCGTCGACCTGCAGGCCGAAAGAGTGGTCGGCGGTGAAGATCATCAGGGTGTCGTCCAGATCGACGCGCGACTGCACCTCGGCGATCAGCCGGTCCAGGTCGGCGATGTTCTGCAGGCCTTCGCGCGGATCGTCGGTGTGGGCGTCCCATTCCACCACCAGCAGATAGCCCTTGTCCCCGGCCTGCAGCAGGTCCAGCGCCCTCAGGGTCGCCGCCCGCACGTCGATCTCTTCGGCCACGACCACGGGCCGCCGGTTCCCCGCCGGCGCCGCCTCCAGCGTCGCATAGATCGGCCGGTCGTGCGCCTGGGCCAGGCTGTCGTAGCTGACGCCGTTCGCCGCCATCTGTTCGGCGATCTCCGTCCGGCCCGAGCCGATCAGCACATCCACCCCGTCGCCGAAGCGCGGCGAAAAGGCCTGGGGGAAGATCTCGCCCCATTTGCCGCGGTCGTTCGAATGGGCGTAGGTCGCGGCCGGGGTCGCGTCGGTGATCGGACGGTCGGTCACCACCCCGGTCAGCAGGCCGTGTTGCTCGGCGTATTCCAGCACCGTCTGGGTCGGGGTCCCGTCGCGCCGGCCGCGTTCGCCGTCCGGCCCCTGGCTGATCACCCCATTGTGGGTCTTCACCCCGGTCACGATGGCGCTCATGCCGTTGGCCGAGTCCGACACGAAGGCGTCGACCGGCGATGTCTCGCTCAGCCCCAGGTTCGGCCACTGCTGGATATGGAGCCTCAGCGGCTCGCCATAGGCCATCACGCTGGCCGCATGGACCGAGGCCACGCCCCCGGCGTCCGCCAGAAACAGGATCACATTCTTCGCCCGGCCCTGGCTCTGGCTCTGTTCGACCGGCGGACGGGCCGCCGTCTGGGCCGAGGCTCCAGAGGCGCCCCCCGAGGCGCCCCCCGAGGCGCAAAGACCGATCGCAAGCGCGAGGGCGGAAACCAGGCGGAGGGAGACAGGGGTCATGGGCGTCGGTCCAGCAAATCAGACAAGGCCGCCCGCGTCCCCCGATCCGCCCCCGCCTGTCTACCGCGAACCTGTGACAGTCGCCCTCCCCCGACCCGGCGGCGATCCGGTTCTGGGCGGTTCGGGGCGGTCTGGGCGGCTCCGGGGTTCAGCCCGCCTCGCCTGTGGCCGCGTCGATCCGCGCCTTCAGCCCGGCCTCGTCCAGCCCCTCGACGGAGACCATTTTCAGCCGCGACTGCCCGCCCCGCTCCAGCACGACCGAGGACCGCGACACCCCGAGCGCCTTGGCCAGGAATTTCACCAGGGCGGCGTTGGCCTCGCCGTCCACGGGCCGGGCGCGCACCCGCACCTTCAGCACGGGCCGGCCTTCGGGATCTGTGTCCCAGCCGTCGATCCGGTCGCTGGACGCGCCGGGCTGTAGCTTGATCGGAAGTCGGGACAGGGGATCAACCGGCGGCGCGTCGATCCGGGGCGCGATGATCGGCGGCGCGCCAGACCACTTCGACATCTTCGGCGCTCAGGGTCGGGGTCGCCCGTTCCACGCCTCTCTCGTCGGCGAACTCCGCCAGGAAGCGGGCCGGGTCGAGCATCATCACGACCGTGCCGCGCTCGCCCTTCTTCAGGCCCAGATCCGGAAGATCGGCCAGAAGGGCCACGACGTCGAGTTCCTCAATCATGGTCGTCACTCCACCATCGCGGTCGTCAGACGGGGAACCCCGTCCGATCCTACGATCCAGCCGCTGCGGATCAGCGCCGTGCGACCGCGGAACTCTAGCATGAAGCGGACCCGGTACAGAGTCCCGAACGGCGTCGTCCCGAACGGCTCGGCCTCGGCCTCCCTGGCCGCTTCCAGAAGCCGGCGTTTCAGATAGGGAGCGTCCGCCCGGGTCAGACCCAGGGCGGACGCGAAGACCCGGGCCTTGTGTCGGCCTTCCGGGTGGTCCGCCGACAGGCAGTAGGCTTCGATCTTTCCCTCCGGAACGACCGCCTGCCCACCGCCTGGCAGCCTCATTCGAGCCTCAGCCCAGGGCGGCCATCAGTTCCGGCACGACGGTCTTGTAGTCGCCGACCAGGCCATAATCCGCGACCTGGAAGATCGGGGCGTCCGGGTCCTTGTTGATGGCGACGATGGTCTTGGAGTCCTTCATCCCGGCCAGGTGCTGGATGGCGCCCGAGATGCCGATGGCGATGTACAGGGCCGGGGCCACCACCTTGCCGGTCTGGCCGACCTGATAGTCGTTCGGCGCATAGCCCGCATCCACCGCCGCGCGCGAGGCGCCGATGGCGGCGCCCAGCTTGTCGGCCAGGGGTTCCAGAACCGCGTGGAACTCGTCCGCCGAGCCCAGGGCGCGACCGCCCGAGACCACGATCTTGGCGGCGCCCAGGTCCGGGCGGTCCGACTTGACCATTTCCTCGGAAACGAAGGCGGTCTTGGCGGCATCGGCGCCCGTGACGCTCTCGATGGCGGCCGAACCGCCTTCAGCGGCGGCGGCGAAGGCCGTCGGACGCACGGTGATCACCTTCTTGGCGTCGGCCGACTGGACCGTCTCCAGGGCGTTGCCGGCGTAGATGGGCCGCACGAAGGTGTCGGCCGACACCACCTCGATGATGTCCGAGATCGGGGCGACGTCCAGCTTGGCGGCGATCCGGGGGGCGAAATTCTTCCCGTCCGTGGTCGCGGGCGTCAGGATGGCGTCGTAGCCGGCGGCCAGGGGCAGGACGGTGTCCGTCACCGCCTCGGCCAGGCCGTGGCCCAGGCCGGCGCTCTCGGCCAGCAGCACCTTGCGGACGCCGGCGATCTTCGAAGCGGCGTCGGCGGCCGCCTGCACGCCCTGCCCGACGACCAGAACATCCACATCGGACGACAGGGCGAGGGCGGCGGTCACGGTCTTGTTTGTGGTGTCGCGAACGGTCGAACCGTCGTGATCGGCGATGACGAGGACAGCCATATTACAGCGCTCCCACGGACTTGAGCTTGGAAACCAGTTCGGCCGCATCGGCCACCTTGACGCCGGCCGAGCGTTTCGGCGGCTCGGTGACCTTCAGGACCTTCAGACGGTCGGCGACATCGACGCCGTAGTCGGCGACCGCCTTCATGGCGATCTCCTTCTTCTTGGCCTTCATGATGTTCGGCAGCGACGCATAGCGCGGCGTGTTCAGCCGCAGGTCCACCGTCACCACGGCCGGCAGGTCCGCCGAGAGCGTCTGCAGGCCGCCGTCGACCTCGCGCGTCACCGTCGCCTTGCCGCCTTCGATGACCAGTTTCCCGGCGAAGGTCGCCTGGGGCCAGTCCAGCAGGGCGGCCAGCATCTGGCCCACGGCGTTGTTGTCGCCGTCGATCGACTGTTTGCCCATCAGAACCAGATCGGGCTTTTCTTCCTCGACCACCGCCTTCAGCAGCTTGGCGACCGCCAGCGGCTCCAGGTCCGCATCCGACTGGATCAGGATGCCCCGATCCGCGCCCATGGCCAGGGCGGTGCGGATGGTTTCCTGGGCCTGGGTCACGCCGATGGAGACCACGACGATCTCGGTCGCCGTGCCGGCGGCGTGGTGTTCCTTGCCTTCCTTCAGACGAACCGCCTCTTCGACGGCGATTTCGTCGAAGGGGTTCATGCTCATCTTGACGTTGGCCAGATCGACGCCGGACTGGTCAGCCTTGACGCGGGCCTTGACGTTATAGTCGATCACCCGTTTGACGGGGACGAGAACCTTCATGGGTCTATCCGTGAATTCGCCTGAATGTAGGGGCAGGACATGGAGCGGTCGCGAAGGCCTGTCAACGTAACGCGGGGTCAAGCTCCCGTGCAAAACCCGCCTAACGGATCCTGAGATGAAGCGTTTCCTGACCTTTCCCCGCCTGGCCATGATCTTCTTCGCCCTGTTCGGCGTCGCCGTGGCGGGGGTTTTCGCGGTCCAGGCCTATTGGGTCGCGCCGGGCGAACGCTGCGAGGCGGCGGGCAAATGGTACGACATGGACAACCGCATCTGCGCCCAGCCCATCTCCATCGCCGAGATCACCGGCCGCCCCAACGGCGTCTCGCGCGCCCAGGCCTCGGATGAAAAGAACCGCGAACTGATCCGCATCGAAGACCAACTCGCCGCCCAGGACCGCGCCCGCGCCGCCGAAATCACCCGCCAGAAAGCGGCCCTGGCGGCGGCCCGACCGGCGACCTGACCACCCTTCACCTCCCCGTCGGACAGGCGAGAGCGTCAGCGAACGCCAGGAGGGGGCGACTCGGCGCCAGACGCTCTTGGGGGCCACCCCACCGCCGGAGGCGCCCCCGCCTGGTCGCAAGCGCGACCTGTCCTCCCCACGCGCCTTCGCGCGCGGAGAGGTGACGCCGCCCTCTCTTCTTTCGTCCTGTATGGGCGGTGCAGCCCTACCGCGTCGCCCCCGGCTTCCACTTCACATCATTGGCCCCGTTCGCATTCGCCCGCCGCCCCGCCACGAACAGATGGTCCGACAGCCGGTTCAGATACCGCACCGCCGCGCCATTGACTGCTTCCCCCGCTTCAACCAGCCGCACCGCCTCGCGTTCGGCCCGGCGGCACACGGTCCGGGCCACGTGCAGATGGGTCGACAGGGGCGAGCCGCCGGGCAGGATGAAACTGTCCAGCGGCTTCAGGCTCTCGTTCATCCAGTCGATTTCCTGCTCCAGCCGCTCAACCTGGCTGTCGAGGATGCGCAGCGCTTCCCAGGCCGGCGGCGGGTCCAGCGGCGTCGCCAGGTCGGCGCCCAGGTCGAACAGCTCGTTCTGGATCCGGGCCAGCATGGCGTCGATCCGGTCGTTCTGGCCGCTGTTCAGCCGGGCCACGCCCAGGACGGCGTTCAGCTCGTCCACCGCGCCGTAGGCCTCGACCCGGGGATCAGCCTTGGACACCGGCGCGCCCGAGGCCAGGCGGGTCTGCCCGTCGTCGCCGGTGCGGGTGTAGATCTTGTTCAGCGTCACCATGGATCAGGCCCCCTGCGTCGCCTTCCACACCATGCCGACGACCAGGATCAGCACGGCGACGGCCTGAAGCCCGACCCGCCAGCGCATCAGCCTGTTGGAATGGCTCCGGGCGTAGTCCCCGCCCCGGAACAGCGAATAGAGGCCCAGACCCAGCGTCACCGTGACGGCGAGGATGGCGGCGACGACCAGGATGTCGAACATCTGCATGCCCCTGTTCTAGTCCCCGCGCGCGTCGGACGCCAGCGACCGAGCCCGTGCTGATCCCGCCGGAGCCGGGGATGGATTCGCCGACCCCCGGTTTTTCTGCGCGACAGCTAAGCCATTAGTCACGATTGGCGTTGCAATCTGCGCGTCATGACTGATCGCGCCGTCCGCAACCTCGAACACCTCCGGGGCTCCGCCTCAACCGCCCGGGTGCTGAACCTTCTGCGGGTGTGGGAGGAAAACGGCGACAGCCGATCGGACGGCGCCGTGCGTAATCCCGACTGGGCCGCGCGGCCGGTGTTTCGCACCCACGCCCTGAACCGGTCCCTGATCATCAAGCACCGGCTGCGGCGCAACGAGACCGATCTCTTCACCGGCCGCCGCCAGGTCGCCACCAAGGTGGTCATCCCGATCGACGACGAGGATCTGAAGACCGGGGGGCGCTATGTCTTCGTCAATCAGATCGGCTTCGAGCGGATGATGATCGAGGCCTTCGGCGTGGCCCCTACCCACCCGGATATCGAGACCCTGCGCCTGATCGACAAGCTGCCGTCCCTGGACCCCTTCCTGCTGCGCGAGCAGCTGCGGCGCGGCGGACTGGATCCGGCCCCCTGCTATTTCTCCATCAGCGACGGCGACCTGCAGCGGATGGTGGCCTTCGTCCATAGCGAGGTCGAGCCCCTGGTCACCCTCAGCCTGGGGGCGGACACCTTCGCGGTGGCCTCGGACTCGGCGGCGCGGATGGCGGCCAAGATCCTGTCCAATACGCCCGGCGACCAGCTGGAGGCCCTGCGTCTGACCCTGCGCCTGGCGCCGGAACAGTATCAGGAGGGGGTCTTCTGCTGGAAGGGCTTCCTCTATTACAAATGGACCCTGTCCACCCTGCTGGGCGAGGTCGCCGCCGTGGCCGAGGCCGTGCGCACCATCAAGCCGAGCGGCAGGATCGACCGCCCCGCCCGCGAATATCTGGACCGCAGCCGCGCGGTCCTGCGCGGCCGCATCATCCGCACCTGCGACGAGGTCAGCCGCACCCTCAGCATCTATGACGACGCCTACGCCCGCCTGACCCAGGAGGGCCGCCCCACCGCCTTCCGCGACTTCCTGCTGGACGCCCCCTCCATGTTCGCCAAGCTGGGCGACCAGCTGGGCGCGGTCCAGCATATCGTCAGCTACTGGCGTTTCCGCTTCGGCCCGGCGGCCCATCCGGCCAATGTCGAGGAGCTGATGGACATCTTCATGGACTTCGAGACCGGGCTTCTGGGCCGCGGCGAGAGCCCCGACGACATCGGCGTCATGGCCGCCTAATGGGGGCGGCCTAACGGGGGCCGCCTAGAGCGCCCGCACCCGCGGCCCCTCGCCCCGGCCGTCCAGCATCAGGTCGGTGACGGCCCAGACCAGGGCGTCGGCCCGGTCCCAGTGGCCCTCCCCCGATCCGGCAGCCTCGCCCTCCTCCTCGGCGCCCAGCGCCATCAGCTCCTCCTCCAGCGCCGCGAACGCGCCCGCGTGCCGCACCCGCCCCTGTTCATACAGGGCCGCCACCGGCTCGGCCCGCGCCGCCTTGCCGCGCGAGGCCCGCACCGCCGTAAAGCCGATGTTCTCCCCATCCGCCCCGCACCCGGCCGCCTTGAGCACCGCCTCGACCATGTCCCCGCCCTGGTTGACCTCGCCGACAATGCATCGGGCGCCGAACAGCCGCGCCGTCTCCATGGCCCGCTCGGCCCATTTCTGCGGCGACAACCCCCGCATCGAGCGGTCGGCCAGCACCCAGGCGACGTCCCCGCGCCGCCCCACCGCCACGATGCCGCAGGCGTCCCCGCCGCGCGAACAGGTCGGGTCCAGCCCCACCACCACCCGCTCATAGACCGGCCGCCCGTCAACCGACGCCGGCGCCTCCCCCCGCGCCGCCGCCATCATCTCGGCGGTGAACAGCCCGCCCTCGGGCTCGACCACCTGGCCCTCCAGCTCCTGCGCCGCCCGCCGCGTCCCGCCGTACAGCCGCTCCAGCCCCTCCAGAAACCCCGGCGCCAGATGATCCCCATTGTCCCGCGTCGTCGCATGGGTGAGCGCACATGACGCCTCGGCGCGGAGCGCCTTGAGCGCCCTGGTCGGGCGCGGCGTGGTCGTAACCACCAGCCGGGGGCTATCGCTCGGCTCGCGGAGCCTCGCTCCTTGAGCCCCCACTCCCCCGTTATGCGCCGCGCTTGGATCGACGGCTGGGGAGTCCGGGTTGGGCAACCTCAACCTCAGCCCCATCCGCAGCAGGGCCAGCGTCTCCCCGCCGTTGCGCCAGGCGCAGAATTCGTCGGCCCAGGCGGCGGCGAACTGGGGGCCGCGCAGGCTGTCGGGGTCTTCGGCCGAGAAGACGAAGGCCTCGGCCCCGTTCGGAAACACCAGCCGCCGCCGCGACGGCTGATACTCCGGCCCCCGCCACTCGACCTCCCCATCCCCACCGATCTCCGTCCAGCGCGGCAGGCTCATCACCCCCGACGGCCCGGCGATCATCACCTCGCGCACATCGTGCAAGGTCGGCCCGATCAGCGCCAGCCGCCCGCCCGGCCCCAGCCGCTCGGCCATGTCCGCAATCCACGACGCCCCCGCCAGAGTCTTGCCCGCCCCCCGCCCGCCCAGAAACAACCAGGTCGACCAATCCCCCTCCGGCGGTTGCTGCGCCGGGCGCAGAACCAGGCCCCCAGCGCCCTGACCGCCCTCAAGCAAGCCGGGGGTCTGGGGGCTCATGTAGCCCGCAGGGCGGTAGCCCCCAGGCAAGAATGCGCCCGAAGGGCGATAGCCCCCACGAGAAGTAGCGTTTCTCTTCCAGAGCGCCCGCAGATCCGCCGCCCCCACGCCCGCCATGACCCGCGTCCTCTGGGACCAGCGCCACAGCCGCGCAGCCTCCGGCTCGTCCCCGTCGCTCAACCGCTTCAGCACATCGGCGTGCAGTTCGCGCACCGTCCCCACCGGATCGCTCCAGTCGATCTCGATGGTCAGGGCCGGCTCCCCCCGGCCATAGTTATAGGCCCCCGCCGCCGGTCCGCGCGGCTGATACACCGCCCCCGGCGTGTCCATTTTCCGCAGGCCATAGCGTTGCGCCGCACAGCCGATGGCCCCCGTCGTCACCCCATACTCGGCCTCCAGGACCGCACTGGTCTCGCCCGCGTTCCGCCGCGCCAACAGCTCGCGCCAGCGCGCGGGCGTCATGCCCGACCGGCTCTGAGGAAAGACATGATCCGCCGGCCAGCCCTCCGCCGGCCGCCGGCGATGATCCACCGCATCCGGCGCCTGCCCCTTCATCCGCCCGCGCTTCTTCGCCTGCCAGCATATGGTCGAGATCGACACCCCATGCTCCCGCGCCAGATCCGACCGCCGCTCTCCCCGCGCATCGCGGTCGAACAAGGCCTCCCATTCCTCATCGCTCAGCTTGCTCGGCTTTCCCATGCGGAGAAGCCTAAGCCAGGCTGCACATCAGGCGAGCAAATCGCGGATTTGCGAGGTTAGAGGATTGTTTCGGAAGAGAGTTGTTTGCAGAATTAGGTGCGTAAGGCGGGACGAGCGCCCCTAATCGGCCAGAGCGTCTTGCCCGCCAAGCACCATGCTTTGGATAGGGACAACGCTTCCCCGACGTTCATAGCGGACAGCATCATCGTTAATCATATGCTCACCATAGATTTCTGCCTGCTGGGTTTGTGCTACATCCTTTGCCTATGAACAAAGGCATCACGAGAATCGCGCACTTGCTGGCTGGCCATCTCAATGGTTTCGCGGCTTTCCTGGAACGCACCGGCCGCCCTGTCACCACGCAATCGAAGTTCGTAGACCTCGCCCCGACCGACCAAGCCGACAAGGCGGGCATCTACGCTGACGCACTACTTTACGCCACAAACAACGTAAAGGTCTTCAATATTGCTCTGACAGGGCCTTATGGGTCAGGAAAAAGCAGCATTATTCAATCATTTTTGAAGAAATATAGACGGCCTGCGCTCCACATATCTCTGGCGGCGTTTGTGCCCGAAGCAGGCGCGGTTGGCGGAAAGGTAAGCCGTCAGGAAATTGAAAGAAGCATCCTACAGCAAATGCTCTACGGTGCCGACGCCAACAAACTTCCTTTATCGAGATTTAAAAGAATTCAATCACCAGGCCCTTGGTCAAAACTTACATCACTCTTTATAGCCGCCGGCTTAGTATCTTTATGGTACATTTTTAGCAAGCGCGATTCTATTATTAAGGGGTCATTTATTGATTCGCTAGAAGCCAGTAACTGGCCTAACATTGCAGCCACCTTTATAGCGGCTGCATTTTTATGGACAACTATACATCACTTTTATGTCGCAAGCTTAGGCTTGTCGCTTAAGAGCATATCTCTAAAAGATGTTGAAATAAGACCTGCGTCGGATAACTTAGATTCCATCCTAAACCGACACCTGGACGAAATAATATACTTCTTTCAGTCTACTAAGTATGATCTCGTTATAATAGAGGATCTGGATAGATTCGACGACGCAGAGATTTTCGTCACGCTACGCGAAATCAACAGCCTAGTTAATGAGAACGCTAGCGTTAGCAGAAACATAAGATTTCTTTACGCACTACGTGATGACATATTCTTCAATACGGACAGAACCAAGTTCTTTGAGTTCATCATTCCCGTCATCCCCATCATCAACATGTCAAACTCGATTGATATGGTTTTGGAACAAGGGAAGAGGCTTGAACTGGACGGGCGCCTTGACCGACAATTCCTCCGAGAGGTCTCAAGGTACCTAAATGACCTGAGACTTATCCAGAACATCTTCAACGAGTATGCTATCTATGTAGGGAACCTGGAAAGCGACGACGAAAATGTGCTCGACGCCAATAAGCTTCTCGCGATCCTAATATACAAGAATGTATATCCCAGAGACTTCGAGCAGCTGCACCGCGGCGAGGGCAATCTAGCCCACATTCTGAACCTCCAGGAGGAACTGGTCGCTTACGGCGAAGCTGCGCACAGATCCAAGATCGCTGAACTCGAACAGAAAATCGAGACCGCTGAACGGCAGTTACCCTCGAATCTAAAAGAACTGCGCCAAATCTACGCTATGGCGGTTATGGAAAAGCTCCCAGCGCAGGTCATAAACGTCAGTCACGACGGCCAAGCTTGGGCTACACCTCAGCAGTTGTCCAACCACGATGCATTCGATCAACTGATTGAATCGCGACAAATCCACTACCGAAGCGGCAATGGTTACACGCAGCGGCTCGATATATCCGGATTGCAGGGCGAGGTGGATCACCAAAAGTCTTACTTGCAACGCAAAGCGGAAATCGGCGGCAAGAATGAACTCATCAAAAATGAGAGTTTGCGTCGAATACGGGATCTAAGATCCAAAATCGCGACACTTCGGACGATCAAGTTCAACGAGTTGGTGCGTTTGAACACTAGTCGCTTGAATGACCTTTTTGTCGGTTTTGGCGACAAGGGCGAGCTTGCCCGTTTTCTAATACTCGAGGGTTATCTCGACGACACATATTATCAGTATACGTCACTTTTTCATTCGGGCCGTTTGTCACCCAATGACAACAAGTTCCTGATCCAAATACGGGCTTTTACCACCCCTGCGCCGAATTTTCCGATCGACAATCCGAAAGAGGTTGTCGAGGCAATGCGTGATGAAGACTTCCGGCAGAGCTACGCCCTCAACGTCAAGCTCGTCGACTGCCTCTTGAGTGATGGGATTCGCTATGCCGATCAGAGGAAGAAGTTCTTTGAGTTCGTTTCGTCCGAGTTCGAAAGCTGCGAGGACTTTTTCGAAGCCTATTACGCGGCTGGCCACGATGTAGGAGGTTTGCTTTCGGGCCTAACCGAGACTTGGGGAAAATTCATCCCGACCGCTATCGCCAGCCCGAAAAATTTATCGCATGTCACGCAGCTGCTCGCGACAGTGCCTATGGATGCCCTCAACGCGCTAGCAAGTGAATTTGAAGAGCTTTCGGCTTTCGTCTCAGCGAATCTTCCTGAGGTTCTCGCCCATGCACCTGAACTCGCACCGGAAAGGCTCGAATGCCTCGGTTTCGAGGTCAAGGATTTGGCCGCTATCAGAGAATACCCAGGCATTGTTCGCTTCATATTCCAGAAGTCGCTTTTCGCACTCACGATCACCAACTTGGAATACATCCATCACGAAATATTAGGCGTTAACGATCTCACGCCGCTGCGCGTGTCGAACTACACGACGCTACGCTCAACAAACAACTCCGTCTTAATTGAGCGGGTAGAGCGAGATTTTGGTCTGTACCTAAAAGATGTCCTCCTAAAATTGCCGGAAAATACGAGAGAGGATGATTCAGCTATTATCGATATCGCTCGTCGCGAATATCTTGACATAGACGACATTAACAAATTTATCCGGCAGCAAGTGGTTGTTTTAACAACGTTGGAGGGAGTGCCTGCAAGACTTCATGCGGTGCTGTTCGAATCGGCCGGGATCGAACCGACATGGTCGAACTGCCTAGCCTTCATAGAAGGTGACGGATTCGAGGAGGAGATTTTGGTCACCTACCTTGATCGCGAAGATGTCCGAGCGGTTATCCTGAAAGACCCCATATCAAGTGACGCAGCCACACGGCCGCTCCGCAAATTCCTTATCGAAGCGGCCGCGCTTTCCGACGCCGCCTATCGAGAATTTGTCCACGCACTGCCGATGCCGTTCCAGAAATTTCCCAATGATTTGGAACGAACCAAGCTTGGGATCTTGATATCGGAAGGGAAGGTCACTTTCAGCAAGGACAGTCTAGACGCTCTTGCCGACGACAAGGACCTTCAGGTCCATTTCGTCGTGTCCAACATCGCTACATATCTGGCGGAGCCAGACAAGTTCGCCCTCGACGACGATTTCCGGGAGGAGCTTCTACAAGCAGGAATGCGGGATGAAGAGAGCCGCGCGGTAATCGGTCTTATGGATTTGAGCACGCTTGCGGATCTGCCCACGCGTGCAGCACTAATTGGTCCGATATTAGACCGCACCGACGCCAATTCGATCGAGCTTGATGCAAATGTCGTGCGATCCTTGATATTGCATTCGAGGCCAATTGAGACGCAAATTTCTCTCTTCAATAAGTGCCATTCCGATCTGTCGGATACAGACGTGCGTCAGGTTTTGGCCAGTCTTCCGCGACCGTTCTCCGAAATAACGACAGGCTACATTTCACCAAGACTGACAAACAGCGCTGAAAATACTGCTTTGGTAAAATGGCTCGACTCTAGAAACATCATATCGTCTTGGAGCGAAGGCTGGTTCTTGACCGACGACATACGCGTGAATCTCTACAGAAAATGACGGGGCGCTGTTCGTGGCGGCCCGTCTCGACGTCTAGTCCGCGCCCAGAATGCAAGAAACGGACATTCTGAAAATGTACAGGGATTCACTTCCCGCCCCTCCAGACGCACCACCCCCTAACCGCTGAGCCTCCGGTCAATTCCCTGCGGCGGGTTCGCCGCTAGTGCGCGGCGTCCCAGTTGGGGGCGGCGCGGGCGTCGACGACCAGGGGGACGGTCAGGGCGACGGCGGGGTCTGAGGCGGTTTCCATGACGCGTTTGATGACGGTGATGGCGCGGTCGGCCTCGGCCTCGGGGGTTTCGAAGACCAGTTCGTCGTGGACCTGCAGCAGCATGCGGGTTTTCAGCCCGGCCTCGGCCAGGGCTGTGGGCATGCGGATCATGGCGCGGCGGATGATGTCGGCGGCGGCGCCCTGGATCGGGGCGTTGATGGCGGCGCGCTCGCCGAACTGGCGTTCGGCGCCCGATTTCGAGTGGATGGCGGGGATGTGGATGCGGCGGCCGAAGACGGTGGAGACGAAGCCGGCCTGGCGGACCTCGGCCTTGGTCTTGTCCATATAGGTGCGGATGCCGGGGAAGCGGTCGAAATAGGTCTTGATATAGGCGCCGGCCTCGCCCTGATCGATGCCCAGCTGGGCGGCCAGGCCGAAGGCGCTGATGCCGTAGACGATGCCGAAATTGATGGCCTTGGCGCGGCGGCGGGTCTCGGACGGCATGCCCTCGACGGGGACGCCGAACATTTCGCTGGCGGTGGCGGCGTGGATGTCGAGCCCGGCCTTGAAGGCGCGTTTCAGCTCGGGGATGTCGCCGATATGGGCCAAGAGGCGCAGTTCGATCTGGCTGTAGTCGGCGCTGATCAGCAGATGGCCGGGGGCGGCGATGAAGGCCTGGCGGATTTCGCGGCCGGTCTCGGTGCGGATCGGGATGTTCTGAAGGTTCGGATCCGAACTGGCCAGGCGGCCTGTGGTGGCGGCGGCCAGCTGGTAGCTGGTGTGGACGCGGTCGGTGGCGGGGTCGGCGGCGGCGGTCAGGGCGTCGGTGTAGGTGCCCTTCAGCTTGGACAGCTGGCGCCAGTCCAGCAGGACGCGGGGCAGGGCGTGGGTGGCGGCCAGGTCTTCCAGCACGCTGGCGTCGGTGCCCCATTGGCCGCTGGCGGTCTTCTTGCCGCCGGGCAGGTTCAGCTCGCCGAACAGGATTTCGCCGATCTGGCGGGGGGAGCCGATGTTGAAGGGGCGGCCGGCGATCTCGTGGGCCTGGGCCTCCAGCTCGGCCATGCGCAGGCCGAACTCGCTGGACAGGCGTTTCAGGCGGTCGGGGTCGATGCGGACGCCGGCGGTCTCCATCTCGGCCAGGACGGCGGGCAGGGGGCGCTCCAGGGTCTCATAGACGGTGGACAGGCCCTCGCGCGCCAGCCGGGGCTTGAGGAGGCGCCACAGGCGCAGGGTCACGTCGGCGTCCTCGGCGGCGTACTGGGTGGCGGGTTTCAGGGCGACGTGTCTGAACGACTTCTGGCTCTTGCCCGTTCCCGCCACGCTCTTGAACGGCACGGGGTCATGCCCCAGATGCAGCCGCGCCAGCTCGTCCATCCCATGCCCGTGCAGCCCGCCCTCCAGCACATAGGAGATCAGCATGGTGTCGTCATAGGGAGCCACGCGGATCCCCCGCCGCGCCATGACCGCCAGATCGTATTTGGCGTTCTGCAGCACCTTCAGAACCGACGGATTTTCTAATAAAACCTTGAGCTTCGCCAAGGCCTTGGCCTTGTCGAGCTGCTGGATCGGCTCCCGCGCCTCCCCCGGCACCCCGAACAGCCCTCCCTCGCCCGCCTGCGGCTCATGCTCATGCGTCAGCGGGATGTAACAGGCCTCATTGGGCCCCACCGCCAGCGACACCCCGCACAGCCCCGCATGCGTCGCCGACAGCGACGACGTCTCCGTGTCAAAGCCGACACTCCCCGCCTCGACCGCCCTAGCGATCCAGCGATCCAGCGCCTCTTCGGTCTGGACGCACTCGTAAGCCTCAAGGTCGAAGATCTGGGCCTCGGCGGGACCTTCCACCACCTGCCCGTAGCGGGGCGTGGCGACGGGGGCGCTCAGGTTCGGGGCGCGCTTGGGGGCGAAGGCGGAAGTCTCGCTGGGGCCGGCCCTGCCGTCGCCGACACGACGTTGCAGCGACCGGAACTCCATCTTGTCCAGAAAGGCCGACAGGGTCTCGGGATCCGGATCGCGCACGGCGAAATCCTCGATCGGCTCGGGCGCCGGGGCGTCGCAGGTCAGGCGGACCAGCTCGCGCGACAGGCGGATCTGATCTGCGAAATTGATCAGGGTCTCGCGGCGCTTGGGCTGTTTGATCTCGCCCGCGCGGGCCAGCAGGGCGTCCAGGTCGCCGTATTCATCAAGCAGCTGGGCGGCCGTCTTGGGTCCGATGCCCGGGGCGCCGGGAACATTGTCGACGCTGTCACCGATCAGGGCCTGAAGATCGATCATCTTCTCCGGGCCGACGCCAAACTTCTCGAACACCTCGGGCTCGGCCAGCCGCCGGTCCTTCATCGGATCCCACATGACGACGCCGCCGCCGATCAATTGCATCAGATCCTTGTCGGAGGACACGATCACCGCCTCGCCGCCGGCGTCCCGGGCCTTGCAGGCATAGGTGGCGATCAGGTCGTCGGCCTCGTAGCCGGGCAGTTCGACGCAATGGACGCCAAAGGCCGCCGTCGCCTCGCGCACCAGGGGAAACTGCGGGACCAGGTCCTCGGGGGCCGGCGGGCGGTGGGCCTTGTACTGGTCATACAGGGTGTTGCGGAACGTCTTGTCCGAGTGGTCGAAAATGGCGACCAGATGGGTCGGGCCGTCGGCGCCCTTCATGTCCTTCAGCAGCTTCCACAACATGTTGCAGTAGCCCTGGACCGCCCCGACCGGCAGGCCGTCGGACTTGCGCGTCAGCGGCGGCAAGGCGTGATAGGCGCGGAAGATATAGGCCGAGGCGTCGATCATCCACAGCCGCAGGGCGGGGCCGTCCTGGGTGAGGGGGCGATCCTGTTCGGGGGCGGTCTGGGGAGCGGAGGCGTCGGTCATGGCCGGAACATAGGCGGCCGGAGCCGCCGCGTCAGCCGTCAGAATTCGGTCCAGCTGGATCCAGGGTCGCGCCGTCCCGGCTGGGCCTGTTGCTGACCCCAGCTGACGATCATCAGCAGCTTGTGACTGCGGATCCTGTACTCGCCGATCATGGGCAGGACCGCGCCCAGGGGAGCCCCGGTCTTGGCCTCGTACAGGAAGCCGGAAAACTCGGCGACGCCCACCCGGTCGCGATTGCTGTAGACCGAAAGTTCCGGCAGCGAGACGACGTTCAGGGTCTCGTTGATGGGAATCCGCATTTCCGGAAGACCGAAGACGCGGCGCATCTGTTCCAGCGACAGGGCGCCCGGCCGGATCTCGAACACAGCGTCGGATTCGTCCTTGTTGCGCGCCAGGCGGTATCCGGCGTCAGACAGGGCGGCGCGAATGGCGCTGATGGCGTAGCGCGAGCCCTCGCCCTGGAAATAGGACTCATCGACGAAGATCGACGCCGCCGTCGGCAGGGGCAGGGACAAACCCTCCACCGCCTTGTCCGACGCCCGCGCCATCAGCAGCTGTTCGGTCGCGGTGCGGCCGATATAGGTCTCGGTGGTCGAGGCGCAGGCCGACAACGCCAGGGCCGCCGTCGATACCAGTGCGAGGTGACGCATCACCATGTTCCGGTATTGTCCATGGAGGCCCAGGGCTCGGCAGGGGCCAGGGGCTCGCCTTCCTGCAGCAGTTCGATCGAAATACCGTCCGGCGACCGGACAAAGGCCATATTGCCGTCGCGCGGCGGACGATTGATCACCACTCCGCCATCCATCAGCCTTTGGCAGGCGGCGTAGATGTCATCGACCTTGTAGGCCAGATGGCCGAAGTTGCGGCCGCCCTGATAGGTTTCCGGATCCCAGTTGAAGGTCAGTTCGACCTCGGGGGCGCATTCCGCCGCCGACTGTTCCAGATTCTTGGGCGCCGCCAGGAAGACCAGGGTGAAACGGCCCTTCTCGTTCTCGGTGCGTCGCACCTCCTGCAGGCCCAACAGATCGCAATAGAAATGCAACGAGGCGTCGAGGTCCTGTACGCGGACCATGGTGTGCAGATAACGCAAGCGTGTGTCTCCGTCCGGGAGGCGCGGTTGACGCCCTCTATAGCCGCCAGATGGCGAAACCACGATTCAACTGAGGTGACAGGCTCAGCGGGCCTGTATTCAATGGGCCTCGGGCGCGCGGGCGGCGGGGCTCAGATATTCGCTCTCGTCGTGCGGATCGGCCGACAGGACGAAGCGGCGGTCGCAATAGCCGCACTCGATGAAGTCGTCCTCGCCCATGTCCATATAGACCAGCGGATGGCCGAGGGCGCCGCCGCCGCCGTCGCAGGCGACGCGCTTGGTCGAAACCACGACTTCTTCGGGCGGAGGGATGATCGCGTCGGGATGGCGGGGCGGCATTATTCGGCTCGTATCTTGGCGAGGAGGCGTCGGGCGCATACCTATGCGGCCCGTCCGGCGGCGTCAAACCGCCGCGCGACCCGATTTCTCGATCAAAGCGCCCCGAATGACCGATGCGACGACCCTGCCCGACAACGCCATCGAGGTGCGCGGGCTGAAGAAGACCTACGCCGGCTCCAAGAAGTCGGCGCCCAAGACGGCCCTGCGCGGGGTCGATCTGATCATTCCCCGCGGTTCGGTGTTCGGACTTCTGGGGCCCAACGGCGCCGGAAAATCGACCCTGATCAACATCCTGGCCGGAGTGGTCAAGAAGTCGGAAGGCACGGTGACCATCTGGGGCCGCGATATCGACAAGGAGCCGCGCGACGCCGCCGCGGCCCTGGGCGTTGTCCCGCAGGAAATCGTCGCCGACGTCTTCTTCACCCCACGCGAGTCGCTGGAGGTCCAGGCCGGCTTCTACGGCGTGCCGAAGAATGAACGCCGCTCGGACGAACTGCTGGCGGCGCTGGGCCTGTCGGACAAGGCCAACGCCTACGTCCGCGCCCTGTCGGGCGGAATGAAGCGCCGCCTGATGGTGGCCAAGGCCCTGGTTCACAATCCGCCTATCCTGATCCTGGACGAGCCGACAGCGGGGGTGGATGTCGAACTGCGCCGCCAGCTGTGGGCCTATGTGCGCCAGATCAACGCCGAGGGTGTGACCATCGTCCTGACCACCCACTATCTGGAAGAGGCGCAGGAGCTCTGCGACACAATCGCCATCGTCAACCGGGGCCAGGTGGTGGCCTGCGAGCCGACGCCGCAACTGCTGCGCCGTCTGGACAGCCGCAATGTGGTCGTCACGCCCGAGACGCCCCAGGCGACGCCCCCGGTTCTGGACGGCTTCCAGGTCACGCCCCGTCCCGGCGGCGCCTTCGCCGTGACCTACAAGAAGGGGCAATCGTCGGTGGAACAGGTCATCAACGCCGTCCGCGCCGCCGGCGTGACCATCGCCGACATCACCACCGAGGACCCGGACCTGGAAGACGTCTTCCTGGCCCTGACCTATGGGGACGCCAGCCAGGTCGATCCGACGAAGGACTAATCCACGTCCGCCAGGAATTCGAAGATCGCCGCCTTGGCCTCGGCTTCGTCCAGCATCGGGGCGTGGCCGACGCCGGGGACCTCGACATAGGCCATGGCCGGCGCGGCCTTCTTCATCTTCTCGGCGATGGCGGGGCTGAGAAGGTCGGACTCCCCGCCCCGCACCAGCAGGGTCGGCTTGGTCTTCGCCAGACGCCGGAACATGGGCCACAGGTTGGGAACCAGGGCCTTGGCCCCCGCCGCCCGGATCGGAACCGAGATGTCCGGATCATAGTCCAGTTCGATCTCCCCGTCCGGCTGCTGGCGGAAGATGCGCCGCGCGAACCCGTCCCAGTCGGCGTCGGAATAGTGGGGAAAGGCGACCCCGTTGATTCGTTTCGCATAGGCCGCCGCATCGGCCCATGAGCCGATCTCGACGGGCTGGCCGCTGTAGGACGCGATGCGCGCCAGACCTTCGGGCGCCACCTCGGGACCGATGTCGTTCAATATGGCGGCGACCACCGCCCGGGGCTTCAGGGCCGTCAGGGCCATGGTGATCAGCCCGCCCATCGAGGTGCCGACGAAGACGGCGCGGTCGATCGCCGCCTGATCCATCAGGGCCAGCATATCCTTCGCATAGACATCGGGCCGGTAGGTCATCGGGTCGGACGCACGATCCGACAGGCCGCGCCCGCGAACATCGACGGCCAGGACGCGCCGTCCGCTCTGGGCCAGAAAAGGCGCGAGAGCGCCGAAGTCGGCGCTGTTACGGGTCAGGCCGTGAATGGCGATGATCGGCGGACGCGCGACGCCGGGCCCCGGCGCATAATCGCGCGCGAACAGGTCCAGACCGTCCGGGGATTTCCAGCGACGTTCGACATAGGCGGCGACGAGGGTCACGGGGCGCTCCTTCAACCAAGAAGGAGGAAACTAATTCACCGCACGAAGAATTGCGATGGTCAGGCGCCGATCAGTTCACGCACGAAGACGTCCAGGTCGCCGCCCTGGAACAGGAAGCCCGACACGCCCGCCCGCTGCGCCGCCTCGATGTCGCGCGGCTGGTCGCCGATCATGAAGGACTTCGCCGGATCGATGTCGTGATCGGCCATGGCCCGCAGCAGCATGCCGGGATTGGGTTTGCGGTCGGGATGGTCGGGATGGCGATAGCGTTCGTCTCGCGCCTCCGGATGGAAGGGGCAGGCGTAGACCGCCCCGATCACCGCCCCGTCCTGGGCCATGCGTTTGACCAGCAGGGCGTTGAACCCGTTCATCTGGGCCTCGTCGAACATACCGCGCGCCACGCCCGACTGGTTGGTGACGATCACCGCCAGATAGCCCAGCCGGTTCAACCGCCGCACCGCCGCCGTCGCGCCCGGGATCAGTTTCAGATGTTCGGGCAGATGGGGATAGCCGGAGTCCTCGATCAGGACTCCGTCGCGATCCAGAAAGACGGCGGGCAGACCGGTCATGCGTCGTGTCTCAGCAGTTCGGAAAAGGCGGTCATCAGGTGATACAGGCTGGAGGCGGGCGCGGCCTTGTCCGACGACGTCCCGTCCGCCTCATAGCTGTCGACCCACAGGCCGGGAACGGCCGTCGCCAGATGGGTGGCGAAGGTCGCCTCGATCAGGTCTGCGGCGGCGGCGTCCCCGAAGGTCAGGGCGGTGCGGACAGCCTCCGTCTGAGCCCACAGACGGCGTCCGGCGTGGATCGGCGCACCGTCGGCGTCCATCTCGCGGATCATGAAGCCGGCCTTGAGCCCCTGGGCGACGGCGCGGCGATGCAGGGCCTCCGCCGCCTGGTCCAGGCCTGGGCCGGCGTCGAGACCGGCGATTTCAGCCTGACGCAACAGCCAGGCCCATTCCTCGAAATGGCCGGGTTCGACGATATGCCCGACGGCCGGATCCGGTCGCCAATCCTCGGTGAAATACTCGCGGATCGCGCCGTCGATCAGGAAACGGTCGCGGCATAGGTCCAGCACCATGCGCGCAGCCGTCTCGAAGGCCGGGTGGGGCGCCGCCGCCTGCCAGGCCAGCATGGCCTCCAGCAGGTGCATGTGCGGGTTCTGGCGACGCGGCAGACTCGGCGGCAGGGCCTCATGCCAGCCGCCGTGCGGGGCCGCCATCAACCGATTGATCGCCCCCAGGGTCTCCAGCGCCAGGGGCCGGGCCCGGTCGTCGCCCAGCACCCGATGCGCGGCCGCCAGGGCGAAGAGCACGAAGGCCAGATCATAAAGGTCCGGCGTCTCGTCCACGACCGCGCCTGCGTCATCGGTCGCCGCGACCCACAGGCCGTCGTCGCGGCGACAGGCGGCGATCATCCGGTCCAGACCGGCCTGAGCCACCGCGCGCCCCGGCGCCCATCCCAGGGCGGCGGCTTCGCAGAAGACATAGATCTGACGCGCCTGAACCCGGGTGCGTCGGCGCAGTCCGGTCCGCGCCCGACCTTCGAAATCCAGCTGTTCGAAGAACCGCCCCTGGCCGTCCACACCACGGTCGGCCCACAGCGGCAGGGCCTGGTGAAACAACCAGTTGGAGACCTTGGTCTTGGCGGCGGCGAGAGCGGACATGGCGTCGGCTTAGAACATCATCGTTGCAATGGGCAACGCGAAGTGACGCCGCCCGGTTTGGTCTCCGCGTTCGATCTTGCTAGGACGGCGGCCACCCTCGCGGCCCGACCCGTCGGTCCGCCGCCCCCGATTCCCGTGGAGAGCGCGTTTTCATGATCCCCTTCATCGACCTTCAGGCCCAGCGCCTGCGTCTCGCCGGCAAGATCGAGGCCGCGGTTCAGGAGGCCGTCGTCGGCGGCGCCTGGGTCATGGGTCCGCAGGTCCGTCAGTTCGAAGCCGACCTCGCCGCCTTCGGCCGGGCCAAGCACGCCCTGGGCTGCGCCAACGGCACCGACGCCCTGGCCCTGCCGCTGATGGCCTGGGGAATCGGACGCGGCGACGCGGTCTTCGTGCCCAGCTTCACCTTCGCCGCCACCGCCGAGGTCGTGCCCTGGTTCGACGCCGAGCCGGTCTTCGTCGATGTGGACGCCGACACCTACAATATGGACCCGGTCGCGCTGGAGCGCGCCATCGAGGGGATCAAGGCCGAGGGCCGTCTGACCCCGCGCGTGGTCATCGCCGTGGACCTGTTCGGCCAGCCCGCCGACTACCCGGCCATCAAGGCGATCTGCGACAAGCACGGGCTGAAGCTGATCGCGGATTCGGCCCAGGGTTTCGGCTGCACCATCGGCGGGGAGCATCCGCTGAAATGGGCCGACATCACCACCACCAGCTTCTTCCCGGCCAAGCCCCTGGGCTGCTACGGCGACGGCGGGGCGGTGCTGACCAATGACGACGAACTGGCCCAGCTGATCGATTCCGTCCGCGTCCACGGCAAGGCGGTGGCGGTGGACCTGAAGGACCGCACCTTCGACCACGATCCCAAATATCTGAACATGCGCATCGGCCTGAACAGCCGCCTGGACACGATCCAGGCCGCCGTCCTGATCGAAAAGCTGAAGGTGTTCGGTGAAGAGATCACGTGGCGCAACCGGATCGCCGCCCGCTACAATGAGGGTCTGCGCCCACACGTCGCCAAGGTTCCCGACGTTCCGGCGGGCAATATCTCCAACTGGGCGCAATATACGGTCGAACACCCCGACCGCGACGGCCTGATCGCCCATCTGAAGGCCCATGACGTGCCGACCGCCGTCTATTATCCGATCCCGCTGCACCTGCAGCCGGCCTATGCGCATTTCCCGCGAGGGGCCGGCGGCCTGCCGGTGACCGAACGTCTGAAGGACGTGGTCTTCAGCCTGCCGATGCACGCCGATCTGGACGAGGCGACCCAGGACAAGGTCATCGCCGCCGTCGCCAGCTACAAGGGCCAAGCCTGATGCCGACCACCCCCGTCCTCAAGTTCGGCGTCGCCGGCGTCGGCGTCATGGGCCGCAACCATGCGCGCGTCGCCTCCGAGATGCGCGAGTTCGACCTGACCACGGTCTTCGACCCAGATGCGGTCGTCGCCGATGGGGTCGCCGCCGCCTATGAGGCGGCGCCGGTCACGACCGCCCAGGCCTTTATCGACGCGGGCCTGGACGCAGCCGTCGTGGCCACGCCCAACCGATTCCATGCCGAAATCGGCGTCGCCCTGCTGGAAAAGGGCGTCCACGTCCTGGTCGAGAAGCCGATCGCCGCCACCGTGGCCGACGCCCAGCGGATGATAGACGCCGCCAAGGCCAACGACCGCGTCCTGATGGTGGGCCAGGTCGAACGCTTCAACCCGGCCGTGGACACGGTCAAGCGCGCCGTCGCCGACGACGAGATCATCTCCATCCAGATCACCCGCGTCGGCCCCTTCCCGCCGCGCATGGGCGAGGTCGGCGTGGTCATCGATCTGGCGGTGCATGACATCGACATCATCCGCCACCTGACCGGATCCGAGATCGTCGAGGTCCAGCCGCAGCTGGCCCGCACCCGCGCCGAGCGCGAGGACACGGCCCTGCTGCAGTTCCGGCTGGACAACGGCGTGATCGCCCACATCACGACCAACTGGGTCACGCCCTACAAGACCCGCACCCTGCAGGTCGCCACCAAGACCAAATTCATCGTCGCCGACCTGATCACCCGCCAGGTGACGGAGTATTTTGGGCAGCAGCCCGACGGCTCCTATTCGACCCGGATGCTGAACAGCTGGCCGGCCGAACCGCTGAGGAAGGAGCTGGAGGCCTTCGCCCGCGCCATCCACACCGGCGAGACCCCGGCGGTGACGGGGGAAGACGGCCTGCGTAATCTGGAAGTCGCCCTGCGCTGCCTGGGCGAGGCGTAAAGTCGCCGCAATGGCCGGGGAGGAAGAGGCATGCGCTCCATTCTCGTTCCCGTCGCCGCCGCTGTTGTCGCCGTGTCCGCCGCCGCCCCGGCCCACGCCGACACCCGCTATCTGTCCTACAACGCCTCGGACCGCATCACCCAGGCCCTGACCAAGGGGATCACCCTCCAGGTCCGGCGCGGCCTGTTCGGGGCGATCAGCGTGGAACGGCTGTTCTCGACCACCGCGCGCGGTTCGGCCGACTTCACCCGGGGCGGGCCGAACGAGGCGCGGCGCGTCCTGCCCGAGGGGGCGAACGAGAGCGACCTCTATGCCATCGAACAGAGCGGCGACGGACGGGGTCTGGCCCGCGCCCTGTGTCCCGGCGCGAACGACGTCTGGCTGGTGATGAGCCGCATCCGCGCGCCCCGCCCGCTGACGATACAGGCGGTCGGCCGCTGGGCCGACGGGACCTACCGCCATTGCGTGACGCTGAGTTACGACTGGCGCGGCGAATGGCAGACGGCGCCGGTCTCGCCGTTTGCGGACACGGACTCCTAGATCCAGCCCGTTCCGCCGACGGCGCGCCCTTTCGCCCGCCACGCCTGGTCGTCTATCTTCATGGCTGGAGAGGCGTTCGGAGAGACAGCGATGCGATGGGCCCTGCCCCTGGCGGTTCTGATCGGCGTGGTCGCCGCCCTGCTGACCTGGACCCGGCCGGGCGCGTCCATCCCGTCGATCACCGACGCGCCGGTCACGGTCTATCTGCTCGACAACGGCTTCCACACCGATCTGGCCGTGCCCCGCGCGGCGCTGGAACGACGCGGCGGGCCGCTTGGACAGGCCGTCGCGGACCTGGCGCCCGGCGACTGGATTCTGATCGGCTGGGGCGACGCCGCCTTCTATGTCGATCAAAGTCCGATCTCGGACCGATTGCCTGACGGCGCGCGCGCCTTCTTCCGGCCCGGCAATCCCTCCGTCGTCATGCTGGACCCGGAGAGTCTGGACCCCCGCGACCGCCACGCCGCCGATCGACGCGCGGCCCTGCGCCTCCCGCCCGGCGCCTTCGATCGAATGGCGGGACGGATCGAGTCCTCGCTCGACCTCGCAGACGGGGGGCCGCGTGTCGCGACCGCTCGCGCCGGCGACGACGCCCGCTTCTTCGTCAGCCGGGAGAGCTTTTCGATCCTGCACCTGTGCAACCACTGGACGGCCGGTGCGCTGAACGCCGGCGGGGTGGCGATCCGCCCGGCGCGCTCGGCGTTTTCGGGCGAGGTGATGCGGTCCGTCAGAGCGGCGGAACTGGACAGGGCGGCTCCACACGCCTAGACCGCCCGACTTTCGCTTATCCGGCCGGGTCCGAGCCCCGGCGGGCGAACAAGAAGGAGCGGCCGATGGCCCACAAACAGCATACCCGCAATTCCTCCGGCCCGGCCGGTCCGAGCCAACGCCAGCTGCGCGCCGGCGAACTGATCCGTCACGCCCTGGTCGACATCCTGCGTGAGGAGGACATCCACGACGAGGCCCTGGCCGACGTGTCCGTCACCGTGACCGAGGTCCGCCTGTCGCCGGACCTGAAACACGCCACCTGTTTCGTCGAACCCCTGGGCGCCGGCGTCGAGGCCGCCGCGACCACGGGCCACGAGAGCGAGATCATCAAGGCGCTGAACGTCCACGCCAAATTCCTGCGCGGCCAGTTGGGCCGGCGTCTGGACATGAAGTTCACGCCGGACCTGCGCTTCCGCCACGACGAAAGCTTCGACGCCGCCAGCCATCTCGACCGTCTGTTCGAAGACCCCCGCGTCCGCGCCGACCTGGAACGCCGCGACGAGGAAGAGGGCGACTCCTGATGTCGCGGCCTCAAGTAGCGCGAAGCGCGGTAGGCCAAGCATCGTGGCCTCAAGTAGCGCGAAGCGCGATAGGCCCGGCATAATGGCCCGTAAGAAGAAGGGCGACGTCGTCGACGGCTGGGTGTGCCTGGACAAGCCGTTCGAGATGGGATCGACCGAGGCGGTCAGCCGCATCCGCCGCCTGTTCAACGCCCAGAAGGCCGGTCACGCCGGGACGCTGGATCCGCTGGCCAGCGGCATCCTGCCCATAGCGCTTGGCGAGGCGACCAAGACCGTGCCGATGATGATGGAGGCGCAGAAGGTCTATCGTTTCACCATCAACTGGGGCGTATCGACCGACAGCGTGGACCGCGAAGGCGAGATCATCGGCCGGTCCGACGTCCGCCCCTCGGTCGAGGCGGTGAAGGCCGCCCTGCCCGCCTTCGTCGGCGAGATCGACCAGACCCCGCCCCGTTTCTCAGCCATCAAGGTGGACGGCGCCCGCGCCTATGACCTGGCCCGCGACGGTGTCGAGTTCGAGCTTCAGTCCCGCCGCGTCACCATCCATTCGGCCGAGGTCACCGACGCCCCGGACGCCGACCATGTCGAACTGACCATCCGCACCGGCAAGGGCGTTTACGTGCGCTCGCTGGCGCGCGACCTGGCGCTCGCCCTGGGCGCCGAGGGTCACGTAAGCGCCCTGCGCCGCGAGCGGGTCGGCCCGTTCAGCACGGAAAACGCCGTCACTCTGGATTCTCTGGAAGAAATGGTGCATAGGGGCGCCGCCTCGGAAGGCTTGCTTCCCGTTGCGACCGCCCTGGACGGCATCCCGGAGCTGGCCGTGACGGATCAGGACGCCTTCTCGCTTCGGCAGGGACGCCCGATCGTTCTGCTCCCCCGTCAGGTGGAAACCCTCAAGGATCGCCTTTCCGGCGGTTCGCGAACGGTTTCAGCCTTTCAGGGCCAGACCCTCGTCGCACTCTGCCAGTTGCGGGCCGGCCGGTTAGAACCCGACCGCGTTTTCAACCTCTAGGCCCGCGCCATCCGGCAAGGGCCGAGACCCCACGGCCTCAAGTAGCGCGAAGCGCGATAGGCCAAGAAAGGACTCTTCGATGTCGGTTACTGCTGAACGCAAGCACGAGATCATCGCCGATAACGCCCGCACCGCTGGCGACACCGGCTCGGCCGAGGTTCAGGTCGCGATCCTGTCGGAACGCATCTCCAACCTGACCGAACACTTCAAGACCCACAAGAAGGACAACCACTCGCGTCGTGGCCTTCTGAAGATGGTGTCGCAACGTCGCCGCCTGCTCGACCACCTGAACAAGGTCGACGCCGGTCGCTACCAGGCGCTCATCGCCAAGCTGGGCCTGCGCCGCTAAGGCGTCGGATCAGTGTAGAATACGCTTTCGAGGCGCGGGCGGTCACGTCCGCGCCTCGTTGTGCGACTAGAGACGACCTGTGCGCCGCAGGACTTACGGCGCAGTTGCGAGGGCCATGCCGGTCCTCTCCCGGTCGACCGCGATGGCGCGGCGACCTCTGGATCGAAGGACTGAACGCCCGACGCATCCGCCCCCAATGATGGGACCCCGCACGGAATACGCCGTCCGGGATACGAAAGACGAAATATGTTCGATATCAAACGCAAGACGATCGAGTGGGCCGGACGCCCGCTGACCCTGGAAACGGGCCGCATCGCCCGCCAGGCCGACGGCGCCGTGCTGGCGACCTACGGCGAGACCGTGGTTCTGGCCACCGTCGTCTATGGCCGTTCGCCCAAGCCGGGTCTGGATTTCTTCCCCCTGACCGTCAACTACCAGGAAAAGACCTTCGCCGCCGGCAAGATCCCGGGCGGCTATTTCAAGCGTGAAGGCCGTCCCAGCGAAAAGGAAACCCTGGTTTCCCGCCTGATCGACCGTCCGATCCGCCCCCTGTTCGTCAAGGGCTTCAAGAACGAGACTCAGGTCGTCATCACCGTGCTGCAGCACGACATGGAAAACGATCCGGACGTGCTGGGCATGGTCGCCGCCTCGGCCGCCCTGACCATCTCGGGCGTGCCCTTCATGGGCCCCATCGGCGCCGCGCGCGTCGGCCTGATCGACGGCGAGCTGGTTCTGAACCCGACGGTCGACCAGATCCCGGGCTCTGACCTGGACCTGGTGGTCGCCGGCACGCAAGACGCCCTGATGATGGTCGAATCCGAAGCCAAGGAGCTGTCGGAAGAGAAGATGCTCGAGGCGCTGATGTTCGCCCACGCCGGCATGCAGCCGGTGATCGACGCCATCATCGATCTGGCCGAACACGCCGCCAAGGAGCCCTTCGACTTCCAGGCCGAAGACCACTCCGACGTCGTCACCTCGATCAAGAAGCTGGTCGGCGAGGACATCAAGGCCGCCTACACCCACCCCGGCAAGTACGACCGTCGCTCGGGCGTCGATGCGGCCAAGAAGACCGCCGCCGCCGCCCTGGTGAAGACCGACGAAAACCCCGAAGGCGTCGACAGCTCCAAGTTCGCGGCCGCCTTCAAGGAATGCGAAGCCGACGTCCTGCGTCGCGACATCATCGAGAACGCCCACCGCGTCGACGGCCGCGCCCTCGACAAGGTCCGCGCCATCGTGTCGGAAGTCGGCGTTCTGCCGCGCACCCACGGTTCGGCCCTGTTCACGCGTGGGGAAACCCAGGCCCTGGTCGTCGCCACCCTCGGCACCGGCGAGGACGAGCAGTACATCGACAGCCTGCAGGGCACCTACAAGGAAAGCTTCCTGCTGCACTACAACTTCCCCCCCTATTCGGTGGGTGAAGCGGGCCGCATGGGTTCGCCCGGCCGTCGCGAAATCGGTCACGGCAAGCTGGCCTGGCGCGCGATCCGTCCGATGCTGCCGTCGAAGGAAGACTTCCCCTACACCATCCGCCTGGTCTCCGAGATCACCGAGTCGAACGGCTCGTCCTCGATGGCCACGGTCTGCGGTTCGTCGCTGGCCCTGATGGACGCCGGCGTGCCGCTGATCCGTCCGGTCTCGGGCATCGCCATGGGCCTGATCCTGGAGCCGTCGGGCGAATTCGCCATCCTGTCGGACATCCTGGGTGACGAAGATCACCTGGGCGACATGGACTTCAAGGTCGCCGGCACCTCGGAAGGCATCACCAGCCTTCAGATGGACATCAAGGTCGCCGGGATCACCAAGGAGATCATGAAACAGGCCCTGACCCAGGCCTCGGCCGGTCGCCTCCACATCCTGGACGAGATGTCCAAGGCCATGGATGCGCCGCGCGCCGAACTGGGCGAGCATGCGCCGAAGATCGAAACCATCAAGATCGCGGTCGACAAGATCCGTGAAGTGATCGGTTCGGGCGGCAAGGTGATCCGCGAGATCGTCGAGAAGACCGGCGCCAAGATCGACATCGGCGACGACGGCACCATCAAGGTCGCCGCCAACGACCAGGAAAAGATCGACGCCGCCAAGGCCTGGATCCAGTCCATCGCCTCGGAACCGGAAGTCGGAACCATCTACTCCGGCAAGGTCGTCAAGGTCGTCGATTTCGGCGCCTTCGTGAACTTCTTCGGCGCCAAGGACGGCCTGGTCCACGTGTCCCAGATCGCCCTGGAACGCGTCGCCAACCCGGCCGACGTCCTGTCGGAAGGCCAGGAGGTCAAGGTCAAGTTCCTGGGCTTCGACGATCGCGGCAAGACCAAGCTGTCGATGAAGGTCGTCGATCAGACCACGGGTGAAGACCTAACCGACAAGATCAACGCCGAACGCGCCGAGCGCGGCGAAGAGCCCCTGTCGGACGACACCGGCGGCCGTCCCAAGCGCGAAGGCGGCGGTGATCGCGGCGGCGACCGCGGTCGTCGTCGTCGCGACTAGGACTGAGCCACACGGCTGAATGAGAAGGCCCCGCCGGCGACGGCGGGGCCTTTTTCATGGCGGCCTGTCCTAAGACCGGCACGCCGCCGGAGGATCGCCGTCGCGCGCCCACAATTTGCAGGACCGGTCGATCTCGCCCTGGATCAGGTCGCAAGGGTTGGCGGCGTTGCAGGGCGGGTGGGTCGCGGGGCTGACCTGGATGCAGCGTTCGACCAGGCGCGCGGACGCCGCCTCGCCGATCTGCTCACGACAGGGGATTTCACTGGCGGGAATCCGCTCGGGCCTCATGTCCGGTCCTTCCGGAATCCGAGCCTGAGCGTCTTCCGACGGCGCCGGCGTCGGCGCCGCGGGGTTCCCGGCCGGGGCGGGGCCAGGAGCGGCGGGGCTGGGGACCGCCGACGAAACGGTCCCAGAGGAAGAGGCGTCAGAGGAAGAGGCGTTGGGGGCGTCGCTTCCGGGCTGACAGGCCGCGACCGTCAGGGCGAAGGCCAGAACGGCGGCTGAGGCGGAACTGATGAACAGGGGGCGGCGCATCGGCATCTCCGGGCAGGGGCGGGATCACCCAGACGATGAACCGTCCCCTTAACGCGCGAAAGCCCCTATCGGCGCACCGCCTCCAGCGCAGCCTTTTGCAGGGCGAACAGTTCGGTGCAGCCGATCTCGGCCAGGGAGAAGAGGCGGTCGAACTCGGCGCGGGAGAAGCCGCGCTTCTCGCCGGTGGCCTGGACCTCGACGATCTGGCCCGCGCCGGTCAGGACGAAGTTGGAATCGGCTTCGGCCTCGGAATCCTCTTCATAGTCCAGGTCCAGCACCGGCACGCCGTCGCAGACGCCGCACGAGACGGCCGCCACCTGGTCCAGGATCGGGTCGGACTTCAGCACCCCTTCGTCGCGCAGATAGTTGAGGGCCGAGGCCATGGCGACCCAGGCGCCGGTGATGGAGGCGGTGCGGGTGCCGCCGTCGGCCTGGATGACGTCGCAGTCCAGCACCACCTGACGCTCGCCCAGGGCCTTCAGATCGACGACGGCGCGGAGCGAGCGGCCGATCAGGCGCTGGATCTCCTGGGTGCGGCCCGTCTGTTTGCCGGCGGCGGCCTCGCGGCGGCCGCGGGTGTGGGTGGCGCGGGGCAGCATGCCGTATTCGGCCGTGACCCAGCCTTGGCCCTTGCCGCGCATCCAGCCGGGGATGGTCTCCTCGACCGAGGCCGTCACCAGGACCTTGGTATGGCCGAAGGTGATCAGGCACGAGCCCTCGGCGTAGCGGTTGACGCCGGTCTCGATGGTCACGGGACGCAGTTGATCGTCGGTGCGTTGCGAATGGCGCATTGAGATGAGTCCTTGGAAGCGGGGGCTGCGGTGCTTATCCTGAAACCGTGAGCCTGTATGCCCCCAAAACTCCGCCCTTCGACGGCGCCCAGTCCTTTGCGGGGCTGGCGGGTCTGGATGCGCGCGCACGCGACATCTTCCGGCGCATCGTCGAATCCTATCTGGAGACGGGCGAGCCGGTGGGATCGCGCACCCTGTCGCTGGGCGGGATCGCCCTGTCGCCGGCCTCGATCCGCAATACGATGCAGGACCTGACCCTGGCCGGGCTGCTGGCTGCGCCCCATACATCGGCGGGGCGGATCCCCACCCATGCGGGCCTGCGCCTGTTCGTCGACGGCCTGCTGGAGGTCGGCGACCTGACGAAGGAGGAGCGGCGCGAGATCGACGGCCGGCTGGCCGGGCGCAGCCGCAACTTCGAATCCGCCCTGGACGAGGCGTCGAACCTGTTGTCGGGCCTGGCGGGCGGCGCGGGCGTGGTGTCCAGCCCGGTGCGCGAGTCCGGCGTCAAACATGTGGAGTTCGTCGCCCTGGGCGGGGATCAGGCCCTGGCGGTCATCGTCGCCGACGACGGCACGGTCGAGAACCGGATCATGACCCTGGCGGCCGGGGTCACGCCCTCCACCCTGGTGGAGGCCTCCAACTTCCTCAACGCCCGCCTGCGCGGCCGGCCCTTCGCCGACGCCAAGCGCGAGATGACCCAGGAACTGGAGATCGCGCGGCGCGAACTGGACCAGACCGCCGCCCGCCTGGTCGAGGACGGATTCGCCGCCTGGTCCGGCGGCCCGGACCGCGAGCGCGCCCTGATCGTGCGGGGCCGCGCCAATCTGTTGCAGGACGGCGAGGGCCTGGCGGATCTGGAGCGGGTGCGGGTCCTGTTCGACGACCTGGAGCAGAAGGAACAGCTGATCGGCCTGCTGGACGGGGTGGATGCGGCGCAGGGGGTGCGAATTTTCATCGGCGCCGAAACGCGGTTGTTTTCACTTTCGGGTTCCGCCGTGATCGCGGCGCCCTATATGAGCGGCCGACAGCGGGTCCTGGGCGCCATCGGCGTCATAGGCCCCGCAAGATTGAACTACGCCCGTGTCATCCCGTTGGTGGACTATACCGCCCGGGTGCTGGGCCGGATGCTGGACGGGAACGACAAGTGAGCGACAAGCCCCTTAACGACGACTTCAACGAACTGGACGCCGATATGGCGGAAACCAACGCCGAACACGGCCTGGACGCCGATCCCTCGGACAATCTCGCGCCGCTGGACGCCGTCATCGCCGAACGCGACGAGTGGAAGGACCGCGCCCTGCGCGTCGCCGCCGAGATGGAGAACCTGAAGCGCCGCGCCGAGACGCAGCAGAACGACGCCCGCGCCTTCGCCATCCAGCGCTTCGCCAAGGATCTGCTGGGCGTGGCCGACAATCTGGAGCGCGCCCTGATGGCTGCGCCCAAGGACACGGACGGCCCGACCGTGGCCCTGGTGACCGGTCTGGAAATGACCCAGAAGGCCCTGCTGCAGGCGTTCGAGACCAATGGGCTGAAGCGCGTCGCGCCCGAGGCCGGCGAGGCCTTCAACCCCCATCTGCACCAGGCCATGATCGAACAGCCGTCGGACACGGTTCCCGGCGGCGCCGTGCTCCAGACCATGCAGTCCGGTTTCGAACTGTTCGGCCGCACCATCCGCCCGGCCATGGTCGTGGTCGCGGCCAAGGGCTCGGGCGCGCAGGGCGCCAACCCCTATGGCGCAGCCCCCGCGCCCGAAGGCCAGGCCTTCGACGGCAAGGCCTGATGTCAGGACGTGAGTGGTGATGGGTGAGGGGTGAGTAGTGAGCTGCGGTGTCTCCGCAAGCCGCTCACCTCTTGCCCACGACTCACCATTCACCAGTCACTCCCCCCTCAGAACCTTCGCCGCCATCCGCCGATCAAGGCGAATTCCGGCGCGGCGTCCGCAACATGGCGCGGCTGACGGCTGGCCACGGCCTGGATCGTCAGGTTTGAGCCGTCCCACAGACTCCGCTCGCCGCCCAGGATGAAATCGATCTGGCGACCGCTCGGCGTGGCCGAGAAGCTGCGGCGCGAATAGGTCAGGGGGTCGAAATACTCGACCGGCACATCCGCCAGCCAGGCCGAGAAGGCGCCGCTTTCGATCCGCAGCGGCTGCGACAGGGTGAAGCTGATCCGGTCGCAGAGCACCGAACACCCTGTCAGCAGGCCCAGACGCCAGTTCGAACTGATCGCGGCCTGGTCCATCGACAGGAACCGGCCCTCGCTCCGGGTCGAGCCGACGCCGGCCTCGCCGATCAGGGCCAGGCCGGGCCTCAGGGTCCAGTCGCCGCCCACCGCATAGAAGCGGGTGCGCGACGGCAGGGCGAAGTCCGATCCGCCGGGCAGAAAGGCCCCCAAGGGCCCCAGACGCTCGTCCAGGCCGCCGATGCTGACGGACAGGCCGCCTTCTGCGCCGCGCCAGGCCAGGGTGGCGCGGCTGTAGCTTGAAGCCTCCGCCTCGACCCGCCTCAGCGGCATACGCCGGTCCCCGCCCCCGCTCTCGGCCGCAAGGGTCAGCGACCCGAACCGCAGGGCGCCGCGCGCCGCATGATCCGCCTGGGCCAGGGCGGCGAAACCGTCGCCGGCCGCGTCGAAGGGCGACCGCGCCCCGCCTCGACCCTGCCATGTGGCGAAGCTCAGCCGGCCCATCTCCAGGTCCAGCATGGCCTCCTGACGGGGTTCGTCGCCCAGCCAGGGCGCGTCGGTCAGGTCATAACGCGCAGCGATGGGCTCGGGCGTCTCGGCCGGCTGGGACGCCGTCAGGTTCAGGCGGCCGCCGTTCGGCAGGGCCAGCCGGGTCGTCGCCGTCCGGCTCGGCGCGAACGGCGCGGCCTGATACGAGCGGCTGGGCGCGGTCGGATAGGCCCCGCCCAGCTGGACCGCGAACATCCGGTCATAACCGTCGAACAGGACGGTCCCCAGGGCGGTCTGGCGCGAGAAGGCGTCGCCGAAGGCGGGGCCGACGAAACTGCCCGGCTCGGTCTCGGCGACGATGGAGCCTCCGTCGGCCATCGGGGTCGAGCTCGTTCCCACCGGCCGGAAGGCGTTGGCCAAGTCCAGCAAGCCCCGGCCGTAGACGATGTCGGTCCCTGCGTCCCCGGCGTCGCGCGCCGTGTCGAGAAGGATGGCCAGGGCCTGACGCGCCGAAAGATTGGGGAAGGCGTCCATCAGCAGGGCCAGGGCGCCCGAGACATGGGGCGCCGAGAAGGAGGTGCCGTTGATCCGCCAGCAGCGGGTCCCGTCGCAGCCGGTGATGACGTCCTCGCCCGGCGCGGAAATATAGGCGGCGGCCGTGGCCCCCGCGCGGTTCGAAAAGCTGGACATGACATTGGTCTCGCCGTGCGAACCGACGGCGATGACAGAGCCGGAGAACCGGGGATCCACCGCATATTGCGCAGGCCAGCCGGGATTGGCCTCGCCGTCATTGCCCGACGAGGCGACGATGACCGCCCCGGAATCGACCGCGCGCAACAGGGCCGCCTCGAAGGCGGAGCCCAGCCGACCGTCGCCGCCCAGGGACATGTTGATGATCTTAACCCCGTTGGCCACGGCGAAGTCCAAGGCCCGGACCAGGTCTGAACTGCTGAAACAGACGTCGTCGTCCTCATCTTTACAGTCGGAGATGTCGGTGCGGATCGACAGTATGGTCGATTCATAGGCCACGCCGACCGAACCCAGTCCGTTGAAGTTCGAGGCGATCACCCCCGACACCAGGGTTCCGTGGCTGTCGTTCGCGACATAGGGGGTGTTGCGGCCCGGAACCACGTCGGTCGAGGCGGTGGAAATCCGCCCGACCAGATCGGCCTGGCTGTTGCTGACGCCGGAATCGACCACAGCGACCGTGACGCCGTTTCCGGTGGCGCCGGTCTGCCACCCGACCTCGGCCTTCATATTGGCCAGGCCGTAGTTCCGCAGATACTCGGTGGAGGACACCGAAGGGGGCGGCGGCGGCGGAGGGGGCGGAGGAGGCGGCGGCGGAGGAGGAGGCGGCGGTGGTGGCGGCACGACGGGCGTTACGACGCCCCCGCCGCCGCCTCCCCCGCCCCCACAGGCCGCAAGGGGAAGAAACAACAGGCCTACACCCAGCAGAACCGCCCGGCTTAACCGCAAACCGCCCATGTCACCCTCCCTGACGCAGAGCCCTCAGCAATGCGTCACATCAGTAGCAATTCAACTCCTTAACGCTTTGTCGAGGTGGGCCAGAAGTTTCGCCCATGCGTCCCGGGCGTCCGCCTCGGCGTAGCTGGCGCGGTAGTCGGCGTGGAAGCCGTGCGGCGCGTCCGGATAGACGATGATCCGGCTGTCGGTCTGGCCCGCTCGCGCCAGGGCCTCGCGCATCCGCTCGACGCTGGCCAGGGGGATGCCCTGGTCCTGGCCGCCGTACAGACCCAGGACGGGCGCCTTCAGGTCATCGGCCAGATCGACCGGCCACGGCTGGCCGGATGAAATTTGCACCGGCGTCGCGTCGGGGGCCGGCGCCAGACGGCCGTACCAGGCCACGCCGGCGCCGATGACGGCGAAGCGCGCCGCCGCCTGCCACACCACCTTGCCGCCCCAGCAGAAGCCGGTGATCCCGACCTTGCCGTCCCGCGCCCACAGCTGCTGACTGGCCCAGTCCAGGGTCGCCGACAGATCGCCCATCACCTGCTCATAGTCGGCCGCCCCGACGATCTGCATGATCCGGCCCATGTCGGACAGGGGCGCCGGATCCTCGACCCGGTTGAAGAAGGCCGGGGCGATGGCGGCGTAGCCCTGCTTGGCCAGGCGACGGCAGATGTCATTGATATAGTCGTGGACGCCGAAGATCTCGGACACCACCACCACGACTGGAAAAGGCCCCTCGCCCGCCGGCCGCGCCACATAGGCCGGCAGTTCGATCCCGTCCGGCGCCGGATAGGTCACCTCGGCGGTCTCGAGCCCGGCGGCGTCGGTGGTGATGGGTCGGGCCTCCTTGGCCAGGGCCGCGACCGCATAGCCCGAAAAGAGCAGCCCCCCCAGGGCGCCCACCGCCCTGCGGCTCAGCTTCAGATCATCGGGGGTCTGGCCTTCGGGACGGATCAGGGTGGTCATGGGACGGCTCCAGAAACGGGGGAGCCGCAGACCATCACGGCGCGCCGGGAGCGTCCAGTCAACTTAGGCGGAAGTCGATCCGATTGGTTTGGCGAAACAGACGGCCTCCGGTCGGCCGACATAGAGGCCATAGGGCGGAATTTCGCGATAGCCGGCGCGGAGATAGAAGCGCACGGCCAAAGTGTTGACGCGACGCGTTTCCAGCCGGATTTCGCCGTAGCCGAGGCTTTTCGCCTTCGCCTCCAATGCCGCGAGCACGGCGGAACCCACGCCCCGTCCGGCGACCCCCGCATACATGCGCTTGATTTCGGCGACGCCCGGCTGGAGCGGACGCAGGGCGCCGCAGCCTATGGCCCGCCCCTGCTCGTCCCGCGCCAGTAGGAAGGCGGCGCCCGCCCCCCGAACATCGTCCTCGTCGAACGAGGCCTGGCCGCTGGAGCCCGTGATCGCCGCCAGTCGCTGGGACAGGGCGGCGATCAGGACTTTGGCGTCGGCATGGTCGGGGTCGGCGTCCTCGATAAGGATCATCCGGGGTCGATCCTCAGTGCCGGAAGACCCGCACCCCGGTGAAGGCCATGGCGATGCCCTGCTCGTCGGCGGCGGCGATGACCTCGGCGTCGCGCATCGAGCCGCCGGGCTGGATCACCGCGGTGGCGCCGGCCGCGACGGCTTCCAGCAGGCCGTCGGCGAAGGGGAAGAAGGCTTCCGAGGCGCAGGCCGAACCCTGGGCCAGGGAATGGGCCAGTCCCTTGGCCTCGCCGGCCTCCTTGGCGCGGATCGCGGCGATGCGGGCGCTGTCGCGACGGTTCATCTGGCCGGCGCCAATGCCGGCGGTCTGGCCGTCCTTGGCGTAGACGATGGCGTTGGACTTGACGTGTTTGGCCACGGTGAAGGCGAACAGCATGTCATGGATCTCGGTCGGCGTCGGCTGGCGGCGCGTGACGATCTTCAGGTCTTCGGGCTTGATCAGCGACCGGTCGCGGCTCTGGACCAGGAAGCCGCCGGCGACCGAGCGGAACACCTCGCCCGGCCCGTGCGGATCGGGCAGGCCGTCGGTGATCAGCAGGCGCAGGTTCTTCTTCGAAGCAAAGACTTCCTTGGCCTCGTCGTCAGCGCCGGGGGCGATGACGACCTCGGTGAAGATGCCGGTGATGGCGCGGGCGTCGTCGCCGTTCAGCGGGCGGTTGACCGCGATCACGCCGCCGAAGGCCGAGACGGCGTCGCATTCCAGCGCACGGGCATAGGCTTCCGACAGATCCTTGCCGACCGCGACGCCGCAGGGGTTGGCGTGTTTGACGATGACCACGGCCGGGGCCTCGAACTCCGCGACCAGTTCATAGGCGGCGTCGGCGTCGGCGATATTGTTGTAGCCCAGCTCCTTCCCCTGGACCTGGGTCGCATGGGCCACGCCGGGACGGGCCTCGCCTGTGCGGTAGAAGGCGCCGGTCTGGTGCGGGTTCTCACCATAGCGCAGGGTCTGGGCCAGAGAACCGGCGATGGACTTCCGGGCCGGGGCCGCGTCCTCGACCTGGCTTGCGAACCAGCCGGAGACGGCGGCGTCATAGGCGGCGGTGCGGGCGAAGGCGCGGGCGGCCAGCCGCTTGCGCAGAGCCAGATCGGTCGAACCCTCCGCCTTCAACGCCTCGAGGATCAGGCCGATGGACTCGCCGTCGACGGCGACGGCGACATAGCCGTGGTTCTTGGAGCCCGAACGGATCATGGCCGGGCCGCCGATGTCGATATTCTCGACCGCCGCCTCGAACGAGCCGCCCGCAGCAACAGTGGACTCGAACGGATAGAGGTCGATCCAGACGATATCGATGGCGCCGATGCCGTGGTCGATCATTGACTGGGCGTGGTCTGCCGCGTCGCGCACGCCCAGAAGGCCGCCATGAACGACGGGGTGCAGGGTCTTGACCCGACCGTCCATCATCTCGGGGAAGCCGGTCAGGTCGGCCACGTCCTTGACCGGCAGGCCCAGTTTGGCGATCGCCGCGCGGGTGCCGCCGGTCGAGACCAGTTCGACGCCCAGGTCGTGCAGGGTGCGGGCGGCGTCTTCCAGCCCGGCCTTGTCGGACAGGGAGATCAGGGCGCGTTGCGGCTTGACCCGGTCGGGGGCGGGCGGGAAGTCGGGAGCGGCGGGCATGGCGGCGTCCGTAAAGGCTGGGGGAGGATGGCGCGGCGTCTAGCACCGGGGCGCCCGTGCGTCACCCCGTATGCGGACGGATCAGAGCAGGCCGAACCAGCGAAGCGCGTTGAGGATCAGCCCAAGCGCGATCAACGGACCGAAGACCCGAAAGGTGTGACGCGTGCATCGCTCGGGAAAGAAGGTGTCATAGGCGCCGTCCGGGCGGGCGCCGTAGCGGACGGCGACGGCCGTCAGAGGGCACTTCAGGCCGAAGCCGACGAAGACCACGACCTCAATGGCCACCAGGGTCAGGGCGACGTAAAGCCACGGCCCGCTTCGCCCCGAAATCCCAGCGTAGAGGACGGCGAAACAGGCCACGGACATGACGATATAGATGGCCGTATGCAGACCGCGCACGATCCGCAGGCGGCCGGCGTCGGTCACGTCGGATCACCGCTCGCGCCCGCCGGGCTCAGCTTCCAGCGGATCCGGCTCTCGCTGTCGGTGCGGGCCGAGCCGCGCACCACGATCTGCAGCGAGCGGCGGGTCAGGCCGGCGTCGATATGGACGCTGGGTTCGATGGCCACGTCGGGGCCGTCGGTGCGGAACCACCAGCCCCGGCCCGAGGCGCCGCGCAGCAGGATCGAGCGACGGTCCCGCGCCAGCGAGGCCTGGACCCCCGGCTCCAGATGGAAGCGGATGGCGTAGGGGGCCGCGATCTGGCGGATCATCTCCTTGCGGCCCGGCGTCGGGAACAGCTTCTCCTCAGCGCGCAGTTCGTCCATCCGCTGGTCCAGATAGAGGCGGCGCTGGTGGTTCAGGCCGAAGGCCTCGTTCCAGCCGTCATGCTCCATGTCCAGCCAGACGGCGCCGTCGCCGTCGCGCTGATCGGTGGTGACATGGATCGGCGGCCCGACCAGGCGCGGGCCCAGCAGTTCGCCCTTCCAGCCGCCCAGCGGTTCGTTCAGCGACCGCTCGCCCAGGGTCAGGGTCGAATGGCCGGGCGTCAGCCGCAGGGCCTGACGATCCGTCGCCCGCGGGGTCCAGCCGGAGCCGGTCACCAGCCGATCCTTGCCGCAGGCGATCTCCAGCGCCATCGGCTGGGCGCAGGCGGACGCCCCCCAGGCGCCACCGGCCGGCGAGGCGGCGTCGGCGACGATGGCCAGCAAGGGGCTGGCGATCCGCGCCAGGCCGGCGACGGTTCCGGTCGGCGGATGAGCGGGATCGCCCTTGGTCGTGGCGGTCTCGTCATGGGCGCGGGCGGCGGCGACACGGGCGACGGTGGACGGTCCCCCGCCCTGGAAACTGGCCAGGCGACCGTCGGGCAGGGTCAGAAGCCGCAGGCCCTGCGTCAGGCGGGCGATGGCGCCCGATACGGCGTCCGGCGTCGGCTCGGACAGCTGGGCCAGGGCGTCGTCCAGGGTCAGCAGGTCGAGCAACAGCTCCAACCCGGCCTCGGGACTGCGTGACGCATGGCCGCCGTCGTCCAGGACCGTGGTCTTCAAGGCGCTCGTCAGGCCGCCCAGCGCGCGCCGCCGCAAGGCCTGACCCGGCGCCCCGGCCAGGACGCAGCCGCCGACAGCCGCCGCCGTCAACCGTTCGGCCCGGGTCGCCAGGCCGCCGGGCGGGCGCAGCAGCTGTCGGGTCTGGCGCGCTAGGCTGTCGGCCAGTTTCAGCCGCTCGGCCTCGGTCGCCACCGCGCCCATCTTGCGGGCGGCGCAGGCCAGGTTGATCACCCGGCGCGGCAGAATTTCGGGACCCCAGGCGAAGGGCGACCAACGCGCGAAGGTGTCCGCCCAGGCGAGCGTCAGACGCAAGGCCTCGCGCGCGCCCCGCTCCCCCTGGGCCATCAAGGCCGGCAGCCAGTTGAAGGCATGGAGTTCCACGGCGAAGGGACGCGACGGGCTGGGGCGGTTCCACGGATCCGCCGGCGCCTCGACCTCCATCGAGGCGCCGGCCAGAACGAAACGACCGACCAGCAGATTCTTGCCCGGCGCCGGATCGTGCGGCCGGAAATCGCGCGGCGTGGCCGCGAAGGCCGTGACCTTGCCCCCGCCCAGGAACGGGCTCAGCGTCAGGCTGTAACCCGGCAGGCCGTACAGCTCGATCCACAGTTGACGGGTGACTAGGCGTCCGGCGATGGCCGGCCACAGGCCCGGTCCAGTCGCCGTCTCGCCCGACCGCACCGGGGTTCGCACCGGCGCGCCGGCCAAGCCGGGGATCTGACCCGAGGCCACGTCGGGCGTGGCTTCGGCGCCGCGCGGGGCGAAGGGACTGATCGGGCTCACGCGGCGGCCGGGACGGCCTTCAGGGCGGCGATATTGGTCGCATAGTCGCCCTTGAACACGAAGGAGCCGGCGACCAGGGCGTCGGCCCCGGCCGCGACGCAGGCCGCCGCATTGGCCGAGGTCACGCCCCCGTCCACCTGTAGATGGGCCGTCGATCCGGCGCGGTCCAGAATGGCGCGGGCGCCGGCGATCTTGCGCAGCGAACTGTCGATGAATTTCTGTCCGCCGAAGCCGGGATTGACCGACATGATCAGCACCAGGTCCACCAGATCGACCACCTCTTCGAGGATCGACAGGGGGGTGGCCGGATTGAACACCACCCCGGCCTTGGCCCCCAGCTGGCGGATGCGGGCCAGGGTGCGGTGCAGGTGCGGCCCGCTTTCGGGATGGACGGTCAGCAGGTCGGCCCCGGCGTCACGGTAGGCTTCCAGCCAGGGATCGACCGGCGCCACCATCAGGTGCACGTCGAACGGCAGGCTGGTGTGCGGACGGATCGCCTTCACGATGTCCGGACCCAGGGTGATGTTCGGCACGAAATGACCGTCCATCACATCGACATGGATCCAGTCGGCGCCCGCGGCTTCCAGCGCGCGGACCTCTTCTCCCAGCCGCGCGAAATCGCTGGCGAGGATGGACGGGCAGATCAGGGGGGTGAGGGCCATGGCCACGGGATAAGGCGGCGAGGCGGGTCGAGCAACCGGCTTGGCGAAGACGATCCGCCGTGTTCTACTCTTGTTCACGCCAAATCCACCCTGGAAGCCCCGATGTCGATGGAAGACCTGTCCGCCGCGGAACCGGTCCGAGTGTTCGAGGACGGGTCCGGCGACCGCTTCCTGATCTATGGCGCCCATGACGGGGCGCGGGTCGAGATCCGCTTCGACGGCGACGCCCTGTGGATGAGCCAGGCCCAGATCGCGGGCCTATTCGGCCGCGACGTCTCCGTGATTTCGCGCCACATCGCCGCCATTCTGGAAGAGGGCGAATTGGGCGAGGCCGCCGATTTGCATTTTATGCAAATTAAGGGGCCGGCAGATCGCATGGTCAGGGCCTACAGCCTCGATATGGTGATCTCGGTCGGCTACCGGGTCAGTTCGGCGCAGGCGACCCTGTTTCGTCGCTGGGCGACGGCGGTGTTGATCCGCTTCGCCACGCGCGGCTTCGTCGTCGACGCCGAGCGGATGAAGGCTGGTGGCGAGCAGGATCGCATCCGCGAACTGCGCGACATCATCCGCGACATTCGCAGCGAGGAAGCGAATCTCTATGCGGAAATCCGACGCATCTGCAGCCTGTGCCAGGATTATGACCCCAAGTCGGACGCTTGGCGAACCTTCTATCGCAATACCCAGGCCAAGCTCTGCTTCGCCGTGACAAGCCAGACGCCCGCCGAGGTGCTGGTGGCGCGCGCAGACCCGGCGGCGGCCGACATGGGCTTGCAGACCTGGAAGGGCGAACGGATCGGCGCGGCCGATGCGACCGTGGCCAAGAACTTCCTGGCGCCGGGCGAGGTGCGGGAGTTGAACCGGCTGACCGACCTGTTGCTGACCATCTTCGAGGATCAGCTGGAGACCAGCCGTCTGACGACCATGGCCGAGGCGGCGGCCCTGCTGGATGCGCAGTTGAAAGGGCTGGGCCGCGTCGTACTTACCGACGGCGGGCGCGTGTCCCGAGACGACGCCGACCGCTACGCCAAGGCGGCCTACAAGGCCTTCGACGCCGAGCGGAAGGCGCAGGAAAAAGCGAGGATCGAGCGGGATTACGCCGAACTGCGCAAATCCGCCGACACCCTGTCCGCGTCGAACCGCGCGTCTCGAAAACCCTAGGCGATCCGTTCCAGCTTGGCGGCGAAGAAGCCGTCCAGACCGCCGTGTTCGGCCCACATGGACGGCAGGATGCGCAGCCAGCCTTCGGGCGTCAGGGCCTCGGGCGGGGCGCCCAGGGCCGCAGGGTCCGCCGCGACGGTGCGGAAACCGGGGTTGCGGCGCAGGAAGGCGATCACCTGGGTCTCGCCCTCCTCGCGCTCCAGGGAACAGGTGCAATAGACCAGACGGCCGCCCGGCTTGACCCGTTCGGCGGCGGCGTCGAGCAGCCGGTGCTGGACGTCGGCCAGTTTGGCGACCTCGGCCGGCTTGGTGGCGCGCAGGACTTCGGGGTTGCGGCGGAAGGTGCCTGTGGCGGTGCAGGGGGCGTCCAGAAGCACGGCGTCGAAGCTGCGGTCATCCTCCCAGTCCTCGGCCGGGACGGCGATCACTTCGGCGGTCAGGCCGGTGCGCTCGAGATTCTGGCTGAGGCGCTTCAGGCGCGGGGCCGAGCGGTCCAGGGCGACAACCGAGGCGCCGGCGGCGGCCAGTTGCAGGGTCTTGCCGCCAGGAGCGGCGCACATGTCCAGGGCGGTCTCGCCGGGCTTGACGCCCAGCAGACGGCCCGGAACGGCGGCGGCGGCGTCCTGGACCCACCAGTCGCCGTCGTCGAATCCGGGCCAGGTCGCGACGTCGCCGCGACGGCCGGTGCGGACGGTGCCGCCCTCAAGCGCCTCGCCCTCGACGGCGGCGGCCACGGCGGCAGGATCGACGCCGGGCTTGAGGCTGAGATCCGTCGCCGGCTCCTCACGGGCGGCCAGGGCCAGGCCGGTGAGGGCGGCCTCGCCATAGGTCGCCTTCCAGCGAGCGGCGATCCAGTCGGGCAGATTGCTCTCAGCCGTGGTCAGGCCGGGGCCGTCGCGGCCGACGCCGCGCAGCACGGCGTTGACCAGATTCTTGTAGGGCCGGGTCTTGGGATCGCGCTCGGCCAGCTTCACGGCCGTGGACACGGCGGCGAAGGCGGGGGTCTCCAGCACCAGGGTCTGGGCCAGGGCGATGCGCATCAGGGTGCGGACCGCCTCGGGCGGCGACTTCTGCAGACGGCGGTTCAGGATCTGGTCGATCTCGCCCAGACGACGCAGGGCGGCCATGGCCACGGCGCGGGCGAAGGCGCGGTCGACGGGCTCCAGCGCGCGGGCGGCGGGCTGGGACAGGGCCTCGTCCAGGCCGTTGCGCTTCTCAAGCGCGGCGTTCAGCAGGATGCCCGCCACCACCCGGGCCTCGACGCCGATGTCGTCCTGCGACGGAGCTTGCGCCACCTCGACCGGCGCCGGGCGCGGCCGGCCCTTGGTCGCCATGCGGCGACCGCGCGCCTGTGAGCTGTGACCGCCGCCCCGTCCTTCAGAACCGCGTCCTTCGGAACTCATACGGCCACCTGCGCGCCCAGCTCGACCACACGGCCGGGCGGGATATGGAAGAAGTCGGTCGGATTGGCGGCGTTGCGCATCAGGAAGATGAACAGCCGGTCCTGCCACAGGGGCATGCCCTGGCGCGCCGACGGGATCAGCGAGCGGCGGCCCAGGAAGAAGCTGGTCGACATGATGTCGAACTTCAGCCCCTGTTTGCGGCACAGGCCCAGGGCGCGGGGCACGTTCGGCGTCTCCATGAAGCCATAGGTGATGGTCAGCTTCTTGAAGTCGTCGTTGATCGGCTCCATCCGCACCCGGTCGGCTTCCTTGACGCGCGGCCGTTCGGAGGTGCGCACGGTCAGGATGACGTTCTTCTCGTGCAACACCTTGTTGTGCTTGAGATTGTGCATTAGGGCGACCGGCGCCACGTCGGGATCGCTGGTCAGGAAGATCGCGGTGCCAGGCGCGCGGTGCGGCGGTCGGGCCTGAAGCATCTCGATCAGGTCGTTCAGCGGCAGGCTGTCCTTGCGGGTCTTGGCCGTCAGGATCTGGGTGCCGCGCACCCAGGTCCACATGATCAGGACTAGGCAGGCGCCCAGGACCAACGGCATCCAGGCGCCGTCCGGGATCTTCAGCAGGTTGGAGGTCAGGAAGACGCTGTCGATGAAGGCGAACGGAACCAGGGTCCCGGCCACCGCCCACATCGGCCATTTCCAGCCCTTGCGGATCACCGAATAGGCCATCAGCGTATTGACCAGCATGGTCCCCGTGACGGCCACGCCATAGGCGGCGGTCAGATTGTGCGAGCTCTGGAACACGACCAGCAAGACCAGCACCCCGATCATCAGGAAGCTGTTGACCGCCGGCACGAAGATCTGGCCGGCCTGGGTTTCGGAGGTGTTGCGGATGTCGATGCGCGGCAGAAGGCCCAACTGGACAGCCTGTTGGGTGACCGAGAAGGCGCCGGTGATCACGGCCTGAGAGGCGATGACGGTGGCGGCCGTGGCCAGGATCAGCATGGGCCAGTAGGCGAACTCGGGCACCATGTTCCAGAACGGGTTTTCGGCCGAGCCGGGATTGTCGAGGATCAGGGCGCCCTGGCCCAGATAGTTCAGCGTCAGGCAGGGCAGGACGAAGGCCAGCCAGCCCATGCGGATCGGCGCCTTTCCGAAATGGCCCATGTCCGCATACAGGGCCTCCGCGCCGGTCACGGCCAGGAAGACGCTGCCCAGGATGATGAAGCCCAGGAAACCGTCCTTCAACAGCAGCATGACGCCATAGTGGGGCGACAGGGCGCGCAGCACGCTGACGTCGTCGAAGATGTGGTACAGGCCCAGCCCGCCCAGGCACAGGAACCAGACGGCGGTGATCGGGCCGAAATATTTGGCCAGGCTGGCGGTGCCGCGCGACTGGGCCATGAACAGGGCGATCAGGATTCCGGCCGAGATCGGCACGATGAACGGATCGAGCTTGCCCGACAGGCCCGGCGCGTCCTGCAGGCCCTCGACGGCCGACAGAACCGAAATGGCGGGCGTGATGATGCCGTCGCCATAGAAGAGGGCCGCGCCGCAGACGCCCAGGATGAAGATCCAGGCGCTGCGCCGGCCGACCGCGAACTGGGCCAGGGCCATCAGCGACAGGGTGCCGCCTTCGCCCTTGTTGTCGGCGCGCATCAGGAAGAAGACGTATTTGAACGTCACCACCACCATCAGGGCCCAGAAGGCCAGGGAGACGACGCCGATCACGGCCAGGTCGCCGCCGACGCCCGACTGGGCGTGGGCGATGGCTTCACGCAGGGCGTAAAGCGGGCTGGTGCCGATGTCGCCGAACACCACGCCGATCGCGCCCAGGGTCAGGGCCCAGAAGCCGCCGTGCTTGGCGATCTGGCCCCCTGGAGCGTGGGACTCGGGTCCCGTGGCGTGGGTGGGTTTGTCCGGCGTGTTCGACGCGGCGGGGAGAGCGCCCGCGTCGTGGGGAGTATCCCCGGCCATGCGTATCCTCCGGGTCTCCGACGACAGGTCGAGCCCTTCAAAGCGGCGAGCCTTTAGGCCCATTCCGCGCCCGCTTCAATCGTGGGCGCGGGGATTCGGTTTCCCCTTGCACCACAAGGATTTGTGATTCGGTCCAGGAGCGCCTATTTTCCTTACAGGAACACAACCATGTCAGACAGCCAGCGCTTCCCCGTCGCCGCCCACGCCTTGGCCTATATGGCCCACAAGGGCGCTTTTTCGCCTGCCCAGGCGGCGCCCAGCGCCTTGCTGGCGGCGTCCGTCCCGACCAATCCTGTCGTGGTACGGCGCGTGACGGCGCTGCTGGCCAAGGCGGGACTGATCGCCACCCGTCCCGGCGCCACCGGCGGATCCTGGCTGCTGCGCCAACCGGAAGACATCCGACTGGACGAGGTGCTGAAGGCGGTGAACGGCTGCGCCCACATCGGTTCGCCCCCCGCTGGGGCCAAGGGCTGCCCGATCAGCGAACATATTCCCCGCCAGGTCGGCAAGGCCCTGACCGCCGCCGACGAGGCCGCGACCGAGGCCCTGTCCAAGATCACCATCGCCGACCTGCTGGACGAGAACCCCGTCTCCCTGGCCGCCTATACGCCCCACGCCTCCTGCCCCGTCGCGGCATGAGCATGGGACCTGGGCGGCGCCGGATCGACGCATGAAGCGGACGGTGCTGATCACGGGCGCCTCCGCCGGCATCGGCGCGGCCCTGGCCCGCGCCTACGCCGCCGAGGGCTGGGACCTGATCCTGACCGCCCGGCGAGAAGGGCCGCTCGTGACCCTGGCCGAGGCCCTGTCCGCCGCCCATGGCGTCGTCGCGACCGTCCTTCCCGAAGACCTGTCGGACCCAGCGGCGCCCGAACGTCTGATCACCGCCGTCACGGCGCGCGGCCTGACCGTCGACGGCCTGGTCAATAACGCGGGTTTCAGCCGCGTGACGGGCTTTCTCGACACCGACCTGGCCGCCCACCGCGCCATGATTCAGGTCATGCTGACGGGGCCGGTCGAGCTGTCGCGCCTGTTGTTGCCCGGCATGGTCGAGCGACGCTTCGGCCGGGTGCTGAACGTCGCCTCCCTGGCCGGCCAGATGCCCGCGACCGGCGGCGACACCCTGTACGGACCCATAAAGAGCTTCCTGATCAAGGCGTCCCAGGGCCTGTATCTGGAAACCTTGGGAACCGGGGTCCACGTCACGGTGCTGAACCCCGGCTACACCTTGACCGAGTTTCACGACGTCAACGGCTCGCGCGATCAGGTGTCCAGCGCCTATCCGGCCTGGATGTGGATGGACGCCGCCCGCGTCGCCCGCATCGGCTACGACGCCTGCGAGGCGAACCGGCCCAGCGTGACCCCCGGCGTCATGAACAATCTGATGGCCGGCCTGGCCCGCTTCCTGCCCGACGGCCTGGCGCTGCGCATGGTGGCGAACCACGCCAGGCGGCTGGACCGGCTTTAGCCGTCAGATGTGGATCGCGTGCCCCAGGGCGCGCAGGGACGCCTCGTGGAAGGCCTCGCCCAGGGTCGGGTGGACGTGGATGGTTCCCGCCACATCCTCCAGCACCGCCCCCATCTCCAGCATCTGGGCGAAGCTGTTGCTGAGTTCCGACACATGCTGGCCGACCGCCTGGACGCCCAGGATGCGGTGATCCGACTTGGAGGCGATGACCCGCACGAAGCCGCCGTCCTCGCCCGCCTCGATGGCCAGGGCGCGGCCGATGGCGGCGAAGGGGAAGACGGACTGGATCACGTCGTCACTGCCCGCGACATCGTTCGGACCCAGACCGGCCGAGACGATCTCGGGCTCGGTGAAACAGACGGCGGCGATGGCGACCGGATCGAACACCCGGTCGTGGCCACCCTTTCCTGAAGAATGGGCGATGATCTCCGCGACCACCTCGCCCTGGGCCGAGCCCTTGTGGGCCAGCATAGGCTCGCCGGTCAGGTCGCCGACGGCCCAGACGTTCTTCATTGAGGTGGCGCAGCGGTTGTCGATCTTCACGAACGGACCGGCCATGGCCACGCCCATGTTCTCCAGACCCCAGCCCTGCGTGCGCGGGCGACGACCCACGGTGACCAGCACCTTGTCGGCGTCCAGTTGCAGCGGTTCGCCGTCCTTGGTCGTGACGTTCAGCCTGCCGTTCCCGAACCCGCCGGCCCGCGCCCCCAGGTGCAACTCCACCCCGTGCGTCTCCAGCCACTTCGCCACCGGATCGGTCAGGGCCTTGTCATAAAGGGGCAGGATTCGCTCGGCCATTTCGACGATGGCCACCTCGGCGCCCAGCTTCCTGAAGGCGATGCCCAGCTCCAGCCCGATATAGCCGCCGCCGACGACGACCAGCTTCTTGGGCACGTCCGACAGGCTCAGCGCCTCGGTCGAGGAGATGACGTCGCCGCCAAACGGCAGGAAGGGCAGTTCGACCGGTTCCGAACCCGTGGCCAGGATCACGTGTTCGGCGGTGATGCGGATGTCGCCGTCGTCGGTTTTCACCACGCAGGTCTTGGCGTCCTCGAAGGCCGCCCAGCCCTTGATGACCTTCACCTTGGCCTTCTTCAGCAGGGCCGTGACCCCGGCGTTCAGCTTACGGACGATCCCGTCCTTCCACTCGACCGTCTGTTTCAGGTCGATGGCCGGCTGGGCCGCCGTGATGCCCAGCGTCCCGCTGCCGGCCGCCTTGGCCACCGTCTCGAACTTGCCCGCCGCATGGATAATGGCCTTGGACGGAATACAGCCGACGTTCAGGCAGGTGCCGCCCAGCCCATCGCCACCGTCTATCAGCACGGTGTCCAGCCCCAGTTGGCCGCAACGGATGCCGGCGACATAGCCGCCGGTCCCGGCGCCGATGATGAGGACTTTGGTTTTCAGGGTCTGGGTCATCTTCTCGACGTTCTCAAACGGTGGGCGGAAGCGCGTAATGCAGGTGCGACCCGAGGATCAAGGGCGACGGAGGGGAGGACGGCATCGACTTCCACCCACTGTCCCCAACGTGACCAGTCTTCAAGAAAACCAATACGATCAGCATAGACGACGGCGACCTCTCCACGAGACCACGCGCGACCGTGACAACCATCGCTATACCAAATGTTGGATAGTCGTTTGGGCGGGGCTGCTCCGCGCACTGGCGCGATGGTTTCAAAAGTATAGCGAACACCATCGTTCTCTACTTGAGCCGTTTCCACGACCCGCGCCAAAAAGATGCTGTCCGCTGCATTCCAAGACGCCACCTGAGCCGCGCGCTCTTCGCGAAGCGCGGCCTGCTCAATCGTTTCGCCGGGCCGTGGCGGGTTCATCATCAACGTGCAGGCCATGCTCGACGATGAGAGCGCCCATACTGCGACGCCGATACCGACCGTCAGGACTGTGATTTTCAGGGCCTGGGTCATCGACGCTCGCAGAGTGGACGAGGATGAGCCATCGCATGATCGTAATCAGCGACTTCATCGCGATCAGGATTTCGATTGCCCAGATAGGTTCGACGATCGACTTGGAAAGTGTCGATTTGACCTGTGGTGAAAAGGTTCGCGCACATGCGCCGCCCAGCAAAATCCGTCTTCGACGCTGTGCAGCCCACACGCACTATGACAGGTCGTGTAACCTGCGCTCCCCGGAGAACTCGGATCGGGCGAACAGTGGCGACGACCTCGTAATAGATGTCCCCAAAGGGAGTCCACCAAACGGGCTGTTCGCGTTTAATCGTCTGGTGTTCTACCCGACCTGTAAAGACGCTCACTTGGCGCATGTCCAAGTCCGTACAACGCAACGGTTCATCGCCCGCGACTAGCGACGTGATCGCGAACAGAACAGCGACGGCTGACATCCGTCACCCCATCCACAAGGTCGCGGGATGTTCCAGCAGCCCCTTGATCCGCTGGATGAAGACCGCCGCGTCGTGGCCGTCGACGATCCGGTGATCGAAGCTGGACGACAGGTTCATCATCTTGCGCACGACCATCTGGCCGTCGCGGACCACGACCCGTTCGGCGATCTTGTTGGGGCCGACGATGGCGACCTCGGGGTGGTTGATGATCGGGGTGTGGACCACCCCGCCCAGGGTTCCCAGCGAGGTGATGGTGATGGTCGAGCCCGACAGTTCCTCGCGCTTGGCCGAACCGTCCTTGGCCGCGCCCGAGACGCGGGCGATCTCCAGCGCCGTATCCCAGGCGTCGCGCGCCTCGGCGTGGCGGACCACCGGCACCATCAGCCCGTTCGGCGTCTGGGCGGCGATGCCCAGATGGACCGGGGCGTGCTGGGTCAGGACGCCCGCCTCGTCGTCATAATGGGCGTTGATCTGCGGCTGGTCGCGCAGGGCGACCACGATGGCGCGGGCGAGGAAGGGCAGCAGGTTCAGCTTGGGCTGATCCTTTTGCTTCGTCGCGTTCAGGTGGGCGCGAAGCTCCTCCAGCGCCGTGACGTCGATCTCCTCCACATAGGTGATGTGGGGAATGCGGCGCACGCTGTCGGCCATCTTCTCCGCGATCTTGCGGCGCAGGCCGATGATGCGGACCTCGGTGGCTCCTTCGGCACGGGCGAAGGTCGAGCTGCCGGCCGAAGGCGCGGACGCAGGAACCTGGCCGCCACGCGCGATGAAGCCGTCCAGGTCCTCGTGCGTGATCCGCCCCGCCGGGCCGGAGCCGGGCACGAAGGTCAGGTCCACGCCCAGATCCCGCGCGCGGTTGCGCACGGCGGGCGAGGCGGACGGGCGTTCGCCGGGCGCGCGGCCGGTCAGGGCGGGGGCGACCGACTTGCCCCCCTCCCCCGCTGCGCGGGTACTCCCCCCAGGAGGGGGAGATTTTGGTGCGGGCGTCAGCGCTGATCCTCCCCCCTTGGGGGAGGTGTCGCCGGAGGCGACGGAGGGGGCGTGAACGGGGCTCTTGGCGACATTTCCGGCGCCCGCCACATCGAACGCCACCAGCGGCCCGCCGACCGGAACCTGCTGCCCTGCCTCGCCGTACAGGGCGACCACGGTTCCGGCGACCGGCGAGGTGATCTCCACCGTCGCCTTGTCGGTCATGATGTCGGCGATGATCTGGTCTTCCTCGACCGCATCCCCGACCTTGACGTGCCAGCCGACCAGCTCGGCCTCGGCCGTGCCTTCACCCACGTCGGGCAGTTTGAAGACGTAGTTGCCGGTGGGTGCGGCGTCAGCCCCCTCCGTCGCCTTCGGCGCCACCTCCCCCAAGGGGGGAGGATTGGATGCTGCGCGATCTCCCCCCCTTGGGGGGAGCACCGGCGAAGCCGGGGAGGAGGGCGTCGCCTCATCCGCATTCCCCGCCCCCTCGACCTCGAACTCCACCAGCGGCCCGCGCACCGGCACCATGGCGCCGGGCTCGCCGTGCAGGGCGATGACCTTGCCCGACACCGGGGCGGTGATCTCGACGGTGGCCTTGTCGGTCATGACGTCGGCGACGATCTGGTCCTCGGCGACCGTGTCGCCGACCTTGACGTGCCAGCCGACCAGTTCGGCCTCGGCGGTGCCTTCGCCCACGTCGGGCAGTTTGAAGACGAAACGACCCATATCAGCGTCCTCCGGTCATGACGCTCTTCAAGGCGTCTGCGACCCGTTGCGGCCCGGGGAAATATTCCCATTCGAAAGCGTGGGGATAGGGCGTGTCCCAGCCGGTGACGCGCGCGATGGGCGCCTCCAGGTGATAGAAACAACGCTCCTGAACCAGGGCCGACAGTTCGCCGCCGAAGCCCGAGGTCCTGGGCGCCTCGTGCACGATGACGCAGCGGCCGGTCTTCTTCACGCTGGCCTCGATGGTCTCGATGTCCAGCGGCACGAGCGAGCGCAGGTCGATGACCTCGGCGTCCACGCCCGCGTGCTCAGCCCCGGCCAGCGCCACCCAGACCATGGTGCCATAGGCCAGGATGGTGACGTCGTTCCCTTCGCGCATGACCCGCGCCTTGCCGATGGGCTCGACATATTTTCCGGTCGGCACCTGGGCCAGGTCCTGCGCCTTCCAAGGCGAGACCGGCTTCTCGTGCCAGCCGTCGAACGGGCCGTTGTAGAGGCGTTTCGGCTCGAAGAAGACGACCGGATCATCGTCCTCAATGGCGGCGATCAATAGGCCCTTGGCGTCATAGGGGTTGGACGGGATGACGACCTTCAGCCCGGCGATATGGGTGAACAGGCTTTCCGGCGACTGGCTGTGGGTCTGGCCGCCGAAGATGCCGCCGCCGTAGGGCGAACGCACCACTATGGGGCTGGTGAACTGGCCGCCCGAGCGATAGCGCATCTTGGCCGCTTCGGAGACGATCTGGTCGTAGGCCGGGTAGATGTAGTCGGCGAACTGGATCTCGACCACCGGGCGCAGGCCGTAGGCGCCCATGCCGATGGCGGCGGCGGCGATGCCGCATTCGCTGATCGGGGCGTCGAAGCTGCGGGTCAGGCCGTGCTTCTGCTGCAGCTTGTCGGTGACGCGGAAGACCCCGCCGAAATAGCCGGCGTCCTCGCCGAACGACAGGACATTGGCGTCCTCGCTCATCTTGACGTCGATGGCCGAGTTCAGGGCCTGGATCATGTTCATCGGCTGCACGCCGGATCCCGTCGCCTCTGAGGCGGGGGCGGCGTTCTGGTCGACCATGTCCGGCTCGACGCGGTCGTTGCGATCGGCGTCGGTGAAGGTGGTTTGCGCGCTCATGGTCAGACCCCCACCTCGCGGCGCTGTTCGATCAGCCGCCAGTCTTCGGTCGCATAGACCTCTTCGAACATCGTCTTCACGCTGGGGCGCGACTGGCCCAGGGTGCCGATGGCCTCCGATTCCTTGCCGGCGGCGCGGACCTGTTCGACCGCCTCGCGCAGGGCGACGGCGTGGCGCTCGTCATCCCACTCGCCGATGACGGTCAGGTGCTGGCGCAGCCGCTCCAGCGGATCGCCCAGCGGCCATTTCTCGTGCTCGTCGCCGGGGCGGTAGCGGCTGGGGTCGTCGGAGGTCGAGTGCGGGGCGCCGCGATAGGTGAACAGTTCGATCACCGTCGCCCCCTGGTTGGACCGGGCGCGCTCCTCGGCCCACTGGGTCGCCGCCCAGACCGCCAGGAAGTCGTTGCCGTCCACCCGCAGGGCCGGCAGGCCATAGCCGATGGCCTTGGAGGCGAAGGTGGTCTCCAGCCCGCCGGCGATGCCCTGGAAGGAGCTGATGGCCCACTGGTTGTTGACGATGTTCAGAATGACCGGCGCGCGATAGACGGAGGCGAAGGTCAGGGCGTTGTGAAAATCGCCCTCGGCCGTGGCGCCGTCGCCGATCCAGCTGATGGCGATCTTGTCGTCGCCCTTGTAGGCGCTGGCCATGGCCCAGCCCACGGCCTGGGGCACCTGGGTGCCCAGATTGCCGCTGATGGTGAAGAAGCCGTAGTCCTTGGCCGAATACATGATCGGCAGCTGACGCCCTTTGATCGGGTCCGCAGCATTGGAATAGATCTGGTTCATCATCTCGACCAGCGGATAGCCGCGGGCGATCAGCAGCCCCTGCTGGCGGTAGGTCGGAAAACCCATGTCCTCGCGGCTCAGCAGCATGCCTTGCGCGACCGCGATGGCCTCCTCGCCGGTGCATTTCATGTAGAAGCTGGTCTTGCCCTGGCGGTGGGCGCGGTGCATCCGGTCGTCGAAGGCGCGGGTCAGGATCATGGCCTTCAGGCCGCGACGCAGGGTGTCCGGATCCAGACGCGGATTCCACGGACCGACGGCCTGGCCTTCGTCGTCCAGCACCCGGATCAACCGGAACGCAAGGTCGCGCATCTCGTAAGGCGTCGTGCCCACCTCGGGCCGTTCGACGGCGCCGGGGGCGTCCATCAACAGATGACTGAAGTCAGGCGCGTCGCCCGGCCGGCCCGAAGGCTCGGGCACGCGCAGCGACAGCGGGCGGCTGTTCTTTTGGCTCAATTTGTCGTTCATGCGGGCGTCCATGTCCGTTCGGGGGTCCGTCCGTGTTTCCTCTGGACGTTTGATAACACGGCGCCTAAGCAGGTGCTCGCTCAATTTGACCTTGCGAAATCCCGATTTAGGGTATTTTATTTCGCCATAACGATAATCGGAGAAACGCATTGGCGGACGAACTCGATCCCATTGACGCTCGGATCCTGGATATCCTGCAACAAGACGCCGGTCTGTCGGTCGCGGAAGTCGCGGATCGCGTCGGTCTGTCGGCCTCGCCCTGCTGGCGCCGGATCAAGCGGCTGGAGGATTCCGGCCTGATCACCAAGCGGGTCACCCTGCTGAACGCCAAGCTTCTGGGTCTCGACTTCGAGGTCTACGCCATCGTCAAACTGATGCTGCCGTCGGCCGAGAATCTCGACATCTTCGAAGGCGCCGTCGCCAAATGGCCGGAAGTGGTCCAGTGCGCCACCATCACGGGGCGCGAGGACTATGTGCTGCGCATCATCACGTCCGACATGCACGCCTTCGACAAGTTCCTGCGCGAAAAGCTGCTGGCCCTGGGCATCGTCTCCGACTGCGAGAGCCATATCGTCACGCGCGGCGTGAAGAATGTGACCGCCCTGCCTCTTGGCATAGTGACCCCTCACGTCGGATAAGGCCGTTCGGCGGACCTTTCCACTGAGGGCCCTGGTCCGCCGAGGGGATGCCGAACATGATCGAACTGGTGATCGACGCGCGCCGCAAGGACCTGGGCGGGTTCGAGGTCGGCCGCGTCCTGCCCTTCCATTCGCGCCGGATGGTCGGGCCCTTCATCTTCCTGGACCAGATGGGGCCGGCCGAGTTCGCGCCGGGCTCGGACGCCATCGATGTGCGACCGCACCCGCACATCGGCCTGTCGACCCTCACCTATCTGTTCGAGGGTGAGATCATGCACCATGACAACCTCGGCTATAATCAGGTCATCCGCCCCGGCGAGGTGAACTGGATGACCGCCGGCAAGGGCATCGTCCATTCCGAGCGCACCGATCCGCTGAAGAAGAGCCGCGGCGGGCCGATGCACGGGATGCAGGCCTGGGTCGCCCTGCCCGACGAGGCCGAGGAGATCGATCCCGCCTTCCACCACCTGGATGAGGACGCCCAGCCCGCCTACGAAAACGGCGGACTGTTCGCGCGCCTGGTGGCGGGCGAAGCCTATGGCGCCAAGGCGGCCGTCCCGGTGTCCTCACCCCTCTTCTATGTGCACTGGGAGCTTCAGCCCGGCGTCCGCACCGCGCCGCCTCCCGGCAAGGGCGCGGGCGGCATGAGCGAGCGCGCCCTCTATGTGGCCAAGGGCTCCATCGAGGTCGGCGACCGCACCTTCCACGAAGGCCAGATGATCGTGCTGGAACCGACGGCCGAACCGACCGTCAAGGCCCTGGTCCAATCCACCGTCATGGTCCTGGGCGGCGAGCCGGTCGGCGAACGCCTGATTTGGTGGAATTTCGTCGCCTCCAGCCAGGCCCGCATCGACCAGGCCAAGGCCGACTGGAAAGCCGGCCGCATGGCCCTGCCCAGCGAGGACGACCTGGAATTCATTCCCCTGCCGGACGAACCCGCCAAGGCCCAGGCCGCGCCGGCGCCGGTCGAGCCCAAGCCCACAGATCCGGTATAATCTTCTCCCTTCCCTTTATGGGAAGGGGCGGCGAACCCCGGACTTGATCCGAGGGTAGCCGGGGTGGGGCGATACGGAGATCGCTCACGTTCTTACGGCCCCACCCGGATCGCTGCGCGATCGTCCCTCCCCATAAAGGGGAAGGAGAAGAAGCCCCCATTTGCCCCCGCTGCCGCAACCCGCTAACGCGTCCCGCATGAACTTCGATTTCGACGCCCAGGTCACCGCCGCCCTGTTCGACAGCACCGGCGCCGTCTTCGCCCTCGGCGACGGCTCGGTCCGGTTCGAGGATGGAACGACGGTCCAGGCTCACGACGGCGCCGTGCTCTGCGCCGCCGTCCACCCGACCGGCGACGGGATCGTCACCGGCGGCGACGACGGCCAGGTGGTGTGGAGCCGCCGCGGCGAGGACGCCATGGTCCTGGCCACCGCAAAGAACCAGTGGATCGATTCCATCGACGCCTCGGCCGCCTCCGGCCTGGTCGCCTTCTCCTCGGGCCGCACCCTTTCGGTGATCGATCCGAAGGACGCCGGCTTCCGCCGCGACTTTCAGCACGAACGCACCGTCTCCGGCGTCGCCTTCGATCCCAAGGGCCGGCGCATCGCCGCCTCGACCTACGGCGGCGCCGCCCTCTGGTACGCCCGGATCGAGAAGCAGCAGCCGGTCAAACTGGCCTGGGCCGGATCCCACACCGCCGTGGCCTTTTCACCCGACGGGGCCTTTGTCGTTACCACCATGCAGGACAGCCAACTTCACGGCTGGCGGCTGAAGGACGCCAAGAACCTGCGCATGGGCGGCTATCCGTCCAAGGTCCGCTCGCTGGCCTTCTTCGCCAACGGCCAGCTGCTGGCCACCTCGGGCGCCCAGGGCGCGGTCCTGTGGCCCTTCATCGGCTCGAACGGGCCCATGGGACGCGAGGCGACCGAGATCGGCTATGACGACACCACCCTGGTCAATCTGGTCTCGGCCCGGACCGAGCACGGCCTGCTGGCCGCCGGCCTGACCGACGGCCGGGTCTGGGTCGCCCATCCGGCCTCTCATGGTCTGAACTTCGTCAAGGCCGAGAAAGGTCCCTCCATCGTCGCCCTGTCTCTCAGCCCCGCCGCCGACAAGGTCGCCTGGGCCGACGAGGACGGCGCCGCAGGGGTCCTGATCCTCTAATGGCGCGCGGGCGGAAAAAGGGTTGGTTGCGGGCGGCCCTGATCGCCCTGGCGGTCCTGGCCCTGCTGCCGATCGGCGGGGTTCTGATCGTCGCCGTCCTGCCGCCCGCCCCGACCATATTGATGCTGCGCCAGGCCGTGCGCGGCGAGGGCCTGGACTATCAATGGCGCGGTCTGAACGACATCTCGCCCAATCTGGTGAACGCCGCTATCGCCGCCGAGGACGCCCGTTTCTGCAGCCACCACGGCTTCGACATCGAGGCGATCCAGAAGGCGCTGGATCACAACGCCGAGGGCGGCCGCATCCGCGGCGGCTCGACCATCAGCCAGCAGACCGCCAAGAATGTCTTCCTCTGGCCGGGCCGCGACTGGATCCGCAAGGGGCTGGAGGCCGGCTACACCGTCCTGATCGAAACCGTCTGGTCCAAGCGCCGGATCATGGAAGTCTATCTGAACGTGGTCGAATGGGCGCCCGGCGTCTATGGCGCCCAGGCCGCCGCTCAGCACTGGTTCGGCAAGGACGCCGCCGACCTGACCCCGCGCGAGGCGGCGCGTCTCGCCGCCATCCTGCCCGCGCCGCGCCGCTACAAGGCCGCCTCGCCCGGCCCCTATGTCCGCCGGCGCGCCGCGCGCATCCAGGCCGCCATGGGCACGGTCCGCAACGAGGGTCTGAACGCCTGCGTCCGGCTCAAGTAGGCCGAAGGCCGGTAGCCCCAAAAGAACGCCCTGAAAGGCGCAGCTTGACGGCGGATCAGGCCTGACCTCTCCTGCGCCCGCTGTTCAGGAGATCCCATCATGAAGCGTCAGATGATGACCGCCGTCGCGGTCTGCGCCCTCGCCTTCACCGCCGGCTGCGCCGCCACCACGACCTCGGGCGAGGCCCGGCCGCTTCAGGCCGACGGCGGCGCCCAGACCTTCACCCCCGCCCCCGTCACAGCCACCGGCCTGCGCGCCGACTATCCGACGACCGTCGAGGGCGCGACCCAGTTCGTCGCCTACGCCGAGGCCAAGATGCTGACCTTCGGCGAATACGCCGCCCGGGTGCAGTGGGCGCGCGCCACCAACATCACCTTCGACACCATGTGGCTGGAGTCCAAGGTCAACGCCGAGGCGACCGAGCTTCAGGTCCAGTTCGCCAACCAGGCGGCCAGGTTCAATGATGTCGCGGTGGACCCCGTCGTTCGCCGCAAGCTGAACCTGCTGCGGCTCGGCATCGTCCTGCCCGCCCCCAACCGCCCCGGCGCGGCCGAGGAACTGTCGCAGATCACCACCCGGCTGGACTCGACCTATTCGACCGGCAAGTTCGACTTCAAGGGGCAGCCGATCACCCTGGACGAGGCCTCGCTGATCCTGGCCGACAGCCGCGACCCGAACGAGACCAAAGCCCTGTACGAAGGCTGGCGCACCATCTCGCCGGTGATGAAGAACGACTACGCCCGCATGGTCGAGATCGCCAACGAAGGCGCGCGCGAACTGGGCTTTTCCGACACCGGCGCCCTGTGGCGCTCCGGCTACGACATGCCCGCCGACGATTTCGCCGAGGAAACCGACCGCCTCTGGGCTCAGGTCAAACCCTTCTACGAGAACCTGCACTGCTATGTCCGCGCCCGGCTGAACGCCAAATACGGCGACGCCGTCCAGCCCGACCACGGCCCGATCCGCGCCGATCTTCTGGGAAACATGTGGTCGCAGCAGTGGGGCAATATCTATGACGTCGTGGCCCCGACCAGCGGCGGCGCCTCCAGCTACGACCTGACCGAACTGCTGAAGTCCGCCGACTACGACCCGGTGAAAATGGTCAAGACGGGCGAGGGCTTCTACGTCTCCCTGGGTCTCGATCCCCTGCCCCAGACCTTCTGGGAACGCAGCCAGATCGTGCGCCCGCGCGACCGCGAGGTCGTCTGCCACGCCTCGGCCTGGGACCTGGACAACGCCGACGACATCCGCATCAAGATGTGCACCAACGTCAACGGCGACGACTTCTACACCGTCCACCACGAGCTGGGTCACAACTACTACCAGCGCGCCTACAAGAACCAGCCGATGCTGTTCCGCAACGGGGCCAACGACGGCTTCCACGAGGCCATCGGCGACTTCGTCGGCCTGTCGGCCCTGACCCCCACCTATCTGAACCAGATCGGCCTGCTGAAGACGACCCCGGGCGCCCAGGAGGACATTCCCTTCCTGCTGAAGATGGCCTTGGACAAGATCGCCTTCCTGCCGTTCGGCCTGATGGTTGATCGCTGGCGCTGGGGCGTCTTCTCCGGCGAGACCTCGCCGGACCAGTACAACGCCGCCTGGACCGCCGACATGCTGAAATACCAGGGTCTGGTCCCGCCGGGGCCGCGTCCGACCAACGCCTTCGACCCGGGCGCAAAATATCACGTGCCGGGCAACACCCCCTACACCCGCTACTTCCTGGCCCACATCTACCAGTTCCAGTTCCAGCGCGCGGCCTGCAAACAGGCCGGCTGGACCGGCCCGCTGCACCGCTGCTCGGTCTATGGAAACGAGGCGGTCGGAGCCCGTTTCAACGCCATGCTGGAGATGGGCCAGTCCAAGCCCTGGCCCGAGGCCATGCAGGCCTTCACCGGCGAGACCGCCAACGACGCCTCCGCCGTCGCCGACTATTTCGCGCCTCTGAACCAATGGCTGACCGTCCAGAATCGTGGCCACGACTGCGGCTGGTCAGAGGCTTGAGCCTTATGCGTCGTTAACCCTGACGCTTCAGCCTTCCCTTAACCGCATGACGGCATTCTGTCGTCATGCGGGCGGGGTGCGCCCGGCAGGGAAGCGACGAACTTGGCCTCTCAAACGATCCATCGGGCGGTCGGCCGCCTTCGCAAACTCGTCTCGCGCCTGCGCGACGACCGGCGCGGCAATGTGGCGATGATCTTCGGCCTCAGCCTGCCGGTCATCGTCATGCTGGCGCTCGGCGGCGTTGATCTTCACAGGATCACGACCGCGAGATCGCAGTTTCAGGACGCACTGGACGCCGCGACCCTGGCCGCCGCGCGCTCCTCCGAAACGACTCCAGCGGGTCTGAAGAGCGTCGCCCTGGCGACCCTGCACGGCAACATTCAGGGCACGGAGGTCGAGCCGATCAATGACGCCGACGTCGAGGTCGCCATGAACGACAAGAGCGTCGTCATCGCTACGGCCCAGGGGCGGGTGAAGACCCTGGTCGCAAACATCGTCCTGCCGCCCTATGGCCAGCTCCTAGACGATACTCTGCCCATCTCGGCGCGCTCGGAAGTCAATCGCTCCTCGCGCGACGTGGAGGTGGCCCTGGTCCTCGACATCACCGGCTCGATGAACGATTGCGCCGACAGCTGCTCAAGCGGCCGAAAGATCGACAATCTGAAGTCAGCGGCCAAGGAGTTGATCGACATCGTCGTTCAGACGAACCAGTCGCCCTTCTATTCCAAGGTGGCCCTGGCGCCCTACTCCATGGGCGTCAATGTGGGCGACACCTATGCTAGCCGGGCGCGGGGATCGCTCGACTCCAACACCCAGTCCATTACCGCAGCGACCTGGCTGACGGGCTCGGTCAAGACGATCACGAGCATATCCCGCGCCTATACGGCCGTCGTCACCGCGTCGAAACACGGCTTCAAGACCGGCGACATCGTGACGATCTGGAGCGCGGAAACCATGGCCCCCCTGAACGGCGTCGCGCTAACGGTGGGCAGTGTGACAACCAACACCTTCAGCCTCGTCGGCGAGGACAGCCGCTATTACTCCGCCTTCTCGGGCCAGGCCTATGTCGCCAAATGCGCACGAACGGACTGCAACATCGTGATCACCCTGGCTCGCCACGGTCTGTCGTCCGAAGGCGACGCCGCCGTTCTCGGCAATATGGGCGGCCTCAGTCAGTTGAACAATATCGGTTTCCGGGTCGCCAGCGTCACCCCAACCACGGCGACCTTGGCGCTTGACGCCTCTCAGGCTAATTTGGCGACCACGGCCAAGGGGGGGGCCGCCTATACGTCCGGCGGACAGCTGATCTGCGGCGTCGATGGCTGTTCGAACCGGGATTTCGTCAACGCGATCGGGGCCTGGACGCGCTTTCCCGGCACGCCCTGCGTTTCGGAACGAGCCGGCTCGCAGGCCTACACCGATGCGGCCCCTTCCGCCTCCTCCTGGGTCGGACGAAGTTACGCTTCTGGCGGCAACGCCTGCCCCGCATCCCAGATCGTTCCTCTCACCAACGTCAAAAAGACACTCACCGACGCGGTCGACGGAATGACTGCGGTGGGCTCCACGGCGGGCCATATCGGTCTGGCTTGGGGCTGGTATCTGGTTTCGCCGAACTTCGGCCTGTGGTCAGGCCTCGGCGCACCGGCCGCCTACGATTCGAGCAAGACCTTGAAGGCTGTGGTTTTGATGACCGACGGGGAGTTCAACACCCCCTATTTCCGAGGCGTCATCGCCTCCGACGCGGGCAACGGCAGCGGCGGGGCCGACACTCACATCAACCAGCCCGCCACGAACGGCTCGTCTTTCGAGCAAGCCTATCGGCTCTGCGAAAACATGAAGGCCGCCGACGTCATCGTCTACACGGTCGGATTCGACATCGGCGCGGCCCGGAACATGACCGGTCCAATCGATTCCGCCGGCGAGCTGATGGCGCGATGCGCCACCAATCCTGACCGCGCCTTCCAAGCGTCGAGTTCCACCGACCTGTCCGACGCCTTCCGGGATATCGGTCGCGACATCACCCGCCTGCGCATCTCCCGCTAGGCCCATGGGCCTCACAGCAGGCGGATTTCGCGCAGACGCTCGGTCAGATAGTCCTCGGCCAGGATGGTCTTGCCCGCATAGCGATCGGGATTATCCGGCGTGATGGTGCTGGGCAGGGTCTCGATCGGGAAGTCCGGATTGAAGTGCAGGAAGAAGGGCGTCGAATAGCGGGCGAAGCCACGCCGCTCCGGCGCTGGATTGACCACCCGGTGCGTGGTCGACGGCAGGACGTGGTTGGTCAGCCGTTGCAGCATGTCGCCGATATTGATCACCAGGGCCCCCGGCGGCGGCGCGATGTCCAGCCAGCTGCCGTCCTTCTCCTTCAGCTGCAGCCCCGCCTCCTCGGCCCCCAGCAGCAGGGTGATGACATTGATGTCCTCATGCGCGCCGGCGCGCACCCCCGGCGCATCAGCCGGCACGGGCGGATAGTGCAGCAGGCGGAGCACGCTGTTGCCCATCTCGACCTTGTCCTCGAAATAGGCGTCCCCGAGGTCCAGGTAACGGGCGATAGCCTTCAGGATCTTGCGCCCCAGGGCGTCAAGCTCCTCGTACAGGCCATAGACATTCGCCTTGAATCCGGGCGTCTCCACCGGCCAGACATTATCGCGCATGAAACGACGATAGGGGTGGCCCTCCGGCAACTCGCGCCCGACATGCCAGAACTCCTTCAGATCGACGGACGCGGCTCCTTTGGCCGCTTCCACGCCGAACGGGGTCAGGCCGCGCGCGCCGCCTGTTCCCGGTTGATGATACTGGCGCTTCACCGCCTCGGGCAGGGCGAAGAAGGTTTTGGCGTCAGCAAGAGCTGCTGCGATCCGGGCGTCATCCAGTGCATGGTCCGCCACCACCGCGAACCCATACTCCACGAACGAGGCGCCCAGAGCGTCGCTGAACCCCTGGAAGTCAGCGTCATATCGCTTCATCGACACGGGCGTGACGGCGCGCACGGGGACGGCAGGGGCGGTTTCGTTGGGGCTCGAACTCACGGGGGCGTCGTCCTCGGTCTAAAGAATGTGCGGCGGTTCCCTTACGCCTATTCTGCGGCCGTGTCAGTTCGTGGGCGATCCCTCCCTCTGCCCGTGGAGCGCAAAATGCGCTCGTTCACTTGTGGTACAGCTTGGAACCTTGACAGTAGGCGCGCGTTTTACGCCAGACAGAAATTCGGAAGGATTATTCCATGCGCGCCAAGATCATTGTCGCCAGCGTTTCCATTGCAGCCCTGCTGGGAACGGCGGCCTGCACCACGACCGACCCCTACAGCTCGACACCGACCCGCAACAACACCGGCACCGGCGCCATTGCAGGCGCATTGGGCGGCGCTCTGCTGGGGTATCTGACAAACACTTCAAACGGCGAACAAGGCCGCAAGAATGCTCTCATCGGAGCCGGTGTCGGCGCCCTGGGCGGCGCAGCCGTGGGCCAGTACATGGACCGCCAGCAGCGCGCCATGGAGGCTGAACTGTCCGGCAGCGGCGTCGGCGTCGCACGCCAGGGCGACAACCTGGTCCTGCGCATGCCGTCGGATGTGACCTTCGCCACCAACCAATCCTCGATCGATCCGCGCTTCCTGCCGGTGCTCGACGACGTGGCGCGGGTGCTTCAGGAATATGACCGCTCAACCATCGACGTGATCGGCCACACCGACTCGACCGGCGGAGACGCCATCAATCAGCCCCTGTCCGAGCGTCGCGCCGCCAGTGTGGCTTCGGAACTGGTTCGTCGCGGCGTGATCGCCGAGCGGCTCTACGTTGCAGGCAACAGCTCGCGTAATCCGGTGGCCTCCAACGCCACGCCGGAGGGCAAGGCTCAGAACCGTCGCGTCGAGATCCTTATCCGGCCGTTCACGGGCTGATCAGGTTCGAGAATGATGAAGCTCGAGGGGGCGGCGCCGCAGGGCGCCGCCCCTTTTCGCAGGATGGACACTGTTCCGTGACTTGCGCCGACGCGCCCCCTCATGTTTGAGCGAGGTGTCGAGGTGGAGAGTCCAGTGACGCCGGAAGGTCGTGAGTTCACGCAAACGCTCAAGCTTGCGGCTGTCGCCGTGGTGTGTGCGGTCCTGACGGCGACATTGGTGATCGGCGCCGGCGAGGCGTTGTTGCGTCAATCTCGATCGGCTGGATCCACACAGCCATTGCTGACTCAAGCGGCCAACTGAACCGAAACTTGAAGACGGGCCGTCGCGGCGCATTCAGGCCAAGAAAAACGCCGTCTCCAGGCGGAGACGGCGTTCAGTCTTTCAACCCTTCTTGTCTGTCTTTGGTCGGCCTGAAAGACCAGGCCGACCGTCGGGACAGGCTTAGAAGTTGATGTTGATCGTCGCGCGACGGTTGAGCGGCTCACGCACGCCGTCAGCGGTCGGCTTGGCCAGGGCGGTTTCGCCCTTGCCGTCCAGGGCGATGACGCCGCCGTTGACGCCTTGGGCGACCAGGGCGTCCGCGACGGTGCGCGAACGACGGTTCGACAGGCCGAGGTTATAGGCGGCCGAGCCCGAGGTGTCGGTGTAGCCGACGATCAGGACGCGCGTCGCGGCGCCCGACTTGGCGTAGGTCGCGGCTTGCGTCACGACCGAGCGGGCTTCCGCCGTCAGGTCCGAACGATCCCAGTCGAAATAGACCACGAACTCACGCGCGGCCGGCTTGACCGGAGCCGGCGGCGGCGGCGGCGGGGGCGGAGGAGGCGGGGGCGGCGGCGGGGGCGGCGGGGGCGGGGGCGGTGCAGCTTCTTCAGCGCCGAAGCTGTAACGCAGACCCAGGGTCACGGTGTGCGACTGATCGTAGTCGCCATCCCATTCGCCGAACGAGGTCGCGCCGACGCCGGTGCCGACCGTGGTCGAGGCGAACGAGGCGTCGCCCGTCAGATAGCGGTAGGTCAGGTCGATATTGGTGCGGTCGCCCACAGCCCAGGCCAGACCGGCGATCGCCTGAGCGGCGAACTCGGTCGAGCTGTCGTCAGCACCGAAGGAAGCGCCGCGGTTGGCCCGCAGATTGCCGACAGTGTCGGTGTTGACGTGGTTCACGCCGGCGCCGAGACCGACGAAGGGACGGATGCCCCAGGCTTCATAGCCGAAATCGTAGATGACGTTGGCCATCAGGGTGGTGGACTCGATGTCGCCTTCCGGAGAGAAGCAGCCGCCGGTCGCCGGGGTCAGGTTGCACAGGCCCTGGGTGCCGGAGACGGCGCGCACGGTGCCGATGTCGCCCGAGCGGTAGCCGCCTTCGAGTTCAACGCGCCAGTTGGGGTTGAAGCGATAGCCGAGACGGGCGAAAGCCGCCCAACCGTCGTTCACTTCATAGTTCCAGTTGGCGCCCGTCGTCGACGATTCGGCGTTGATGTCGTCGATCATGTGGTAACCGGCGTCGATCGCGCCGTACCAACCGTTAGGTTCCGCCGAGGCCGCGCCAGCTGCGAACAGCCCTGCGACGGCGACGGAGGCGAGAAGTTTGAGCTTCATAGCTTCCTCAATCTGTAAAATGCCTGAAGCCGAGCTGTTGCCCGACGTTCCCGAGCCAAACGGCATCGCTGGCCGGTTGTTCCACCCGCCTGAGATGAATGTGGCGACTGTGGCGCCGTTTCAACACAATGGGCGAACGAGGGTCGGGAAACAGCGCCGCTCGTGACGTGTCCCGGCTTGCGTTGACGCCGCGTGAGGGGCCTAAGTTCGTCGCAGAGGAAACCGTTCTGGTCTCAAGTCGCGCTTAAGGCGCGACAGGCCCGCCCAACAAAGAAGGATCTCCGTCATGCGGGAAGCCGTAATCGTCTCCACCGCCCGCACTCCCATCGGCCGGGCCTATCGCGGGGCCTTCAACGACACCCAGGCCCAGCAGCTGGGCGCCCATGCGGTGAAACACGCGGTCCAGCGCGCCGGCGTCGATCCGGCCGAGATCGAGGACGTGATCATGGGCGCGGCCCTGCAGCAGGGTTCGACCGGCACCAACGTCGCCCGCCAGATCGCCCTGGCCGCCGGCCTGCCCTCTTCGGTTCCGGGCATGAGTTTGGACCGCCAGTGCGCCTCGGGCCTGATGGGCATCGCCACGGCGGCCAAACAGGTGATGTTCGACCAGCAGAAAATGGCGGTCGGCGGCGGGCTCGAGAGCATCTCCCTGGTCCAGAACCAGTACATGAACCTGTACCGGGCCAAGGACGAGGCTCTGCTGAAGCTGGCGCCCCACATGTATATGTCGATGCTGGAGACGGCCGAGGTCGTGGCCCGCCGCTACAACATCAGCCGCGACCGCCAGGACGAATACGCGCTGCAGTCCCAGCAGCGCACGGCGGCGGCCCAGGCGGCAGGCCGGCTCGACGCCGAGATCGTGCCCATGACCACCACCATGCTGGTTACGGACAAGGCGACCGGCGAGACCACCTCCCGGGAGATCACCCTGTCGAAGGACGAGGGCAACCGGCCTGAAACCACCCTGGAGGGGCTGAAGACCCTGAAGCCGGTCTTCGGCGGCGGCGAGGAGGTCCAGCAGGGCGAATATATCACCGCCGGCAACGCCTCCCAGCTGTCGGACGGCGCCTCGGCCTGCGTCATCATGGAGGCCGGCGAGGCGGTGAAGCGCAATCTCCAGCCGCTCGGCGCCTATCGCGGCATGGCGGTTGCGGGGGTCGAACCCGACGAGATGGGCATAGGCCCGGTCTACGCCGTGCCCAAACTGCTGAAACGTCACGGCCTGACGGTCGACGACATCGGCATCTGGGAGCTGAACGAGGCCTTCGCCGTCCAGGTCCTCTACTGCCGCGACACCCTGGGAATCCCGGACGAACTGCTGAACGTCTCGGGCGGCGCCATCTCCATCGGCCACCCCTACGGCATGTCCGGCGCCCGCATGACCGGCCACGTCCTGATCGAGGGCAAGCGGCGCGGCGCAAAATACGGCGTCGTCACCATGTGCATCGGCGGCGGCATGGGCGCGGCGGGGCTATTCGAGATCTTCTGAGGTTCCCGTCTCCTCCCTGTCGCGTAGCGATGGGGAGGAGGCGTCTAAACCTTCTCGCTGACCTTGATCGCCACCCGGCAGCCGGCCTTGATCACCCCGCTCAGCAGCCGATAGGCCGGGGCTTCGCGGCTGCCGTGTTCGATGGCGTGATCGTGGTGGGCCAGTTCCTCGTCGCGGAACTGTTTCAGTTCGGCGGCCAGCGCGGGATCGCGCTCGCCGATCTCGGCGATCTGTTCGGCGTAGTGTTTTTCGATCACGCTCTCGACCGCCTCGGTGCAGGCGTGGGCCGCCTTCTCGCCCATCAGGGCCGTGCCCGCGCCCAGGGCCGAGGCCGCGATCCGCCACAGCGGTGTCATCACCGTGGGCCGCACCCGGCGTTCGGTCAACAGCCGTTCGAACCGGGCCAGATGCACGGCCTCCTGATCCTGCATCTCGCCCAGGTCGCGCACCACGCCGCCGTGCGCCTTGCGGCCCTCGAACACGGCCTTCTGGGCGCGATAGATCAGGACCGCCGCATATTCGCCGGTGTGATCGACCCGCAGGATCTCATCCATCCGCGCCTTGTCGGCGCCGCGGCCTGGCCGGGGCAGAGGGGGACGAGGCCGGGAGTCGGGGGTCGCCGCGTCGGTCATGCGTCAGGCCTTTTCGATCCGGGGGGCGCGGGCGTCCTTGGGGCGTTTGGCCGCCAGCAGGCTGAACCCCGCCAACGCGAGGGAGAGGAGGGCGTTCCAGCCGGCCATGGACAGGCCCAGCCAGCTCCAGGCCACGGCGTCGCACATGGCCACCCTCTGGGCCGGCCCCGTGCCGAGCGCCAGGGCGGTCAGGCTTTCCAGATCGACGTCGCCCCCGCCCACACAGGTCGCGGGCAGGCTCCACCACTTGTACTCGCCGCCCATGTGGAAGACGGCGGTGACGGCGCCGGTGGCGAAGACGGCGGCCAGCAGGAAGGCGGCGATCCGGGGCGTGCCGCGCCGGCTGCCGCTCAGCAAGGTCCAGGCGGTGGCCACCGCCGCCACGGCGACCGCGCCCCAATAGACCTCGCGCTGTTTGAGGCAGAGGTTGCAGGGCGCCAGGCCCGCGAACCGCTCGAAGGCGTGGGCCGCGCCCAGCATGGCCAGCGACGCGGCCAGGGCGAAGGCGGTCCACCAACGGGTCATCAGGCGATAGATGTCTCTCATCGTGCAGCGGTCTTAACCCGCCAAGGCGTCGCCGTCGACTTACAGAAGCTTCAGCATCACGATCAGGGCGATCAACACCACCAGGCCGATCCCGGACCACAGCGCCAGGCGTTTCTCGACCTGGGCCAGCATGGCCGCGCCCCAGCGCTTCAGGATCCAGGCCTCGAGGAAGAACCGGCCGCCCCGGGTCACGACCGACGCCCCCATGAAGACCGGGAAACTGAAGGCCGCCAGGCCGGAGGCGATGGTCACCAGCTTGTAGGGAATGGGGGTCAACCCCTTGATCAGTATGACCCACAGCCCCCACTGGGCGAACCATTGGCGGAAATGATCCAGCCCGTCCGAATGGCCGAGAACCCGGAGGATCGCCAGGCCGAGATCGGTCAGGAAATAGCCGATGGCGTAGCCGAGAATCCCGCCCAGGACCGAGGCCAGGGTGCAGACCCCGGCGTAAAAATAAGCCTTCTCGGGCCGGGCCAGAATCATCGGCGCCAGCATCACATCGGGCGGGATGGGGAAGAAGGAACTCTCGGCGAAGGCGACCATGGCCAGGGCGGGCGTCGCGTGGCGGCCTCGCGCCAGATTGAAGACGCCGTCATAGAGCTTGCGAAGCATGGAAATCCCCTGGCAGGGGCGACGCCCTAGCAAGACCTGCGTCCGACGTCACGCGCCGCGACATCGAAGCCCTCGCCGTCCGTTCCCGACGCCTCTAAAGGAGGCGGCATGACCGTCCCCTCTCCGTCCGGCCACGCCGACGACGTCAGCCACGACATCGCTCGCCTGTTGCGTCGGCTGTCCGACGACGGGGGCGAGGCCGGCCTGACCCTGGAAGAAATTCGCGACCGCCTGGACGAGCGCGCCTATGGGCTGCTGATCCTGCTGCTGTCGATTCCCTGCCTGGTCCCCGGCCTTTACGGCGTGCCCCAGGTGGTCGGGGTGGCCGTCATCCTGCTGGCCGGCCAGATGCTGGTGGGCCGGGAAGAGCCCTGGCTGCCGCGCTGGCTGCTGAAGCTGCGCGCCAGGGGTTCGTGGCTCAAGGCCATGGCCGATTTCGCCGAGTCGAAACTGGGCTGGATCGACCGGTTCTCTCGCCCCCGCCTGCGTCGCTTCGCCGATGGACCGGGCGAGAAGCTGGCGGCGGTCTTCATGATCCTGGCCACCCTGACCATCGTCCTGCCGATGACCAACACCATCCCCTCCGTGGCCCTGGCGCTTCTGTCGGTCGGCCTGATCCAGCGCGACGGCCTGTTCGTGATCGCCGGGGCGGCGGTGACGACGGCCTGGCTGACGCTCCTGGGCGTGGTGGCGACCGGGCTGCTGCTGGGCGCCGAATGGGCGACGCGGCTTCTGCCGGGCTGAACATCTGCAAAAAAGAACGCCACACGCAGGCATCAGTTGAATCGCCTCGCGTCATCGCATCAGTATGCTCTCGCCTAGTCGCCGGAGCCTGAATCCATGAAGTCGAACCTCACCGGCGTTCTGGCCGCATTTGTCCTCGCTTTCGGTGCGGCTCCAACCCAAGCCCAGCAGGCGGCCACGATAGAGGCGCGTACGGCTCCAGGCGGCGTCGCAGTCACCTGGAAGCTGGCCCAACCGACCAACCAGGTCGCCTTCCTGGACCCCGACATCATCCGCAATCTTTGGACCGTCACGACGCCCGACCTGACCCTGGCGGACGGCGTCCTGCAATCCGAACGGCCCTTCGACACCTTCGAAATCCTAATCGCGCCCGACGCCGCCGAAGTCGATCGGGTCTATATGGGCCTGACCCGCGTCGGCGCAGGTCATGTGCTCTACGGGCCCGGCCTGGCGCTGAAGGGCATGGACGCCGAACTGACCTTCAGGCCTGTCGAGGGCGAGACGACCTTGCCCGAGGCAGAGGCGATCAAAGGCTACGCCTACGTCGGCCCCGAGGCGGCCGTGACACGCAGGGCTGGCGGCGCGGCCGTGATCGGCGCCTCGGTTCCCGCATCGCTTTCCACGCTGATGGGCGACGGCTTTCTGGCCGCACAAGGTTTCTACGGCGCCAGATTGGGCCGCGACCTGCCTTACAAACCCGTCCTGGTGGTCACGACAGACAGCCCCGGTCCGACGACGTTTCGCGGAGACGTGACAAACACCGGCGTCATCGCCTTGCGCTTTTTCGGCGCCGACTGGGACGCCCCGCCAGAGGAGGTGACCGGCCCGCTTTCCACCTTCGTCTGGCACGAGACCTTCCACCTGTGGAATGGACATGGCGTCATCACCAAGGACGGCGACACCGCGCCTTGGCTTCATGAAGGCGGGGCGGAATACGGCGCTCTGGTCGCCGCTGCATCGTCCGGCGTCATTGATGACGCCCAGGTGAAATCCTCCCTGGCCCAGCGCCTGAACGGTTGCCGATCGGCTTTAGAGGATCGCGCCTATGATCCTCGGCGTCTGCGATCCGGCTCTGCGGTCTACGATTGCGGCGTCGTGATCCAATGGATCGCGGATCTGGAAACGCGGCAGGCCTCCGATGGCGGGCGCGACATCTTCGACCTGTGGAAGACGGTGCTGGACGCCGGCCGCAACGGCGACGGCTATGGCGCGGCGGACTTCCGCGCCCTTCTCCCGCGCGATAGCGGCGTCAGCATTCTGCTTGATGGGCCTGGTGCGGACCGTTGGTCGGGCCTCGAAACCCGGCTGGCGGCCCTGGGCGTCACGCTGGAGGAGCAGCCCGGCCGGGACGACTATCGCCAGGCCGCCCTCTTCCATCTGAACGACCAGAACTGCACCGGCGGCGGTACGGGCTTTTACCGGAATCCCGAAGGCATAAGGCTGGACACCGGCGACAGGTGTGGCGTGCTGTCGGGCGCCCCCCTTCTCGCCAGCATAGAGGACCACGACCCCAATGCGGACGCCGAAGCCATGTTCTTCGCGGTCCAGGCCCGTTGCACCCAAAGCCTTTCGGTGCGCTATCGGTTCGCGGACGGTCGGACGGTCGAGGCCGTGTGCAAGGCGCCGTTGGCCACACCCAAGGCTTGGGCCGTCACCACGGCGCCGATGCTGGCGACGCGCTCGACCTGAAAACCTGGCTCCGCTCCCCTCCCCCATCACGACCCCGTGGGACCGCCTTGGCTCTGTCGTCATCCGCGACTAGGTTCCGCGCCAATCGGCGGCCCCTTTCGGTTAAGCCCGCCACAGAAGCTACGCGGGAGACGCGCCATGAACGACATGACCCCCACCTCTGATCAGGCCCCTGCCCAGACGACTGCGGAACAGATCAACCTGGAAAACCCCCTCGGCGTCGATGGATTCGAATTCGTAGAATTCACCGGCCCGGAACCGAAGGCGATGATTTCGCGCCTTGAAATGATGGGCTTCACCCAGACCCATGTGAACCCAAAGACCGACGTGGTGCGCCTGAAGCAGGGCGACATCTCCTTCCTCGTCCACCGCACGCCGAACGGTCAGGCCCAGGCCTTCGCCGCCGACCACGGCCCCTCGGCCAACGGCATGGCCTTCCGCACCAATGACGCCAAGGCCGCCTATGAGGGCGCGCTCCAACGCGGCGCCGTGGCGGCGACCGATGCGAACGGCGGGGCGCTGGGCGACTATCCCTATATCCTCCAGGGCATCGGCGGTTCGCTGCTGTACGTCATCGACCAGTACGGCGACGCCGGCTCGCTGTACGACACCTGGGACGAGATCGAGGGCTGGGAAGAGGCCGAGCGCAAGAATTCGATGGGCCTCGAGATCCTGGACCACCTGACCCACAATGTCCGTCGCGGCCAGATGCGCACCTGGTCCGGCTTCTACGGCTCGGTGTTCAACTTCGAGGAGCAGAAGTATTTCGACATCAAGGGCAAGGCGACCGGCCTGTTCTCGCAAGCCATGATCGCGCCCGACCGCGCCATCCGCATCCCCCTGAACGAAAGCCAGGACGACAACTCCCAGATCGAGGAATTCCTGCGCCGCTACAACGGCGAGGGCATCCAGCATATCGCCCTGACCACCGAGAACATCTTCGAGACGGTCGAGGCCATGCGCGCCCGCGGCGTCGATTTCCAGGACACGATCGAGACCTATTTCGAACTGATCGACAAACGCCTGCCCAACCATGGCGAGGACGTGGAGCGGATGCGCAAGAACCGCATCCTGATCGACGGTTCGGACGAGGAGGGCCTGCTGCTGCAGATCTTCACCCAGGACACCTTCGGTCCGATCTTCTTCGAGATCATCCAGCGCAAGGGCAACGAGGGTTTCGGCAACGGCAATTTCCAGGCCCTGTTCGACTCCATCGAACTGGACCAGATCCGTCGCGGCGTCATCAAGGTCGACGCCTGAATGCGGATGCGGCCGCCGACCTGGCTGCCCTGGCTCGGCCCGGCCCTCGCGGCCGGCGCCGGCGCCCTGGCGGGGGAGTTCTGGCTGGGCGGCGGGTTCTGGACGGTCCTGCTCGCCGCCCTGATCTGCGGCTTCGCTCCCATCGTCGCCTATCGGGTGTGGAAGCGGCTGCACCATCGGGAGTGATGGGCCGCGTCTGCCCCCTACTCCCGTCGCTCTCGGGCCTGTCCCCGCACAATTTCATCCACCTCGTGCTTGAAAACGCACCGATTTTCAGATTGTCGCACCCATCGACCCGACATCGCCGGGGGGCGGGCTACAATCCACCGACGGAGGGACCGACCATGATGCGATCTGGACGAATTGCACTAATTACACTCTGTTTTTCCATCGTCGCCAGCCTTGCCCACGCCCAGGACCCGGCCGCTCCCCGCTGGTCCCTGGCCATCCACGGCGGGGCGGGGGTGATCGAGCGGGCCGGCCTGACGCCGGAACAGGACGCCGCCTATCGCGCCGCCCTGCAACGGGCGCTGGACGCCGGATCGGCGGTGCTGGCGCGCGACGGCTCGGCGCTGGACGCGGTCCAGGCCGCCGTTCAGGTCATGGAGGACGATCCCCTGTTCAACGCCGGGCGGGGCGCCGTCTTCACCGCGGCCGGCCGTAACGAGCTGGACGCCGCCGTCATGAACGGGGCGGACCTGACCGCCGGCGCCGTCGCCGGGCTGACCACCACCCGCCACCCGGTCGCCGCCGCCCGCGCCGTGATGGAACAGTCGCCCCACGTCATGCTGATCGGCCCCGGCGCCGACGCCTTCGCCGCCCAGGCCGGGCTGGAACAGGTCGATCCGGCCTTCTTCTTCACCGAACGCCGCTGGCAGGGCCTGATCAAGGCACTGACCGAGGCCGGCCTGCCCCTGCCCGCCCGTCCCGCCGACGTATCGACGCCGGGAGCCCAGGCCGCCGTCGCCCCGCCGCTGAACGAGAGGAAGTTCGGCACCGTCGGCGCCGTGGCCCTGGACAGTCGGGGCCGCCTCGCCGCCGCCACCTCGACCGGCGGCATGACCGCCAAACGCTGGGGCCGGGTGGGCGACGTGCCGATCATCGGCGCCGGAACCTACGCCTCGAACGCCGACGGCTGCGCCGTCTCGGCGACCGGCTCGGGCGAGTATTTCATCCGCTCCACCGTGGCCCGCGACATCTGTCGCCGCACCGCCGACGGCGCGACCGTCCAGGCGGCGGCCGAGGCCGAGATCGCCGACGTCGGCTCCATCGGCGGCGACGGCGGGGTCATCGTCATGGGTCTGACCGGAACCCCGGCCTTCGCCATGAACACCTCGGGCATGTATCGGGGGGCGGTGTCTTCGACGGCCGCCGCGCGCGTCGCGATCTACGCCGACGAACCCTGAGCCCCGATTTCAGACGAATTAGACTCTTTTTTTCCAGACCGAGCCCATGCCTGCACCCGACGACGAACTGACCGTGATGGCCGAGGAAGAGCTGGACGCCGCCTGCGCCATGCCCTTCGTCGAGCTGAAGAAGATCACCCCCTGGGGCGACTCCTATGTCGGCTTCGCCCCGTCCGGCCGCGAGGTCGAGGTGGAGCGCCGCTATCTGTGGGCGGTCGAACCCGCAGGCGGGGTGGTCGTCGAGGTCGAGGTGCGCGACCCCGCCGCCCGCGCCGGCGCCGAGGCCAAGGCCCTGCTCACCGAACATCGTTAACCTTTCACTTGGCCCAGCTTCGCCGCTGCGGCATGATGTGGCGAGTGGGGGATGACAATGCTGCCGACACAAACCGACTTTCCCGCCGAGGTTGTTGCAACGCCCGTGATCTGGGACGGCGCGACCGCGTTCATCCTCTCGATCCTAAGCGCCGTGGCCGCCGCCGTCATTGCAAACTGGCTGGGCGTCAACGGCGAGCGCCGACGACAGGAAGTCGTCCTGGTCACGATCATCAAGCGCAAGTACGAGATCATTCTGCAAGCGTCAGAACGCGCCATTCGCGCGGTCGGCGACGGAGAGCCGGCGGCGCGAGAGCTTGTGGCGACCGTCCGGCGCGAACTGGGATTTGTTCTGACCATCTGTTCGGGTCTTCCGCTCAAGAAGCTGGATGACGCGCTGGACGGCAAGGCGGCCGACAAGCCCAAGCCGAAGCCCCCGGAACCGAGCCCGCCCCCTGTGCGACCCATCCCGATCAGCTACAAGCTGGAAGAGGCGAAGGTTCTCACGTCCGGCCTCTGCGGAACGGGCGTCGAGGACGGCTATGTCGTGACGGAGGCCGCGCCGCCCCCTCCGCCTGCGCCCCCGCCCTGCCCGTCCCCCCAGGAGCTTGTGGCGGCCCATCGCATCCAGATCCGACAAGCGGTCGAGGCGTTCCACATCTACTGGAGCGATCGCGCCAGCCGGATTTCAGAACTCTCGGCCCTCCAGCGCGCCTTCGCGACGACCCTGCCGCCCAAGGTGGAAAAGGACGACGCCCCGCCCCTCCCCCGTCACTGACCGCCCCTCTGTTCCCCCCGGCGCGAAATCGGTCTAGGCCTTGGGCATGAAACTCGCCTCGCTCAAGCACGGCCGCGACGGCCGCCTCGTGGTCGTCTCGCAGGACCTGCACTGGTTCACCGACGCCTTCCTGATCGCCCCCACCCTCCAGGCCGCGCTGGACGACTGGGACCGCTGCGGCCCCCGGCTCCACGCCCTGGCCGAGAGCCTCGAGCACGAGGCCGTGCCGCGCGGCCGTTTCCACGAACGCGACGCCGCCTCCCCCCTGCCCCGCGCCTATCAGTGGGCCGACGGCTCGGCCTATGTGAACCATGTCGAACTGGTCCGCCGGGCGCGCGGGGCCGAAATGCCCGCCAGCTTCTGGACCGATCCCCTGATGTACCAGGGCGGCTCCGACGGCTTTCTGGCGCCCCGCGATCCCATCCCCCTGGCCGACCCCGCTTGGGGCTGCGACCTTGAGGCCGAGATCGTGGTCGTGACCGGCGACGTGCCCCAGGGCGCAACGCGGGACGAGGCCCTGGCCGCGATCCGCCTGGTCGGCCTGGTCAACGACGTCTCCCTGCGCAACCTGATCCCCGCCGAACTGGCCAAGGGCTTCGGCTTCGTCCAGTCCAAGCCCGCCAGCGCCCTCTCGCCCGTCTTCGTGACGCCGGATGCGCTGGGCGACCGCTTCAGGGACGGCAAGCTGCACGGCGAACTGACCGTCCAGCTGAACGGCCAGCCCTTCGGCCGCGCCGACGCGGGCGTGGACATGACCTTCGACTTCGGGACCCTGATCGCCCATCTGGCCAAGACCCGCTCGCTGTCGGCCGGGACGATCATCGGTTCAGGCACGGTCTCCAACCGCGACGCCGACGGCGGCCCCGGCAAGCCGGTCGCCGAGGGCGGCCTGGGCTATTCCTGCATCGCCGAGGTCCGCACGGTCGAGACGATCCTGCGCGGCGCCGCCGAGACCCCCTTCCTGGCCCATGGCGACACGGTCCGGATCGAGATGATGGACGACCAGCATCGTTCGATCTTCGGGGCCATCGAGCAGACGGTGGAGCCGCTTCCGCGCGACGCCTGACCACGCCGGATTGACCGATGTCGGCCTCGGGGGAGGCCTGGAGGACGACATGCCGCCCGAGAAACTCATACCGCTGCTGGTCTTCCCGGCCGTGCTGGTCCTGGTGCTGCTGAAGAACCGGCGCAAGCGACCGTTGAAGCCGCAGTTCCTGTGGATCATGCCCGCCATCGTCGTGCCCCTGATCGGGCTCGGCATCTGGGGCTCGACCTATAGTCCTCGCGCCGTCCACGCGCCGTTCGGCCCCGGCGCCTGGGCCGTGCTGGCCATCGGCGCCGTCCTGGGCGGCCTGGCCGGCTGGTATCGCGGCAAGACCGTCACCATAGAGAAGGAGCCGGACGGTTCGCTGATGGCCCAGGCTTCGCCGCTGGGCCTGATCCTGCTGATCGTGCTGTTCGCGGGCCGCGCCGGCCTGCGCGACCTGATCGAGACCCACGCCGCCGACTGGCGTCTGAACGCCATGGCCGTCACCGACGCCTTCCTGGTCTTCGCCATGGGACTGATCGTCCTGCAGCGGGTCGAGATGTACATCCGCGCCCGACGGGTGCTGGCCGGCGGGACCGACAGCCATGTGGAGGTGGCGGCCTGATCGGGCCCCATCATTGCAGCGATCCCGAAATCCGCCTGCGGCGCTCAGGCTGCGCCCCACGCAGGACGGCCGTCCGCGTAAACTTCATGATGCGGTCAAGACCCTCTGGACCCGGCTCATGCCCTTGTGGCATGAGACCGGCTCCGCTGCGGGCGTGGTGGAATTGGTAGACGCGCTGGACTCAAAATCCAGTTCCGAAAGGAGTGCCGGTTCGACCCCGGCCGCCCGCACCAAGCTTTTTCGGGCTTTCTGCCTGAGTTCGGGAGGTTCGCGATCCGCGACCTCCCGACGACTTCCGACACGAAACGCGAACGCCGCGTCACACTGACGGCACAGCCTGTTCACCTCACGTTCCCATCGCGCTATGCCGCGCCCTGTCGGTGGCGCGACGGAGGATGGAATGTCGGAACCCCTATCGACCGAAGAACTGATGCGGCTGGACGCTGAACTGGCGGCCCGCGTGGTGCGCAATTCGCCGCCGCACCCCAGCCTGCCCGCGACGCCGGGGCCGGGATCAAACGTCGCCTATGTGTCTAAGGAAGAGAACGACCGCCTGGTCAGCGCCGCTCTCGCACTGGGCATGGGCCAGTTCGCCAAGATGACGGCCGACGAGACGCACAGGTTCGCGGCGCGCCTCTCGCGGCGATGACCCACTACGGCGACGACACCACGCCTGACGACATCCGGCGTGGGGATCAGTGCGCCCTGGTGTGCCCCTGCGGCAGCCGCGTCATCCTCGCCTGGGCGAACCTGCCCGAGGTCCAACGGTTCACGCCGCTCCGTGACATGAGGGCGAAGATGGTGTGCCGCCGATGCGGTCACCGTCGGCCGCAGATTGTCATCTCTGGCCACTACGGCACGGGCGGCCATCTGAGGGAGTTCTGGCGATGGCCGCCGGCGAACCGGACCTGACGCTCGAAGAGATCGACGCCCTGATCGACGCGGCGCAGGCGCCCAAGATATTGATCGTCGCCCACTGGACCTGGTTCGAAGTCCACGCCGCCGGTCGCGACCTGAAGACCCGCAACAACGGCGGGCTGAACTATCGCGGCCTCGACGTCTGGATCAGCGACCGGACGCGGATCGGGACCAGGGCCGAGGCCGAGTGGTTGGACGAGTGGTGAAATCGACTTCAGAATATCGACATGGCATGAGGGGGCTGGCTCGGGGGGAGCAGCGATGAACATCTTTGACGGGACGAAGAGCCCACACATTTACGCGAACGTCCGAGGCGAGTTCCGAAGGCCTGATGAGGCCCAAAAACTCGCGGAGATTGAAGCGGCGCTTGAGCAAGACAAAGCTATTCAGCACTTCAATCTAGCCGTCGCGACCTACCAGAAGGGCCGCGACTACACGAACTTCATAATCGTGGCTGGTTACGCCGCATTTTTCGCGTTGTGGTCTGATGTCGCAAAGGACATCGACCGAGCCTCCCGCCTCCTGTCCGGCGGTTTGCTGGGCCTATCTTTGGTGCTGTTTATCACTTGGGAAATTGTGAAGATGGTAACGAATGCCAGAGAGGGCCACCTGCTCTCCGAGGCGATATGGGGCGCACGCAACCGCGAAGATTTGGCGCTTAGATCCAGAGACGCTGAACGACAAATCAATCTCGCTGACGTGTTCGCCCACGATCTGTGGCCTGCGATTTTTATTCCTACCGTTCTGTCCGGGCTTGTCGGCGCCCTGGTTCTTGTGATCGCAGCTCTAGCGGAGTGGGCAGCGCTTGCCTGAACGACAGAAAAGGCCCGCCCTCCGAAGAGAGCGGGCCTCGATAGCGGAGCCTGAAGGCTCGACGCTTAACATGTGACAACCGACGTGTTCGTTTTCGGCTGATTCCTTTACACGACTAACCCGGTCGAGGCGGCACGGCGGGCGGCGGACATCGGAACGGCAGGTCCGCCCCGCTGGTCACGGCCCAGCGGCAGATGCGCCCCACCGCCGCCCAGCCTCGATCGCCCCATGCCTCGACCGCGTCATCGTGCGCCGTCAGGGCCGCGTCGCTTTCCAGATCGGCCGGCGACAATTGGGGCTTGGCCTCAACGCGCAGATCGGCATGCGACGGGAAGATCGGCTTCACGTGTTCCCTGCTGGCGCAGCTGGACGCAGCCACGGCGAACGCGGCGATCAGAAGGGCGGGTGTCAGGCAGCGTAGCGGTCGCATTGGCGCGTTCCTTTTCGCGGTCGTTGATGGTGGTGGTGTCGGTCAGCCGCTCTTCGGCGGCCGTTTCCTTGGCGGTCCCGTCGATGACCAGGACGCGGGTGTTCGCCTCAACGCGCTTGACCTCGGAGCGAGGCGCACACGTGTTCAGGACCACGACGGCCGCGACGATCAGCACGCCCAAGACGAAGGCGGCGGCGAAAAGCGGCGAGACGCCCCAAGCCGCCAGACGACGGATCAGCCCGCTCACAGGATCAACGCCTTGGCCTTAGCCGTCAGGGCGATCCGGTCGGCTTCGTGGTTGGAAGGCTTGTCCGACTTCGGGTTGCCCCGGTTGACGCCACGAGAGCATGCGACGGCGTTGTCCTGGTCGGCGTAGGCATTCAGCCCCATCCGAGACCAGAATAGGGTGCTGGCCAACAGCCCGAGGGACGGGATCGACAGCAGCTGCGGATTGCTCTCCAGGTCGATCCCAAGCGTGCGCCCGTCGCGCCTGTAGTTGGCGCGGCCCGTGGTCTGGATGGGGCCGCGACCTTTGTAGCGCCTGCCGTCGCCGGGCTGGGTGTTGCCCAGGTCGGCGCGCCCCTCGTAAGCCGCGCCGCTGGCGATCTCTTCCATGTATCGGAAGCCGCCGCTCTCATGCCCACACTGGCCCATGAAGTGCGCGAGGCGTAGCCCCGTATCGAGGATACCGTAGGTTCGGAAGTGGACGTTGGACGCAAGGCCGAGTTCGGCGGCGATGGCCGACGCCGCGCCCATTCTGGCGAACAAGGCCGTCAGTGTTCCAGCTCCAATGATCCCATCGGCAGGCACGCGCAGGTTCGTCTGCATTCGACGGGCGTCGAGCATGGTCAGTCTCCAGATTGTAGGAAGGGATGCGAACGGCGTTCGCATGTGATTAGATCGCAGCCATGAAAGTCTGGATCGAGCCGACGAAGGCCCCGGGGGAAGATGGCTGGCCCGTCACCAAATACGATGTCGTCTCATCCGACGGCGGAAGCCTGCTCTGGTCCGTGGGGCTATTCGCGTCCATGGCGGCAGCAAGAGCTTGGGCGGCGGAATCTCACGAGGTCATGGATATTCCGAGACCACGCCGCTGATGCCTCTGACGGTAGCGAACCGGGTTCGTCAGTCGGCGGCTTGATCGACCAGCGGGGACGATGGAGGCGGCGGTCCAGCGCCCGCGATCTGGGCCAGCGCCGCCGTGGACGCTTTGCTGGTCTCAGCAGCCGCCTCAGCCGCTTGTTTGGCCCCGACGTTGTTCCCCCAGCGAAACGCGCCGTAGGCCACTGGCAGGCCCAGAATGGCGGTCACCAGGCTCGAAATTATCGGCAGGTGATCGGTCGGGATATCCTGCAGCAGCAGCAGCCCCGCCCCCAGCCCTGACACCATGACAAGGCAGGCGACGACGACGACGGCGTCGAGGGTTTCATAGTTGCGTTGCATGTCAGTCTCTCGCTCGTTCATGGGCGTCGATCACGGCCTTCAGCTGCCGGATTTCGCCTTCCTGTTGGACGGCCTTGTCCATCGCGGCATCGCGCTCGCCACGCAGGCGGATCACGTCCTGATGCGCGATTTCGAGTTGGGCCTTCTGGTCCGCGATCAGGCGATCCTTAACGGCCTCCCGCGCCACGGCGGCTCTGACCTCAGCCTCGGCCGCCGCAACCCGCTCCCGAAACTCGTTAAGCGCCTCTTGCATCCGCTCGATCTCCTCGCGGAGCGATGCTGTAGTCCCGGTGAAAGCGCTGGCGATCGAGGCGATGACGGCGGCCTCGCCGGTCGCCTCATCCTTGGCGGCCGTGGCGGCGACGGCACGGCGGGAGGGACGACTGACGAACGCCGTTAGCACCCCCCCGAGGCCTAGCGCCCCGATCAGCGATATCAAACCCGTCCACGACGTGATCGGGGCAGCAATCTCTTCAGGCATCCGCCCCTCCGATAGTCAGGCCGTGGTG